>WLWD01004062.1_pt1 | contig 24352 bp, 20 predicted proteins | sample 6712731 | NCBI WGS metagenome assembly WLWD01 (sample SAMN12718690, study PRJNA576275) | sponge metagenome | isolation source: marine sponge | host: Mycale hentscheli | place: New Zealand: South Island, Marlborough, Capsize Point | collected 2014-11-01 | reverse complement strand
CATTGAATCCCACACCAGTACTCAGACCTAAAAATAACACTCAAAAATTGTCTGGACAATTTGTCCGAACAAATCAAAGTTTGCCTGGACATTGACTTATTTTGAGTGGTCAACCCATTTCATTATTCAAATTATTGTTATTACTAAACTGGTCAGAGTATGATTAAATAATGATGAACTAAATAATCATGGTGTGAATTTATAGTTCATGCACTACTATCATTTATGATAACCTTATATGATTTAAATAAGTGAGTTAGTGATAGTTGTTAAGAAATAGTTAACTAGCAGTGCCAGTCCAGTCGTTCATTGATAACGAGCACTAGCTACAAAAGAAGCTACAGCTAATAGCACTTTTTTTTTTTGCTGACAACAGGAAATAAACTTACGAAGGGATCGTAGATTTCTTGGACACAACCATACAAGCCTAACAATTAGAAGAACACCGCAGAAAACTTGAGGGAAAGGTAGCAATCGACTCCGCGCACGCAATCAATCTCTGAAGAACTGAAATTGCTGATTCAGCACAATCGGAAGGCTCACGCAACTGACTTAATTATTGCTTCCCGTCGCGTATTGCGTTTTTCCAGCGAGTGAGAAAACTTTATTTCTGGTTCTTTTTGATGCAACACCTTTTGGCCGGACACAATGACCATGCATATCATTGATTGTGCGGTCCAAATCAAGTTTTGTACGGTAATTGACCGATGTCCGCATGTTATTTTTAGCTCTGCAGTACTGCACTAAAACTGTATAATAAGCTACAATGGTTAACACCATCTGCTTACATATGATACACAGTTCAAAGGTTAAAGTAACATAACAAAATGAATACAGTTACCAACACGTCATAACACTTACTGGTCAGCTCCTACTATATAACATTTTCATAGTTGCTAACCAGCTTTAGTATCTTTCAGATTCCTAAGCCACACCCACTAAGTTACTCGTACGTAGGTGACCCTACAACGTACTGTAAGTTGCTTGGACCTGGACCTTCCCATTGGGCTCCACCACGGAGATGGCGGGAAACTTAGCCATGGTGGTGCTGTGGTGCTGGATGGCAGCTTCTAGATTACGGTGCCAATCCTGCCGACTCTCCAAGGGCACACCCACTGCAGGCTGCATGGTCGGACCTACCGGGTGGGGGGCATTCGGGTCCTCTGTAGTCACTATTCAACACACACACACACATTTACATTATCAGGATACTATATAGCCAGTTGCCATGTCCACCATACTCCATTATGAACTAAATAATTGTTAATTAGGATGACTTTGAGGACTTGAATTGTAGCATCGCTGCTATGCTCAGATGCCACTACTCAAGGCCAAGGGAATAAAATGTTGCCTATTTATGAAACCCTAATCTAACTGGTTTAGCAAAGGCTAAAACAAAGAAACAAACACAAAACTTGTGTGGTAAAGCCAGAGAATAGTAGCAAGCATTGGATTACTCCTATTTCTAAATGCCACAGAACATGAATCTACTTGAATAGATACACAATGGACCAATCAGATTGCTCATATGTTACTAGCTATGTTTAAGTTGAGAGATATCATAAGCTAACACACAAACACACAACATCTTGAATAACCACACTCTTCTAGTCAGTATTTCAAGATTCCAAATACAATAGCAAATTTGTTTTCACAGAAGAAAAGGAAGTATTGGCTTTCACTGACGACCAACACAACTCACATAAATTAATAAAATACCCTCGTCTCAACCAAACATCTGTTCGTTAGATTAGACACACACAACCATTCTGCCAGCCTGGTCGTGCACATGTGTTACCATGGCCACCCAATAATTGAGTTGGCAGACAACCAGCAAATTGATGAGTCAGCAGTTCATCCTCTAATTAATGAGCATGTATGTATGTGTATGCACATGTCTTAACACCCCTTACTCCGTATGTGTACATGTATTACTGCTTATTTACACTGAGAAAACAACAACAAAAACAACAAAAAACAATGAAAAAAGACATCAAAGAACAACAAAAAACAAATTAAAACAACACAGTTACCTGGAGTGTCGTCATCCTGATAGTAGTCCTCCACTGGCTTCTTGTTCTTTCTTGGTCTCTTCAATGTGTTCAACAACTGCTGTATCTTGTGAGACACGCCTCCCTGTGATGTGTGGGCGGGGGGGCCTATTACTGGGTTCCCTCCGATGATAGTCTCTTGTCCTCTGCTAACAGATGACTCAGCACTACCCAGTGGGTGGCGTAGCGACCCCATGTGAGCTTGCTCTGTGGGTGGTGGTGGGCGGGGCCTGGATGTCTTGGGAGCAGTAGGGGGTGGGGATCCTCTAGGAGGAGGGGGCGATGCTCGAGTGGGAGGAGAATTGGAATGCTACAAAAAAAAAATACTATTACCAGTGAAGTCACAATATATACACATATAGTACACAATGATCTCCAGTAACCTAACCGTGCCCCACAACATTCAGATCATATTAGAAACAACCTCTAATTTAACAGGTAAATAATTAAATTTCCTTGGATAATACAGGTAAAGATCGTTAATACCAAGACTCTATTCAGTGGCATATGGTACAGGGTCCTCACAGGGTCGACCACCAAGTGAAACACATCATGTACATAATAGTTGGATTGGGATGTCGTGAATCAGCTGAACTGAGGCCTCAAGTTGTAGCCTCCGAGTGTAGAAAAGACGCAACTCGAGGCCAAGGATTCCTAAACGCTGCTTATTCACAATATCCTAATCTAACTGTTTTAGAACATAGCAACGGCTAAAACATGATACAAACAAACAAACAAACATCAGTGACCATATAGTCTAGAACATAGCAACAAATGTCAACTTTACTCAATGAAATTACTTGAACAGATTCACATAACCGACCAATCACTGCTTGCATGTGACATATACACCCCAACATACACCCCAAGTACACTTACGGAAACCTCTTAGCACTACAACATATCCATCTCATCATCTACACGCTAATGCTACCCTTTAACAACCAGCCAATACACACCCACCCACCACACCCCCTCTCACCTGACTGGGGGCATCTGGGGTGCTACTGCGGCTGTCTGCACGTCCTGATGACACCACAGTCCGTCCGTTCTTGTCTCCGAAGCTCAAGGAAGGTGAGACTACGGCGTGGTTTGCTATGCCCGTGTAGCGACGCGAGGACATTGGCATGTCCTCCTCGCGTCTGGAGAGAGCTGCCTGAACTGCAGCTGCACGCACTCCTGAAATAAATACAACACATCATATACTAGAGGTACAGGAATGAGATTCAAGACCACAGGTTGGTTCCAAATACAGAGGTACAGGAATGAGATTCAAGACCACAGGTTGGTTCCAAATACAGAGGTACAAGAATGAGATTCAAGACCACAGGTTGGTTCCAAATACAGAGGTACAGGAATGAGATTCAAGACCACAGGTTGGTTCCAAATACAGAGGTACAGGAATGAGATTCAAGACCACAGGTTGGTTCCAAATATAGAGGTACAGGAATGAGATTCAAGACCACAGGTTGGTTCCAAATACAGAGGTACAGGAATGAGATTCAAGACTACAGGTTGGTTTCAAATATAAACCATTAGAACTGCACTACTAGAGCCAGAACAGAACGAGGGTCACAATATTAACTACGTAAACCAAACTTGAATCCTCCCTCATCCATTCATCACAGAGACAACAAGTTGGTAAGCCATCTTATTCAATGGAATAAAAGAGAGAAGTGTCTCAAGCTTGGCTTAGATGAAGTGTTAGTGAAGACATGGCTGAGAATCAAATCCTCAGTTCATGAATTTCACAACTGTAGGAAAACCACAACTGAAATAGTTGCCTCTAATAGCAGTGAATGGTAATAACAACAGAATAACTTGTGCCAGTCAATCCCATCTCTGACTGTCTGATAAAACACACTCACCCACTCACTCCTGATATTGTACACTCGTAGAACCCTCACAAATACTGTGACAGGAGAGACTCTGGAATGCGGGGGTTAATGGGCAGCTATTAATAGTCATACCATACTCACGGAGAACAACCAGAACAACAATGCCCAGTGTCACATGACCACCCAGTGTCACATGACTACCCAGTATCACACATCACTGGCCCATCAATAATGACCCACTGACCCACTACATTATCCATGTCACTATTGTAGTGATTAGTTACCTCCATGAGAATGGATCTCTCAGTTGTTGTGAGCGAGGTACTAGATGAGGTGATTCTAGTTCAACAAACTAGTCCCATGGGAACTAGTCCATCTGCTCAACTAGTCATAAACACTAGGTTCATGCAGCTGCTACTACAGATGATGACTAAGACTAAGATTATGACAGGGTGATGATGACTTGCAGGGATTCATACATGATTTTTTGCTGGGGGGGGGGGGGGGGGGGTTTTGTCGAGTCACAAAAAAAAGTTTATCTACACAATATGGTCAAGTCATGACCGTGAGACTGTGAAACAGATTTCAAATGAGAACTTGACAAACTATATAATAGTCAGGCTCCGCTTCCGAGACCATTTTTACGGTCTTGGAGGCATTAGGTTTTTACATCCCGAGTGCAGCGAGGGCACTACTTAGGGCCTGAGGGACCCTAAAAGCAGTAGTTCACAACGGCTGCACAGTGCCCAACTAATTTAGAATGTAGCGACTGCTCTTAAACAACGTAATAGGAGGGACTCTAAGCGCAATTGGAGGGACACAAATTGACCCTGGCCTCAAAGCAGATAGACTAAGTTGGAGGACCTAAGTAATTTAAAGTCTCTCTGTCACTATACAAACACTACAGCATCTATGCTTTAATACGAATTGGTATTGAAGGACCAGAACTAGAGAAATGTTGATTTTGAAGAAGTGTAGCTAATCTGTAAGGCTATTTATACTGATCATTATTTTTTTCTGAAGAATTCAGTTGGGGAAAAATTTTTAGGGGGGGGGGGGGAAGGGAATCCCAGGGCTCCCATAGTCTGTATGAAACCGTGCTCCACTGGAACAACCTTTACTTTCTACAAAACAAGAAATTCCAAGCTAGCGGATAATCTCATTAGTGAGACCCTTTACCGGCTGTGCAAAGAAGGAGAGGGTCTGGTCATCATCCATACAACACTTCGTTCCATTCCCCATGATTCATGGGGAACTGTAGTGTGTATAGCATATGGGGTTCAGTTTGATTAGATCTGGTTGAGAGCATGTTTAACAGGCACCCACTGGTAAGTAGATAGAATTGCGAGGCTGAAACTCTGTGAAGGTGAAAATGAACTAGCTTCTTTGCTCTATATTATAGCCTTCAGGCCTAGCATGCCCCTTTGCTGCTGTCTCTACTTTTTTATGACCAGAACAACAATGCCACCAGTATCACACCATCATTGACCCATTTTAATAATGTTCCATGGTGACCCACTACATATACATGTCATTGTAGTAGTTCCCATTGTAGTGATTAGTTACCTCCAGGTGTGAGAATGGATCTCTCAGTTGTTGTGAGTGAGGTACTAGATGAGGTGATTCTAGTTAAACAAACTAGTCCCATGGGAACTAGCCTTCAGGCCTAGCATGCCCCTTTCTTGCTGTCTCTACTTTTTGATGACCACAATGCTGGCTTATCAATCTTTTAACAAACTTCTACAAAAGCCAATTTAGTGGAACGCTTTAAGGTTAACCATAGCACCCTAACGGGAAATAAACAAATACATTAATTACATTCTAGTAGAACGAAACGTTGTATGGACGGTGATCAGACCCTTCCCTCCACCGCTAGGATGGTAAAGGGTCTGGCTCTTAAAACCACGATAAAATGGGGGCACGGCTACCCGGTACCTACTCCTTTAAAGCACGACACCCTCCCCCACCTACCCGCATTTCCAGGCCCCAGTTCTTCCCAGCTCCTTTAAAAGCCTCATCCACCATCCTGTAACAAGAGCTGCGACACCAACAAAATGACATGAGCAGGTGAAAGAAGGAAAAGAAACTCACGCATATATGCACACATGCGCAATAGAGTATTGACACGCCCCTCGCATGCCCCACACTCCCTTGCCCCCCCCCCCCCCCGGTTTTTGAGACTTTACCGCGGTTTTTTGTTTTTAGGCTTTCCAGGTTTTTTAAGCCTTTCCCGGATCCCGCGGTTTACTTGACTTGAAACATAGGATTTCCGGGAATTCTGATAGAGTTAACCAATTATCGGTCAAATACCGAAAAGAGCTACCCGTTATTAAGGTCACGTAACGACCAAATACCGATTCCGCGTACAACAAAGGGTTAATAACTATGAGACCCGTTGCTATATTGTTACTAGGTGTAATAACTTGGTAAGTGTGCACTATTTTTTGCCTTTAGGTATATAAACTGTGCATACTAACCACCCTTGGGGTATTGCTATTTTTGAGTTTTAGTTTAATAGAATAGGCCGGATAAAGCTGTGTGAGGCCTGGATATGATATGTGAGGGTCTACTACCCTCTCATATCCGACCTATACGGGACCAGCCCTAGTTTGGACAACTCTCCTGCTGACCGCTCATACCCAGGAATTTACCATAGCTAGCTGCTTAACTGTTTACCACAGAGCAGAGCAGCCCAGGGTAGAGTTAGATCTGGAGATAACAGCTGGCAGCTACAATGCTAAAGTAAACCTGCCAGGTGTGCTTCAATTGAATTTTAATTGAATTTTTATTTTGGGCCGGAAATTCGAGTGACACGTGCGAAAATGCTGATAAACCAAGTTGCTAGTGCGAAAATGCTGATAAACCAAGTTGCTAGTGGAAACTGGGCCGGCTTTGGGTAAAGGGTTAAAATAGTTAGAGCATGCACTGAAAATAGTTAGAGCATGCACTGAAGCCCAAGGGCCGTAGGCCCGAGGGCTTTGTGCACTAAATCCACCAGTACCTAAGCGCGTATGCTCTAACTATTACTTAGCCAACAGCTGCACACAATAGTAGTCTGCAAGTTAGTCTGCTTGATATCAGTGGTTTGTGTTAGTCTCGCGTGGGCGCGGTTACGGTTGGTAAAGGGTCTGGCTACGCGAGACCGCGCGTAGCGGTTACGGTTGGTAAAGGGTCTGGCTACGCGAGACTAGGTTTGTGTCACCCGGTTCAGGAATATTTTGCGATTGAACGAATCGAAGATTCCAGGAAACCTTGGATGGGAAGTATCGGGTGAAACTGGAATCTTTCCTGGCCCATGCGCGTACACGAGTCGTCACCCCCAGCCACACCTCTATCCGACCTAGTCCTTTCCACCCACGCAGTGAGCTCCATTTTGCTTTCTCTGGGAAGCAAGCCTTAGAGCGTGGGTCTTGAGCTGTTATAGCTGCGATCGAGCTTCCGACATTGCTGGACAGGTTAGGGAAAGCATTTATTGTTGCTCAGACTTCCCATTTCAATACTCTATTCAGAGCTGGGGTGACTGGTGTTTCAGTGAAGCATAGGCACGTCTGCATGTGTTGGAAGAAGCTGCTGATGATACTGGCTTAACTGTGCCACAAGTAGTAGTAAGTTATGAAGATATGACTTAGTATAGAATGGCTATTTTATTTATTTGGTTTAGAATTGTGTGAAGGAGAAATAGTAGAAGATAAAGCATACCAGAAACACTGAATCAGTGAAGACTTTTCAAGATACCTTTGACGTCCTGGCAGAATTTTCAACAGGAATAGAGGAATAGGCAAAATAAGATGGTTAGATGAATTGATATTTAATAATGCAAACTAAGGTTCTTTCAACCTGTTTGCAATAACTGTGGTGTAAAATAGTTAAACCACAGCAACTTTCGGAATTATTGCTAGATAACCTCAGGATCGAGTTGCTAGATAACCACCCTCCCCCTAGGGCTTCCTCCTCAGGATCGGGTTGTTTATCAGTGATAATTCCTCAAACACATGGTTAAACTATTACATAATAAGTAAATAAAAGTTAAACCATTTGTTTGAAAAATTATCGCTCCATCCCGAAAAGGGCATTTATCCCGAATTGTCATGGTTTAACTATTTTATATCATGGTTATACCATTTCATACTGTGTAAGTGACCAAATATTAATGGCAGGTTTTGACGGGAAAATTTGGTCCAACATTAACAATACTAGCAAGTACCCCACCACACAGTGGCGCTTGATATATTGCGAAGTAAATGCAGGTAGTATAAATTATTTTTATTCATTATCATCCTCTACCACTTGGTTAAGGTTGCATCAGTTTCTCTCTCCTGCTCTCCTTTCTCGGCTTTTCTTATCCCCCTCATTTCCTTTCTTCAGTTAGTCATGGAGTCCCTTCTCCTTAGTCTCTCTCTCTCTCTCTCCTGTTTCTGAGTCTCTTTGTCCTTCTGTCATGATTGTGGACTTGGTTTTGCAAAACTTTTGCTTCTTTACCAAACTGTTAAGCTCATGAATTATTCATGAATACGCACCATCATTGTTACTGACGCACAAGTGTATTTATTATATAGATAGCATTGCTTAGTGGAATGTTTAGCTTTGGTTTTTGTCTTCAACACAATTTACAGAGAGCATTGGCTATGATGTTGTAATTGAAACAATACAAATTTGAGGTGTGTATGGAAAACTTAACACACACACACTCACCCATATGCACGCCACAAGGTGGTGTTTCAATAAGCAGCTGCCAGGACTAAGCTGTTCGTATTATTATTATTACTAGTGGTGTGTTTCAACACAAAGTAAGTGAGATAACTCAGTTATATTTTAGGATTTAGTAATATTACATTCTCAAAAATTTAGCAGCACTCTGAGGTCAAAGTGCACTTGTCATGTAATAATGGTATTTTATTAGGAGCTCTTATGATCTGCTACGCATTGTTAAGTGGTAGAAGTTATAGTGATCTAGCTACTTGTTGTGTAACAACGCTGATATGGTAGTGCAGTCTTATGATAGGTCTCATAGTCGACTATGTGTTGTTGATCAACTAAGTAAACTAAATTTCAAGTCCTCATACCCCAAGGATAGCCAGCTTTTATAGACACAAACATTAATTCATTAGGATTCTTAAGACGCTCGCGCAAGAATTACAGGAAGCTGAACTCATGTGGTTTGATGAGTATGATACTGACGTATGTGTAACAATGAGAAGTTAGAAATGATGCAACGAGCAACCGAAGGTGATATGTGAATATGATGAAGGAAGAATTGTGCTTGCTAGCTAATGTGGAGTGATGGTGAAATGATAACTAGTGGAATGTTCAGCTTTGGTTTTTGTCTTTAACACAATTTACAGAGAGCATTGGCTATGATGTTGTAATTGAAACAATACAAATTTGAGGTGTGTATGGAAAAGCTGAACTTGACAATTATTATGGTTATTATTATTATTGTATCCTATGGGGTAGGCACCCACTATCACTACAGCGCCCAATCTGTCCATTTCTCTGATAATATTAACGCCCAGGTCTCAAATTGCATACACGAACAAGTATTCCTTGTCAATTATGTGGCCAGCAATAGAAGTCGTTCTTCTGCTGTGCCATTTCAAGAAAATTGACGGCAGTGAAGGCAGACTTTTCTGACTAGAATTTCAATGGCGAATGTCCAGAATGCCTTCAAGATTATTTGAATGTGATGTCTTATGTTAAAGTCGAGTAAGTAGTGCAGCCTGTGCAGATTTTCAATAAGAGAAGTGAGGATTGAACAGGGAAGGCAAAGTCCACAATCATGGATTGAAGTACAGAAACACTGAGAATCAGGAAGAGGTACAGATAAAGGAGCAGAAGGGAATCCATTAACTCAAGAACGAGGGAAGGGCTCAGTAAGAAAGAGAGCAAGAGAGGACAAATGATGTAACTAAACCAAGTGTTTGAGAATTAAGAGATTAAAGTACATGTACCTTATGCGACAGCGCTCCTAGTTTGTGAAACATGTTACATCAAGCGCCACTGTGTGAAAGAGTACTTGATACTTATTACTATTATGCGATGTTTATTATTATTATTGCTATTATTATTGTCATTTTTATTATTATTATTGTTTTGGTTGCTATGATATTATAATTAGTATGAGTAATAGCACAGGTAAACTTGATATTAGGGATTAATAGCACGAGTAGTGGTATTTCAATAGCTCTACGAGTGCTATTGATCCCTAATAACACAGGTTAACTGTGCTATCACTCGCTAATAGTAGGCCAACTTTTTAAAAAGTCATTTGCAATTGTAGCTACACTGTATCATCGTTCACTCACTATCTCCTTACTTTAGGATTAGCTTCCGCTGGAACTTCATTTTCAACATTATGGCTCCTCCTAATCTGTTTAAACATTCCGTCTAATACAGGTAGAGCTTCTGTGGTAAAGAATGACATTGTCTCCAACTAGAAACTACTCGAACTATATGTTTCCGAGGCTAACACTACATGCGTGCGCACTTACCCGTACTATTTCACTTCGCTACCGTGGTATTTCACTTAGTTTCCACTTAGTTACCGAGGTATTTCTACGTGCTATTTCACTTTCCCTGTGCAATTTCAATTGAACAGCGATTTTTCCTATACATTTTTTAATGGAAAACGTACGTGCCATATTATTATTATTATTATTATTATTATATTATTATTATTATTATTACTATTATTATTATTATTATTATTATTATTATTGTGATTACTTGGGGGAACCTGGTATTAGATTCTTACTAGTGATGCGCTCTAATAGCGAAGCGAGCGATGCACGTTCCCTGTAATTGCAGCTATTCCAGGCTACAAAATACTGTCAAAGTGAGAAAACAATAGTGGTGGCTTTTTTCTATGATGAAGGCTCCTGGTACCGTAATCCTCAGGAATAGTCTAATAAATAAATTAGGAACATTTAATGGCTTTTCAAAGAGAAAGATTCTTTACTTTGCTACCTGTTTCTGTTTCGTTTTAGCTCTCCTCCTCCTTGCCCTGTTTTTTTTTTCATTTCTTATCTCTCTCCTTACTAATTTTTCTTCTGGAGTTTCTAATGCCCTCAAAGCTCTTGACCGAGCGTTTCTAACGTTTTGTCTCTCTTTCGCAGAATTTGTTTCACTGGGCATCGCTACTTCGTACGGCGGGTAAACAAAACAAAATGTTGCTAAGAAGGTTACCCGGCCCGCGCAAGCGCGTAGGAGAAAATTTGCACATGTACGCCCACGCAAGAACAAAAACAATACCTAGACCTAAATATATATATATATTGCGAACTCATTAGAGAGTCAGCTCCGCTCGCTTCGCTGAATTAACTGGTTTTGATATGTTCCTCTCATCTCCTTCACCACACTCACTATTAAAGCACTGGCCAGGGAGAAGCGAGTGGTATGTGGCAGAGTTCAGTCAAATACATTGTAATTGTAATTAAATACATTTTTTTGCAGTAATTTCAATGTAATTGTATTTGAGTGAGTCTGAGCTCTATGTATTTGCAATGTGTTCAAACACTAGCAAAATTTAGAATTGCAAAGTTTGGAATACGTGCATTGCAAATACAAAACAGAAATGAAAAGAGGCGAGAGAAAGTATGGGCAAGTCCCTCACAAATTACTGGGGAAAAAGAAAGTGGAAATACCATTTGGATATTTAATTGGAGGTCACTGTGTGTGCATGTGTGTGTACACGCATGTATGTGTACATGTGTGTGCATGTGTATGTACATGCGTGCGCATGCATGTGTGTGTACATGTGTGTGCGTGCATGTGTGTACGTGTTTATGCGTGTGTGACAGCAGATAACGTATGTGACATACACATATTGTTATTAACACTGTCGTGTTTGTTTTTTGTTTGTTTTTTGTTATAGTTGTGTTTACAATATGGTTGTGTTGTTTTAAGATTATTGAGCTACAGCAAATGATTTTTTGATTTATTTATTTATGAATTTTTTTTAGAGAAAAGAACACCATCAGTTGAGGCTGTCTAAATATTGATACATCGCACCAGGACAGTGGCAGCATCTGGGATCACTCCAGGACAGTGGCAGCATCTGGGATCACTCCAGGACAGTGGCAGCATCTGGGATCACTCCAGGACAGCGGCAACCAGTTACGCATGGGATCACTGCAGGATGTGTGTTCTGATGAGTGGAAATTCTGGATATCTGACTTTGGGTTCTTCATGAAGGACTAATACCAACATATTTTTGTAAACAAACAATGGCCATGTTGTAATGTAAAATAATTATTGTCATCTATATTTTGGCTCATTGAATGATGTTGTAGAAATGACACAAACATTATATCCATAAAAGCCAATAATTAGTGGGAGGGGGGGGGGGGCAAAGATCTGTGATGCATGGTCTCAGCATGGTACAGTTTATGAGTATTGTAGGAGGTGAATACCCAAACTAATGTTGGGGTTAGATGAAATGCTAAGAGTTCTCTGACATGCGCAAAAATTGATACAGTAGAACCTCTAAACTGAGAACAATTTGGGACCTAAGGAGGGGGAGATGGGCCATACATTTTCTATTGGAATGCGGGTAGGGGAAGTTCACTATACAGAGGTAATTTACTTAGAGAGTTCACTATCAGAGGTTTCACATGCTCACTTGGTGCTGCTTATAACTGCTGCATGGTAGTCCTCAAATGGTGTATAGGACGATTGCTTGCACATAGTTCCTGATGTTACAAATACTGTTTTTGGCCACTTAGTATACATATTATAACTGTACCAGGGTAACTATACCGGGTATATTATTACACACCAAAATATTCCGTAAATGCATTTACAGTTGAATATTATTTAACAGTGAACTCTGTAACGAGCAACACCATGCAATGGATATATTACACCAGTGTATGTAAAAGTCATACGTCACCAGTGTGTATATTTTGTAAGACTGTATTACTGGAGTACTGTGCATTACCTTACACCAGGTATATACCATACTATGTGTACTAGGTATGTTGCTGGAGTATACCCTATGTATTCTTGATGATGTCTTACCACAGCATGCAGTGTATAGATACTATGTATACTACAGTGAAACCTCTCTACAAAGGCCATGCTTGGGGTCAAGTCTTTTGACCCTTGTAGAGAGTTTGGCTGCTAGAGGTTCCACTGTATATGTATTCCAAATGTTTTCTTAATAACATGATATAAAGAATTCTTTGACAGTAATACTAATCACTTTTAGCTAGCTATGTGGTAAAAAAATTAATAATAATAAAAAGTCTAAAAAAGTTTTGAAGAGTTTGATGAATCCACTAGATCCAGGGCCACGCTTGATGTGCTGTCTGTCACCATCCCGAGCTACTCTGGTTTCTGTCATAGCTGCAGTCCTCATCAAAGCACCACTTACTTCTCACCTTCTGCCCATAATGAGCCAATCGGTTTCTGAGGATAATAAAAAAATATTACAAAAATTGGCTGTAAACAATACCACACTTGCATAAAGTATATTTGGCGAATAACATGACATAACTTTGTAAAAAAAAGTGTCAATCCACGAACAAAGCAACTCAACTATCACAATCACTCCCCCACACACAACTTCAATTCTGACAAATCAGACGGGTCTAATCACCACGAGATAAGGAAAAGATGAGAGCACAAAAGTTTGCAAAAACAATAGGAGAATTGAGTAATTTAAATGCTACTAAATGTCATACAAAAGAGCGAAAGACAAAGGGGGAAAAAAAAGAAAAAAAAGAGAAAAAAAAAAAAAAGGAAAAAAGAAAAGAACATGAACACAAAGCAAACAAACACACAATTTATTAATCAGATGTAAGCTGATCTTTTATCAAAGTGAAATTTTTTTATGAAGAATAGCACACTTGCAACAATATAAACTTGAAGTGACAAAGTGCATTACACACAACAAATAAACAGTAATAGCAACAAACAAACAAACAAAAAAGTGTTATATAGAGCAAGTCGCCTGTAACTCTTGTAGACCATTCCGGTTCTATTATCAACCGGCATAGTTTCTGGACACCATGGGAAATTAAATTTATCAATTGGCATAGCGTACAGACATTCACAAAAACACCCAAATAGTAATACTGAGTTATGTAATACTTGCTATTTTCTTGTTTGTCTTTTGCTAGGAAGGAGTGGCTACACTGTGCTTGTGACTTGTGGGGACAACACACTGCAAGGATGTTTTTGGATGATTAAGGTCAAGAGCATATTAGCCCGCGCGATTACGATGATATTTCCATATTATAAATTATTTACTTTTTCAAAGAGTTGCACTACTCAAATGAATGTTAATACTCCACAGCTTATTTTGATGGAACTTTGTCATAGGAAGGAAGAATAGTATGTGTGTGTGTGTGATATGTGTGTGATGTGTGTATGATGTGCGTGTGTGGTGCGTGCTTGTGATGTGTGTATGTGTGTGTGTGATGTGTGTGTGTGATGTGTGTATGTGTGTGTGTGGTCAATAATTGGCAAGGAACATATGCCATGGGACGTGTCGAGCTCCACTACAAAACAATTTCATATACACAAAAACACAGACTACAAAGATATTTGTAATACAAACAACAAATTATTCATGATCCTATATAATTGCAACTTTATGATGTATTGTATGCGGTTTCATACAGGATTTTTGTTTGGGAGGGGGGTGGGGCTCCGAGTGTACTTCGCCAGGTTCGGCATCTTCTCCTTCATCACTGGAAGACTCTGCTCCTGCTGCCTCATCTGCGTCCTCTTCACAATCGGGTTGGTAACTGCATACACATCTGGTCCTAGTAGTACATTCTGGTAAAAAAAAAATTAAATTTTTTGAAAATTTGAAATTGTTCAACAAACCACAACCCACTTTCAAACCTCAAAACTCAATGAAATATATATATATATATATACATATATATATAGCTAAACAGCTTTCTCTATCTCAATATAGCTATAAATAAATTGTCAGTATCAGAGTTGATGGGTCTGGTCCACCAACCCTGATACAGGGCCTCCTATAGCCCTAGATGTCGTCTCCCTCCTCTCCGCTTGATCCTGAGTCGCTAGAGTCAGTATCAAGCAAGTCAAAACTTCCACAGCAACTGTAACTGGTAGACACCATCTTTCCAAACTGACTTCGAAAAAAAAATTTTTTTTTTTTGCATAGTTACCTGGATCACACGACACGCTCACTTTTTTCCTATGATGTAATAAGCATTACCTAAGACTGTACGTAATGGGGAGGACCCCAGTTGAACTGGTGATTTTATAAAAAAAAAGAAGACAGTAAGTCAAACCACAAAGTCTTGGTGGGCAAAGAAGCGGTTGTTTCAATGTGTTATGGAAGGCTACTGGGCTCAAGCAATTTTTCGCTGCTTCTACAAAACTGGATCCATAAATGAAGCTGCTGTAAAGAAGGTAACTTTTTAAAAAATTCGACGGAAAACCAATGCTTTTTTTTTTGCCGAGGAAGAAATAAACGCAACTGCTGTGAGGTACTGTCGAAGCAGTCCTGGTTGAAAGCTATTTTAAATGCTTTTCCAATGCATTGGGCACCTGTGTATGCAATCTGAAGGGTCTAGCTATAAAGTAACTATTTTTTAAAATTCTGAGAAGCCAACCGGTCTTCACCCGCTTTTAAGCAGGATCCGGAACGAAAGGATTAAAAAAAAAGAAAAAAAAAAGAAAAAAAAAAAAACACCTTCAGTCAGATAAGTTGACTCTAGTAGTATATCGATCATTACCCTTATCATCCTAAATTTGAATTGTTTACTGCTTTGAATTATTTTGCGGGTACAGTTTGAACTCAAAAACTTTCGGGAGTTCCATTTCTATTGGAGTTAGTGGCGGTGGTAAGTGAATAGCGATTTGACATTTATAAGTCCTACGAACTATTTTACTTGACAATTTATTGTCCACTAGTTTTTTTTTTTGTTTTTTTTTTGTTTTTTTTTCAATTCAAACTGTTGTAGGGTGTGGTTACTATGGCTTTGAATCCCCCTTACCTTATATACATTATTTCAAAATCTCGATTTTTTTTAATAGCATGAATGTAAATCAATCGTTTAACAATAGTATAACTTTAGGCTCGCTCGCCATTTGTGCTCAGGCACATCACTAGTTTATAAAAGCATACAGACCCAGCAGCACTATATTTTTTTCGTCGTCAATGAATGTGTAAACACATTTCATTTTCAACAACCATATTGAAGTTATGCCAAGGCCTATAGCTCATACTAGTTTGCGTGTAGACATATTATGTCATGTTGTACTTTGACCCTCGCTTTTTTGTGTTAGCTAGTTGTCGACCTAGATAGCAGGTTTTGACAGGAAAAATGGTCCAACATTACAATTTGTAGCAGTGAGGGTCCCTCTGTAGTACTGACTATAAGAAGTGTACCATGTACTGGGAGGTATAGAGTAAACTGACAAGTGTTGTAGTGATCATGTTGAGTATACAGTTGGAGACAAAAATGTTTCACATTCCGTTCTGTAGTAAGGCCGTAAAATGGTATTTTTTTTACCGTAGTATTTATCGTTGCATTCCGTACCGTTTGGACTAAACGGCCGACACCGTTTACTATAACGGTTTAAAAAAAAAAAAAAAAGGTTAAGCTTTTCCGTCAATTCACAGATATTTTTTATCTAGAAACTCTCCCATAGCTATATATCAGCAGGCTAAGGCCTTGTATTGACCATTAAACGCTACGGGGATAGTGCAAAAACGATCGACAAATTTTTAACTTGCTTCAATAAAGCAGAGTATAGGTTTTGGAAACACGGCTTAGCTTATACATAATCCATTGGTTTACCAATCTTGTTATCCTAGGAAATTTATTTGATTACCCACTTGAAAATTTTTTGTCCAATAGTCAAGTCATGAAGAAAATACTATATAAATATTGTGTTGGTATATCCAGTAAACTTGTGTGTGTGTGTGTGTGTGTGCGCGTGTGTGTATGTGTGTGTGCGCGTGTGTGCTGCAAGAATAGCACAAATAAATTATACCAAAATAATAAAAAGTAAAAATTATCTATCCTTGTGGCGGCATGAAGTTGAAACATTGTGATAAGAATTTAGATTCATTGTGGTTTCAATGATTAATACACAGCACACTGTTTCATTGAATGTCTCTCAGAAGTCTAGTAACCAGAGGAATCTGTTTAGTGAAGTTTGGGACGGGAAACGCCGAGTTAACACAAAAATACGAGAGGGCCAAAGTACTAAATGACATACATACATCCAAACCTAAACAAACAAATATCCCCGATTTTCAATTGCGTTACTCCTGTAAGTGTCTCGCTCGCTTCAATCGCCGCCAATAAAACAAGAAGTTCAGGCGTTTAGGTCTGCTCCAATTAGCTTGGACCCGCCCCACTCACTGCTCGGCAGATCCATTTCTTTATTTTATCAAGACAATTTACCAACTTATGTAATTAGTGGCGTGGGCAAAAATAGGGGGTTGAATGTTTCATATTAATGAGTAAAAAATAAATAAATAAACAAGAGCTAATTTTCGCTTTCTAACAGCCAATACCTAACTGGGTTAAGTTTCAATATAATATTGGCTATTTGAACGAGAACATTTGCTATTATTATCTTTAAGCTGAGAATGACTGAATCATTCAAAAAAAACCTTAGATTATACTATTAAATATCAATTCATCTAACCATCTTATTTTGCCTATTCCTCTATTCCTGTTGAAAATTCTGCCAAGACGTCAAAGGTATCTTGAAAAGTCTTCACTGATTCAGTGTTTCTGGTATGCTTTATCTTCTACTATTTCTCCTTCACACAATTCTAAACCAAATAAATAAAATAGCCATTCTATACTAAGCCATATCTTCATAACTTACTACTACTTGTTGCACAGTTAAGCCAGTATCACATCAGCAGCTTCTTCCAACATATGCTGACATGCCTATGCTTCACTGAAACACCAACTCCGAATAGAGTATTTAAATGGGAAGTCAGAGCAACACTAAACGCTTTCCCTAACCTTTCCAGCGACGTCTGAAGCGCGACCGCAGCTATAACAGCTCAAAACCCACGCTCTGTAAGGCTTGCTTCCCAGTGAGCAATATGGAGCTCACTGCGTGGGTAGAAAGGACTAGTCGGAGAGAGGTGTGGCTTTAATAGGCACTTTTTGGGGGGTGACGACCCGTGTACGCGCATGAGCAAGGAAAGATTCCAGTTTCACCCGATACTTCCCATCCAAGGTTTCCAGGAAACTTCGTTACGTTCAATCACAAAATATTCCTGAACCGGGTGTTTGTGTAGTGGTATAGCTATCTGTACAGCATATCTACAAGGGTGGTTACTATAAAACATTTTTCATATAAACTTGGTTGAAAACACTGAAATAAGCACAACAGCAAAAGTTCATCATTTGGTACAGGTGAGTGAATCAAGAATGGCTGAAGTCTTCTCAAGGAGTGATTATTCAGTGATATTCAGGATCCAGAGTTGGAACACAAGTAGCTATAAATAGCCAGGCTGTTTTGGTAGACTGTTGGACGTCAGTGGTGTTCTCAAGCGAAAAATAGACCTGGAAAGTATCAAATAGAACAAAGAAATGACACAGAACTTCACTTATTACTCCTTTCTGATCAAGATTATTAGCTAAATTCAGTTGTTTCTGTTGTTTACTTCCGCTTGTCAAAATATAAGTGTATGTATATCTGTAATATAAGTGTATGTATATCTATGGTCAACTCACCTCTATCAGTTGCTTCGTGTGTCCATTCCTGTTTGACTCACAACCATTACTGACATCTCTATAGATGTCTTTCACGGTACTACCATAGCTAACCTAAGCAACGCGAAGTAGCGTGCCGAAGCTTAGCAACGACTTAGCAGATTTTCTCGTAGCCCTGGCATTATCTTCTATAATCACAGACTGGAACACTCGGGCTCTTAATTTCTTTCTGCTATCTTAATGATATTCATGATGGTTAATTACTGGGCGTGGCCTATCCCGATTTTTCATTTTAGAAAGTTGGCAACTATGCCCACTAAGCTGCACAGCAAAGGCTGGCGGAGGGGTGGTTGTGGGGTGTAGGAGGTGGTGGCTGTGTATGTTTGTGTCGACCACCCTCGGCCTCCTGACGGTACGCTTGGAATGGGAGAGTACTCGCGTATGAAGTTGGTGTGAGGGACACTACCTATCAGGAATAACGGTATGGAAAATCTGGGATACTTGTTGGAGAGCGAGAGCGAGCAGGAGACAGTACAAGGGGTGGACAATTAAAAATTGGGTATTATGTATGTATGTTATGTTTTGGGGTGTAGCCAGGATTTTGTGAGAGGGTGGTTCCCCTCCATTTGAGGAAGATCAAGCTTATAGTGCCAATCCAATTAGAATGTACAGTGTATTTTAGGACTTGTCAATTTCTCAAGTACCCATTAGTATCAAAACTAACCTCATTTCTAAAGTTGTAGGTTTTGTGCAAGACAATGATGATAATACTTTACCAGATGCCAATACTTTACCAGATACCCATAACAATTTGCCATATCAAGTTCCTTTAGTTTCTCATTTCAGTTTTCTTATGGTAGATCAACCAAACCCCTTGAACCCTCTCTGGCTATGCTACTAATGGTGAACAGGACCTAATGCCTGTTACCACTTAGGAAGTGATGAGGTTCAGTACAAATGGCAAGCGAGCTGGTCTGACCAAAACTTAAATTGGAATGTTTGCCACTAATAATATTTATTTGTTAGGTAAATGTTGTTTAGTTAATTTGTGTTATTCTTTAACAAAACACAACATTTTTACACACGCACACACACACACATGCACACTTGTTCACTTGATAATACCAGCATGAAACTTACATTACATTCTCTTTGTGACTTGATGTTTGGACAATGGAATTTCAAGAGGTAAATAATCAAATTTCCTAATATGATGTAAGTAAGGATCAATAAAGCAACACATTCTGTTGAAGCTGAGCTTCCTTTCCAAAGGGCACTTCATTGAAAATATTGTATTGTACCAGAGCTCTAGTTGATAAATTATTAGATTGTATTCTCTTAGAGACTTGACTATTGGACGAAGGATTTTCAATTAGGAACAAATCTGCTATGCCAGGCATATAGCTATGACAAATGGTTCAGTAACCACAGTAACTTACCATCGCCACTAATAACTACATTAAGTTTGCAAGACCTAACTGTGGATGTCTCTCCTATTCCTTCTCCGGAGATCGTTGCCTTTTTTTCTCCAGTCCTCTAAATAACTTGGGACTATTGAGGATGTCCCAAAGAATATATAATATACAAGTACCCGCCCACACAGTGGCACTAGACATATTGCAAATTAGAATGCAGTAGCATAAGTTATTTATATTCATAGTTATCATTCTCTACAGTTGGTGAAGGTTACATCAGTTTCCCTCTCCTGCTCTCTTTTTTCCTCAAATATTTCATTTCACCTTTCTTTTTTCAGCTCTTTATTCTCAAGTCATGGAGTCATTTCTCCTCTTTTATCTACCTCTCCTACTTCTGAATCTTTCTGTCTTTCTATCATGATGGTGGACTTAGGCTTTGTGAAATTTGCCTTCTTTTTCTACTTCCACCTATCCTAGTCGATTCCACCAGCTAATTAACCACGTTTTTACCTTCTCTTTTGCATTTTAGCCTTCCTTTTTTACTTCACCTATCCTAGTCTATTCCACCTTCTTTTAGTTACAATTACAGTAATAACCTTCAGCACGAGTTTACGAGTATTGTGTGTCTGCATGTTGCAGCTCATTAGCTCATGAATTATTCATTAATACATACATCATAGTCAACCACAGGTATTATTATATATGTGTTTGTATGTCAGGTAATTAGTATGTGCGTCTGCATGTTGTAGCTCATTAGCTCATGAATTATTCATTAACCCTTACAGCGCAGCAATACATTTTGAAGTGCAATTTTCTAAAATATTTTTAAGCGGATCGCTGGTGCTAGCACATTTTTACTAGCACCATCATTTTCTCCGTATTTCAGAGTACGTAATGATTGCGTTTCCATTCGTCTAAATAGAATAAAAATATTTTATTGAAAAAGTTGAAAATCGCCGACAAAGAAGGCTGTCGACTTTATCACTAATTTACAGGAAGATTCATTCCATTTGGACTCCAGTGATAGCGAAATAGAGGAGCTAAGCCATGGACATGCTTCTGCAGGAGCTATAGAAACTGATACTTTCGACAGTAAAAGGTATTTATCCAATAGTGACCATGTCATTCAGTGGTTAGTGAAAGTGGTGACTTGGAATGGAATGTAAATATAATATCTAGTGATGAACAACAGTGTGAGTGTTTAGATGAAATTTAAATACATCATAGAATTTGTCAATCATAGATTTCTTCTTTTCTAGCAATTGTGATGAACTTTAACTAATTCTTTGGAAATAACGAGATACTTCTTTGATAACTTTTACTGCAAAGCAAGATAACAACATGACTGTAACAATAGTTAACATAGTAGCTACCTATTTCTAAATGTTTCATACACTTATTATGTATCCAACTGAAGGAAAAACCATGCTCTTTCAATTGGTAGTATTGGTTTAAATTTTAGTTAAAGCTTTGTTGAGATAAATATTATAATATAAAAATAACCACAAGTTTTTAAATTAAACAATTTAATTAGGGGCAGGGGTAATATTCCCTCACGAGTTACAAAGATCATGAAAAAGTATGATTTTGTGAACCTACTGATATTTTTGTTTTATTTTTTGGTTATGTGCTTAGCTTGCTATGACAGAAATAGTAAGCCTACCCATTTTAGCTGTTTGGAAAAACACCCTTAAGGGTTGCAACCACATGTATTATTATTTGGCGAGCGAGCGTAGCGAGCGAGACACTTACAGGGGTAACACAATCGAAAATCGGGGATGTTTATTTATTTATTTATTTGTATATATGTTTGGACGTACGTATGTCATTTTGTACTTTGACCCTCGCGTTTTTGTGTTAATTATGTGATCGACCCCGTCCCAAATTGCACTAAACAGAATCCTCTGGTTTATCGATCAGTACCCGTATCACCCTAGAAATTGAATTGTTTACCATTTTGAATTCTTTTGCGGGTGCAGTTCAAACTTGAAAACTTAAGGGACTTCTATTTCTATTCGAGTTGTTACTATGGCACTGAAATCCCTTTACCCTGTATGCTAAATTAATAAACTGGACCTTATCAGTAGCTTCAGTGTTAGAAGTCAAAATCATAATAGTATAGTCTTTAGGCTCGCTCGCCATTTGTGCTCAAGCACACCACTAGTATATGTGTTTGTATGTGAGGTAGTTAGTATGTGTTTTTGTATGTGAGGTAATTAGTATGTGTGTTTGTATGTGAGGTAGTTAGTATATGTGTTTGTATGTGAGGTAGTTAGTATGTGTTTTTGTATGTGAGGTAATTAGTATGTGTGTTTGTATGTGAGGTACTTAGTATGTGTGTTTGTATGTGAGGTAGTTAGTATATGTGTTTGTATGTGAGGTAATTAGTATGTGTGTTTGTATGTGAGGTAATTAGTATGTGTGTTTGTATGTGAGGTAATTAGTATGCGTGTTTGTATGTGAGGTAATTAGTATGCGTGTTTGTATGTGAGGTAATTAGTATGTGTGTTTGTATGTGAGGTAATTAGTATGCGTGTTTGTATGTGAGGTAATTAGTATGTGTGTTTGTATGTGAGGTAATTAGTATGTGTTTTATATGTGAGTTAGTTAGTATGTGTGTTTGTATGTGAGGTAGTTAGTATGTGTGTTTGTATGTGAGGTAGATAGTATGTGTGTTAGTATGTGAGTTGGTATGTGTATATTTTTTCTCTTGTTTGATGTTTGTCTGCTGTTAATTGATATATTGTATAGAAATATCAACAATGTCCTCATCAGAACCTAGTCCAAGAAAACTCTTCTTCTCTGTTAATACACATTCTTCTGTATATCTATGGGGTGGACTGGTGAAGTCAGGTGTGCCAGTGGATGACTTGGACTACTTGCATGAATTCAACTCTGCCACAACAACATGGACCAGACACCAGTTACAAGGTCGTCATCCTCCTGGACTTTATCTTGGAGGATGTGCTAGGATAGATGACTGTCTGTACTTCTATGGGGGTTGTGATGAGAGAGGACAGGGTACTGGATCATTGTATCAACTAAACCTAACTAATTGGACATGGCAGGAGATGTCTCCTCCAGAAGCTAGTGGTAGTCCTGATGTGAAGTATGACTGTGGTATGATAGACTATAAAAGCTCACTTCTAGTACATGGAGTAAGGAATGGAGATGGTAGACGTAAACTTAATCTTCACATGTTTGACCTAGCAACTGGTGAGTTCAAACTATCATGAAATATGCTAATTAGTGATATATGTTAATATTTAATTTATATTAGTCAAGGTTGTGTTTATGGGATGGGGAGGGGAAACATTCTACTTCCCCTCCAAAAAGTTCAGTGTGGTGAAATAATAGCTCTAAAGTTACACACAAAGTCTGTAATTTGTCCTTCATGTGATACTAGCACATTATACTCAACATAGTGGAGGCACTTGATGATCCTTACCATATCTTTTGTTTGTTTGTATTGTTGTATATGTGTATTTAATATAGTGTGTTTATGTTTACATTTTTTAATTACGCTACTCTAATTTACTATTTGTATTTATATTATTTTAATTAAACAATTTCAGTTACTAATGACTATGTATTGTTAGGGACTTGGTCTTCTCCTCCAGTCACTGGAGTTGTACCTCGTGGTAATGCAGCCTTCACTAAAGTGAGTCCACATCAAGTCATAAGATGTGGAGGATTGAGCAGTGCCATACATATGTTGGACTTGTCCACAATGGTAAGTGTATGAAATATCAGACACAACATATGATAGTATTATTTATATTGTTTCTATTTAGCACTGGACTAGACTACATTCAGGTGGACCTGACTTGGGTTTCTTTCCTACTGCTACATGTATAGAGTATAATAGCAGCCACGCCCAACTTCTGATGATTGGAGAATATGGAGTGTGTTTATTTGATATGTCCACAAGAGAGTGGAAGGAGATGTCAGATACTTTGGTATGTAGTAGTTGTTATATTGTGTTAGTATTTATTAGATATGAGATACTGACTTGGTATGTAGTAGTTGTTATATTGTGTTAGTATTTATTAGATATGAGATACTGACTTGGTATGTAGTAGTTGTTATATTGTGTTAGTATTTATTAGATATCAGATACTGACTTGGTATGTAGTAGTTGTTATATTGTGTTAGTATATATTAGATATCAGATACTGACTTGGTATGTAGTAGTTGTTATATTGTGTTAGTATTTATTAGACATGAGATACTGACGTGGTATGTAGTAGTTGTTATATTGTGTTAGTATATATTAGATATCAGATACTGACTTGGTATGTAGTAGTTGTTATATTGTGTTAGTATTTATTAGACATGAGATACTGACGTGGTATGTAGTAGTTGTTATATTGTGT
>WLWD01004736.1_pt1 | contig 24353 bp, 24 predicted proteins | sample 6712731 | NCBI WGS metagenome assembly WLWD01 (sample SAMN12718690, study PRJNA576275) | sponge metagenome | isolation source: marine sponge | host: Mycale hentscheli | place: New Zealand: South Island, Marlborough, Capsize Point | collected 2014-11-01 | reverse complement strand
TTTTGTTGTGGATGGCGTCTACTGTGGATTGTGTCTTTGCTGTGGATGGCGTCTTTGCTGTGGATGGTTTTTTGTTGTGGATGGCGTCTGCTGTGGATTGTGTCTTTGCTGTGGATGGTGTCTTTGCTGTGGATAGTGTCTTTGCTGTGGATGGTATCTTTGTTGTGGATGGTGTCTTTATTGTGGATAGTGTCTTTACTGTGGATGTTGTCTTTGCTGTGGATGTTGTCTTTGCTGTGGATGGTGTCTTTGCTGTGGATGTTGTCTTTGCTGTGGATGGTGTCTTTGCTGTGGATGGTGTCTTTACTATAGATAGTGTCTTTGCTGTGGATGTTTTTTGTGGTGGATGGTGTCTTTGCTGTGAATGGTGTCTTTGCTGTGGATGGTGTCTTTGTTGTGGATGGTGTCTTTGTTGTGGATGGTGTCTTTGTTGTGGATGGTGTCTTTGCTGTGGATGGTGTCTTTGCTGTAGATAGTGTCTTTGCTGTGGATGGTGTCTTTTGTTGTGGGTGGTGTCTTTGTTGCGGATGGTGTCTTTGTTGTGGATGGTGTCTTTGCTGTGGATGGCGTCTTTGCTGTGGATGGTGTCTTTGCTGTGGATGGCGTCTTTGTAGTGGATGGTGTTTTTGCTGTGGATGGTGTCTTTGCTGTGGATGGTGTCTTTGCTGTGGATGGTGTCTTTGCTGTGGATGGTTTTTTGTTGTGGATGGTGTCTTTGTTGTGGATTGTTTCTTTGCTGTGGACTGTGTCTTTGTTGTGGATGGTGTCTTTATTGTGGATTGTGTCTTTGCTGTGGATGGTGTCTTTGCTGTTGATGGTGTCTTTGCTGTGGATGGTGTCTTTGCTATAGATAGTTTTTTTGTTGTGGACGGTGTCTTTGTTGTGAACGGTATCTTTGTTGTGGATTGTGTCTTTGCTGTGGATGGTGTGTTTGCTGTGGATGGTTTCTTTTCTGTGAATGGTGTCTTTGTTGTGGATGGTGTCTTTGTTGTGGATGGTGTCTTTGCTGTGAATGGTGTCTTTGCTGTGGATGGTGTGTTTGTTGTGGATGGTGTCTTTGTTGTGGATGGTGTCTTTGTTGTGGATGTTGTCTTTGCTGTGGATGGTGTCTTTGCTGTGGATGGTTTCTTTGTTGTGGATGGTGTCTTTGCTGTGGATGGTTTCTTTGTTGTGGATGGTGTCTTTGCTATGGATGGTGTCTTTGCTGTGGATGGGTTTCCTTGTTGTGGATGGTTTTTTGTTGTGGATGGCGTCTGCTGTGGATGGCGTCTTTGCTGTGGATGGCGTCTTTGCTGTGGATGGTTTTTTGTTGTGGATGGCGTCTGCTGTGGATTGTGTCTTTGCTGTGGATGGCATCTTTGCTGTGGATTGTGTCTCTGCTGTTGATGGCGTTTTTGTTGTGGATGGTGTTTTTCTGTGGATTGTATCTTTGCTGTGGATTGTGTCTCTGCTGTGGATGGCGTTTTTGTTGTGGATGGTGTTTTTGTTGTGCATGGTGTCTTTGCTGTGGATGGTGTCTTTACTGTGGATGGTGTCTTTGCTGTGGATGGTGTCTTTTGTTGTGGGTGGTGTTTTTGTTGCAGATGGTGTCTTTGTTGTGGATGTTGTCTTTGCTGTAGATGGTGTCTTTGCTGTGGATGTTTTTTTGTTGTGGATGGTGTCTCTGCTGTGGATGGTGTCTTTACTGTAGATGGTGTCTTTGCTATAGATAGTGTCTTTGCTGTGGATGGTGTTTTTTGTTGTGGGTGGTGTCTTTGTTGTGGATGTTGTCTTTGCTGTGGATGGCGTCTTTGCTGTGTATGGCATCTTTGTAGTGGATTGCGTTTTTGCTGTGGATGGTGTCTTTGCTGTGGATGGTTTTTTGTTGTGGATGGTGTCTTTGTTGTGGATTGTTTCTTTGCTGTGGATGGTGTCTTTGTTGTGGACTGTGTCTTTGTTGTAAATGGTGTCTTTATTGTGGATTGTGTCTTTGCTGTGGATGGTGTCTTTACTGTTTATGGTGTCTTTGCTGTGGATAGTTTTTTTGTTGTGGACGGTGTCTTTGTTGTGGATTGTTTCTTTGCTGTGGATGGTTTTTTTGCTGTGGATGGTGTCTTTGCTGTGGATGGTTTTTTGTTGTGGATGGTGTCTTTGCTGTGGATGGTGTCTTTGTAGTGGATGGTGTTTTTGCTGTGGATGGTGTCTTTGCTGTGGATGGTGTCTTTGCTATGGATGGTGTCTTTGTTGTGGATTGTTTCTTTGCTGTGGACTGTGTCTTTGTTGTGGATGGTGTCTTTATTGTGGATTGTGTCTTTGCTGTGGATGGTGTCTTTGCTGTTGATGGTGTCTTTGCTGTGGATTGTGTCTTTGCTGTGGATGGTGTCTTTGCTGTGGAATGTGTGTTTGTTGTGGATGGTGTCTTTGTTGTGGATGGTGTCTTTGCTGTGAATGGTGTCTTTGCTGTGGATGGTTTCTTTGTTGTGGATGGTGTCTTTGCTGTGGATGGTGTGTTTGTTGTGGATGGTGTCTTTGTTGTTGATGGTGTCTTTGCTGTGGATGGTGTCTTTGCTGTGGATGGTTTCTTGTTGTGGATGGTGTCTTTGCTGTGGATGGTTTCTTTGTTGTGGATGGTGTCTTTGCTATGGATGGTGTCTTTGCTGTGGATGGTTTCTTTGTTGTGGATGGTTTTTTGTTGTGGATGGCGTCTGCTGTGGATTGTGTCTTTGCTGTGGATGGCGTCTTTGCTGTGGATGGTTTTTTGTTGTGGATGGCGTCTGCTGTGGATTGTGTCTTTGCTGTGGATGGTGTCTTTGCTGTGGATTGTGTCTTTGCTGTGGATTGCGTTTTTGTTGTGGATGGTGTCTTTGCTGTGGATGGTGTCTTTACTGTGGATGGTGTCTTTGCTGTGGACGGTGTCTTTGTTGTGAACGGTGTCTTTACTGTGGATGGTGTCTTTGCTGTGGACGGTGTCTTTGTTGTGAACGGTGTCTTTGTTGTGGATTGTGTCTTTGCTGTGGATGGTTTCTTTGCTGTGAATGGTGTATTTGTTGTGGATGGTGTCTTTGTTGTGGATGGTGTCTTTGCTGTGAATGGTGTCTTTGCTGTGGATGGTGTCTTTGTTGTGGATGGTGTCTTTGCTGTGGATGGTGTATTTGTTGTGGATGGTGTATTTGTTGTGGATGGTGTCTTTGCTGTGAATGGTGTCTTTGCTGTGGATGGTGTCTTTGTTGTGGATGGTTTTTTGTTGTGGATGGCGTCTGCTGTGGATTGTGTCTTTGCTGTGGATGGTGTCTTTGCTGTGGATTGTATCTTTGCTGTGGATGGCGTTTTTGTTGTGAATGGTGTCTTTATTGTGGATTGTGTCTTTGCTGTGGATGGTGTCTTTGCTGTTGATGGTGTCTTTGCTGTGGATGGTGTCTTTGCTGTGGATAGTTTTTTTGTTGTGGACGGTGTCTTTGTTGTGAACGGTTGTCTTTGTTGTGATTGTGTCTTTGCTGTGGATGGTGTCTTTGTTGTGGATGGTGTCTTTGCTGTGGATGGTGTCTTTGCTGTGGATGGTGTGTTTGTTGTGGATGGTGTCTTTGTTGTGGATGGTGTCTTTGCTGTGGATGGGGTCTTTGCTGTGGATGGTTTCTTTGTTGTGGATGGTGTCTTTGCTGTGGATGGTTTCTTTGTTGTGGATGGTGTCTTTGCTATGGATGGTGTCTTTGCTGTGGATTGTTTCTTTGTTGTGGATTGTTTTTTGTTGTGGATAGCGTCTGCTGTGGATTGTGTCTTTGCTGTGGATGGCGTCTTTGCTGTGGATGGTTTTTTGTTGTGGATGGCGTCTGCTGTGGATTGTGTCTTTGCTGTGGATGGCGTCTTTACTGTGGATTGTGTCTTTGCTGTGGATGGCGTTTTTGTTGTGGATGGTGTTTTTGCTGTGGATGGTGTCTTTGCTGTGGATGGTTTTTTGTTGTGGATGGTGTCTTTGCTGTGGATGGTGTCTTTACTGTGGATGGTGTCTTTGCTGTAGATAGTGTCTTTGCTGTGGATGGTGTCTTTTGTTGTGGGTGGTGTCTTTGTTGCGGATGGTGTCTTTGTTGTGGATGGTGTCTTTGCTGTGGATGGCGTCTTTGCTGTGGATTGTGTCTTTGCTGTGAATGGCGTCTTTTGTTGTGGATGGTGTCTTTGTTTTGGATGGTGTTTTTGCTGTGGATTGTGTCTTTGCTGTGGATGGTTTTTTGTTGTGGATGGTGTCTTTGTTGTGGATTGTTTCTTTGCTGTGGATGGTGTCTTTGTTGTGGATGGTGTCTTTGCTGTGGACGGTGTCTTTGCTGTAGATAGTTTTTTGTTGTGGATGGTGTCTTTGTTGTGGATTGTTTCTTTGCTGTGGATGGTGTCTTTGTTGTGGATGGTGTCTTTGCTGTGGACGGTGTCTTTGCTGTGGACGGTGTCTTTGCTGTGGATAGTTTTTTGTTGTGGACGGTGTCTTTGTTGTGGACGGTGTCTTTGTTGTGGATTGTGTCTTTGCTGTGGATGGTGTGTTTGCTGTGGATGGTTTCTTTGCTGTGAATGGTGTCTTTGTTGTGGATGGTGTCTTTGTTGTGGATGGTGTCTTTGCTGTGGATGGTGTCTTTGCTGTGGATGGTGTGTTTGTTGTGGATGGTGTCTTTGTTGTGGATGTTGTCTTTGTTGTGGATGTTGTCTTTGCTGTGGATGGTGGTTTTGCTGTGGATGGTTTCTTTGTTGTGGATGGTGTCTTTGCTGTGGATGGTTTCTTTGTTGTGGATGGTGTCTTTGCTATGGATGGTGTCTTTGCTGTGGATGGTTTCTTTGTTGTGGATGGTTTTTTGTTGTGGATGGCGTCTACTGTGGATTGTGTCTTTGCTGTGGATGGCGTCTTTGCTGTGGATGGTTTTTTGTTGTGGATGGCGTCTGCTGTGGATTGTGTCTTTGCTGTGGATGGTGTCTTTGCTGTGGATAGTGTCTTTGCTGTGGATGGTATCTTTGTTGTGGATGGTGTCTTTATTGTGGATAGTGTCTTTACTGTGGATGTTGTCTTTGCTGTGGATGTTGTCTTTGCTGTGGATGGTGTCTTTACTGTGGATGGTGTCTTTGCTGTGGATGTTGTCTTTACTGTGGATGGTGTATTTGCTGTGGATGTTGTCTCTGCTGTGGATGGTGTCTTTGCTGTGGATGGTGTCTTTGCTGTGGATGGTGTCTTTGCTGTAGATTGTGTCTTTGCTGTGGATGGTGTGTTTGTTGTGGATGGTGTCTTTGTTGTGGATGTTGTCTTTGTTGTGGATGTTGTCTTTGCTGTGGATGGTGGTTTTGCTGTGGATGGTTTCTTTGTTGTGGATGGTGTCTTTGCTGTGGATGGTTTCTTTGTTGTGGATGGTGTCTTTGCTATGGATGGTGTCTTTGCTGTGGATGGTTTCTTTGTTGTGAATGGTTTTTTGTTGTGGATGGCGTCTGCTGTGGATTGTGTCTTTGCTGTGGATGGCGTCTTTGCTGTGGATGGTTTTTTGTTGTGGATGGCGTCTGCTGTGGATTGTGTCTTTGCTGTGGATGGTGTCTTTGCTGTGGATAGTGTCTTTGCTGTGGATGGTATCTTTGTTGTGGATGGTGTCTTTATTGTGGATAGTGTCTTTACTGTGGATGTTGTCTTTGCTGTGGATGTTGTCTTTGCTGTGGATGTTGTCTTTACTGTGGATGGTGTATTTGCTGTGGATGTTGTCTCTGCTGTGGATGGTGTCTTTGCTGTGGATGGTGTCTTTGCTGTGGATGGTGTCTTTGCTGTAGATTGTGTCTTTGCTGTGGATGATGTCTTTGCTATGGATGGTATCTTAATAATATAATATTATAGTCATTGCAGTATTTTTTTTTTTTGTAGCCAAAGAACCATCAGATAAATGGTGGAGATTTGCTTATTTTATCACTGGAGAACAGTTGAGAAGAAGCTCTTACAGATCTGATCAGACATTTGTGACTAAAGAAATTTCTGAAGGAGTTCAACATGCAGAGGAAGTCAAAGTAGCTGCAGATAGAAATGAGGAGCAAATTAAAACTAATAATTTAGCAGAAGAACCTGAGTCTGTTTCTGCACAAACTTCTCTTTCAGAAGGAGACAAAGATGGCATTCACACAAGTCATTCAGATGGTAAGGAGATATCAAGTTTATGAATTTGATTTACCCTCATCATTAAACTCACCCTTCGGTACTTCTATAGTGTTATTGTTATATATTGCAGCATGTAGGTTCATGCTAGTCTCTCTGATACAAAAGAATTATAGTATTTCCTTATTATGTACCTGCATATAATTGTAATTCTTTGTTATTTGTTCATTATCTTGTCAAGGAGACATCTAATCACAAAAATAACCTCAGAAATGGATTCCTTGCCCTCAAATTAGTCAAAAAAGAGATATTGGTGAGGTTTTTAAACCCTTTGATTTTTTTAATATGGCCGCCAGTGGCCATTTTAGATTTTACACTCTGCCGAGAGTTGCCCAAACTTCTCAGAGAGGCGGGGGAACTTATTTTGTAATAAATACCCTAAAGTACCATAATCCACCATCAAACTTTGGTAGCCAGAGGTTGGTCACGGAATCACTCATTTTGACCCTACTATTATGGTGTCCCCTTTTCCATCTCTCCTGCTTCTGAAATTCTGTCCGTTTGTACTTTCGCCTTCCTTTTGGAGACTAACCACCCACTTTTTAGTTACAGTTAATCGCTCGCCTTTTTGCCTTCTCCCTACGCCGCCTTACCTCATCGATTCCACATGTTTTATAGTCATGATTAATCGCCTTTCACATTCTCCTCTGTACTTTCACCTTCCTTTTTTAAACCCACGCCTCCTTCTGTAGTCAATGGCACCCACTTTTTGGAATTAACCACTTTCTACTGAATGTGACGACACTTTACCTACCATGAGATGGTGACACTTTACCAAAGCATACAGTATGGGTAAAAAAAAAGTTCCCAAAATGGAGCGGCTATTCAACCGAGTTATCAAAGAAAGTCGGCAAGCGGTTAATCCGTAAAGTAAATGCGCAATTTTTGCGGTAAGATCCTGGCAGCTAACGCGTGCATTAATTGCTAGATAATTATATACGTGCCTCAGCAAGACATTTTTCCAGCGTGCCCGCTACAGTTGCTGCTTTGAACTGCTTTGTTCTACGCCACTTGATTGTTGTCGTTCCTTGACTGTTTGCTAGTCGTCGCCGGTTCTCCCACTGACTGCTCGCTAGCTGATGCCGATTCTCCCGTAAAATACTCACTAGCCGGCGTCGTTTCTCCTGACTGCTCGCTAGCCTAAAATATAGAAGCGGCTACAATAAGTGTCAAACCACAGGTGACTGGGCGTGGCGTATGGAGTGTGAGGGGCGAATTATTGTTTACGTGCGTAACAAGCGGGAGAGAGTGAGCATTTTTTATGCTGTAACTCCGCCAAGGTCAACCACTCCAACAAAAGGAAGAGCACTGACAATGGCTGTGGTGAAGCACTGGATAACTGAGAGCGACTGGGTCCTGACATGGCTACTTGGCTTACCTATACTGCATCAGATCATTTGACGAAATTAACCAGATGTTGTCTATGACCTGAAACTATTTCGAGCTCCGAAATTAACTCTTCATTGTCAGTAATCTCCAAAATCATAGCATAATAGATGAACAAACAGACAGGATGACTGCTATGCCCTCTCGCACATGTGCGCTGAGGGTTAATAATTTATAATTATTTTTGGCTATAGTAGATAACATGAAAAAGAATTAATAGCACTTTTGCACCGAGAAATTTAACTTGGTTTCGCCTTGTCTTGCACCACTAGTGCTGGTAACCCCAAGTTTAACAGTTTTTCATGCTATTCTATCTCCAAACATGCTTTTTTTAGAAATAAAATATGTCTTATAATATAAATATTGTAAATGCATATAGATTGAGGTCTAGGTATTTGTTTCATGTTTAATTATTAGGTAAAGAGATTCCTGAGAAGCACAAGTTCACTGATGAAGTGACATCAGCAATATTTAATAAACAAAGCATCAGAAGAAAGATAGCCAATATTCTACTGAAAGGACTCCCTGGATCTGGCAAGACATCGTTGTTGGATCGTCTCCTGAACAAGCCACTTCGTGTGTACTATTCCTCTACTGGCATGTGTGAGAAAATAGTCATAGTTCAAATCGGCCCCTCCTCCACACATACTTCAGCTTACACCTGTGAAGACAACACATGGAAAGTTACTGACTTTGATGAGTCTGTGGTTTCTCAGTTAGACAGTTGCAAGGTGTTCATTCCACAGAGCAGCAGCGGTAGTATACGACTACGTCTTCAACATCACAGAGCAAGTGCATCCAAGCTAGACCAGCCAGTATCTGACATCGAGCACCATGTGAAAGAAGTCCTTGAAAGACACCAGATCAAGAATATTGTAGATTTGCAAACCAAAAATTCTCTTTACATTAGAGATACGGGCGGACAGGTGGAATTTCAAGAGAGCCTTTCTCTTCTGATTTTTGGTCCTTCTATTTTTATCTTTGTCATGAGAACTGACATTGACATTCATACAAAGAACATCATTCAGTACAGATCAGCCAATGGAGAAATTATCAACCAGTATCAATCCTCTATTTCTACAATGGATGCTCTCATTCAATTCCTTACCAGTGTTTCTGCCATACAGACTACTGAAGAGGGTGTGCTTGAGAAGGTTTCCTCAGTGTGTCACGAGCCTATTGTCTTTATAGTAGGTACACATATTGACAAAATCGCTTCAGAAGCTCAATCAGTTCTTGACAGCATCAATCTAATGCTTCATGAAATGATTTGTGAGAGAAATTTCTTCCACTTGGTTCGTTATTCTAATGGTCCTTTGAACACCGTCATGTATACGGTAGACAATACCAGCAGTGAAGACCAGCAGTTTCAGAAGCTTCGCTCTGATATCAATAAATTCATTCACGATAGAGATGAGTTTTTGATTGAATATCCTGTGAGTTACCTTGTCTTCTGTCTGGAACTACACAGTATTCACGAGACAGTCTTATCGATGGATCGTTGCAAGAAATTAGCGGCCAAGTTTTATATTGACGAGAAAGAGATGGGGTCACTTCTTCATTTCCTTCATTTCAGAGTAGGTATTATCCAGCACTATGACATTGAAGGTCTATCAGATATCATTATTAAAGAGCCACAAGTTCTCTTTAACAAAGTCACTGAACTTATACTGGAAACTTTCTTGTCATCTGCATCTATACCAAAGAGTCAGCAAGACAGTTTCTGCAAGAGAGGAATTTTAGAAGCTTCTGTTTTTAAAAATCTTTTGAGTGAGAAGGACAAAATCACACCAGACCAGTTTCTCAAGTTTCTCCTTCACCTTCGTGTAGCTGTTTCTATTACTGACAAGAAGGGAGTGCTCAAATACTTCATACCTTCAGTTCTTAATCATGTTCAAGAGTCTCTATCAGATACACTTGACTCTGTTGTTGCTCCTCTGGCTATCACTTTCAAACTTGGTCACTGTCCTAAAGGTCTGTTTGGTATGCTCATTTCTTTCTTGCTGAATCCTGAAGGAGATCAGACTGTAACATTTGACTTGTTAGAAGATCGAATATACCAAGATCAAGTGTCTTTGCGGGTGAATTCTTCAGAAGATGTGGACCAAATTTGCCTCAGAAGTCATCTCTCTCATCTTGAAGTCAGTGCTGTTCTTGAGAATTACCCTCCAAATGTGTTAGCTCTTCCAAGAGCAACTTCACCAAGTGAAGTTTGTAGTAAACTTCGGCAAACATTCGATACCTGTCTTCAGTCATCTCTAAATAAGTTGCACTATGACTATGGCAAAGTGGAACCTTATTTCAGTCTGAAATGTCACCTTGAGAATTGTTGTGAACTGCATGAAGTCCAATTAGAACCTACATCGTGGGTTATGCACTGCAGTGCTCACAATATACGAATAGCTCCCTCGGAACCTGCAATGTTGTGGTTTAATGAAGGTAGGTAATGCTTTAAGCAAATTAATACAATACAGTTATATATTTTGTGTTTGTTCAGAATCTTCTTATTCGAAACCTACACTAGATGAGACAAATATTTCCAAACTATCAAGTAAGTTGTTCAAGATTATTATGAAGGACTTTGCTAACTGTTTTCACTTCTATGTATAGTAGACTCAGACCAAGTTGACCCAAGTTGTGAAGAAACTCCAACTCAGAGTACTTCTTTAAGTGATGTCAATTCTGCTCAAATATGCGACAGTACATCCGCAGAGGATGTCAAATGTATGTTATTCTCTGTTTGTTTGTTTGTTTATTTATTTGTTTGTTTCATTATTTCAGCCCTTCCCTTTACCATGAAAAAATTAATCATATTGAAGTGGACTGATAAGAGTGGCCAACCAAAGACTCTCAGACTCAGAGATGAGATGAGTCCCAAATGGCATGATGCTGGAGAACTGTTGGATTTAACTGCAGCTAACTTGGAATGTATTTCTGAAAAACATCGCGGAGATGTCAGAGAATGTTTGCGAGATGTTCTTCGAGACTGGGTCAGGAGTGATTCATCAGATTACCCAGCAACTTGGGGTGGTCTGTTATCATTACTAGATGACTTGCAACTTCATGCATGTGCCAAGTCTTTACAAGCAGCTTTGGAATGTAGTCCAAATTCAGTTTTATAACACAAGTTTTCGAAAACGTCATTTTTTTATATTTGTGCACGATCTATAGCAAAAATCAATGTTGTTAATATTAAAATATGCTTGTGGTATGAATCTCATACAAAATGAATAGCCTCTTTTACTTTGTTTTAGCTATTCATGTATTTTTCTTAGCTAATATTCATAAGAAGGAGTGCAGAATGAGGAGTGTATAGTAGGAGTGGGCAGTGTTTCAATATTTATCGGTTTTTTTGGTGTTGCCAAATATATTCGGTTCAGTATGGCCTGTTTCAGATAAAACAGTATACCGCTAGCTACTAGAAATCACTGCAGTGGCTCCTGGTCAATCCTCTGGTGACTTCACATTATTTTTGCAACTGATAATGTCTGCCCAGCAAGCAGTCCTCGAACGCCAGGAACATTTGAATCTTGAAAGGAGAGAAGCAGAGTTAGAATTAAGGAGGAACATGGTGGCTGACAGGCGGGAACATGAGCTTCAGATTCTCCAACTCCAGAAAGACCTGCAGATGGCTGCCTTCACACACCAAGAAGAAATGTGTATAGCATCAAAACAGCGAGGTGATGAGGATAAAGTGCTGCAGGAGAAGCTGAGAGCTGAACGAGAGGCAGACAAGAACCGAAAAGATGTGAAGGAGCTGCCCAAGCTCGCTGACAGTGATGATTTGCCAGTCTACCTGACAAGATTCAGACAGGTGGTTGTGGCGGAATCGATTCCCAGGATTGGGCAAGTTTATTAGTTCTTTTACTTACTGGCAGTTACCTTAGCAAATGGGTCGAACTTATTCAAACTTGTGGTACTAATGATTATGAATTGCTTCATGATAGGCTATTGGATAGGGCTGGGTATAGTGCTAGTGATTGTGATAAATCATAAATGTACTTGGTCTCTGAAGCTGGCGATGTGTTACTCAAAGCTGGACTCCTTAACTTAGTAAGTGGTAACAAGTGAACTGAGCTGGCTGTACACTTGAATAAACCTTTATCTAGCTTTATCCCATATGTGAACGGAACACAATGCAAGTACCACAATAATGTCCACAAGTATGGAGGGTGGGAGTCACTAACATCGGGTGGTAAGCGAGTTGCTGCGAGTTCTCGGACTGTACCTGTGCCCGTTTGTTTTCATTGCAACATGAAGGGGCATAAAGTACCTGATTGCCCAAAACCAAGGTAAATCTTGCAAGAAAATAGTGGTTAATTACAGCCCTGATTGTCAAAATTCATGGTACAGTAAACGGTAAGAAGGCAATAGTCTTCATTGATGCTGGAGCTGATAGTACAACTTGGTGAGTGAGGGTAATTATACAAGTGATTCCATTTGTTTGGAAACAAGATTGTGGCTGTAGAGCCAGGGTTTACAAACAAAGTGCTTTTGGATCTATACATGAGTTTTCCTGTTTGCCTTGATTTGTTTACAGCTGCTGAGACTCGACTGTTGGAAAGATAGAGGAGGCAGCAGGAGGATGTCACAGCCCAGCAGCAGGTAGAAGATGGAGCGACAGCCACTCCACTAACATCTTTTCAAGATGAGGTAGAAGTTGAGTCAGAGGCCGATGAGCAGATGGTGGAGTTAGAGATGGATTCTTCGCAGTCAGATGAGGTTTTGCTGACCCTTATGTGACGACCACAGATGTTGTTGGGGAGGATTTGGCTTCTCAGTTGGATCAAGATGGAGTGGCTGATTTGTTTGCAACATCAGCATGTGAGAATGAATCCCTGCCTATTCCTGCTGCCGATCCCCATGTTACTCATGCACTCATGGAGGCCACCCAAACTGATCATTCATTGGCTCACATCAGGTCACTTGCAGACAATAAGTCTGGCATGTATGGTTGGAGGGATGGGATTGTTCATTCCTTTGTTGACACTAATGATGTTGAAGGATCTAGAGTTGTGGTTCCATTCCCTTTCAAGCATCAAGTGCTGGTGCTTGCTCATGACAAGGTGGGGCACCTGGGTGTGGCCATTACTTTACCTGGCCAGGTGTATACAAGGACATTGTAAGACATGTAAATAATTGTGCTATATAGCTGTCAGAAAGTCAACAAATATTCACCTGGCAAGGCTTCTCGTGAGAGGCTTGCTATTGACTTGGTTGGCCCTTTGGCCAGGAACAGAGATAGTTACAAGTATTTGCGGACTAGTATATGTGTAGCTAGCAGGTACCCTTTTACAGTGCCGTTGAAGGACGTGGCGGCAGAAAGTGTACGTGAATCCTTACTTGAGATCTGGTCCCAGACTGGTATTTCTCGTGAAGTTCTGTCTGACCAAGGCACCCAATTCATGGGAAAGGTGATGTCGCAGCTGTGCAAGTCACTGCATGCTCATCAGATGAGAGCCTCTCCTTACCATCCTCAGGCAAATGTCACTTTAAAGAGATTTCATGGCACCTTAACCGATGCTAAAGAAGTGAACTGCCGACTTTTTGGGCTGGCCAAAGCAACTAAAGTTCTGCCTTTTTGCATTATGCAATATGCCTAACAGGGATACTGGTTACTCCCCCTATCAACTTATTCATGGGTCGGAATTGCATGGACACGGCAGGTCCAGCGGAGCGTGCCGAGGTTACCGGCGGTAAAAGGGGGGAGTGGTCATACAAGGGGGGAACCGCGCATGCGGGTAGTTAGAATATAAGGGGGACCTCGTGTGAGGGGCATCATTAGGAAACAGAGTGAGACGAACATGGAAGGCGCTGTACAACCTGGGAGAGAATCTGTTGGCGAGCACAGCGCCAGGGACGAAACTTCAGTGGCTCCTAAGAGAAGGAGAGTGGAGCGTGAGGAGGTTGTAGTGAACAAGGGCGGCGCAGATGATACACTCGATCAGGAGAAGCAGCTGCAGTTGCAACAGCAAGCGATCATGACCCTGTCAGCGAGATTGGCAGAAATTGAAAAGAGGACTGGCAGTGCTGCATCAGAGGAAGCACCTGCTAATGGTACGGTGAAATTTAAGGTTAGGGGTGGAAATAAGTGGTCAGATCCCCAATAAAGGGGGCGTGGAGATAAAGGGGGGTGAGGGAAAACAGTGTCACAGTTAGTCAGGGACGTGGTAGCATACTGTAAGGCTGGTACAAACGTTCCTGACACTCACCTCCGCACTATGTGCGTGACAAACTGAGCTCAGGGGGCTTTGTAAGGGCGTCCAGTGGGCGAGCAGTGAAAAAAAAAAAAAAAGGGGCAGGCAGCTAAGAGGGGACTGGGGATGAGAATTGGGCAGCTGTAAGTTGGGCAGCTGTGGTGACCGTGGTAGTAAGAACTGTACAGGGTGACTAATCGGACTAAATCGGGGGATGGAAAGGGAGGGGAGAAGGGGAATAGCACAAGTCTGTGCAAAGATATAGGAAAAGAGGATGGGGGAAAGTAGCACAAGAAAGACTGTGTAGGGGCAATTGAAGGCAGCATGAACACTAGGGGAGGGAGTAGGGGAAGGCACGGAAAACGTGCAAAGAGAGAGACAAAGGAGGATTGAGAAAGAGGCATGAATAGAGCATGTAGGCTCGATCAGAGGGTTGGGTAGATAGGATATGGGGGGAGGAAGTGGGGGAAGGCACAAAGGCGTGCAAGGAGTGGATTGAGAAGGAGGCATGTGAATAGCATGTAGCTCAATCCGAGGAGAAAGGCACGAAAAGGCGTGCTAGCTGAGAGACACAAAAAGAATTGAGAAAAGAGGCATGGAAAAGGTCATACGGGCTCGATTGGGTGTCGAAGAGAAAGGGGGCCGTGGAGGACACGGAAAGAAAAAAAAAAAAAAAAAAGAGTGAGAAAGACACTGGAGGGATCGAGGGGCAGCATGTAAAGTACATGTCTGTACATACCTGTCGATCTGTGTCTGTAGATGAGATCGCCAAGTTGGCGGAAAAGGCCAAAGAAGGCGGGGCCAAGACTATGGAGGAGTGTGAGAGTGAGCAGCCAGGCCCACTTCTCCAAAAGTTCCTCGACAGTGTGAAGGGTTCAGTGGCAGGGAAGAAGGAAGGGAAAAAAGCACCAAAAGTGGTGCATGTAGTGAGTAACCTACCTCCACTGCCAGGCAAGATAGTGGAGTTGATCCAGGAAGGGTCCTTCGTGGATTTTGCCTGGTTCCCTGTCTTGGAAGAGGGACCAAGTGACGGAGAGTGGAAGCCATGGAAAAATGACACCATGGAAGGAGGGCAGGCTAACCCGAACCATAAGAAGAAGGGGTGGAAGGAGGTGCCCGACCTATCATGGTGGAGCACATGTTTTTCCCTCTTCCAGGTGGCCTGGGCGAGAGAGAAGCCAGAGATGTGGGAGCCGTTAACGGCCTACCGGGAGATAATTTTCAAATTGGCTAGACGCCATCATTGGGCTCATGTGGTCAAATATGATAGAAGGTTCCGCCAGGAGGCGGCAGGAAAGACGGCAAAATGGGACGAAGAGCGAGTGACCTTGTTGTTTGACATTATATATAACTCACCAAACATAAAAAGTGAAGAAAAGCTGGCGAGTGGCGGAGGAGGGCCATCCCAGAGAAAAGGAGACCAGAAGAGAAAGGCAGCCTGTTTCAGGTTTAATCGAGCCAATGGATCGTGCATGTTTGGCGCACAGTGCAGATTTGCACACATATGTTCCAGCTGTGGAGCTGATCATCCAGTGTCGCAGTGCAGGACGGGAGAAAGGAGTTCGACTTGAGTCAAACTGAATCTGATCGAAATGGCACGGATCATCTGTCATGGTCACTTGGTCACATTGCAAACGAATCAAAAAAAAAAAAAAAAAAAAGATTATATATATATATATATATACACAGGTTTACATGGGTGTCATCGGTTAGGAAATAAGGGAGGGGTAGGGGTTAGCATAGGAGACCCGGGACATCTAGTTCTTAGGGCGGTTGGCCAGATGGGTAGGCATTAGCAGGCAGGGGAGAATGAGAGCTGAGGTAGCGGGAGGCGGAAAGTTAATTAGGCGGGGCTGGAATAGGGCGTAAATACTCGGGCCTTAGGGAACTCACACACTAGAACATAGGGGCAAAGGGGGAAGGAGGGTGGACGCACGAGGGCAGACACACAGGTATTGGGGGTGAAACATGAGGCAAAAGCTGAAAAGAAAATATGTGGTGTGCTTTTGTAGAGTACCGTTTCACAAAACAGTTGGTGGAACTGGAAAGAGTGTCCGAAGGACCAAGGAGTAGAGTGGTCCCTGGAGCGGACAAAGTGGTCACGCCTCTGAAGTGGCACGAGTGGGAAATGGAACTGAGAGGCCACCCGGACAAGGAGTGGGTAGAGTTCCTAATTAGAGGAATTCGTGAAGGCTTTCGCCTGGGTCACGACCAAAGTAGTGTGGTACTGAGACAGCGAAAGGGGGCAATGTACGAGGCCTCCCAGCATAGGGAGGTGATCAGCAACTACCTTGAGGCGGAGGAACGAGCTAACAGGGTGTGGAGAGTGAGCAAAAGCTCAAAAGAGGACATCCAGTGTTCACCGTTCGGAGTCATCCCTAAGAAAGGGAAGCCAGGAAAGTGGCGGCTAATAGTGAATCTGTCGTCACCCGATGGGGGTAGTGTAAATGATGGAATAGCCAGAGAACTGGCAAGTGTGGCATACACGTCGGTGGACGATGTGGTGGAAAGGGTGCTGGCATTGGGTGAAGGAGCCGAAATAGCGAAAGCCGATGTGAAAACGGCTTACAGGAACGTGCCAGTGCACCCTAGAGACAGATGGTTGCTAGGGATGGAATGGGAAGGGGAGACACTCATAGACGGAGCACTTCCCTTTGGACTAAGATCGGCACCGCTGATATTCACGGCGCTAGGGGACGCGATTCAGTGGATCGCAACTGAGAAAGGGGCCACATGGTTACGTCACTACGTGGACGACTTTGTGGCGGTAGGAAAGAAGGGCACAGGAGAATGTGCAAAGGCTATAAAGGTGTTCAAGGAGACGTGCCAGCAATTGGGCGTGCCATTGGATGAAAGCAAAGAGGAGGGACCTAGTGAAGTAATAACCTTTTTAGGAATTGAGATTGATACGGCAAAGATGGAGGTGAGGCTGCCGCAAAACAAGCTGGATGAATTGCGCAGCATCCTAAAGAAATGGAAGGGCATGAAGAGTTGCAGGAGGAGAGACCTGGAGTCTATTGTAGGGTCCCTCAACCACGCATGCAAGGCCGTGAGAGCCGGTAAGGCTTTTAAACAGCGATTGCAGAATCTGATGACATCAGTGGATAGAGACGACAGGAGAGTGAGACTAAATGTGGAAGCCAGGGCAGACCTGGATTGGTGGTACCAGTTTGGGATAAACTGGAATGGTACGTCTCTCATGAAATCTATTGCTGCACGGGAAATGCCCCAAGAAGTGATGTTGTCAGATGCATCTGGGACGTGGGGATGCGGAGCAACATGGAATGAGAAGTGGTTCCAACTGAGATGGAGCGAGTTAGAGACCGTCAGAGAATGGAATATCATGCCCAAGGAATTGCTGCCCATAGTAGTGGCGGCAGTGGTGTGGGGAAGATATTGGAAAGACAGGACAGTCAAAGCCAGGTGTGATAACATGGCTGTAGTAGCGACCATCAGGTCAGGGTCATGCAAAGAGAAAAGAGCCATGCACCTGATGAGATGTTTGGCCTCCGTAGAGGCAACGGTACCGGTGAACGTGGTGGCAGAACACATCAGAGGGGTCGATAATGTTGTGGCGGATGCTTTGTCGAGGGACAACCTTCAGCTGGCTCGCTCCACCATGCAGGTATCGGCAGCAGAGACCGAGAAAGTGCCACACGGCCTGATGGAACTGTTAACAGAGACCAGCCTCTCCTGGTCAGAGCAGGAGTGGACGAGACTGCGAGGTTTCTGTTTGACCAAGGACTAGCCGAGACCACAAGGAAGAGGTACGACGCGGTGTGGAAAAGGTACTCCGAGTGGTGCACAGGATTGATGGAGGCGCCCTTGCCAGTGACAGAAGCAAAGGCCACAGGCTATGTGGTGACTCTCACTTGCGAGGGATTGCAAGCTGGGTCCATCAAGCACCACTTGGCTGGGTTGAGGCAAGGGCAAGTGAAGGCAGGTCTGCCGGCCCCGATGTGGAAAGACATGGCGAAGTTAGAGCAGATCAGAAAAGGAATCGCCAGAAATTCTGCAATTAACGGCAAAGAAGCATTGCAGAGAGACCCGGTGAAATGGCACCACATGCAAGCCATGCAAGTGGCCTGGGAGAAGGCAGGTGACAAAGGGGTCATGTTGTGGGCAGCCGCCTGCTTATGCTTCTTCGGATGTTTGAGGGCCGGAGAAGCACTAGCCCCGGAGAAAGGGGAGTTTGACCCGAAGGCCCACCTGGGATGGGACAATGTAGAGTTGGAGGACATTAAGTCTCCAAGCAAGATTAGAGTGAGGATCAAGGAGTCGAAAACAGATAGACTGAGAAAGGGAGCCTTCGTAACGCTGGGGAGAGGTGAGGGACGGATTTGTCCAGTCAAGGCATTACTGAACTTTATGGTGATCAGGAAGGCAGGCCCTGGTCCATTTTTCGTGGATGCAAGGAACAGGGGCTTGACTAGAAAAGTGTTCGTGGAGGAAGTTAAGAAAGCGCTGGTGTCGGAAGGAATGTCTGATAAAGGCATTTCTGGACACAGCTTTAGAATTGGAGCGGCCATGACAGCGGCCTTGAACGGGGCAACAGACGAGGAAGTCAAGGCTCTTGGTAGATGGAGGAGTAGGGAGTACAAAGGGTACATTAGAGCAGAGAGCGAGATGCAGGCGGCCTCTGCTAAGAAACTGACTGGCACTCAGAAGAGGCCCGGAGAAAAAAGGAACAGCCACCAGTCATAATGAGGTGGGCATCATGACATCACAGGGAGGCTTAGTCATCTCTATTTTATGGTTACGTGCATTGAAATGATATTTATGTATATAGTAGTACATACATAACATACAGTAAGTGGGGGGGTGGACACAAGCTACCTAAGTAATGGAGTGGGGATGTGTGGTGTCGGAGCAGTCGGGGCTCTCCGAGTGGCCAAGGTTGGGGCGTTAGTGGGACAAAAGCAGCTGCATGGCTAAGCAAGTGCAGCTGCGAGGCGGCGATCTGATCTACGGCACTTGCGCCTCGATCGCCTTGACCCAACGTGGCCATGATCGGAGGCGTGCCCGTGGGAATAAACGCACGGGCGCAAGTTCGACTGCAAGCCTCCGGCACACACATCGTATGGTATGAGGATAGTATAATGTATATGGATGTTATAGAGCTTGATCCCGAACCCCTCAGCAGGTAACTTAGAGTTGTTGTAGAGAATGTATTGATTTGGGGAATTGGATGGCTATATTGGACAGACATTTAGATGTGATTCAGTCAGCCTTGGAAGAGAAACTAATATCTAGGAGGGACTCTGGGTACATTAGTAGTGATCTTTCTAACTTGAGATCATTTGAAGCAGATGACAAGGTATTATTTAGAGTTCCGGGATTGCATGGGAAAATGACATATTCTTGGGGTGGGCATTTTGTGGTGATGAGAAGGGTTGGTCAACTTGATTATGAAATTGGTGTTTGTGGTAACCCAAAGAAGAAGAAACGGATTGTTCACATTAATAACCTCAAGCCATGAAGGGAGGAGGAAGCCTCAGTGTATCACATTGTTGTTGCAACTGAGGATGATGATTCTGTGGCTTGTAAACCCAAACTTGTGCCGTGTTCTCTCCCCAGAGCAGCAGAACAGAGTACTGGTAGTATTGGATGAGTTCTAGGGGGTCTTCTCTCTCAACACTGGGCTCTCCAAGACTGGCCTGCACTGCATCAAGACTGAGTCAGTGGTACCTGTCTTTTCTAGGCCATTTAGGCTCTGTCCACAGTGGTGAGACCCAGTTAAGAGAAAGATAGGAGACCTTATACAATTGGGCATAATTGAAATCCCTGACTGCTTCAGGGTGAGCTGAGGCCGACTGCAGGTTGTTCTGGGAAGATTTTAGTGGTGCCCTATGACGGAAACCTATCCGGAATCTGTCCCTCTGACCATTGGTGATGTACCACGCTAGAGCTTGGTCCAGGTTGGCTGAGAGTTACTGTTTGCGGCTGTTGCCTTATGATTGGGTTGGAACTCTGAACTTTTGTGGGTAGGGTGTGCTGCTTCCGAGTAGTAACCCATAACTACCCTTACCTCCCTATACACAGTATTTCCACCTTACCCAGCTATCTTTCTACCCAGCTACTAGCCTCTGGAAGTGGTCAAGGGGTGGCTTGCCTCTGCTGGAATGGTCTTCACTGAGGATGACGATGCCGCTGCTCCAGAGCAAGTGCAGTCTTTGGGCAGCCATTTTCGCTGGGGTGAACATTGGTACAGCTGCTGGAATAATGGAGTGACTGGTATCCGTTGGAAGGGCTCATGCAGTCGACTCATTCCCAGGTGCCCGTGCTGAACAAATGTTGATGTGCCTTACAACCACATTATGTTATCGACCCTGTATATATATGGGCCTCCCATGAACTGGACCAAATGCTCTCTATAGGGTGGGGTGGCCATTGCGTTTGGATAACCTATGTACTTGTGGCTTTGGATAGCCTACTTGTGGCCAGAGGGGAGTGTCCCAATGCTGCAAGCTTGCAAGGGAGTGGAGTGCCCCATGTGATTACCCAACTTACCCGAACGTGGGGTGTCTTTTTTGCTTTGCAAGAGGGCATGCAAGTGACATAAAGCTTGTGCAGGATCATATACCCTGTGATAGAACACTAGTGTAGGGTGGGATGATATTATACCCTGTGATAGAACACTGGCGTGGGGTGGGATCATATACCCTGCGATAGAACACTAGCGTGGGGTGGGATGATATACCCTGCGATAGAACACTGGCGTGGGGTGATGATATACCCTGCGATAGAACACTAGCGTGGAGTGGGATGATATACCCTGCGATAGAACACTAGCGTGGGGTGATGATATACCCTGCGATAGAACACTAGCGTGGGGTGGGATGATATACCCTGCGATAGAACACTAGCGTGGGGTGATGATATACCCTGTGATAGAACACTAGCGTGGGGTGGGATGATATACCCTGCGATAGAACACTAGTGTGGGGTGGGATGATATACCCTGTGATAGAACCCTAGTGTGGGGTGGGATCATATACTCTGTGATAGAACACTAGTGTGGGGTGATGATATACCCTGTGATAGAACACTAGTGTGGGGTAGGATCATATACTCTGTGATAGAACACTAGTGTGGGGTGATGATATACCCTGTGATAGAACACTAGTGTGGGGTAGGATCATATACCCTGTTATAGAACACTAGTGTGGGGTGGGATGATATACCCTGTGATAGAACACTAGTGTGGGGTGGGATGATATACCCTGTGATAGAACACTAGTGTGGGGTGGGATGATATACCCTGTGATAGAACACTAGTGTGGGGTGGGATGATATACCCTGTGATAGAACACTGGTGTGGGGTGGGGTGATCCTCCTAACAGGACACACGTATAGAATGTGTGTGATGCCTTTCGGAAAGGATGGTAGGTCCCCTGATTCAGCAGTACTCATCCTTATAAGCAAGATCCTCAGTCAGTGACACATAAAGTTTAGCCACGCTTATTCTTGTCTGAGCCATGAGGTTGCCATCTTGCACGTGCACTTCTAGTAAACTCTATACTTCTACCACTGCATCTGTGCTATGCTCATCCCATGTGAGCAGCTGCCTACTTGGATTGTTGCATGCCTAGCCACTCACATGACTCCCTCTATAAACATCTAACTTTGCTCTATTTAAAGAATCAAGAACTTTTGGACATTTAATTGTCGAGATTTTAATTTCACTACTTGGCCAGTGCTGAAAATGCACTTTAACTATGGTCACTATAGTACTGAGTGACTTGACATAATGTAATTATTATTTGGAGGAAGCCAGGCTAGTCTCTCCCGTTGCAAGCTGGTTAATGTTAGTACGCATGCGTTCGGCCTGCTTACCAATAGGGACTTCCCTCCGCTTTGGGGGAAAACCCCACGGCCAGTTGGGGCCGTGAGGGTAATTTGCCTAGCCTGGCTATCACACCATTAAATGGTGGAAAAATGAAATAGTGCTGTTATATAAACTAGGCAATGAAAGGAAGGTGTAGGGGAGGACGGTGGGAGAACCGACCAAGATGTTCAACCACTTAGAATCCGCCTGTGTAACGCGGCAGCCAAGTACACGTGTAGCTTACACGCCTGCGCAGAGTATACTCTCAATCGGTCATACTACATCATACCACGTGACCACATGCATGTAGGTTTACCAACCCTGCCCCCACGAAGAGAGACCAGCAGGCTCCCTCCGTTAACCTCATTTAACTATGTTAAATAGCATTTAACTATGGTCACTATAGTACTGAGTGACTTGACATAATGTAATTATTATTTGGAGGAAGCCAGGCTAGTCTCTCCCGTTGCAAGCTGGTTAATGTTAGTACGCATGCGTTCGGCCTGCTTACCAATAGGGACTTCCCTCCGCTTTGGGGGAAAACCCCACGGCCAGTTGGGGCCGTGAGGGTAATTTGCCCAAGGAAGTTGGGCTGGTAGGGGCCAGTCAACTACCCCCCAAAGCTGAGGATGATTTAATGTATTATGGTGTTGTAAGTAAGTGGTTACCTTGACACATTGAACCTCACCACTCCATTAGGTCCCGGGCCTGTTTTGATCCTCCCTACTGACGAGTCTGCTGCCATCACCTGTAGTGACTGCCCTACAATTCGGTACTAATAATATACGAACAGGTAGAATGAGCCGACTCAACTTCCGCATTAAGTAAAATAACTAAAGCATAGTGAGAATCATCATTACATTAATACAACACCAAGGTGACCATGACGTGAATGTTGGGTGCAGGGTGAACAACTATGAGAGTTGGACAAGTCTGGCTGACATACTTGCCAGTTGCTGTTTTGGTGACCGTATGTATGTCAGGAATGCAGCGCTGTGCCACCTCCCCATGGTCTGGATCATGGAATCTTCTATTCCAGCCACAGCTGCAGTTGTTGCCGCCCCAATCCGAAAACTATGGCCCGCAAACTGTGATCCCTGAACTCCTACCTCCCGAAGAATAGCCCTAAACCAGTGCACAAATACTACCTTTGTAAGCGTTCTGTTCCTACCAGCGAGGAAGAACGGCCCTGAAGAGGAGCCTCTGACCCGTAAGTAGTCAGTGAGTGCCTGTACAGGGCATAACTCCACCCCTGTACGCCCTAGTACCATATCTACCCCCTGGCCAAACTGATCCACCTTGGACGTCTTCAGGTGCACTTGTACCATAGTGGGTGAGTCTCTGTCATCCACTGCCACATCCCCCCAAGCCAGGTCTGTCCTTGCGTCAAATGAAGATGACGATGTAGGCAAAAGCTCTCCAAGGCGGAAAAACCCGAAGATAGCAGTGCAGGCCACCGCCCACAAGACAACCTTGTCTGGGTCAGCTGACTGGTCCAGCCTATCTTTCATCCTCTTCAGCAGTTCCATAGTGACTGGGAGGCGAGTCTTCTTGCTCCCCTTCCCCTGCTGCAGCCGACATCGCCTGATGCCTGACAAGACACGCTTCAACAACGGAAGAGAGGAGTGCTCGCGTGGCTCTGGCAGGCCGAGTGCAATCTGTGCATTACGAACAGCCGCCAAGTAAGTAGAGCATCAAGATGGAGCCAAGTCCTGTTCAGCCAGGAAGGCGACAAAGTAGCACAAGTGAAGTTCAGATATAGGGAAAGGGTTGGTTAAATTATATATACTACAAAATTCATAAAATTTCCTTAGCCCAGCAGAATAGGTCCTGTGTGTAGAGGCTGCTAGGCCAGCATGAAAATACTTCCGAAGTGCTGGCGCCAGGTCGGACACACCCAATCCCTGTCCTGCTGCAGCAGAAGATCCAGGAGGGGGGCTGAGGTTGGAGACGGATGCCTGTTGGCCGATGGTACCTTCAACAAAAAGGAAGCAGAATTATTCCTTGACAAATCGTCAGCTAAATGATTTGAGTTGGTGTCAATGTAGGTAGGGAACAGTGAACACTGAATGGATGCCTCCACAAACACCAAGCACCGTAACAGGTGCATCATCCCTTTGTGTTTGCTCGTTCTGGAGCGCAGGTCAGCCACTACTGCCTGGTTATCGCAGTGGCAGACAACCTGACAACCTGCCCAAGACCGCCCCCATACTTCGCATGCACCTCGGGGAGTGATGCGGGAGGGTGGAGATAAGACACCCCATTCCATTTCGTTAGGAATTCCTGCCACCATGCCAGGTCAGCTCTAAACCCGAGATTGAGACGTATTGGGGTGTTGCCCCCATGTGGACGGTGAGTGGCATGCAGCAGATCGATCATTCTACGCAAGAATGACCTACCAGCCCGGACAACCTTACAGGCATGGTTTAGTAGTCCAATCAATGACTCTAGCTCCTTACGACTACAACCTCTCCTACCTCCCCATGTACCCAACAGATCTTTCAACCGCTGATCCTCCGGCAAACACAGCTCCCCTCTGACTGTGTCAATCTGGATGCCCAGAAAGGTAATCACACAGGTAGGGCCTTCGGTCTTATGAGGGGCAATAGGAACTCCCAGACGGTTACACTCAGCTAGTAGTACATCTAGCCACCGCTGACACAGGCGAGAGTGAGGTGGGGCTACCATTATGTAATCATCCAGGTAGTGGTATAAGTGAGTGATGCCTGACTGAACTAAGTGCCAGTGAAGGGCCTCTGCAACTGCATTAAAAATCTTAGGAGCTGACCTCAGGCCAAACGGG
>WLWD01002765.1_pt1 | contig 24372 bp, 10 predicted proteins | sample 6712731 | NCBI WGS metagenome assembly WLWD01 (sample SAMN12718690, study PRJNA576275) | sponge metagenome | isolation source: marine sponge | host: Mycale hentscheli | place: New Zealand: South Island, Marlborough, Capsize Point | collected 2014-11-01 | reverse complement strand
TGACTCGAGCAACACAACTAGCCCAATTAGGACTAGTAGAAATTTGAAAAAAAAATCCGTTTTCTTTTAAGGAGAAATATTTAGATGAAGCATGCAATAGTTCCTCCTTTTACATGGAAGTGGACAGAGTATCACAAGAAAGAATATTGAAATGAAGACATGACTACTATTTTCAAGTGCAGTGCCAGTTATACTGTACTGACAAGAATTGTTGTGATTTTGTTGTATGCACGAGAAAGGATATACATTTTAAAAGCATATCGAGATAGGAAGTTGTGGGGAAACAAACTAGTGACGTTAAGGAAGTTTTATTTGAAGCATTACTCCCGGAACTAGCATTGCGTCAGATTCAGGTAGGGAGGCACTTGAGAGCCATAGAATACACAACATGCAATTCATAATTCATTACTTATCACTTAAAATCACACAAATTTTATTTAAACACTTACAATATCAATCTTGCTATTATTTTGCATTCAAATATATCTTATAATTATTGAAACAAAAAACAACAACAATTGTTGTTGTTGTTGTTGTTTTCACATCTCAACGAACATCATACTTATGAAGGAACATTATCCTCTGGCTGGAAATCTTTTTAAGTAACCTAATACAAGCTGGGAATACCAAGCCACTTAAACCTGACACCACAAAACTAATTATTAATGATATTCATGGTATTTGGGCTCCTTGGAATGTGTGGGTGTAACACTATACCAGAACCATAAAACAATGAATTTTCTACGAAAGCCCCTCCCCTCCCCCCCCTTTGCCTCTATTACACCCTCTAAAGGTGCTAGTACAAAGCAAGCGAACAACACAAGGTAAAGTAAATAAATTGTACTGGCTTTTATTACCTTTTCGTTGTCTGGAATACAAATAATCCTAAATACGTTCCCCGGTCGTGACCAGCGCAGCACAAATCAGCACAGCACAAATCAGCACGGCACAGACCAGCACGGCACAAACCAGCACGGCTCAAATCAGCACGGCACAAACCAGCACGGCATAAACCAGCACCGCACAAACAAGCCCGGCACAAACCTGCAGTTCGCAATTAATTGCTGCACTGCAGAAGAGTACGCGCAATAAAGTGGGCAGGTCTGCACAACACTGACTTGAGCCAACAATAAAACGCAAAGCTAACGCGCAGGCGCTACAATTGAGCACCGTATAGCTGTGAACCTAAGTCAGGAGTTTCCAACCTTACTACTTAATATTGTGTCTCAGAGCAGAGGAATTGTAAGTGGAAAAGTGGAAAGCTATAAGCAGGAAATTTCTACTATTGGCTAAGAAGCTAGTGGTGTGTTTCAGCAGTAACAACAAGCTAGCCAACTTATATAGCCAATACATTGCACATTAATAATTTACTAATTTCTATTTCTTTGATCAAAAATTTATTAATGGTGTAATCAAGCTAAAAATATAGAGTGGTAGGTATGAGCTACAGTTTACAACTTAAATTCTATAGTTTTCTCTCCTAGTTTTCTTAAATTATTTAGAAGCACACTGAAGGGTAAATATATTCTCTTTGACTATACACTGAACTTATTATCTCTGATAAAAAGTCAGAAGCTAGGTTTAATAAGATTTTATTATCCAAGTAGTAGCTAGCCAACATTGCTAGCCATCATTGCTCCCCAACAAAGCCTGCCCCTCCCTAAAGTTGGGAGGGCAAGATAAATAATTAGTTTGGCTCAATGTCAGCTGCCAAGACTAGCAGCACTGAGCTGGTGTATGTGTGTGTGTGCATGACATAGATACCGCTTGTTGTGAATTATTAGGTCATTTTGATGTGCGTGTTTTAGAATTGTATCATAATGTGGGTGTGTCCCGGCCTTTCATATAAAAGGCCGGTGTCACAGCAGATTGGGTCCCCTCGCGTATTTGGCCCGGGCGGACCAAATCCGCTTAGCAGATTGGGTCCCACCTCCGCGGAATTGGTCCGGTTTTTCAGTCTTCCTTTACTGCTGTGTAACTGCAGTTTGAAGTGAAGGCGAAGTTACTCTAGAATGACTGATGCTAGTCTAAGCCAATATTAAGCGAATTTGGATTTTAAAATGTTCAAGAATCAATCAAAAAGCAGCATTAAGCTTAACAAGATTGAGAATTCATGTCACAGCTTTGGCAATCTCTTCCTGGTAGCTGTTGCAATCTAATCAGTGCTACTCTTTAATCATGTCACATATAGTTATAACCTGCTACAACTATCTGTAAATAGAAGGAGCTAAATCACTTACTATAGTTTCAAAATTTGAGAACATAGCTAAGAAAAAAAGGTCAGTGTGTAAATAGCAAATTTGATGCTGCAAGGAACAGCAATAAACAATTCAGCAAACAAATTCTTACATCTTCAATATAGTCTCATATCTTTTCTTCTCCAATGTTTTTTCATATTTTCATAATGCTTCTATTGTCTCTTACAATTAATCACGAAAGCATTTAGCTATAGTGGCAACATCAAGAAGAAAAGTTCAAGTGTTTTTTTTTTTAACTTCAATTCTGATTGTAATGGCACATAAATGATGCTTCCAAATAAACTTAGAGAGCATTATTCTGTGTTGTACCATCATACAGCTATGGCCTTAAGATTTTTAAGTGCTGTTTCTGTATAAGTAAGTTTTCAAAGAAACCCATGATAAAATCAACAGGAACAGCAAGAATGGTGATCAGGACTGGCAAGACAGGAGGAACCTTGAAGTATCCATTCAAAGAACACACGAGATCTCTACAAGATTTGATTGATTTTACACTTCTACTGTAACGTAGAGCACTCCATCGGAACCACTCACAACATCAATTGGGATAAAGCTAAAGTACTTGGAACGAACAAGATCTACACAGAAGATCTTTTCAAAGTCGTGGTACATTGGGGAATTTAAGAAACCACCATTATGAGAGCTTAGAACATATTTGCATGTTGCCATCACAGCCTGGGGTTCTTTTCTGTTTTGTTTGTATCTGAAAATGGTCACTGAATGATGACTGAAGGAGTTGAGGCTTTCAATTACATGACTATTGAACTATATAGTATGTCTAGACATTAATCACACAGGACCAATGAAAAGAAGACTGCTTATAAATTGTGAGATATATATTCGGTATCATATGAATGAACAGTACATTACTATGGTCTCATAAAATAATTTCTTATGCTATAGTTTTGATGTAGCTCTGTTAACTTATACAGTAAATTGCTATAGATATTCTGATGCTTCCAAATTTCCTGTTCCTTGGTGAAATCAACTACACTATATTACATTTCAAGTGTACTGCACTTTTGCCCATTTAATTGAGTCTATAATAATGTTGCACTGTTCATTTTTACGAAACTGAAAGTGTGTCTCATAATTATGTCATGATTATTGTACCAATAATTTACTTTTAATTTCTCACATGTTGCTTCTTTTTTTTTTTCATTCATATTACTTAGCTATATTATTTTTATACTATCATAAGCTTTAAAAGTTTAATTGTAAATATTGGAGATATTTATATTCTGAAAAAGCACTAGCTATAACAATGAAAGTATAAATAGATGTTTCGGTCAATCCAGTAACCTTTATCGGTATGATATAGATGACTACAAAACTATAATGCATAAATAAACATGAATCTAGTAACAGTTGCTATGGGAGATAGTTACTATGTCCTACAGTAGCCAAGCTGTCATAGGCTGTGTTTAGTATCCTGTAGGGAATTATAACCCTTTTACTTCTTCTCCACTCGAGTTCCGTCAATCAAGTTAGCTAACGACAGTCTAACTTTTAAGTTGTTTTAATATTGGTTACTAAGACAGAACTAAACTGAGAATAATGATATAATTCTTAAATAGAATATGTGAGTATGACGTAGCTATTCAAATGTCCAATCAAATCAATACAGGTGATGGAGCGAGGACAAAGTTGTTCGACGAAGTGCCCGATTCACGGTGTGCAAACTAAAATACAATAATAATGATAATGATATAAAACATAACTTAGCTAAATAATTATGTTCATGTGGAGTGGTTCTCCACATTTCCCTAGGTTTTTGTTCATACAGCTTTTTGGGGCCTTTATATGCCATGACTCCAAAAAACATCTTGGATACCAACTCATGTGCTGATCAACGACTCTCACTCCATTCTGATCAATGTCTTGATTGAATTACATAGCATGGTCTCCCACAGCTGATGTATCATCACTTAGTGCTAGGGTTCTCCTGTGCTCCTTCAGCCTATGTTGTAATGTACAGCCTGATTGTCTACTGATATTGTTTATTTAATACTTCACTAGTCCACATTTTTTATTTTACTTATCCATAGTTACATTCTTGAGGTCACTCATTCATTTTTATGTTGTATTGTAATAGTTCACTGATGATGACCACAACTAGCTAGTGGTCGAAACGTCTGTAAAATAAAAAATTTGGAATAGTGAAGTATTACCTAGTCACATGGTTTATTTGGATTGATCTGATTGTCCAATGTATGTATGTTTGGTTACAAGAACCACAAGGCACCTGGTTAACTACTCCAGATCTTTCAGTTGGTGGAACATAGTTTTTTTTACGTGAACCAACATATTTCTCAGTGTTGAGTGTGGTTTAAAACAGGTCCGCATTTCCAAAGGGGCTAGAATCCTTTTGATACACTCTGAGAAATGCCTCACATAACGAAGAATCACTGTAGCTTTTGGTGTACGATGGACCTGACTGGATGGTGAGGTGTTGGAAATCTGACTGTGTTGGTATGACAAGTAGCCAGTGTTGTATTTATTAGCATTGGGTAGTCATTGGCTTGCAAGGCAGATTTCACATGATCATCTATTGGTCTTTTTCGGCAGACAAATTATAGATCTAGTTTGTCCTAGAGAAAAGAGTCTTTGCTACTGACAACTTGTGGACCAACAGATGGTGTGAATTGAAAGCCAAGTACCGTACTTGTCGGACTTTGTCTTGTGTGTTAAGCACGTTTATTTATATTTCACTCTCCAGCATTCCAGTTTTGTAACCTGAAACCTTAGTGCAAGCAAAGAAATGACCAGAAAGAATCAGATTTGATTGCTCCGAGATTAGCTGATTCATGCCATGTAATTTCTAGCATAAGATTCAATACTTTTCTTCAAAGCAGTTATAACACAATATCTGCTAGTGGAATTGTTTGTAACTCATTTTGATTTAAATATGCTAATTGGCAACTCAATGCTTTGTGCTGCATTGCTTCTTTTATCAGTAAAAACAAGACTGTATTAGCACTACATTAAATGTATACAGTGCCCGTACTGGCATGGATGAGATTATAGATGCTGTATAGGATACTACGTTTTGCTTGGAAGAAAGTAGTGGCAAATTTCAATGAAAGCATAACCATGCCTACTATTACCAGGTCAGTTCCAGTAAACCAAAAATGTATAGAATTTTTTAAATCGTGTTCATATCATATTTTTGTAAAATGAAAATGATTTGAATATTGAAAGAATTTATCCTGATGATAACTTTGGAAAGTTAATATTGTTCAAGCTAAAACTCTTTTTGATCAAGCCATTCTGCCAAAATTGATGGGAAATTTTTATTCTCGCACTTTGGACAATTATACTGCAGGAGATGCTTTCACCACAATAAGATGAGTTTTGTGAGTATTTTGACATTACTCAAACTTAAACTAGCAAAGTTATATCATCATGTTGTCATTATTTTGTTGTTGGCTTTATTGTTTATTAAAAAGTCAAAAATGAAATTTAATTAAAAGGCACAACACAATTTAGTCCAGAGTTAATACTGTTTCGCTGTGAATGAGAAAGTCTATTGGCTGTGTTGCACTCAAAATTGAATATTTTTTCTTGAGGTTGCCAATGACCATTTGTACATGGATACAAACATTTGCACTAGTTTGTTTCCTCAGGTGCCTTTGGTAGCACCCTCACTACACTCAGAATACCACAGCCCTGGTAGAGCCTAAGTATAGTAGTGTCCCTGGTGGAAGTGCCTAACTATTTTTTTTATGACCATTTTTACAGGAAAATCTAGCACAAGGCTGCCCCCATCAACATTTTTGTTAAACAAATGAAATAAAAAAATTTAAAGTTTAGGAATTAGTTGTTATTTCTACTGACATGGTAAAAACTGCCTTAGTTTCAGGTTGTAAATACAGCCAGCTGCAACTGGCTGAGCTAGCTCAGCTATGTGGTCAGTGGTCAACCACAGTTGTACTTGCATTATATGTAGCTGATTAAGTACTTCATATGAACAATTTTTTGTAGCACTTTTTCATATCATTGCCTTGCAAAGGATTGGTGTTATGCCTAGAGAGTACTTGAATAATAATATACCACATAAAGTGCCCATTCAAAAATGTATGGGTAAAATCGCCGTTCGATTGAAATAGCCCGAGGAGTGTGAAATAGCACTGTTGGAGTTGAAACTGTACATTTATCAAAGTGAAATAATATGGGTAAGTAAGCGTGGGGTGATTAACCTTAGTAACACTGTAGTTTTTGCTGAAAAGTTTGTTTGTAAGGATAGAGGTATACTATTGGCGAGTGATAGCATGGCTAACCGCAGTATTAGGGATAAAGCAATAAATAGCACTAGGCTTCACCTTGTGTTATTTCAATTAGTTACTCATGCTATTTATCCCAAATACCACGGTTACCCGTGCTATTACTCATACTAACATCACTTTTATAAAGCTATATAACTAATCTATGAAGTATTTAAGAATTAGCATAATAAAAATATTGAATGTTCTCAGGATATCAAAGAATGAGGTAATGATTATCACAAGAAAAGTCAATTCATTAGTCCATGAATAATAATATTTTTATCTCACATAGAATACAAAATAGTAAATTAATAATTTTGGACTCGAACATATTTTCTTTTCTTTTTTCTTTTTTTAAATGGAAGTAAAGTATGAGATAGTATTGGAATATCTTCAATCTGGTAGATACCCTATAGGAGCTACTAAAAATCTAAAAAGAGTCATTCGAAAGAAATCTGCTAAATTTTCTTTAAAAGATGGTCTGTTATTCTATTCTTCAAATGGAACTTTGAAACAATGGATATCAACAAAAGAGAAGCAAAAGCAGATCATAGCATCATGCCATACTAACAACTTGGGGGACATTTGGGACGAGACAAGACTCGACAGAAGATAACATCAAGCCATACTGACAACTTGGGGGACATTTGGGACGAGACAAGACTCGACAGAAGATAACATCAAGCCATACTGACAACTTGGGGGACATTTGGGACGAGACAAGACTCGACAGAAGATAACATCAAGCCATACTGAAAAGTTGGGGGACATTTGGGACGAGACAAGACTCGACAGAAGATAACATCAAGGTATTAATTTTTTTCATAAAATGAGCATTTTGCATTTATCTCAATCTGAAAGCAATGTTGCATGCTTTGGTGATTACTCTAGAATTTGTATGCTTCAACTTTCACGAGGAATTAAATCATGAGTGTGACGAAATTTGTGACATAACTATTTGCATGATGAAACTCAAATTAATGATGTTTGTTTAAAAACTAATTATTTTGAAATATGTATGATTAATGGATAGTAACTGGTATTTAGATATACCTTCAGCACTTAATAAAATAAATATACAAATATTGAAATTAATCTTTTTTGTATAATTCTTGGAATAAAGTAATAATTAGCGTAATGTTCTTTTTGGCTGGAATTCTTTGAAGTGAGGTAAGGGTAAGGGGATTGGTTTTAGTAAATAAAATAACAATAAAAAAAATATTACTTTAGCTGTATAGCTAGATGCAATCTCGGTTGAGCACTGGACCAAGTGCAACCTTTGTGCGCTATCACACAAAATATTAGGCCAAAAGTCCTATAGCGTGCGGGTCCAGTGCTCCCCGAGCTCTAGTTGATTAATTGATTGACTGACTAACTGACTACCAATTTTGGTTTGGTTGGTTGTTTGTTCTATTCATATGATATTTTGCTTTTGCAGATTATTACTGGAATAGCTGTATAAAAGATATTGATTCATATTCAGACATGTTTGGATTGCCAGCATGTGAACAAACGACTAGAAAAACCAGCTCATTCTCTTCATCCTATCGAAGTGCACAGTCCATGGTACCGAATCGGAATTGATCTCATTGGACCATTGCCACGTTCAAAATCTGGAAATGCCTACATAGTCACCTGTTGTGACTATTCCACAAAATGGCCAGAGGCTGCGGCAATTCCTGACAAATCTGCTTCTTGTGTCGCACAGTTCTTGTACACACTTATTACAAGACATGGCAGCCCACTTTCTCCATTTCTCATCCTGCCATCTACTAGAAGGTTTTCCACATGCAATAAAACCACTAAATTCATTTAATAAAAAAAAAATTACACTGCATTTTCAGTATTTGAAAGCTTGAAATAGAATGACATTGCTTAGAAATGATATTAATGTTGGTCTTTTTTCGTAAGGTTAAAAATTTCAGCTGCTTATCATCCTCAAACTAATGGTTTAGTAGAAAGATTCAACCAAACTCTCACCAACATGTTAATAAAGCTGAGTGGAGAGAGGCAAAATAATTGGGACGATTACATTGATGCAGCCTTGTTTGCATACAGGTATTTAATCGTGATACCAATGGAATAAAAAATAGTGGATTGAATGAATTATTTATAATCTTTTTTATAAGCGGGAAGCCAGATTGCCTGTAGACATCACACTTCCAATGGAATCTGAAAAAGCTGACGAAGTTTCTACATGAGTTAAAATTAAAATATTTAATGTTAATACTCCATGAGCTAAGTGATTGCCAGACTATAATGTTTTCTATTTGGAGGTTATAGGGGGAGAGGGGGGAGGAAGAAGAGCAAATGGAGATTAAAATAAATTGAGGGAGTAAAATGCTATTCAGTAATCAGTAATGAGCATAAATACAATAAAATGAATGAATGCATGCATTAATGAATGAATGAATGAATAGTTGAGTGAACGAACAAATGAATGACTGAACGAATGAACAAACAAACAAATGAACAAACAAACAAAAAACAAAAAAACAAACAAACAAACAAACAAAAACATACTAATGATAATAATAATAATAATAATAACAATAACAAAAATAATAATTATTATTATAATAATAACAATAATAATAACAACAACAACAACAATAATAATAATAACAATAATAATAATAATAGTAGTAATAATAATAATCATCATCATCACATAATGGGCATATTGAGCTCTTTAGTTTTATCATTTTAGCTTTAGCTATTCCCAATGTATGAAATATTTTTATCAACATTCAAGCACGCTGCTTTGAGCCCTATTTTCCTAAAGATAGTCACATATATCTTAACTGCAAAGTAATCTGCCTTGAGGGAAGACATTTATTAGGCAACCAATAGGTTGTTAACGTTTAAAAACTTTAATAACACTGCCATTACAGTACCTGCTTCTGATTTTGTAAATTTTTACAACTCATGTCCAGTTTAGAGTTCTTAAAATTCCATAAACATTGAGTACAATTAGTTTCAGTGTGAGGAGGATTAGCAAAACAATTTTCCAGGAGGTGATGCAAATATCTCCTAAGGTATTAAAAAAACGCTGGTGTATAATATAACTAATTGGCTTTAAATGTACAATGGTGGATTAATGGCATGTGCACTTTAGAATTCCATCAGCAAATGACCTTGATGAACACATGGAATCAATGCTTCAATGGGCTGATGAAATCAATACTAAAGCCAAGGAGAATATAAAGAAGGCTCAAGTAAAACAAAAGAAAAGGTATGATGCTAAGCATAAGAAGCCAGACTTTAATGTTGGAGATAAGGTATGGTGCTACAACAGCCGCAAGCAGACAAGAAAAGGAGGAAAGTTGGAGTTTAATTGGGATGGTCCATATAAAATTGCTGAACAAACAACCAGAGGAACATACAAATTAAAAAGCAAGTCTGGGAAAATTCTCAAGCAGGGAATTAGCAGTATAAATTTGAAAATTTGCAAGAACAATGGTTAGTTAATTGTTAGTATGTAAATAATGTAAAAAAATTTCATGCTACTTATCGTGTCAATTAAGTATCAGTGTTTATCCCTTTCATTCTAGTTTTAATGCGCATAAGGCAAGTACACCTTTTACCCGTCCTGTTATCAATATCTGAAATATCCTTCCTCGTTTCCTTATTCAACATTCATAAGCTTTCCTTCCATGTTTGTATTAAATATTTATGAAAGGAATTTGAGGAACTTGTGTCAACATCAGAAAACTCTGAAAAGGAAGTCATTACTCATAGCAATGTAAATATAATAAGATTTTATTAGCTGGACTGATAAGTATTGATTTAAAATTATTAATAAAACACTACAATTTAACTCTAAATGTGTACTATGCACTGACTCATACATAATTATATGAAAATTGATGTCTTTTGTGATAGAAGACAGCGGAAGAAGACATAATGACAATCGAAGAAATGGGTACCATTACAGAAGACAATGTATGTGTAGATTTACAGTATACATAAATACACAAATTTCTCACTTATTTGAATAATTTTGGTGTGCCAGTACTATAAATAAGATCAGTTGCAGTGATTATTATTAATAAATTGGAGTAATACATATAATAATTAACATTTTACTCATATCAAAGTAACCAATTAGAAAGTTAATTTTCTCATTTATTAATTCTATAATTTTTTATTTCATTTAACATGTGCTTTATTCATGATTAGGTTGAAATGGGCAAAGTTAAATTTCGATATTAAAACAATTTTTTATTACAACAACTGTGAATATTAGTGCTTGTCCGCTTTAAATACCAGTTCAAATTACTAATCTCTAATTAATAATACATCATCAATGCTTGTAGCAAATAAGTGTATCACATGGCAGGAATTATCCGAAAATGTGATGTCCATTGATGCAAGCTCAGAAAACACTACATATGATAAGGTAATCAGATTGTAATGTACCTGGTTGAAATTATTATGCATAACTGCTATGGTGTTGCAGCACTTTAAATGTGCTAAACCCTTTGGTCTTATTGTCTAGCTATTTTTTTAACGCTAATATTCAAATAAATTTTCAAATATTATTTCGGCTATCCATGTGATAATGCAGCCTGAAGCTCAGCCTCCAGCTGGTCAGCAGTGTATGTGCCAAACTCGCTGTGCCACAAAGAAATGTTCATGCAAACGGCAGGGTAACATATGTGGACCACAATGTCATCCTGGTCGAGTATCATTAATACAGGATCTCAAAAGCTGGCTGCAATGCAGTCTGCTGCAGTGATTGAGGTAGCCGAAACGAAAGCAGAAGAAATGGGTACCATTACAGAAGACAATGTATGTGTAGATTTACAGCATGCATAAGTACATGAAGTTCTCATTTATTTGAATACCTTTGGGGTGCCAGTACTATTAAAAAGATCAACTGCAGTGATAAATCGGAATAATACATATAATAATTAACATTTATTCATATCAAAGTAACCAATTAGAAAGTTAATTTTCTCATTTATTAATTCTATTATTTTTTTTATTCAACATGTGCTTTATTCATGATAAGGTGGAAATGGGAAAAGTTAAATTTCGAATGATTAATATTATAACAATTTTTTTATTATAGGAGCTGTATGCCTAATGAATATTATTGCTTATTAATTGTTTTAAATATCAGTTCAAATTACTAATCGCTAATTAAAGTATATAATGTGGCAGGAATTAACTAAAAATGTGATGTCTATTGATGCAAGCTCAGAAAACACTACATATGAAAAGGTAATCCTGGTTGAAATTATTACGCATAATAGTATACCACGTAAACTGCCCATTAAAAAAATGTATAGGTAAAATCACCGTTTAATTGAAATAGCCCGGGATAAGTGAAACAGCACAGTTAAGTTGAAATAGTACACTTATCAAAGTGAAATGGTATGGGTAAGTGCACACGCGTGGGGCGATTAGCCTTAGTAATGCCATAGTTTTTGCTAAAAAGTTTGTTTAAAGTAAACGATGGTTTTAGGTAAGGATAGAGGTATACTATTAGCGAGTGATAGCACGGCTAACCATGGTATTAGGGATAAATATCACTCGTAAAGCAATAAAAGCTCTCATAAAGCAATCAGCTTTGCTTCAATTGTGTTTTACTTGTGCTATTTATCCTGAAGACCATGGTTACTCGTGCTATTACTCATACTAATTGAAATGGTGTTGCAGCACTTTAAATGTGCTAGACTCTTTGGTCTCATTGTCTACCTTTTTTTTTTATGATTAAAATAAATTTTCAAATATTATTATTTAGGCTATCCATGTGATAATGCAGCCTGAAGCTCAGCCTCCAGCTGGTCAGCAGTGTATGTGCCAAACTCGCTGTGCCACAAAGAAATGTTCATGCAAACGGCAGGGTAACAGGTGGACCACAATGTCATCCTGGTCGAGCATGCATTAATACAGGATCTCAAAAGCTAGCTGCAATGCAGTCTACTGCAGTGATTGAGGTAGCCGAAACGAATGCAGTACAGGAGAAAAAAATATGGACTGTTGTTGGCCAAATCTCACTCTCAATTACTGATAAGGATATCCTAACCAGCAACATGTGGTTAAATGACCGTCACATAGATGCAGCACAGACCATTTTGAGAAATACCTATGGTATAGCTGGACTGGAAAGCCCTACATTGCAATATGCAAGGACATTTACTGTTCATCACTTGAACCCCTTTGTGCAAATATTAAACCACAGTGGCAACCATTGGATGACAGTATCTACAGTAGGATGTCAACCTGCCACTGTCAAAATTTATGACAGCATGCATTTACTACTCAGTGAAGATCTAGAAGAAATAATCGCAGACTTACTGCACACAAATAGCAAAGACATCAAAGTAAATTATATGAATGTTCAAATTCAGAAGGGAGGTTCTGACTGTGGTCCCTTAGCGATCGCTTTTGCAGCTGCCATTTGTAATGGACAAAAACCTGAACTCATAACTTTTAACCAAGAAACGTTAAGATCAGAATTATTGAAAGTATTTGAGAGCAAAACTCTCACAACATTTCCAAGCAAAAGTGAGCAAAGAAAGGCAACTTTTGACACTCAAAAGATACCAATTTATTGTAGCTGTCGACAGCCTGAAAAAGGTCGTAGTATGGTATGCTGTGATGAATGTGGAGAGCGGTATATAGCAGAATAAGTAATAAAGATTGGAATAGCAAGAAGAAACCCTGGGTGTGCCCAAAATGCAAGAACTGAATGATTTACTACAGATCACTTTTACAATTTAAAATTGCACTTTGGTATCATTATACTCAATACTTTTTTATGTAACTACAAATGAAATGTTTAATATTACTAATTAATTTCTGGTTAGCTGCCTGGTCACAGTTACTAAGAAGAAAGTACCGTACATCTTACATCTGGTGAACCAGCAATCTCACTAATGTATCTTATACTTAACACCTTAACCTTGTCACCACTGCCAGTAATGGGTCAAGTGGTTTTCCAAGATGGGGGGGAGGGGGGGGTGAGCAAGAATGACATACCCTAAGCATTACTGGCACCAGCATTTCATAATAAGCTTTAAACAGGACGTACTTGAGATTACATGGAGTTCTTGTTAAGTGGCACCATCAGGCAATGCCCTGGATCTATTTACTTTAGTCTACTTGGACCATGCTTAGTCAGCAACTACCCCCAAAACTTAACAATTGTGGGTTCATTGGTGCGCTTAAGCCCCTCCATTGACAAGGTCATGGTCCAAAGAGGAAACATAGCACCTCACACACACATGCACACACACACACACACACTTTTTTTGTTAACTCTTCATTATTAACCTATGAGGGACAGTGGCGTAGCTGAGGGGGGCCTGGAGGGCCTTGGCCCTCCCATCAAAAATATTTTATCAATTAGTCATAAATTCAATTTAAACTTGGTTCATACATTTATAGGTCACAAAACTAGGACCCTCCAGCAGTTTCTCTCCAGCTACGCCACTGATGAGAGGTGAGAGTGTTCCAGGGTCATATTGTCCAATGGCTTGACAATAGCCATGCACAATCACCTGGACTCACACAAAGTTGATATACACATAATAATAATAATAATAATAATAATAACAATAATAATAATATAGGGGAGGAGGTGGGGGGTTGGAGATGAGTGGGAATAAAGTATCGAGAAATAGAAGGAAGGAGAATAGAAGGAAGGAAAAGAGAGAGGGAAAAGAGGGGAATAGGTAATACTTTCAAAGAATAATTGATTCTTTGGCTATATTTACACGCACGCATGCATGCACACACGCACGCACGCAGCATGCATGCACGCATGCGCAAACACACACCCATACACACATGTAGCCCAGTAATGGTAACTGGTGCAAGTACAGAATTTCTTAATTCAATAGGTGGCATTTCTATTCATAGATACCTTTTTTCAGTTTTCATAGCACATATTTGAAATCTGATAACTTGATCAAGATGACATATTGTCCTGCATCATTAGCTAAATTAACAAGCTGACAATTCTAGATGGTAAATCAAACTAAAAGATAACTATTTAGGACAACAAGTAGCAAATATTGAGCAAGCATATCATTACTTATAATGATATGTTTCATATCATTTAAGCATTGCTTTAAGTCTGATGAATTTTAAATTAAAAACCTGATTTTTGACTGATATAAATACACCCTAAATATCATATTTATATGAATGCATGCCTTTATTCCAGGTTTTATCTTTCTAGTATTCAAACACAAAGATAAGACGAGATATTAGTTCTCTGTACATAAGTGGTAACTTCTAAAGGAATAGTAATAGCAGAAAATAAAGATGGCAACATCAACAATAAAAATAGTCGTTTAAGATCTAAATTGCTTAGATTACCTATAATTAAATCTCTAACACGTCAACATTATACTAGATAGTTAAAAAATATAGTAAAACATCTACAAATTTTATTTCCACTAAATTACTCATTGTAACAGCCCCAATATTTCCATGACTGTTTACAAGTTATTGAGTGCATTGGTTCCTGTGGCTATACAGTCCTCATGCTAGTTATGTCTGTGACACTTGTTCTTTTGTTGTTGGTTTCTGCACAATCCAACTATAGTGAGGTAGCTGAGCCATGTGGTTAACCACGCACCCTTTATGTACATAATTGCTGCACCGAATGAATATAATTGTGAGACAAGTTTTAAATGCAGTATATTCTGATCTTTTTTAATTCAAAATAGACAAGAGCAAATGAAGCAACTGAGAATTGACAATGATATTACGTGCATTGTCTAATTGCCTTTAATAATGAATAGTTATAAAGGAATTCTAACATGTTAATTAACCATGTCTTCACACAATGTGGCAAGCAGATCATTTGATTATTGAATGCTCCATGTAGCACGTGTGTAGCGAGTAAAATCTATTGAAATTGTTAGAAATGATTAATAAAAATATTTCAAAAATATTTGAAGTGCTCGTAAAGTAGTTCTCTTATTAATGTACTCTGACTCAAGTATTGTACATAGCATGAGTCAGAGTATAAAATGGGAGCCGAAGGCAAATGAAAATATCATGTGAAAGTGATTTAGACTTTTTCTCAAACAGTCAGAGTACATTTTTCAATTCATTTTACTCGCTATGTACGCACTGCTTGGAGAATTCAATAATAGCATAAAATACAGGAGAATATGTAATAGCTAAACCATTGGTTTGAGGAGTTATCCAGCGATAATTCTGAGAGTTGCCATGGTTTAACTATTTTATACCATAGCTACCATTTCTGACAGATAAAAATACTAATCAATGACAGAAGCTATTTAAGCGAGGCTTGCAACTATCGGCTAAAAGTGTATTTACCTTGGTGAACAACGTTCTATTTCCACAGCCTTTAGACAAGAATAGTAGTGATAGAGCTGATACATCCAGTGAGGTTCGGGTATAGCATTTATAAAACCTTTTAAGCCTAACTAGGTCACCTTTTAGCTGCCTTTAGATAAAAATAGTGGCAACTGAGCAGATTTGTTCAGCGAGGCTAACTCAGGAATAGTTTCTACAAGATCACTTACATTTTGTTGTATTCAACTGCATTATTATGTCAAATAATGCTTCTGTGTTGTATATATAATTTAAGCACTTGACTTGTGTACATACATTATCCCTTTCAAACTGAAGATTACTTTAATAATTCGGTCATTTGTTGGCTGAATTTTTTTTAATTATAATATTGCTAATTTCTAGGAAATATCAGCCAAATTTTATCATCTTCTGAGATGTTTACCCCTAAAAAAGGCTTGTGCAAGAGGCTGAAACATTTTTGGGTATATTCAGCTAATAATAGTAACTAATTAAAAAGCAGTCATTGTAGTAAGGGAATAGTAGCAATTAGGTTTGTAAAAAGGTTTAATGAACAGAAAGGCAATGTTATATACTACATTATGTAATTGCAGTGGAGAATCTAAATTAGTTTAGTCACCACATTGTCATCATTATTCAGCCCAACCAAAAACGTGTAAAAGGTATTTCAACTTTCAAACTGAAGTCTTCACGGAGTAAGCAAATATGGACATGCTTGATAAAAGTATGCAATCACTACAGTATAATCTAATTACTGCATAGCTATGTATCACAATTTAAAAGTTATCAAAGGTCATAATATCACTGTTTTTTCAAATTCAAAAATCATTATTTTTTATAACTTCAAAGTTTCGTACTAGTAGGATAAAAGCAGACAAATATTGCATGTGTCCATGCCATACCATAAATGAAGCCATAAACATAAGAGACATAATTGAAGGGGAAAAAAGAGCAAAACCTCACATTTTAGGAGATATTTATAGCTAACAGATAGAAAAACATTTTAGAAGCACGAGAACAACACACACACACACACACACACACACACACATACACACACACACACACAACACACACACACACACACACACAATAAGAAGCAAATTTTGAACATATAGGAAAAAATATCATGATATTTTTATTATAATTATACTGAACAGGTCCTGGTAACTGCTGCTACACAGAATATGCACTAAAGTAAACAGGATGAGGCCTAGGGTAACATTTTCCCATATCACCTGTGTTCACAGTTATCACGTTGGGTTATTACGTCCCTCCAGGTTACGAATTTGTTTATGGTGTTTACAATGCCATAGCTATGGCATCAACACATGAGCAGTACATAATAAATTTATTTAATTCGTCTGATTGGTTCTATTTACACTTGTGCCTGTGGCACTCATGTAAATATTAAGCCAACAGACTCATGATATTCTCCAGCATGAAATGAAAATGAAGCTTATTTTAAAAAAATTATTCACTTAAACGTCCAAACCACCAAATGGTTTTAGCCAAGCTTTGTGAAATAAAGTTGCAAATACCTAAGCCACTAAGAAATTCATATACTAGTGATTACAATCCCTGCAAGAGACTCAAATGTCAGTCTAATTGAATTTAGTTACAAAAAAGTTAGATGATATCCTGTGGAATCTTCTTACATTTATAGCAGTGAACAGTGGAACTTGAACTACATCAAAATTGCTAGAGCTCAATAGTAAAGTGAACATACCTCTACTTGAAGACTCCTGAACCCCCAAAACGGTGCAATAGCTGTCGTGGAAGACGATAAACTAGGCGGACCAAATCAGCAGATGACGGGCCAAATCCGCTAGCATTATTGGTCCGGGGGGACTGTATCCGCTAGCAGATTTTATCCGCCCAGACCAATAACGCCAGCGGATTTGGTCCGATCGGACCGCAATTTGCCCGGACCAATTTTCCTGTGACACCGGTACGCACACGAGTTGAAAGTTGTCTTAGTCATTTACTTTCTGTCAGTTTATCTTTGTGTTCCCTATTGTTTACAAGTTATTAAGTATTAGAACACTTAATTATCGTGGATGCTGGGAAGAGGAGACATAGAGGGTAGCTAGTACCACACTACCGAGACGGAGAAAGAGATTGAGAAGTACCAGGTGGCAGCAAATAACTATCAAATCGGCCGGTCTAGACTTAGCTCTGGCCCTAATCCTGACACTTCACAAAATAGAATGGCAGAAGAGCCTGAAATATGTGTGCAGGAGAGGTAGACAAAGAGAGAAGGTCATCAATGACTCAAGAAGAAAGAGCTGAATATGGGAATGGTTAAGAAGAGCTGAGGAAAGAAGGGAGCAGGAGAGGGAAACTGATGTAATAGTCTAGTATATTAGAAATGGATAAAAAGGCATTATGCTACTGCATTTATTATTTTCAAAGGTTGTTACGTCAAGCATGTCACTGTGTGGACTGCTATAGGAATTATTATCAAAGGCAAACATAGAAATTTATGCACTACGTTGACTTAATACGATGTGTCTGGTTACTGTGCCACTCTGCTGCTATAAAATTGAAAAGTGTTACATTGATTGAAAATTTGTCTGCTGGACAAGCTAGTAATTAACAAGTTTGACTGAATGTAATTTGCAAGCAAGGACATTTGCTATAATATTTTTATTACTTTTTTCCAGCCAATACATAGTTGATCAAAAAGTGGGGGGAGGGGGGGGGCTTACTCTGTTCCTTAATTAATATAATAATGTGGGGGTGGAGGACATTTTGTTCTAATTTTTTTATTATTGCCAGCAATACAGTCATCTATAAGTGGGGTGGATGGATGGTGAAACTCAGCCTGGGAGGGGGGGGGTGGAGTTCCCCCTCCATCAAGTCACCGTGGCAATGCCACGGCTCAGAAGAGGCTCTATTATTAATATAAGATCTAATGTGTTTCGCTGGCGAAATTATTTTATTTGTACTACTTCCTGAAGCCAGTCACCAATTGTTGGGGGGGGTTTGTAAGGCACCTCCCAGCTGGTGATGAGCAATGCAAAGGACCAGCTCTATCTATTTATTTAGATTTGAGCAGTACGATTAGCAACCACAGCTAGCTAGGCTAAGTACAAGCTAGAGTGACTACTGATAGATAAAATAGATAAACTATGCCTACTATGAAGACAAAGCTAAAGAGATAGGTTAAGTATAGATACTGAGTTTGGAGCAGCTAGGTTTCAGATTTTTCAACAAAAAGGGAATGAATACAAAACAGGAGAAAAAAAGAGTGATATATCATTGGGTTTAGTGGGTGGTGCATGCTACAGAACTCAGACAGTGAAGAGACTGGGCAGGGCCAAACAATCAGTAGCTACACAAACAACCAATTAACAAGTTCAAAGCTCATGCATTATTGGATGACACCTTATCTCGTACACATAGGGTCCGGGTAGGCCTGGACACAAATTACAATTTCCACGACACAAGGAAAGAATTTTGTAATTTTCCTTGAAAAACCCATTAATTGTAATCTGATCATTTGAAGGTAGTAATCACTGTACAGTAGAACCTCTCCTACCGGGCACCTTGGTTCAAGGGGTTGCCCGATCTCAGATTGCCCACTCTCAGAATGCATTCAAATAACTACTGCCCGCTGAAAACTGCCCATCCAAAAGCAGCTGTCAAATTTGCTATGTGGGTACTGACCTAACCACAAGGTAACATAGAGCTGCCCGGTAGAGGGCGGAGGGTTCCCGAACTTGGGAGTCCCCGATAAGGGAGGTTCTACTGTACACAATGGAAGAATTTTTATTACATGAATCTGTGGGAAAAAATTATAAATAGCGGGGAATTCCCATTGTATATCTAGGGTAACCTGTTAATAATATGGTGAAAAGGAAATTTCAGCTAATGGCACCCAAAGCTGCTAATCTTTATGGTAGTGAAATTCAGAAAGGAATTTAGCCAACAAAATCATTACATAGAGAGTAGAGTTATGCAATAGTGAAAGTTGTAAATGTTATTTTTAAGTGGATACGATCGCTGCTGTTGTGTCATTGACGATGTTAGTTCAAGGTATTGAATGAAGAAAGAAACTGCTGTACATTAAAGTGTTGAAGTTAAGGAAAGTATGTGGCATACTCGCACCTCAAAAACAGACACGACTTGCAAATTATTTGTTTTCAAAGATGTCACAAGCTAAAAGTTCCACATTTACATCAGCCAGAAATTATATCTAGAAATGCTTATTATAGCTAAAATTTCTAAAAAAGCCTAACCGAAGCAACTAGAAAAAAATTAAACTATTGAATACACTTGGAATTAATCTCACCAATTAAAATAACAAATATAATTGGAATGGCAAAACAGATGTAGTACAATTACAATGTAATTTGTTATGGATATTTTGTCAGACATGTTGAAGTAGGAAACACTTTCTCCTTTTTCCACTCTCCACAACCTGCGTGCAACAGGTATAAAGGGATTCCTAACATTCCTTCCATCAACTTTATATAGGATATTATACCAAAGGTCTCAGTTTTTCTCTGTCTTAATGTAAAGTTAATATGGCTTCATCTCGCTGACTGGCTGATTGGGAAAGATTTGGTAATCATCATGATACAATCACATAGATTACTTGGAAATGGCACGGTGTGGCTTATATGAAATGTTTCAACTCCATTCCTGGAGCAAAGTGGCACAGATCTGCTTTTTAGCAAGTATCACTACAAAAAAAGTGGCATTTCCTGAATACAGTTTAAGTCAGAAATTAACATGAAATGTCAGGCTTGACTTTCATGAGTTACAAATGAACTATCAGGTACAGGAAATTTCACATTCCACTCTAGTTTCATGGTGTGCATGAAATATGATATGCCCTGGTAATGTAATTCCATGAAATGTGACATTCCTGAAAAATTTCATGAAAACATGAAATTTGGAATTTCCATAGCTATTGTATGGAACATGAAACATGGACTGTAGCTGAATTTCATGATGTCAGAAATTTAAAACGTTAAATAATGAGGCTTGTGTTTCCATCTGTTCACATCTAGCTATACTTTGTTCAACAGCTGTTATTTGAATAAAAAAATTCTTTCTAAAATTAGTCATTTGTTTCCTTGTTTCATTATTATTTTGTTTATGCATTTTTTAAATTTATTTGTTTAATTTACACTACATGAAAAAGCCCAGTTTACAATGATTTTCACAAATTTATATGCAGCATATACATCGCAGTTTCTTTTTTTTTTACCAAGACAAGTGTACAGGCACAATAGATCAAGTAACACCTGAGGTGTACTAGGCATCTACTGGAGTTTACTGAAGTGGTAAGTTTACAGATAGTTTAACACTAATACTTAGAATTTACAGATGTACATGCAGGATGTATACACTGTACCAAAAATAAATTTTTAATTCATATGTATATTATTTTTAATGTGAAGTTTTTGTACGTGATGATGATAATAATAATTAATAAACACAATTTTAAATTATTATTACTAAATTAAAAAATATATGCATTTTTTAGCTTGATAAAGGGTTAGGTCCCCTTGAGACTGTAATACCACAGTGTTATATCAATGGAATCTAATGGATACATTTGTTCATTCTCCTTCATTCATTTACGTGTTCTCACTCATTCATTCTCATTCATTCATTCATTCTCATTCATTCTTAATTGCTTTACAATTAATTGATCAAAAAGTATACACCACTACACTGTCTATTTAAATAGCTATTTCTTAATACTATATGGGAAAAAACATTCATTTGCCCTCTGACTGTTCATTTATAGCTAAACTGTTACAGTAAACAATACAATAACCTCTATCCAGAAAACCCTTTACCAGTGATATCACCAGGCCAAATGTGTTAATAACGCTTTACCATACAAAAGTAATAATATTGACTGGAAATGGTCGTCCGAAGCATTGTCAAAGTGGCTGGATTAATCTCTCGCGGGGAAGATCTCCTCTGGCTATAACAACGCTAACTACCCTAACATGACGCGCGGGGGAAGGATCAGGGTTAGTAAAAAGACCGGCCCCGTGAGACTGCTGTGCGAATGTGTTGCACCAATAATGGGTGGAGTGGATGCGTTCCTATGGTACATAGGCTTCAGCATCGAGGTGAGTAGTTGACAACTGAATTATGGTATTTCTAAATTTCCTGTGGGGATAAGCAGAGGTAACCTGAATTATAATAGAGATTATTTTGTCTGTAACACAAATCTTTAAGACGTATTATTCCCAATTGTTTTTCGTAGCACACTAGAAAATTTAGTTCAAGGATAACAGTAACAACTAAAAAAATTTTTTGTGTATCTCTTTGGCCATGGCAATAATTTTTCAGTTTCTCATTCAAAATCACAAGTACTACCACAGCTACAATGAAAGCAAAAGCATCCATGTTAACTTTTATCTATGGTGCCATTCTAATTAATGCTGTCTTGAATAAAATTGGGGCGATGATTTGTTGTGGTTTTTTTTTGTTTTTTTATTTCTGAAATCAATGTGTGACGTAACTTATGTTTTTTTATGATGTGGAGCGAGAATGGTAATTTCTTTGGAGTAACATTGGTTTCAAGGTGTACAGTGTATCTTTTCACATAAAAGAAGATTGAGGCTAGGAACCATAGCAACCATTACAACCTATCTTTAGACAACTGGGTACAGTCGTACCAAATCTGGTATAGCATATGCACCACTAGAAGAATTGTGGCTGTCCGGGTCTTATGAGTCGCAATACGTTTTAATGGGTTATGGCTGGTAGTGAGGTGATCCATAGTAACCAAAATGTGGTATTAGTTTTCTGGTTGTGTAGGGTCTATCTTTTGCCCAGTGTAATTACTGCTATTCCTACTCACATGCTGGTGTGTCGAACACTCACTAATTTACATGATAGTTGCTCCTCCCAATCTGTTGATTTAACATTTGTGCTAAGGAATGAAATAGTCTCCACCTATAAACTATCAAACTGTATGTTTCAAGGCTAGTGCTGCACGCACACGTGTTTACCCGTACTATTTCACTTTTAAAGCCTGTAAACTAATCCAAAGATCTTTAGTTTTATGCTTTCAGTGATTCAGTCATTCTCGGCTGAAATAATTATAATCATAGCAAATTTTTTCTCGCTCTAACAGCCAATATTGTTATTAAAACTTAAGTTTTAATTAACAATATTGGCTGTTAGAGCGAGAAATTTTTTGCTATTATTAAAAGTTATGCTTATTAACACTAGTGCACATGTGTGAGAGGGTTACAGTAGTCATCCTGTGTGTCTGTCACACTCTGATTTTGGAGATTACAGACAATTGACGGTTTGCCGCTGTGAAGTTTAATGAAGTTGCTGGAAGTGGAGTTTTGCATTGAAAATATATACCAGCGAGTGTCTTTGGCCTGATTTAGCTTCTTCTCTTATGAAGACAATGTTTACATGTACCGTTGCTCGAACTATATTGATGCCTCATTTAGAATTGTCATGCCAGCATGCAGAGAGCGACATGTTCAATTGGTTACAAAGTACACATCACATGAACACATGTGGATACAGAGTGTGGTATTACAATACGAGTGGGCAGAGTCAATTATACTCGAAGTGTAATATGTATGTACACATAATTATAATGATACGGGACTTAAATAGAAAGCTTACCGGAGTGACAGATCTGCAGTTTTACTCTTGTGGAGTAGATAATATTTCACCTTCAACTCTCACACATCAAAGGTGTGAACCCTCAACTTTACTATATACTAGCTAGCTATTACAAAATCATCTCAGACCAATAAATAATTTATTTCACGAACTATTAAGATTCATTATATAGTATTATCATTTTTTACTACAAAATTCTTTTTTAATTTAGCAAGCTATTACAATTATAGTGAATAAAAGTATGTATAGACTTGTCGCACCCATGAATTATCCTTAGCCACACCCATGAACTGTTTTGGTCACACCCATGATCTGTTTTGACCACGCCCACTAGTGGCCGGACCAATTCATGAGAGTGTCTTCCGTCCCTGATATAGAGTGGAAGTTATTTTTAAACATTTGGACATTCTTTACACATTCACTTTCTTTTTATTGAAATCTGGTGTACTTATGCACGCACACGCATACGTCTGTAATAAGTGTATCACCAACGTATGTACAAATTTTGTGTTGTATGCTAGAATAAGAGTTGTTTGAGCATGTAGAAGCATGTGTAGGTTAGTGTTCACGTGTAGGTTAGTGTTCATGTGTAAATTAGTGTTCATGTGTAGGTTAGTGTTCATGTGTAAATTAGTGTTCATGTGTAGGTTAGTGTTCACGTGTAGGTTAGTGTTCACGTGTAGGTTAGTCTTCACGTGTAGGTTAGTGTTCACGTGTAGGGTTAGTGTTCACGTGTAGGTTAGTGTTCATGTGTAAATTAGTGTTCATGTGTAGGTTAGTGTTCACGTGTAGGTTAGTGTTCACGTGTAGGTTAGTGTTCACGTGTAAATTAGTGTTCACGTGTAGGTTAGTGTGGGTTAGTGTTCATGTGTAGGTTAGTGTTCACGTGTAGGTTAGTGTTCACGTGTAGGTTAGTG
>WLWD01000730.1_pt1 | contig 24372 bp, 18 predicted proteins | sample 6712731 | NCBI WGS metagenome assembly WLWD01 (sample SAMN12718690, study PRJNA576275) | sponge metagenome | isolation source: marine sponge | host: Mycale hentscheli | place: New Zealand: South Island, Marlborough, Capsize Point | collected 2014-11-01 | reverse complement strand
CAAATGGCGAGCGAGCCTAAAGACTATACTATTGTTATATGAATGATTTTGACTTCTAACACTGAAGTTACTGAAAATAAGGTCCAGTTTTTAAATTTAGCATACAGGGTAAAGGGATTTCAGTGCCATAGTAACAACTCTAACTGCTTGGAAGGAAAAACAAAACAAAACAAAACAATACACGTTATTTAAAAGTTTTCTTTGTGGTATTCTTTAGCTAAGTAGTGGTTGTAACACACAATGCTTTGACACAACTGGACATGCACCTACACAGACTTACCTTCGCAGTAGTCTAGTGGACAATGTATTTTCAAGTAAATACTGTTGCGCACGGCTTATAACCATGACAAAGAACGCATTGACTTACCACCGCCACTAACTCGAATAGTCCCTTAAGTTTTCAAGTTTGAACTGCACCCGCAAAAGAATTCAAAACGGTAAACAATTCAATTTCTAGGGTGATACGGGTACTGATCGATAAACCAGAGGATTCTGTTTAGTGCAATTTGGGACGGGGTCGACAACCGAACTAACACAAAAACGCGAGGGTCAAAGTACAAAATGACATACGTACGTCCAAACATATATACAAATAAATAAATAAATAAACATCCCCGATTTTCGATTGTGTTACCCCTGTAAGTGTCTCGCTCGCTACGCTCGCTCGCCAATAATGTATATATTTATTCCACCCTAGATGTCTTCACAATGATACTTTTAGGTACATGACGCGTGACATAACCCACGATATTTCACGCTGTTATTTCACGCTGTAGCTGTATTGCGCAAGCTCATGCTGTGAGTTACCCTACCTCTAGTACGAACTACGGTAGTGAAGATATCTAGTGTGGAATAAACCACTTACTACACTTGTCAGAGTGATATGGCGAGATATTTTACTCTCAGGCTTTATTTTCACTCGCCTCTGGCTCGTGAAAATAAATTAGCCTGCTTGTGAAATATCTCGCCATATCACACTCTGACTCGTGTAATAAGTATATATTATATTATTATATATATTATATATATAGTACTTATTACATGAGTCAGAGTGTGATATGGTGAAATATTTCACTGAGCAGGCTAATTTGTGAGTGAAAATAAAGCCTGAGAGTGAAATATCTAGCCATATCACTCTGATGAGTAATAAGTGGTTTATTTCACACTAGATATCTTCACTGGAGTAGTTTTTTTTTTAGGGGCTCCCCACAACCCCAGCTGATATTATAAAAACTTGTAGCCAGGTCCAGTTGCTATAACTACTCTGGTTGCTGGTTGCGCAATATAGCCATGAGATAACACTTTGTGATATCGTGAGATATCTAAAAAAATATCATTGTGAAGATATCTAGCTTGGAATAAATACATTTATTCCACCCTAGATATCTTCACAATGATATTTTTAGGTACATGACCCTGAAATAACTCAAGATATTTCAAGTTGTTATTTCACTCTATTACTCAAGCTCATTACTCCTGTAGTCAATAGTTTCCAATTTTCTCAGTTTACAGCTACTTTCCTCTGGTGTACCCTGCTCTTTGCCCTGCTCAACAGGGTTAGAGCAGCTGCTAAAATATCAGCTGCTCTAGAACAAAGAATAATTCATAAACTACACATTATTATTAGACAACCAACTACATAGTAGTAATCCATTTAAAGAGTTCCATCAGGTTTCTTAGAGTTGCCATCTGCTCGAACAAAGACCTCAAATTTCTGCACACCAAACAAGTTGTAATTGTCAGCAAAAAAAATAAATAAATAAATTAATTTATTATGTCATCTTTCATGTGACTTCTTTTATTGAAAAATAGTCATTAAATAAAATATCTTGGCGTGAAAAGGAACACATTGCTTGACTACAGCTAGAATGCACAGAAAAATGTCTACTATTTATTCCCTCGGCTAAACCTACAACAGATGACCCTCTACTCCTTTCGTCAAGGTCACCGCTTGCCACACACAATTCTGTTGACACTACTCCTACTCTACCTGACCACATCAAGCCATATGAGCCCATAGAAACACTGACTACTCATGTATTTGATACCATATTGTGACTTGCTACAAATGTGGGTATGTCAACTACATTCCCATAGGAGAAGTCTCTTAGAGTTGCCATCTGCTCGAACAAAGATCTCAAATTTCTGCACACCAAACAAGTTGTAATTGTCAGCAAAAAAATAATAATAATAAATTAATTTATTATGTCATCTTTCATGTAACCTGATGGAACTCTTTAAATGGATTAAGATTATATACTACTATGTAGTTAGTTGTCTAATATGTGTAGTTTATGAATTATTCATATGTAAATGCAAGTAAAATATGCCCTATAACTTATTAAAGATATAGCTAGTGAAGAAAACACACCAATTATATAAACTTATTGAACAAATTTCAAACATTTTGTAATCTTGTCATAGATTTTCATTTTAAACACTTGTGGCACATACTTAAGTTCACCACTAATTACAAGGTTACTTCAAAACAATATTTTACCAAAAGCTTTGGAGTATCACATTTTTCCTTTGCTTTTTTTTTCCAGACCCCTTTAAGTGAGAAAGTTTCAATCTATGTTTATAACTATTGCTACAATTAAAAGGCTATTTTCAGCTAAAGTGCCAGATTTCTTAGCTATGTTAAGCATATGGACAGATTATTTGCTTCAATAAATATCCCAAAACTAATAAAGCGGGTGTGACCTTGTGGTAGATAACGCGTGAATAAAGGCGCCCACGCATTGCTATGTGCCAGCACCCTCCCCGCTGAATTATCAGGGCAATTAAAAAATTTTTTTTACTTTGTCTAAAAAAATTTGCAAATATATAAAAGTTTCCATATCTCCTACTAAACTATGTGTATCTAATTCTTAGTTCAGTATAACTATTTCATTCTCATTCCCTTCACACAGCAACTCTCTCTTTCTTGTTGAATGACTTCTATAGGAAAATAAATTAGCCTGCTTGTGAAATATTTCGCCATTCACACTCTGACTCATGTAATAAGTATTATATATATAATCCTATAACACTCATTTTCTAAACTTTTCTGAAGCCTTACATTAATTGCTTACTTCAAACTGATTATATTTCAACAAAAAAAAAATCTTTTATTGAAAAATAGTCATCAAATAAAATATCTTGGCGTGAAAAGGAACACGTTGCCTGACTACAGCTAGAATGCACAGAAGAATGTCTACTATATTCCCTCGGCTAAACCTACAACAGATGACCCTCTACTTCTTTTGTCAAGGTCACCTGCCACACACAATTCTGTTGACACTACTCCTACTCTACCTGACCACATCAAGCCATATGAGTCCATAGAAACACTGACTACTCATGTATTTGATACCACATTGTGACTTGCTACAAATGTGGGTATGTCAACTACATTCCCATAGGAGAAGTCACATGGAAGATGACATAATAAATTAATTTATTATAATTATTTTTTTGCTGACAATTACAACTTGTTTGGTGTGCAGAAATTTGAGATCTTTGTTCGAGCAGATGGCAACTCTAAGAAACCTGATGGAATTCTTTAAATGGATTAAGTTTATTTACTACTATGTAGTTAGTTGTCTAATATGTGTAGTTTATGAATTATTCATATGTAAATGCAAGTAAAATATGCCCTATAACTTATTAAAGATATAGCTAGTGAAGAAAACACACCAATTATATAAACTTATCGAACAAATTTCAAACATTTTGTAATCTTGTCATAGATTTTCATTTTAAACACTTGTGGCACGTTAAGAAACAAATAAACATACTTAAGTTCACCACTAATTACAAGGTTACTTCAAAACAATATTTTACCAAAAGCTTTGGAGTATCACATTTTTCCTTTGCTTTTTTTTCCAGACCCCTTTAAGTGAGAAAGTTTCAATCTATGTTTATAACTATTGCTACAATTAAAAGGCTATTTTCAGCTAAAGTGCCAGATTTCTTAGCTATGTTAAGCATATGGACAGATTATTTGCTTCAATAAATATCCCAAAACTAATAAAGCGGGTGTGACCTTGTGGTAGATAACGCGTGAATAAAGGCGCCCACGCATTGCAATGTGCCAGCACCCTCCCCGCTGAATTATCAGGGCAATTAAAAAAATTTTTTTACTTTGTCTAAAAAAATTTGCAAATATATAAAAGTTTCCATATCTCCTACTAAACTATGTGTATCTAATTCTTAGTTCAGTATAACTATTTCATTCTCATTCCCTTCACACAGCAACTCTCTCTTTCTTGTTGAATGACTTCTATAGGAAAATAAATTAGCCTGCTTGTGAAATATTTCGCCATTCACACTCTGACTCATGTAATAAGTATTATATATATAATCCTATAACACTCATTTTCTAAACTTTTCTGAAGCCTTACATTAATTGCTTACTTCAAACTGATTATATTTCAACAAAAAAAAATCTTTTATTGAAAAATAGTCATCAAATAAAATATCTTGGCGTGAAAAGGAACACGTTGCCTGACTACAGCTAGAATGCACAGAAGAATGTCTACTATATTCCCTCGGCTAAACCTACAACAGATGACCCTCTACTTCTTTTGTCAAGGTCACCTGCCACACACAATTCTGTTGACACTACTCCTACTCTACCTGACCACATCAAGCCATATGAGTCCATAGAAACACTGACTACTCATGTATTTGATACCACATTGTGACTTGCTACAAATGTGGGTATGTCAACTACATTCCCATAGGAGAAGTCACATGGAAGATGACATAATAAATTAATTTATTATAATTATTTTTTTTGCTGACAATTACAACTTGTTTGGTGTGCAGAAATTTGAGATCTTTGTTCGAGCAGATGGCAACTCTAAGAAACCTGATGGAATTCTTTAAATGGATTAAGTTTATTTACTACTATGTAATTAGTTGTCTAATATGTGTAGTTTATGAATTATTCATATGTAAATGCAAGTAAAATATGCCCTATTAACTTATTAACGATATAGTGAAGAAAACACACCAATTATATAAACTTATCAAACAAATTTCAAACATTTTGTAATCTTGTCATAGATTTTCATTTTAAACACTTGTGGCATGTTAAGAAACAAAATAAACATACTTAAGTTCACCACTAATTACAAGGTTACTTCAAAACAATATTTTACCAAAAGCTTTGGAGTATCACATTTTTCCTTTGCTTTTTTTTCCCCAGACCCCTTTAAGTGAGAAAGTTTCAATCTATGTTTATAACTACTGAAATTTGAGAGATTGCAGGCACACATAAGCAAATAAGAAATAATACGACACTACTTCTATAGTATCCAATAGTGTCTGGGACATAAGGTCTTCGCTAAAATGCTCGCTAAAAGTTTGGTGTTCCTTTATCTGAACAAAAAGTGCAGGAAATACTCTCCACAGGACAGTCTACTAGAAAAAATCACCTGGTTTGCTACCAAATAAAGACTGGTGTAGTTCATTGCAAATTACCCCTCACACAATCCCCTTATTCTGGAAAGTTTTTTTCCCTATCAAAGTAGATAAATGTGGGTGAGAAATGGCTAAGTTAGCTACCAGTAGCCACAAGAAGGCAATTGAGATTTCAGAAGAAAAATTTCTTGTGAAATGCTTGTCATCAGGACACCTTTCAGATAACCGCAACAAGACATGCATCAATTAATGAATGTATGTTTAATTCAGTTTTCCCTAACTCTTTGTCACAAATAATGACATTTACAAAAGAACCTCTGAGAAAGGACCAACCTCTGAGAAGAGACCAAAAGTCCCGTCCCCAATGTGGTCACTATTCCGAGGTTTTACTGTACACACCTTTAAGTAAGTCTTTATGTAGACAATTGCAGTACTCTTGAATACCATTACAATGTCAAAGATTACCTCTAATAACTTAATCTTTGTAAATAACTAATTTGGTTGTATTTGTTTGTTTGTTGTTACTACTAGCAATAGTGCATTGAACACATTCCAGTTATAGCTAGTATGTCAAATTCAACAGGTCACTAATTGGAAGGTTAAACTAAAACTTATATAGGACCAGTAGAGAACAAGAATGGCTAAAGCAGAGAATAGTATATAGCTAAAATAATAGCTAGTTCATGCTTTTTTTTTTCCCTTTTTACATTCATTTTTTTTAGCCTGAAAAATATAGCCTATATAACTACACAACAGCAACTCAAATGAATTACCTTTATCAACACAATTATCTACTGTCACTTCAGTAATGCTGCAATTTGCTGCTGGATAGTTGTCTATGACCATTCTTTTGAGACTTGCTACACTGATGTCGGAACATCTACACATGTCTGCTGGCCTCAGCACTGCTTCCACTACACGGTTCAGTGTAGGTTCACCCAGACAGTATTGAGTGACTTCATGTCCACCTGAACAACACAGACAGTCATACATTATCACTTTTATACTATTTCTCTTCAGTGTTGCTTCTTTTGTTTGTTTTGTGTTGTTGTTTATGTCGTTACTCGTGTCCTCCATTTATTTATTTTGTTGTTTGTTGTTGTTGGAAGTTTTGTTAACCAAAATTTCTCATATCATAGATTTACATTCAGCTGATATAATTTAACTAAGCTAGATAACCAGTTGTTGAATCAGTTTTGCGCAACCAGCTATAACAAAACGCTTTCATTATCTAGTGGTGATTGCATAGCCGCCTTCTTACCGGACGACAGTCCAAGGAAACAAGCCACCACCGCGCAAAACGCCAGGCTCCTCATGTCTGTCCGTCACGGCACTACTCGAAGAAAGAGCCGTTCGGTAGACCCACAGCTGCAAAGGAGCAATCGATGTCTCTCTTATAGGATAAACAAAGCTACTGAGCATGCGCACACGAAAATTAATGTGCTTGAGCACATTGTGAGCGAGCTATTTTTATATGAATGATTTTGACTTCTAACACTGAAGCTACTGAAAATAAGGTCCATTTTTTAAATTTCGCATACACGGTAAAGGGATTTCAGTGTCATAGTAACAACTCTCTGCAACTGCTTGAATTGAAGGGAAAAAGCAACAACAAAACAATACACGTTCAACTGCTTGAATTGAAGGAAAAAACAACAACAAAACAATACACGTTATTTAAACGTTTTCTTTGTGATATTCTTTAGCTAAGTAGTGGTTGTAACACACAATGCTTTGACACAACTGGACATGCACCTACACAGACTTAACTTCGCGGTAGTCGAGTGGACAATGTATTTTCAAGTAAATACTGTTGCGCACGGTTTATAACCATGACAAAGAGCGCATTGACTTATAACCACCGCCACTAACTCGAATAGAAATGGAAGTCCCTTAAGTTTTCAAGTTTTAACTGCACCTGCAAAAGAATTCAAAACGGTAAACAATAATTTAATCCACATCCTGAAGATCATTCAAATTTCACTTAAGAAATTATTTGTTTAGTATAAATAGCTAGCTTGTATTATAGTATCATATCATCCTCTTGTCTACTGGTCACTTTGCTTTTTTGTGTGGGTGGCCTTGATATTAGCAACTTGCTAGTTGGCTTGCCATGTGGTTACCCACAGAATGCATAGAGGAAAAAAAAAAGAAAAAAAAAAGAAAAAAAATTTCTAGGGTGATACAGGTACTGATCAATAAACCAGAGGATTCTGTTTAGTGCAATTTGGGACAGGGTCGACCACATAACTAACACAAAAACGCGAGCGTCAAAGTACAAAATTACATACGTACGCCAAACATATAAACAAACATCCCCGATTTTCAATTGTGTTACCCCTGTAAGTGTTGCCAATAATGCACATACAATACTATATTGGGCTGGTATAGTATTAAAAAGTATTCCAAGAGAAGCTTCTATTGCAAAACTGCGACAAAGAACTACTCATAACTTGAAAATACTCTTTCAACTTTGTGTTGACTGATGGAGGTACATCAGGATGAACAGTTTGTAAATGTTCCATACAAATGCTGTTTTTGTCAGCTTGATAACAATAATTGCTATTTTTATCGAAAAAGAAAGAACTCTTATTAAAGAGAGGCTTCAGTTCCAAGCATGTTTCAAGGAGTCTGAATTCAGAGTAAGGATTACTTGTTAAAATGTTTCCGTCAACGAAGCAAGTTTTTGATGAACCAAACGCATTAAACCAGTGCTTCACATAAGTCACATAATAACTCTTCTTTACGAAAGGCTGACCTTCACTGATTGCACCATTACTAGCAACTACAATTTTGTGGAATGGTTTTAGTGGTGTTTTACTCTTCCTTTGACGTTTCATATCCCAGTTCATATACTCGTCTAGGGCTCTCTCTATGGGGTCCTTCAACACAACCACAAACTTGAGTTCTTGCAGGCCAATATTCAAGGCTTTTGCAAAACTTTTAATTCGTTTTGGAACCAGCACATTATATATGTAATCCGGACTCTTTTCAATTACAAAGCCATTAAATGGAGGACGAGGAAAAGAACGTAAATACAAAGTGATATTTTTGAAATAATTCTTTGTAAAAAACCTCCTCTCTAAGTCCAAGCCAACAAGATCTGGTCTCGTCTTCAAAATGTCAAATAGTAATTTAGTCGGAGCTTTCCCCACTCCAATAATCATTATTCTTGGGAATCGATCCCTGAGACGATTCAGACTATTCCTTGTAGATAACCCAACACTGGACTGGTGAGGAGTACCATGAGGAAATAAGGTATGAAATGTTTTCGGAATCCCCTGAGTAGCCACTCTCTCCTTGCCTTCCATCAATGATGAAACTGCTATGTGTTTAGCATCCATCAAATTTATTCCTAAAGAATATCTATGAATGAAGCTGTCGGGAGTAGTTCTTTTTTCAGCCCAAGTAATCCCTGCTTTTGTCTTGGGCATATAGTTCACTATATCGAGTCTTGGAAGTTGTGCTTCCCTTATTTTCTCTCCGTATTCTGTATTTCTAATGTCTTTACCATTCGTAGAACGCCACAAAGTAATCAAAAAAGTGGCTGAAACTGAGACAAGCACGCAAATTAATAATGGCTTCTTAATCTGTCTTCCCATAGCTATAAGGTAAAAGGTCATCATTTTACTGCGCGTTTAATTTTCTGCACGAGTGCATGGAGAACCACGCGCAATGTCAGAAAATTTTAGGCCACAATTAAATAGCTATTTGATAGCTATTCAACTTGTAAGTTGACAGTTTGCTACAGACACATACATAAGGTTCAGTCATTTTCGTTATAATATAGCAGTTTTTCTTGGGTTTTAACAGCCAATAATATTATATTTATGATTCAGTCATTCTCGGCTGAAATAATTATAATAATACTCGTTCTAACAGCCAATATTGTTAATTAAAACTTAACCAGACGTTTCGACTAAATTGACCACTGAAGAGGACTTCTGGCAAGAAGTAGAAACGTCGGGTTAAGTTATATTGGCTGTTAGAACTGAGAAAATCTGCTAGTGATAGCTAAAATGGAAGTTATAATAAAAATAAGCAAATACTTCAGTGTCATTTATATATCCATCCCACATACAATGTATCAATAGCAACCGTGTAATTATGTCAATCTTTATCTGTAGCCCCTGTAATAAAAGCTACATGTTGCCATGTCAGGACTGAGGGAAAGGGGAAGTTAAAGTTTGGCACATGATTGATGTAGCCAGTCTGCCGGTACAAATGGTTTTACAAACCCATATCCATTAGTTACACGTAGCTATGTGATGTCATTAAGCAACTCATATTAGTTACAGGAAATTTGAACAGAAGTAGTACATTGAATGTGAATTGGTGGAAAAACAATAGCTGAGAATAAAATATATGAGGTAAATTATGTAGAGGTGAATTAAACATGCTTTTTGTATTGGATTTACATAGGAAACTGTTGTTGTGATTAGATAATTCAATCCTTTCACTTTCATCACTTTTCAGTGGCTCTAAATGAGATAGAGAATCCAGTGCGGCGAGGTCCATGCTTGGGTCCTGCTATGAACCTGAACCGAGCCACATTTGAAGTTGTCTTTATGGTGGACGGCAGAGACAAGTGGCATAATGGCCCGTGCGTGTGTGCCTTCTGGCTAATACCGTCATCAATATAGAGCTGATCTTTAGGACATTCTGGCATCCTACCTGCCACGCTAAAATGTTTGAATACAATTTCAATAGCTTTTTGGCAGTCAGGTATCTCGACGATCCATTCACAGCTTTCGTTGATATTGTACGTGACTGGATAGTTTGGAGAATTAATGGTTCCACTGGTGGCCTTCAAGTGACCACCACAATGTGGTAAAGTCGGAACTGTAATAGATGGGCATTGGAAAGCACACTTGTATGAGGCACCAAAGCCTTTATTGTAGCTGCTGTGAGTATTGCCAGCATGAAATTTTACCACAGCGATGTTGGACTTGGTTGAAACCGTTTGGGGTGCACTGTAATGGCAAAACTTTCCTAGGATCTTGCCTTGTGAACTGCCTTCGTGGACTTGAACCCAGTCAAAGTTACACTCGGGCATGTGTCCAGCTATTCTGAATGGATGGGGTTTGAAGTTTATTTCAATAGAGTGATTACTGGGACAGTGTATAATCCATTGGTAGTCAACATTTTGAGGATAAGCATTAGGCCAATTGGGAGAAGAAAAATCTCCATTTAGTGCAGTGAGGTTTGTCATGATGGTAACTAATGTTGGTGCTTCCGTAGTGGGTGGGTCAGTAGGGGCGGCTGTAACTGGTGTTGGTGCTTCCGTAGTGGGTGGGTCAGTAGGGGCGACTGTAACTGTTGTTGGTGCCTCCGTGGTGGGTGGGTCAGTAGGGGCGACTGTAACTGTTGTTGGTGCTTCCGTAGTAGGGGCGACTGTAACTGGTGTTGGCACTTCTGTTGTGGGTGTGTCGGCGGGAATGTCAGTGGAAATGGGTGTGGTAATAGTGGTAGGTGTGGAAGGTGGTGGTTCAGTAGAAGGCTGGGTAGAAGGAGGAAGTTGAGTTGAAGTCACCGATTCTTTTGATGTGGTCAATTCAGTTGTAGTTTGAAATAAATCTTCAAGGAAACAGAACACAATGCATTCAAAAAATATCACAGTTGTTGTTGTTGTTTTTATAGAATTTTTTTTAAAGCCAGGTATAGCTTGCTAGTTAAAACATTGTGTATAGCTTACCTGGCAGATTTGTGGTTGGTGTGGAATCAATGCAAAATTCGCTTGAAGGGATACACTTATAATTACCCCCATAGTTTACGCAGACATGATCCTTCTCCATGCACAAAGATTGATTCAAGGCACACTCATTGATGTCTAAGACAAGCAAAACAGACAGATTAGTGTAAGATAGTTTCACTTCAGATCAAAGGAATACAAAAACATATGTATATAAATCCCAAAATCTTTTAAACCAAATTTCCCACAAAAAAAAGGAGACAACAATAACACAAGGTAATAACAACACATGGCTTGTGACCCCAAACTATTAACATGACTTTCATTTAAATGAACCTGCAGAGGAATTCCATGGATCCTAACAATCCCACTTGTGTTCTAACCACTTCTCTCTCACCTATAAACAAAGTAATCATCATTTTTTAACTCTATCCAACTGAATTAGATAGTGCCATTTCTTTCAACTAGAATAATTCAAATTCGTTGGCTTAGTATTGAATAGGAATGATAAAAAAAGTGATATTCTTGGGTATAACAATGAATAATTGTATTTTCATTGTGTAATGCGCATATCAAATGCATAATGAATAAAGCTATAGCCTGGGGGACGAAATAACCTAACCTAATAACCCAATGTAATATCCCAATGTAATATCCCAATGTAATAACCAAAAAACACAAGTAATGGGATAATCCTGCCCTAAGCAAATTCCTGTTTACTTGCTATAAGGCAAATGTTATTGGACACAGTTCAGTTCAAAATAGCTATTTCAACGTGGTAACATCTCACCAAAGCATGTGTGTCCATCGGCAGATAGGACGTAGCCGTGGTAACATGAGCACACATAGCTTCCAGGAGTGTTGGTACACATGTGCGAACACTTCTTTTGCTCCTCACACTCGTTTATGTCCACTGACATGAAATTGAAACTGAAGCCATTAGCTGGGTCTCTGGAAGATGGTGGTCCTGAACAGTATTCAATGTGGGCTGTATTGTGTGAGGTGTAGTAGGGACGATCGTGGTAGGAGTTGTAATTGCAGATTCTGGAAATCAATCGTTTCTTGTAGTTCAGATTAAGAAAGGTTATGTTGCCATGTTTACAAGTAATGCTGAAATATGAATAAAAAAAATATATATGCAATACTTTTATGGCATGAATTGGAATAAATCATAATTCAATAATGCATGAATTGCAGAGGCAAGATAAATGTATTATCTCATGTCATAGTGCGACCAAAATGAGCAATAAGTCAAATGTATATCCACATTAGTGAGGGTCTACTCTGTATTTCTATTAGGTCAAACTAGTTACTATTCTAGTTGGCTGTCAGTCACTCTTCTTTTTCTCTATGTTGTTTGCTGATCAACAATAGTTTGTCTTTATACGATTTGTTTGCTTTGAATAAAGTACTTAGCTAGAATAGCTACTTTGAGTGGTCAGGGATTAGTTAAGCAACTATAGACCTGGATTTAAGTATTCAGGAGATGCCCCTCTTGCACCTACAAACTATTGACAAAGAACTCTGCAATTACCATAATTCAAGAATTGAATATGAAAAAAGGCACATAATTAAACTTTCGATTAGCACCCCAAAAGTAGGTAAGTGGTAAAATATTGGAGGGTTGCAAGTAGCAATATACAAATAAGGAAACTTCTCTTACCATTTGAAACATGACTTATAGAGTAACATATTTCACCCACAGATTTACTTAAAAATTATAGAGCACGAATATCATTCCATATTTCATCCACAGTTACTACAGCTTGATGCTTCACTAGATTTAGCAAATCATCTGAGCTCTGAAGTGAGCTAGAAAGGAGTGTGATTTCTATGAGAATCATTTGATTATAATGGAATTTGAGTCTCCATTAGCTCATGAAATTGAAAGTAATAGTGTCGACTATTCCTGAATGGTCAATGCTATCTTCTTCACCCACAGCTCTCTTGTTGGATACACTGTTATTTTATTCTCATAATAAAAACTATTAATTTAAATAGGTTACATGCAGCCCCGTGAACCCCCACCTACGCCTTTGATAATATATTCAATATTACATATATAGCTAAGTACATACACAGGTGTAAATTATGTAATACTTATTTTACCCATATCCACGTCGCAATCCAAAAGAGGAAAAAACGATTTTGATTCTGTATCCTTTGTCCACAATAATTTGCCAAGAACAGCATACTCCAGGTGTGTGTGGATGCCTGCTCACTGAACCATTCAGCTGACCAGTAATCAGCTCCCCACACTCGTGTGGGCGAGGGGGGATAGGAGCGGTAGGTGGATCTAAGGGTGTCCAATTAGTGCTTTTGGGGGGAAAAGGTTCTATAAGGAAAAAAATGGAGTGAATTTGTAGGTTTGAGGAGACACAACTGAACTTCAACAGATTTTAATGAATAAAAAGTGGTTATGCAGCATTACTATAGACTTGAATATTAGTGTTCACAACAAATAACTACTGATTGAAATATCCATAAAAACATAATTTGAACAGATATTAACAATCACCTGTACAATTATAATAGTCATTGACTCTGATAATGTCCAACGGGGACAGCTCTACAGCTCTTCCCACGGTGATGTTGGGATCATGAGCTTGAATAGTAGGACTGGAAGAATCCTTTGAAAACTGGTATTCATCATAGTGCATTATACTATTATAGTCATAAGGCAGGCCCTCAGTCACGATCCTTTCTTCTATGTGAAATTGCTGAAAATCAGTTCCACCCCTAATGTTTTCATAATTCACTGAGATATAGCAGTTTCTGTCTGGTCTGGTATGCTCGTGGAGAAGACCAATGGTATGGCCAAGCTCGTGAATCACAGTCCCCGGAGTCAAGAAGCATGTTGGACCTAATACGAGTATCTGACCTCCATGGATATGCATTCCAATATAGGAAAAGCAGCTGCAAAAGGACCAAAAAGAGGTTTATGATGCATTTGAGGATTAATACAAAAATTAAATTAAAAAAATGAACCAACCTACTACTCCCTGGAATTATATACACAAAGTTGGTTTCAATTGTTCGTTCCTTGAACCGAATGCAAGTGTGATTTTCCCAGTGAGCCATTGCCTTCTTGATGAGATTAACTTGAATATCTAATTCAGAATGAAAATAAATAATTGAATAATGTCAATGGTAATATTTGGACAATACGGTTTCATGGAAGATAACTTTAATAGAATTCTGTGTGACACCAGAAAACCTCGTGTCAAAGTTTGGTAACTTGCCCGTAAAATAAGATTGGTAAATTATATATGGAATGCATCCATTGGGCCATTTTCTGACTTCATTAGCAACCAATCTCTTTGATCTTGAGTGTTTCATTTGTTGAATTTGATCTTCAATTAGCTCAATATCTTCCAATTTAATAACACCATCTGAAGAAAATATATAACAATCCACTGACATGTAATATCAATTAAGCTTTCAGTCCTTGTTTGCCTGTTTCAGTCTCTATATCTATCACAGGAGGCAAATCTAGTGGCACATTCCTCTCTTCTGTCTTCTCTTTATCAGTGAGGTAGCCTTCATTTCTTTCCAAAGTATCTTCATCTGGTAACAAGAATCCATCATGAAATAGCTTTAAGCCTTCATCTTCTCCAGCTGTTTGTTGTGTGGATTTTGCATCTGCCAAGCTAATTTCTTCACACTCCATAAAATGGAGGAAGCTAACCAGCAAGAGAAGCGAAAGAAAGCTCATGCTATCGCAGCACAGTGTCACTGTATTTGTGCTGAGGCTACCAATGTTAGCTCTCTTAGTTCATGTCTAGGTTAAATACATTAATTGAGTCCTTTAATCAGCTTGGAACGATGCCAATATTTAAAGAGGAATTTTTTGGACAAAACATCCCATTGCTGTGTTACAGATATTTATATTTAAATTCTTTTTTTTTAAATATGTTCTCTTAGTGCTGCATTAATTTTCTATATCGTGCCAGCATAGAAATTTTAATGTATATATTTTTATGCCATTATGTGAAATAGAGATGTTTCTTCAGTCCCAACTTTAAAGATATAATATATAAATTTGTTTAATTGATGCTTGTAAGTATAGCTAATTGTTACACCGTAAGTAGATGGAATTACAAATAATGGTGGCTATAAAAAAGAGATGATGTTATTATGATCATAGCAAACAGCAAAACAATAATTACAATAATCAATTAGAGTTAAGAGATAGGCAATCATCCACATCAAAATAATTCTACTTCTCAAATCAAATATTGTTTCTGTTCCAGTTCAACAATATGGCTGCCTTGACAAATTTAGGCTCTTTAAGAATGAGAAATACACATTGCATTTGTATAGTGTTGTGGTTTGCACTAAATTAAAAACAGTGGAGTAAGAAGATAAAAAAAATTGGGGGTGGGGTGGTGGGGTGTGGGCAATAATAAGAGCAAACTGTCAATAATACATTCACAGACTTGCATACATTAAAACTAAGCCAAGCTTTGCTATAGCAGCTTGCAAATATCTGTGTCTGAAGTAGCAATTTGGTGGCTGATTTAACTGCAAATTTTCACATTGCAACCAGTTTATTATTATACCAGATTCAAAAGTGTAATAGTTGTACAATATCAGATGTATTAACTACAAAAAAGCATGGTAAAATATTCCAGGCCCTACGAGCATCATTGGAGGACATTTCCCCCTGGCACCTATGTTCCTACTCCTCTGGAAAGTATGCCAACATTAGATAGGAGGCATGCTCTTAGTTGTAAGAAAAGTGTGGGAAGACACCAACATCATGCAGCAATTAATGACATCATCAAGCCAGGGTTGATATCTGCCCATATTTCTTCCAGGTTGGAACCTACAGGCCTCATGCGGTCAGATGGTAAGAGGCCAGATGGTGCAACACTGACCCCTTGGAAATCAGAATATCTGCTGGTGTGGGAGGCCACTTGCCCCGACACTCTAGCTGCTTCTTACAGAACACATGCCACTAGTATGTAGAGGAAGGTTGCTGAAGCTGCAGAGGAGAGAAAGAGTGCTAAGTATCGGGACCTTCCTCCAGGTAATTTTTTCACACCAGTAGTCATCGAGTCTTTGAGAGTAATTTGTCCAAACTCACTAGTCTTCCAGGAGGAGTTGGGATGCAGGATTAGAGGAGCAATGGGAGAACCTAGGTTGAAAGCAGTGCCTGTCAGTTGCTGTCCAGCGAGGGAACTGTGTAGCAGTGCTAGGTAGCACAGGCTACTGCACTTAGTTTTTTTAATTTTATTTACATATTCATTCATTTTTTCCTTTATCTATTATTGTTATTATTATTATTATTATTATTATTATTATTATTATTATTATTATTATTATTATTATTATTATTATTATTATTATTATTATAATTTAGTTCAGAGTCAAACAAGTCCAAGTTTTTGGAATAGCTAACTATCAAATATTGCACACTGTTATATGTATACTTAGATTAAACTTACTGCAAGTATTTAGAGAGATAATATTTAGTTTTATTTCACTACACTTTCCCAACCACTTGGTCATCATTATACTCCTGATATTGGCTCTATCTTTCATCTGATATGTCGGTTTTGTTTTCTTTGACTCAACACCAAAGTCCCATCAGCAAAGTTGACAAATTTTCCTTTAAATTTTGATAATGTTGAGATAACATTTACTTTATCCAACTCAACAAACAGTTTTACTTTCAATATGTTCTGTTGTGCTTTGCTAGCCTATATCCACCCTAGGGAAGAAAAAACTTCTTTAGTTCATTGTACGTTTCCAAGGAAATGGTGCATATATTATATTTATACATAAGTGCCTTTCTGTCCACCTGGAGCTTCTCATTTTGTAGTGTAGAAGTGAACGATCTGCCTGAACTGTCTACTTTGTGTGTGTTGCCAGATTCTCCAGGTGAAGAATTTCCACTCTACAGTTCTATTCCTGAGAATTGCAACTCTTCATATTATCTCAATAATCTATCTTCGTCAGATATAATCAAGTCCTCTACACAAGTTGTTTTTCTGCAAGGAACATTCTTTCTCCAATCAGTATGGAGTTTCAGAAATGTGCAGGATATAACACTCATGAAGGATCACTCAGCTTCTAGAGTAGTTATTGACTGTAGAAGTAGCGACAGCTGGATATTATTTGAGAATTCTACCAATGTTAGAATTGAAGGACTTGAAATTGATAATTGTGGAGCACGCTTTTCAACATTCTGTAGCTTAACGTTTCTTAATGGACAATTAGTGACTATCGTTGATGCGAAAATAGTAAGAGGAACAAATGCCTTGTGTGTGTCCAATGTCAATGATTCTTTAAACATCATTCGACTGGATGTAGACCGAGCAGTAGCCTCTAATGACAGTGGGGCAAGTAATGGTGGCATTAGTGTCAATTACACGGAAAATCAAGAGTATCGAACTAAAGTGTATTTCAAAGAATTGTTCATTTCTAATTCGGGAGCACTATTCGAACGTGACTATTGCGGAACGTCTAACGCGTCGACGGGTGGAGTAGCACTAACAATTAAGTCCGCCTTTGTAACCGTAGAAATCCGAGATAGTTATTTTGAACGAAATACTGGCTGTAATGGAGGAAGCGTACTGATATTACTAGACAATTTCAATAAAAACAATACTTTGGTTGTTATACACAATACAACCTTTTTGCAAAATCATGCCATAATAGGCGGAGCAATTTATCTTTCTTTTGAATGGACATTCTCTGGGTCACCAGTCATACCAAACAAATCGACCTCTACTGCTGTAGTCATTCATAATTGCACCTTCAAGGAAAATAATGCTCATTTAGATGGAGGAGGTGTGTACATACAGTGGAAGGAATCACATTATTATAAGCATACCATTCCTCAAAATGTTTACATTTCAGGATGCTCCTTTAATAATAATTCTATAAGTCCATATGGCAGTGGAGGTCTAGGAATTCACTTCAAGACTTATGTCACTTTTCAAGACCAAAGGTATGAGTATGGTAAAACGAGGGTCAATTTAATCGTTTCAGACTCTGAATTCACTAACCACGTTCCTTCATTGGACTACACTCAGAAGCAACGTTTGGAAAGCAGTGTTATTCTGGCTAAGTCGGCACCCTACATAAATCTGCAGTCTGTCACTATTAGCAACAACGACTGTACCGCCGTGCTTGCCATTAGTTCAATTATCATATTTTCAGGCGACTCCGAAATATCGGACAATACCGCTATGACGGGTGCTGGACTCAGGCTTTGCTCAGATTCATTCCTTTACTTCTTAGTAAATACAAGCCTACTTATTACTCGCAATACGGCACATGTTGTCGGTGGTGGGATTTTTGTGGACTCTAAATGTCTCGTCAACAAGCCAAAGTGTTTCTACCAGTTTGAAAGGGAAGTAACGCTGAATTATACGTTACTGGATACGATTAATGTAACCGTCAGAGACAATAACGCCAATCAAACCGGAAGTAACTTATATGGAGGATCTATAGACTACTGTTATTTATACAATATAAGATCAACTGAAACAAATTTCAAGTTTCCTTTGCATATCCCCAACAACACTCAAGAAAATAATATATCTATATCTTCAGAACCACAGCAAGTTTGTTTTGTAGAATCAGACAAATTTGGATGCAATAAGGCCCATAACATATCCATTTACCCAGGTCAGAAAGTTAAACTTAGTCTAATAATAATTGGACAAATGAATGGATTTGTGTCTGGTAGTGTGTCTGTAACTCATGATCAATCCACTGCTTTGTTTAACAATCAAGTCACTCAACACATTTCCAAGTTTGTTGAAGAGGTAAATTATACGATTATGTCAGGGCTTCAGAAGCTTGATTACAACAAGGATAACTTTAAAATGTTCCTGAATGTAGACACTGCATCTTCCAGCAACTCGGAGCTCTCTCGGAAATTCTCCCCTGCTAATTTAACAGTACGTTTCAAAAAATGTCCCATAGGATTCATTTTACTAAAAAAGAATGGCAACGGCTACCATTGCAACTGCTCTTCCAATCACTTTACTTACGTTATCAGATGTTCCCTAGATCAAAACGCTAGTGCTTTCCTTATCAAGCACAAGGAATCCTGGATTGGATGGGATGAACACTTGTATTACAGTGCAAAATATTGCCCATTGGATTACTGTACATTGGTACACGAAATTGAAATATCTAATGGAGCACTTCAGCAAAACTCGCAATGTGCCTTCAACAGAGAAGGTATTCTTTGTGGTGCTTGTAAACACAATCTAAGCTTGGTCTTTGGCAATAATCGTTGTAAAAAATGTTCTAACATATACCTGTTGCTCCTAATTCCCTTCACAATTGCTGGGCCAATACTTGTGCTGCTAATTAGCTACTTTGACATCACAATAACGTCTGGCACTTTAAACGGAATAATATTTTATTTCAATATTATCCAAATCAATTCCATCGATTTACTTTCCAAAAATAAAATACCAGTGCTGAGCAAAATACTGCTGGTCTTCACAGCATGGCTGAACTTAGACCTCGGGATAGAGGTTTGCTTTTATGATGGTATGACAGCATTTACAAGGACCTTGCTTCAGACAGCTTTCCCCATGTATTTGCTGGCAATAACATTGACAATAGTTGTCTTCAGTCGCAAGTCTACAAGAGTAACTCGTCTAGTAGGTGAAAATGCTGTCAAAGTCCTTGCCACACTTATTCTCTTCTCTTATACAAAGATAATTCTGGTTACATTTGGTTCTCTAAACACAACTCAGCTGAGAGTGTACAATGAAACAGCTAATGTCAGTCATTACTACTACCGTTGGGTTCTTGACGGAACGATCCCTTATTTCAATTCGTATGAACACATGATACTTGTAGTTGTGTCAGTTTTTTTAATCTTAGTGTCTTTCCCTTTCACTCTCTCCTTACTATGCATCAAGTACACATACACTCTTTCTCACTGCTCCAAAATATTTTCCATCTTCAACAAACTCAAGCCTTTCTACGATGCATTTACTGGCCCTTTTAAAGGTGGTTCAAGGTTCTGGCCGGGTCTTTTGCTTGTGATTCGATTCGCTATTTTGATGTCAAGAATTGTTAAAATAGGATCTTTCAACATTTCAGACTACATGGCTTTGGTGGCGTGCCTTTCACTGTTATCTACTATGATATTCAAGAATGGCGTCTACAAAAAAAGAGCAAATAACATTTTAGAAGGATTCTTTCTTGTCAACCTTGCATTCATTTTCATCAATGCAATTGCTTTCTCATCCGACAACAAGTTTCGAAAAATTTGTAATAATGCCTCAGTATCAATATCCCTACTTTTGCTCTTTGGAATTTTATGCATCCAAATTCACAAAAAAATTTCAAGTATGAAGTGTAGCCAAAAGATTACTAGACGATCACAGACTGTTGGAAGTTTTGACACTGCAAATGAAACAGTTGCAAGATATGAAGTAGCACATGAGAGAGGAGAGGATGAAGATTTGCTGAACAGTGGAATGGTGAATTTTTCAAGAAATAAATGACGGGACGCGGTCTTTGTTAGAACAACAAAGTATACAATTTTAACGTCTTAATAAATTTTATTTAGAAAATTTTCAAATTAACTTTGCTATGCGTGTATGGTACAAAATGACTTTCGAATTCATGAACATTTCACACGACATTTAATTGAAAATTTATACATAGTTGTATTTTTTTCTTGAAAGTATAATTATTTGTCTTAGCTGTGCAAGGTCACACTCAAATCCTTAGCACATTACAGTGGAATAGGAAATGGGTGGGTGGGGGCAGGGGGACCAATGGCTACTCTAATAATTCTCAAGGAGTGCCTACCCCCCCCCCCCCCCCCCCCCCCCCCCCCCCCCCCCCCCAATATTTTCCCATGCTTGTATCATTGTTGCCTCAAGCAATGAGCCAGTCAACCATCTGTTACAGCAAAACTTACACAAAGAACAGGTACAGTGGAGGAAGAGCCTCCACAAGCAACTGGCAGCACTTCAGTTCGTACTGAGACAGGTACTGAGACAGGGTCTATCCATACATAATGATCATGCTGGTGGATCTAATTTAACTGTGTTACTTGAAAATGTGCTCGATGAAATCTTATGGGCAAAGGGAAGTAAATCAATCACCAGAAATCATTGGTGAAGTCATTGAAACTATGGCTCATGTTGCTTTGTGTTCTTTGCTGGCTGATAGAGATTCTCGTCCGTGGTTCTCATTAATGGCTGATGAGACAAGAGATGTCTCAAACAGAATACAATTAGCTATTAGCTTAAGATGGGTTTTTGAGGATTGAGAAGATTTTGAAGATATGGCAGGCCTTATTCAGTTAGAGAATACCCCAGCTGGGTATATTTATATGTCACTGAAAGATTACCTCTGTATGATGACACTCATTTCAAGGACATGTAAATGGTGTTGCTGCAAGATTTCTCAATGATAATTTTCAAAAGCAATTCAAGTCCACTGCTTAGCACACTGTGTGAATTTAAATTTAGAAGACTACAGGAAGCCTTGATGAATGAAGGAAGCCTTGAAGATCATTTTCTCCAGTAGAATTTTTGTATTTGTTCTCAAAAGATTGAAACCTTGCTGACAAACAGTGCTAATGGGAAAGAAGTTGGGATAGCTCACGATATATATACACAATGTACCAGAAAGACATCAACTGCAGTAAACTAAGCCTGCACTTGAAAATGATACGTGATGCAATATATGCAAACAGTACCACAAAATAACAATTCATGAGGTTACAAGAGTGCAGACTCTATGTGATGCTTTCAATAAGCAAGTTGGTTTCAAAAAGATGTTGTCAGAGGTTCATAAGCTGTTGTTAGCTGTATTGGCGTACAATGACTTAAATAATTAGTTGAGCTATAAGACTCAAACATTATGGTGCATAGGTCTGATTAATTACATACCGATTAATTAGGCTGTTGATCAGTAGGGTGTGAATAGAGCAATGGAGTACTTGAAAGATTGCATCGTACCTTGAAGGCAATGCTTGGTAAAGGGTGTGAATAGAAGTGCTTCTTCAGAAGTACTCAATAAATACAAACCATTTCATTAAGTTATCCGTAGGCAGAGGAACATATATGCCTGAGGGGGGGGGGGGGGGGGGGGGGGGGGGGGGGGGGGTGGAGGGCAATTGCAAACAACAACTTTAAGTAGCCTGATGCTGAATTCCTTTGAAAATTCCTATATAGCAATACAATATTATGATCGTGGAAAGAGTGAGCGTAGTTTGATTGAAGGAGAAAAGGTTTTGTGTAGGATTCCTGGGAGTGGCTAAATTGGAAGATTCATGGGAAGGGCCTTATGTAGTTGAAAAGAAATTGAATGCAGTAAATTATTTAATTAGAGAGGTAGACGGTAAGAAGAAAGGGAAAGTTGTACATGTGAATATGGTGAAGGAGTTTAAAGAAAGGGAAGTGGATGTGTGCTCCTTAACAGTGATTGCTGAGGACCATGGGTTAGAGGAAGGGTCAGTTCGTCTAAAGGAAGAGGAATGTGAATGTTTTAATTAGAGTGAATTGTTGCAGGTATTGAACAGTATAGTGAAGTCATGAATGATAGTCTAGGAGAAACATCAGTAACTAAGATGGCAATTGAACTTGAGCATGGAACTAGTGTCATGTCTCAGCGTCCGTAACGGGTGCCTGACCGTCAGCCTTCTGAGAGTGTGTGGGCATCGCCCTTAGTCCCAGTAGTCAAACCAGATGGGAAAATTTGCTTGTGTGTGGACTACAGGAGACAGGAGGCTAAATGCTACCATTCCACAGCTACAACAATATATTCCTACTCTGGATGATGTTTTGGAAAAAGAAGGGAATGCAACAGTTTTGTCCAAGCTGGACTTGGCCAAAGGCTAAGTCCAAAGACCTGACAACCTTTATTTCTCCATGGGGTAAGTTTCGATTTAATCGGATGCCTTTAGGTTTGCGAAATGCCCCTGCCACCTTTCAGGCATTGATGGAGATGGTCTTGAAGGACTGCAGCAGCTTTGCGTCAGTTTACATAGATGATGTGCTCGTGTATTTCAAATTGGGCAGAGCATCTGCAGCACTTACGGCTAGTATTGGAAGCTCTGCAGAAATCTGGCCTAACAGCAAAACCTAGTAAGTGGTGGGGTCGTCGCCATTTGGATTATTTAGGACATCGTGTGGGTGGAGGAAAGTTTGCAGTCTCTGAACATAAGGGTCCATGTCATGGCAGAATTTAGACAGCCTACAACTAAGAAGGATCTTTATGCCTTTTTGGAAAGCATAGGCTATTACAGGAAGTTTAGTCCACGATTTTCTGACCACTCTGCACTGTTGACTCCAGCTACATCAGGCACGGCACCGGGTAAGGTAGTGTGGAGCCAGGAGATGCTGGATGCCTTTCAGAGTTTGCGTAAGTCTTTATGTAACCATTGTGTTCTCACTGTGCCTTCTGTTTCCGATACATTCCAGTTACACACAGATGCTTCCAGAGTAGGTGTTGGAGCTGTTCTCAATGTCATCTCGAGGATGTTGAACATCCAGTGGCTTTCTTCAGCCGTCAGCTCCGTGGACCAGAAAGAAGATACTCAGCAACGGAAATCGAGGCCCTGGCAGTGGTAGCATCCATTGAACATTTCTCCCATTTTTTATATGGTGCTTCGTTTACTGTATTGACTGACCACCGACCACTGACGCCATTGCTTAGACCTTGAATAGGAGACTTCGAGGGATGGTATTAAAAATTATGCAATATAATGTTTCTATTTGCTACAGGTAAGGAACCAAGAATAGAAATGCAGATGGCCTCAGTCGACAGAGTTGGCCTGAGAGCGAAGAGTTAGAGAACATGGACAAGATGCTGGGGTTATTTCTGGAATTCCAGCTTCCCTACCGGTCGCTAATCTGAGCAAGGGGGGATGTGGGACACCGCCCACTGAATGAACTGACAATTTGTTATTGGTTCACTTGACACTCTAACTTGTTTCAGAACATTCCATTTATTATGCGTGTTCTAGAACATTCTATAATTCACACACATGTGTTTATTGAGCGTGTGCAGTGTAGCACACTTTATTTATGTTTCACCCGTGGGTGGACTGGCTATATATTGCATGGCTTGGTCCACTCCTTTTTTAGTCAGTCTCACCATATGTTCACCTGCATCATTGTATAACAAAAATATTGCATCTATAACTTCCTGGACGTCCCTGGGTGGTTAGGAGGAGCTATTAGTTAAATGATCAAGAGGCAGGAGATTGGTTATAGACCGACTCTGGTGGCAGTCTACCACGCTTAAAGTAAAGTCAGCTTAAACCCCCC
>WLWD01004632.1_pt1 | contig 24374 bp, 13 predicted proteins | sample 6712731 | NCBI WGS metagenome assembly WLWD01 (sample SAMN12718690, study PRJNA576275) | sponge metagenome | isolation source: marine sponge | host: Mycale hentscheli | place: New Zealand: South Island, Marlborough, Capsize Point | collected 2014-11-01 | reverse complement strand
CTCACTTCCCTCTCTATAAAACACTGCTGACAGTGCCTCACTTCCCTCTCTATAAAACACTGCTGACAGTGCCTCACTTCCCTCTCTATAAAACACTGCTGACAGTGCCTCACTTCCCTCTCTATAAAACACTACTGACAGTGACTTACTTCCCTCTCTATAAAACACTGCTGACAGTGCCTCACTTCCCTCTCTATAAAACACTGCTGACAGTGCCTCACTTCCCTCTCTATAAAACACTGCTGACAGTGCCTCACTTCCCTCTCTATAAAACACTGCTGACAGTGCCTCACTTCCCTCTCTATAAAACACTGCTGACAGTGCCTCACTTCCCTCTCTATAAAACACTGCTGACAGTGCCTCACTTCCCTCTCTATAAAACACTGCTGACAGTGCCTCACTTCCCTCTCTATAAAACACTGCTGACAGTGCCTCACTTCCCTCTCTATAAAACACTGCTGACAGTGCCTCACTTCCCTCTCTATAAAACACTGCTGACAGTGCCTCACTTCCCTCTCTATAAAACACTGCTGATAGTGCCTCACTTCCCTCTCTATAAAACACTGCTGACAGTGCCTCACTTCCCTCTCTATAAAACACTGCTGACAGTGCCTCACTTCCCTCTCTATAAAACACTGCTGACAGTGTCTCACTTCCCTCTCTATAAAACACTGCTGACAGTGTCTCACTTCCCTCTCTATAAAACACTGCTGACAGTGCCTCACTTCCCTCTCTATAAAACACTGCTGATAGTGCCTCACTTCCCTCTCTATAATACACTGCTGATAGTGCCTCACTTCCCTCTCTATAAAACACTGCTGACAGTGTCTCACTTCCCTCTCTATAAAACACTGCTGATAGTGTCTCACTTCCCTCTCTATAAAACACTGCTGACAGTGCCTCACTTCCCTCTCTATAAAACACTGCTGACAGTGCCTCACTTCCCTCTCTATAAAACACTGCTGATAGTGCCTCACTTCCCTCTCTATAAAACACTGCTGACAGTGTCTCACTTCCCTCTCTATAAAACACTGCTGACAGTGTCTCACTTCCCTCTCTATAATACACTGCTGATAGTGCCTCACTTCCCTCTCTATAAAACACTGCTGACAGTGCCTCACTTCCCTCTCTATAAAACACTGCTGACAGTGCCTCACTTCCCTCTCTATAAAACACTGCTGATAGTGCCCTCACTTCCCTTCTATAAACACTGCTGACGTGCCTCACTCCCTCTCTATAAAACCCTGCTGATAGTGCCTCACTTCCCTCTCTATAAAACACTGCTGACAGTGCCTCACTTCCCTCTCTATAAAACACTGCTGACAGTGCCTCACTTCCCTCTCTATAATACACTGCTGATAGTGCCTCATGTAGGATATTTGTTATGGATACGATCAATGTCATGTCGCATTCCTATGAACACTCGTTGCTATGAACAATTTAGATCCCTCAATATATATTATTGTATCATCTCATTCGAGGTTGTATTGTATCTTGTGAAGTTGGAGATATTACTATGATTTAGCATTATCCAACATGGCGCTGCGAACAGTAATTGCTGGTAGCAATTGAACCTGTATTTACCTATTTGTCTTCTGTGGGGAGAGTGAATCATCTCCTGCGTCTACACACCGTCCCTCGTCCTGTATTTGCAAGTTGAACTGTCTTGGTAGTGTCTGGTACTCATGTCTTATACTTTTCGTGCGGGTGACCTTCCTAAACTTGACCTCGATGTCGATAGAGGTTCCGACTTTCTAGCATGGGAGAAACAGTGGAATTCCTACATGATTCTTTCCGGACTTGCTGACTCAGCAGCGTACACGCCCTCCATTGTTGCTTGTCACGTGATACACTCACCATTGTTGACAATCTTGGCCTTACAGAAGCACAGCGAGGGGACCAGGAGCAGATAGTTGCCGCACTGAAGAGCTATGTCCAGGGCAGAGTCAACGAGACTGTTGAGCGACGCAACTTCAGACAACGCAAGCAAGCTCTGGGTGAGAGTTTCGATGACTATCTGCTGTTACTTCGTGAGTTGGCGAAGACTTGCAATTTTTGTGATAACAATTGCCTCCAGAGCAACATTCGTGATCAACTGGTAACTGGCCTTATAGATCCTGACACTATCAAAGACCTGCTTAGGGAGCCCAATCTTACCCTGACAAAGGCTATTGATACAGGTAGGGCATTGGAGGCGGCTAAACAGGAGTTACACTCTCGATCTGGTGCGATGTCCTTGGCTGTGGTCGTTCCTCCAAAGTCTTCAACCCTTGACTCTCCATCCAGTGACTCTGTGTATAAGGTTAGCAGATATCAATGCGGCATGAAGGGGAAGGAACGCCCTGCTTCGACACAACCTTTGGGAACCTGCAATGGCTGTGGCAAGGCAGTACACCTGGAGGGGCGCCGCAAGGCATGCCCTGCGTATCAAGCAGTTAGTAGCAATTGTGGCAAACTAGGCCATTATAGCGCTGTCTGTCGGCAAAAGCCCAGTAACCAGTTTACTAGTGGTTTCAGGAAAGCTCCTCCTCGTGCACTCAGTATTCAGTCAGAGGGCCCTCAGCAAACTGAGGAGGACAATGCCCATCATCCTGGTATGATGTCCCTCAACCACTCAGTTCCGGCACCTACACTCCCAGTCCACATACAAGGCTTGAACGGTGAGGCTGTGGTGGAGGTTCTCCCCGACTCTGGTGCTGACATCAGTGCAGCTGGTATTGAGTTTCTGTCACAAATCAATGAGCATGTACTCAACTTGTTGCCGTCAGATGTTAAACCCCGTGCTGTTAATGGAAGTACACTCTCTCCGTTGGGTTGCCTGAAGGTGCTCATCAGTGTTGGACACCGTGCTGTGGAGGACTGTTTTCACATATATAAGACTGTCTCAGGAGCATTACTTTCTTGGCAGACAGCTCGTGGTCTTGGTATTCTTCCACCGGAGTATCCAATGCCACTACCGGTGGTATCTAAACCTACTATTACATATTCAATCAGTTCGGTTGACACACTGTCTCAGCAGGAAACCTGTCCTGTCTCCAAAGATGGAATTCTGAAAGAGTTCCCGACAGTTTTCGATGGGCAGATTCGCACAATGCCTGGTGAGGTGTTCAAGATAGTGATCACGGATGTTGCCAAGCCATTCTGTGTCAATACACCTCGTACAATCCCATACGCACTTTTGGAGCCAACTAAGAAGGAACTTGAGCTACTTGAATCCCAGGGCGTCATTTCAAGACAAACTGATCCCACTGACTGGTGTGCGCCAATCGTAGTGGCACGTAAAAAGAACTCTGAACGTGTTCGGATCTGTGTTGACTTTTCCTCTCTCAACCGTTACGTCAAAAGAGAACGATTCCAATCTACTCCTCCGGCACTCGCTGTAGCCAACATCGCGGACTCGAAGGCTAAGTATTTCACAGTATTTGATGCTTTCAAAGGTTACCACCAATGCCCTCTGGATGAAGACAGCCAGCTTCTCACTACTTTTATCACTCCATTTGGGCGTTTTAAGTTTTTGCGTGCTCCTTTCGGCATCTCTTCAATCAGTGAGCATTATGATCGCCGAATGTATGAAGCCTTTCAGGGCCTCCATGACTTCTGTCGGGTCGTGGATGACGTTGTTGTTTATGATGAGGATTTCACCACTCACATTACCCATGTGCGCCAGTTTTTGCAAAGATGTGAAGATTGCGGCATTTCACTTGGCAAGGACAAATTCCAGTTTTGTAGAACAGAGGTGGTATTCGCAGGGTTCTGTCTTTCGAAAGATGGCTATCACATCAGTAATGATATCACTAAAGCTATTGATAGCTTCCCTACCCCTTCCAGCCGAACAGACCTCAGATCGTTCTTCGGGCTTGCCAATCAGTTGGCTGGTAGTACGAACAACATCAGTTCTGCTCTTGCCCCACTTAGACTTCTTCTTAGTATGAAGAATGACTTCCTATGGAACACGTCACATCCTGACTCGTTTCTCAAGGCAAAGGCTGTTCTAACCACCGCTCCCACTCTGGCATTTTACGAGATAGGCCGCCCTACACAACTTCTTACTGACGCCTGTCGTTTAGGACTTGGGTTTGTCCTTCAACAGGAGCACCATGGTGATTGGAAACTAATTCAAGCTGGTTCTCGTTTCCTCACAGATGCTGAGACTCGCTATGCAGTCATCGAGCTGGAACTTCTAGCTGTCGCATGGGCTACTAAAAAATGTCGTGTATTCCTGTCTGGTTTACCCTCATTCACTGTCATTGCCGACCATAATCCCCTGGTCCCTATCCTCAACAATCACAGGCTGGATGAGATTGAAAATCCTCGTTTACAAAGGCTTCGGACTCATCTTTTGGCCTACAACTTTGTTGCAAAATGGCAGAAAGGCAAAGAAAATAATGCTGCTGATGCTCTCTCCCGCCATCCCTGCACTCAGTCAGCCCATCGTGAGGACTTAGCAGAGTTTGATGTTGACATCCATGGTTCCCTATCTTGTGTCAAATCTGCCACATTGGCAGAGATTCGTGTGTTACATGGAGACAACCTCAACCTTTGCCTTCAAGAACTTTGGGAATATGCCAAGGATGACAGTGTTTACCAGGATCTCTTGCGTCTCATTCATGATGGGTTTCCAGCTCATAAGGGTGACCTCCCACAGCACCTGAAGCAGTTCTGGGGATCTCGTCACAATCTCAGTGTGGATAATGACTTTATTGTGTATGGTTGTCGCCTCTTCATTCCCACTTTATTTCGCTCCACCATTCTTGGACGGCTTCATGAGGCCCACCAAGGTGTGACACGCTCGAAGAGAGCTCAGCTTTCTATTTACTGGCCAGGGATTGATCAAGCTATTGAATCGTATATAGCTAATTGCAAGTTCTGTCAGGATTCTCTTCCATCTCATTGTCGTGAACCGATTATCACAAAGCTACGTCCCTCTCAGCCATTCCAACAACTAGCAATGGACTTTGCGTATCATGCAGGACATTACTTCCTAGTGATTGTAGACTGCCTCACGGACTGGCCACACATTTGCCCTATGGGTAATGGAACCACAGCTTCCCATGTAATTGATGTCTTGCGTGACTTCTTTTGCTGCACGTCTGCTCCAGATATAGTGTGGTCTGATGGTGGGCCGCAGTTCACCTCCAACAGGTTTTTGTCTTTCTTGAAGGATTGGGGCATTCATCACATCATATCAAGTCCACATTATCCTCAGAGCAATGGAAAAGCTGAGGCTACTGTCAAGTCTATGAAGCGACTCATCAAGGCTTCGTGGAGAGGACGTTCAATTGACCATGATGTCCTGGCTAGGTCTTTACTTCAGTACCGAAACACACCCTGTAGACGAGATGGTTTGTCCTCCGCACAGAAGCTTTATGGACATCCCGTACAAGATTCTCTGCCAGCTCATCGCGATCGTTCGCACCTGAATGGCAACGTCCACTTGATAAGGAACATACCAAAGAACTCCTTCATAAGGCTGAATCATTTTATGACCAGCATGCTCACCCTATACCTGACTTGACACCTGGGGCTCATGTTGCTATTCAGAATCCTGTTTCCAGAGCCTGGGATGTGTATGGAGTGGTTACAGCAGTTGACCAACATCGTCGATGTTTTGTGCGAACTGAATCTGGTACAGTTCTGCTTCGTAATCGCCGATTTCTTCGTAAGAGGACAGCTCTCTCTGTTGGTATCCTCGACTGACACCCATTCGGATCAGCATTATGACGACTTCTCTCCAACATCTGCTGTGGCGATGGAACCAGTGGTACCTTGGCGATCGCAACGTGCCGGACGAGGAACCCGCCGACAACCGCGGCTGGGATGACACCTGGAAGTAAGATGTCGTAACTTCCACACTCCATCTTGGAAGGGAGGTATAGGATATTTGTTATGGATATGATCAATGTCATGTCGCATTCCTATGAACACTCGTTGCTATGAACAATTTAGATCCCTCAATATATATTATTGTATCATCTCATTCGAGGTTGTATTGTATCTTGTGAAGTTGGAGATATTACTATGATTTAGCATTATCCAACACCTCACTTCCCTCTCTATAAAACACTGCTGATAGTGCCTCACTTCCCTCTCTATAAAACACTGCTGATAGTGCCTCACTTCCCTCTCTATAAAACACTGCTGACAGTGCCTCACTTCCCTCTCTATAAAACCCTGCTGACAGTGCCTCACTTCCCTCTCTATAAAACACTGCTGACAGTGCCTCACTTCCCTCTCTATAATACACTGCTGATAGTGCCTCACTTCCCTCTCTATAAAACACTGCTGACAGTGCCTCACTTCCCTCTCTATAAAACACTGCTGATAGTGCCTCACTTCCCTCTCTATAAAACACTGCTGATAGTGCCTCACTTCCCTCTCTATAAAACACTGCTGATAGTGCCTCACTTCCCTCTCTATAAAACACTACTGACAGTGACTTACTTCTTAAACTGCTTTGTAACCTACTGACTTACCCCAAGTGTACACCAAGAAAGGTGGTACTACAAAGAAAATCATGATATGCTGGATCCAATACACTAACACTTCACCTGCAAACTACGCATACACGAACACACACAAAAGAAATAATTTCCTCATTCAATTTAATTTCATTAACAGAGTCAGTTTGAAATACCACACAGGGTTTCATACAGGATTTTTTCTGGGGGAGGGGGAAGAGTTTAGGAAGGAGGGCCACATGTTTGTTTGACCACACCCACTTTTGCTGAAACCACACCCATTTATCAATTGGAAGACTAATGTGTATTGCAATTGAAAGACCTCAATTAACCCTTTCACCGGTAGATTTTTAAAGAGAAAATATGTAAATAGATTAAAAAAATCATAACAAATTAAACATTGAAAAAAGTACCTAGCAACCATATATATTCATGTAGCATAATAGTTAGGGATTTTGAAAAACCACATGTATGTTGCCTAGCAACAAACCACAAAAAATTAATTAATGTTTCATAATGTTTACTGTTTAATATAAAAGTGATAATATGTTGATTATACAATTATATTTACATCCAGGATTGAATTATATATTTATAATAACTAAAGTTTTACAAAAATGTTGCTTATAATAAAAAATCTGTAACAGTATGATACTTCAAAAAACAGTTACGTTCAGGTGCAACACATAAATGGACCTTGCAAAAGGAGCATTGAATACGAGAATCGTGTTGGTTTCCAGGACGAGATGTATTTCTTTTCTTTCAAATAGAAGAACATACACGTCTACCTCGTCCTCGTCCACGTCCACGTCCAAATGTTGGGTCTCCATGACAACTGAACTGCTTGCACATCCACTTGAATTTGAAGATATTTCATCTTCACTTGTATTGTTTACAACTACAAATTGCAAACATAAAAGTTATTTGAATTACTTATGTTTTTTGCCTGAACATTCTTCTTGATAAAATGTACTCCTAAATCACACATTGATCTCTAATATTGAGTTAGCTGTGATAGCTATCATTAACTAGTGTTGAATCAGTGTTTGTTGCTATCATTGCAGCTAATATGTAAACTGCATAACTTAGCTTACTATGCTCTATTATCTAAGCCTAGAACTAAATGTCCTTGCATTGCTAAGCATAAGGTCATTTCAGACTCCGAAGGTGCATTGGGTGCATTAATTCCGTTAATCTATACAGTCATATGCAATATACTATAATAGTACATCTTATATGGGAGATATTTCTGGTAGAGATACACAGAAACAGATCATATCCTTGAGCCTGTCCTGGAATTCCAGACTGGAAGTGGTACAGGATGCTGCTACTTGCTCTGCACAGCTATCTAAGACATAAGTGTTTATGACTCACCTTCAGCATCTGAAGATTCAGACCCATTGCAAGTGCTATCATCAGAAGAATGCACAGCATCTTCTAAAGCTTCCACTTCCCTAGAAGTAACTGTTGGCGATCCAATGAAAGCAAAAATATCTGTACTGCTCTCTTGCAAGTTCCCTTCATCGCTCTCCACTTTAGATAATCCAAACTCATCGTCAAACAACGAACTAATCGTCGAACAACAAACTAATAACACCGTCTGCACTCAGCCGCAAAGCCATGCTACTGCTGATTAGGCTAATAAAATTCGACGGAATACAACGTCACGGTTTCCTTAGTTACCGTATACCTGCACGTTAATAAAAATTATATGCAATAAAGCTTAGCTTAAGCTCTATTTTGGTGTTTAAAACAAGTCGATAGCGTGAGCGGTTCATTTTAAATAATTCTTTTTGTGTCGATGGGTACCTCGACCGCCATATGGCGGTTATACCGGTGAAAGGGTTAACTGAAGTAATTTATACAAACAACAAAATCACAGAATACCATTTTAAGTCATAACAACAGAATAACATTAAGTTGTAAATATTATTAATTAATTTCATGAAATTCTGGAGGAGGGGGGAAATCAACCTGGGGAGGGGTGGAGGGGAAATCCCAGGGCACCCCTACCTCTGTATGAAACCCTGCCACATTCCTTCAATTACCTGATTACACTGCTCCTTAATTAAATCATAATTTTCAACAAACAATACCAGATTAATAGGAGGGACACTGCTCAACATCTACCACACAATTACAAGATTAATAGGAGGGGCACTGCTCAACATCTACCACATAATTACTAGATTAATAGGAGGGGCACTGCTCACCATCTACCACACAATTACAAGATTAATAGGAGGGGCACTGCTCACCATCTACCACACAATTACAAGATTAATAGGAGGGACACTGCTCAACATCTACCACACAATTACTAGATTAATAGGAGGGGCACTGCTCAACATCTACCACACAATTACAAGATTAATAGGAGGGACACTGCTCAACATCTACCACATAATTACTAGATTAATAGGAGGGGCACTGCTCAACATCTACCACACAATTACTAGATTAATAGGAGGGACACTGCTCAACATCTACCACATAATTACTAGATTAATAGGAGGGGCACTGCTCAACATCTACCACATAATTACTAGATTAATACGAGGGGCACTGCTCAACATCTACCACACAATTACTAGATTAATAGGAGGGACACTGCTCAACATCTACCACACAATTACAAGATTAATAGAAGGGACACTGCTCAACATCTACCACACAATTACTAGATTAATAGGAGGAGCACTGCTCAACATCTACCACACAATTACTAGATTAATAGGAGGGGCACTGCTCAACATCTACCACATAATTACTAGATTAATAGGAGGGGCACTGCTCAACATCTACCACACAATACTGATTAATCAGGAACACTGCCTCAACATCTACCCACATAATTACTAGATAATGGAGGGGCACGGTGCTCCACACTACCACACAAATTACTAAGATTAATAGGAGGGGCACTGCTCACATCTACCACAAGGTGGGTCCTGCAGGGGGGAAGGGCATACCGGGGGGGGCTAGATTAATAGAAGGGGCACTTCGGTGGCACATGCTTACCTCGGGGCAATTACAAGATAATAGGAGGGGCATGCTAAGTCGGCGTCTATTCTGCGGACACAATTACTAGATTAAAGATTAACACTGCTCAATCTCTACCACCCAATTCCTATATTAATATTAGGGGCACTGCTCACCATCTACCACAACACTTACAAATGAACTGCTCAACATCTAACCACACCATTACAAGATTAATAGAGGGGGCACTGCTCAACATCTACCACATAATTACAAGATTAATAGGAGGGGCACTGCTCAACATCTACCACACAATTACAAGATTAATAGGAGGGGCACTGCTCAACATCTACCACATAATTACTAGATTAATAGGAGGGGCACTGCTCAACATCTACCACACAATTACAAGGGACACTGCTCAACATCTACCACATAATTACTAGATTAATAGGAGGGGCACTGCTCAACATCTACCACACAATTACAAGGGGCACTGCTCAACATCTACCATACAATTACAAGGGACACTGCTCAACATCTACCACATAATTACTAAATTAATAGGAGGGACACTGCTCAACATCTACTACATAATTACTAGATTAATAGGAGGGGCACTGCTCAACATCTACCACACAATTACAAGGGACACTGCTCAACATCTACCACATAATTACTAAATTAATAGGAGGGACACTGCTCAACATCTACCACATAATTACTAGATTAATAGGAGGGGCACTGCTCAACATCTACCACACAATTACAAGGGACACTGCTCAACATCTACCACATAATTACTAGATTAATAGGAGGGGCACTGCTCAACATCTACCACACAATTACAAGGGACACTGCTCAACATCTACCACATAATTACTAGATTAATAGGAGGGGCACTGCTCAACATCTACCACATAATTACTAGATTAATAGGAGGGGCACTGCTCAACATCTACCACACAATTACAAGATTAATAGGAGGGACACTGCTCAACTCTACCACACATTACAAGGGACACTGCTCAACATCTATCAACCCACATAATTACAAGATTAAATAGATGGTCACTGCTCAACTCTACCACATAATTACTAGATTAATAGGAGTGGCACTGTTCCAACATCAACCACACAATTACAAGTTAATATGAGGGGCACTGCTCAACATCTACCACACGCATGGTACAAGGGACACTGCCAACATCTCTACCACATAATTACAAGATTAATAGGAGGGGCACTGCTTCAACATCTCCCACACAATTACTAGATTATAGGAGGGGTACTGCTCAACCTCTACCACTAATTACTAGATGAATAGGAGGGGCACTGTTAATCGTCACACACTACAAATAGATTAGATATTATGTTGGTCTGCGGAGGCTGCTAAACGGGTCTACGCGCACCACACAAGTTACAAGGGACACTGCTCAACATCTACCACATAATTACTAATTAATAAGGAGGGTCACGTGCGTCAACATCTACCACATAATAACTAGATTAAATGGGAAGACAGCGGGGGGGTGTGGCAAGCATCTGTGACCGCACAATTACAAGTTAATAGGAAGGGGCCAAGGGGGGGCTGCTCAACATCTACCACCATTACAAATGGACACTGCTCCTCCATCTACCACATAATTACTAGATTAATAGGAGGACCACTGCTCAAAATCTAAACCACACGGCTTACAAGGGAAACTGCTAACCAACTATCTAAAACCACATAATTACTAGATTAATAGGAGGTGCACTTGCTCAACAATCTACACACAATTACAAGATTAATATGAGGGGCACTGCTCAACATCTACCACACAATTACTAGATTAATAGGAGGGGCACTGCTCAACATCTACCACATAATTACTAGATTAATAGGAGGGACACTGCTCAACATCTACCACACAATTACTAGATTAATAGGAGGGACACTGCTCAACATCTACCACATAATTACTAGATTAATAGGAGGGACACTGCTCAACATCTACCACACAATTACTAGATTAATAGGAGGGGCACTGCTCAACATCTACCACACAATTACTAGATTAATAGGAGGAACACTGCTCAACATCTACCACACAATTACTAGATTAATAGGAGGGGCACTGCTCAACATCTACCACATAATTACTAGATTAATAGGAGGGGCACTGCTCAACATCTACCATATAATTACTAGATTAATAGGAGGGGCACTGCTCAACATCTACCACACAATTACAAGATTAATAGGAGGGGCACTGCTCAACATCTACCACACAATTACAAGATTAATAGGAGGGGCACTGCTCAACATCTACCACACAATTACTAGATTAATAGGAGGGACACTGCTCAACATCTACCACATAATTACTAGATTAATAGGAGGGGCACTGCTCAACATCTACCACACAATTACTAGATTAATAGGAGGAACACTGCTCAACATCTACCATAGATTAATAGGAGGGGCACTGCTCAACATTTACCACATAATTACAAGATTAATAGGAGGGGTACTGCACCATAGCACGGGTGACAGTGTCATTTGAATAGTCCACACATACTTCAAAGGCATGACAAGAACAGCTTCTGCCTAGTCCTTTACAGAAAATAGTGTAATATTACAAGTTCTGGCCCTTCACAAAAACTAGCGCCGGGGAATCAAACCCAGGACCACTAGCTTTAGCCACCAGTGCTCCAACCACTGAGCTACGACTACCCACAACCTCCAAGACCCTCATATTTTACCTTAATACTGTTGAGTAGTACCGCTTGCTGCAGTCTCGTACTCAACAGACCACCAATGATGTGTGTTTTATCACATTTTTCCTTCGCTTTTTTCCAGACCCCTTTAAGTGAGAAAGTTTCAATCTTGTGTAATACTAGTGATGTGCTTGAGCACAAATGGCGAGCGAGCCTAAAGACTATACTATTTTTATATGAATGATTTAACACTGAAGCTACTGAAAATAAGGTCCAGTTTTTTAATTTCGCATACATGGTAAAGAGATTTCAGTGCCATAGTAACAACTCTCTGCAACTTTGAATTGAAGGAAAAAAACAACAAAACAATACACGTTATTTACTTTGTGATATTCTTTAGGTTGTAACACACAATGCTTTGACACAACTGGACATCCACCTACACAGACTTACCTTCACGGTAGTCTAGTGGACAATGTATTTTCAAGTAAATACTGTTGCGCACGGCTCATAACCATGACAAAGAGTGCATTGACTTACCACCGCCACTAACTCATATAGAAATGGAAGTCCCTTAAGTTTTCAAGTTTTAACTGCACTCGCAAAAGAATTCAAAACGGTAAACAGTTCAATTTCTAGGGTGATACGGGTACTGATTGATAAACCAGAGGATTCTGTTTAGTGCAATTTGGGACAGGGTCGACCACGTAACTAACACAAAAACGCGAGGGTCAAAGTACAAAATGACATACGTACATCCATACATATATACAAATAAATTAATTAATAAATAAACATCCCCGATTTTCGATTGTGTTATCCTTGTAAGTGTCTCGCTCGCCAATTACCTAATAATTACTTACCATTCTACAGAGTGTATCTGGGAACAGAATGGCCACCAGAGCTCCGTAAACATAGTGAATCAATACTCTACATTATACAAAGTGTTTTTACACAAAGTAAAGCATCCATATATTAACTAACATTCTACCAATTTACAAACATACACTAAATTAGTAAAGCAAAACAGCTACAATTATCTACTTAGGCAAGAATAACTTATGGTGGTTTATTGGCAAGCGAGCAAAACAGTATTAGGGGTGAATAATGCAAAATCGGGTATATGTTGTATATATATATGTGGATGGTACATACGCCCTCCTTTTTTTTTCTTCTAAAACATGGCTTTTTAGGCTGGATTCCAGTTTGTTGATACTACAGTATTAAGGAAGTCTTACATTACACTTAGGCTCCAAATTGTAAGATATTTCCTGCAAAATGCCTATTCGTCAAGTCACCAAAAGTTGCTGCCACCAGTTACTATGGCATTGAAACCCTTTACCAGACAAACTTAAAACCCTTGCCGTTTGTTGGAGCTGCTAAGTGCCACCTGTTGGCCGTCAAGACCCACTGGTAATCAGAATGGCTTCTAAAGAAGCTACCACTGCTCAGGGGAAGTAAGAGATAAGTACACAATTTTAAATTTGTAATAGAATTAGTTAGAATGGCTTAAATTTGATACTACGGAGTTAATAATACTCTGGAAATTAAGGTAAGAAAGTAATTCTGTATTATTGGCTACAATTAATGGTCAACTGAAATATATAGAATCTATTTTTGTCATCATATGTAATAAAAGCTTCTTCAGTAACAATATTGTAGTTTTGTGTAACCTTACTAGGCAGCTCACTCACCATCTGTGTTCAAGCACACCACTATTTATATTACTATGAGTAATAACATGAGTGACAGTGTTCTTTGAGATTAATAGCATGGGTAACCGTGCTATTCGGGGTTAATAGCATGAAAACGCTATCGAAATAGTACAAGGCGAAGCGAGTGCTAATTTAATTGCTTTATGAGTGTTATTGATCCCTAACAGCAGAAGTCACCTGTGCTGTCACTTGATAGGCCAGCTTTTGTTGTGGTACTATTTCACTTTTCTCATATATTTCAGTTGAGCAGTTTCAAATGGGTAATTTATGTGCTATACTATTATAAAAGTAATTGTGATGCATTAAACAGGGGAGGATCCAAGTCCAAGGGGGGGGGGGGGCAAGGGGCCAGGGCCAACCTCCCTCCCAACTAAGTTTTTTGAAAAATTACAAGTACAAATGTACCAATAAGGGCATTACAGTTTCCAGGACAACTGCATGCTATGCTCTTCACTCATAAATTTAATATTCAAATCATGTACAATCAATCATTTAAATAACACAAGTATCGACCCAAATATATTTGGGCCCCTCCCTGTCGCTAGCGCTAGATCCACCCTTGTTAAACACAATATAGACACATACAGTTGTGCTTTGGCTGGCTAGGACTTGTATACATCAAGTAAACCAGCAACAAACTACTCATTTATGAATTCCCCATAAACTGCTTTAGAACTTGCACACGATACCAGTAGTAATAAATCCTTCAGCTTTAGCCTTACCTAAGAGAAGCAAAAGAAAGAGGACTGGGACCAGCAGCCAGTAGGTAGATCTATAAATATGTTCCAAGTGATATGGGTGTCTTCAGTTAGAGATATAATTACCTCAATAGCAGTGATCACATGACATGGATTGAGAAGATACAGTACCTGCCTAGAACACACCTTAAACCCAATCTCTATTCCAAAAACAAGGCAGAGTAACACCAACAAAAACCTTTTACTTTTAGAAGCAGTGGGAGTTGGAAATACTGATGGCATGGTGAATGTGTAAATGCCGAATATGCCCACCACAACCATCATAAAGGTTGAAATAGCAGTTTCCAATAGCATGGTTTGTTTGGGTAGGTAGGCAGCACACTCTTTCCCCCCATGCCCAGGAATATCAGGATTAATGCCGCCATACAAAACATCTTGAACGAGAGAAGTATTTATTAAAGACATCCCGTCGCCTTTACGTCCTTTTCCTTTTCCGCTTTTTTTTTTCCCCAGCTCAGTTGGGGGAAACCCAAGACCACAATCACGTCACCACAGGGCATTAATTAGAAATAAAATTGCTTCTGAAACAAACATTTTATAACTTCGCTCATTGTTTCTTCGGTCCACAAGTACGGGATGGCTTCCAATAGTGACAGACAGGTTCCAGCAGTGAATGGTATTAATGGACTGAAGTCTGAAGTAATTTGCCCGGAAATGTGTTGCTACTGTTTCGACGTTTTGATATCTCATATCCACAATGGCAAGTCTGCTTCATTCAGTAGCTCTATGAAAGATTATTTCTCTAACGAAGAATAGTAAGTATCTTCCAGGGTTTATGATGATTGCATTCTGAATGTTATGTTGTCTCAGTCCTCTGTTTGTAACCTGGAAGTTTGGCAGTGATTGTAAACTGAGGGGATGTATGGGAACTTTCTCAGCTAAAAAACTTCATGAAGGCCTAGCATCTTATGCCATAGTCAGGTGAGTGGTGGGACCATGTGTAAACTTTGAATAAATGGTAATGATATGAATTTAATGGTAGGTTTTCCTTAATTTCTGCAAGTAATTATGAATCTAGTGACCAAAATGTTGCCCAAAACGAGTTTTAAATATCCCCTACTTTATGCACTCAACTTTAGTTCAGAACCTGTCATATTAGTCCAGAACATGTTTTTGTATCTTTGACTGTTTAGAGTCAATTTTAATCGTTGACTCGAAGAGTTCAGAACCTATTCTTCAGTCTTTGACAACTTAGTCACTTTGGTTCCAAAACATTTTATTTCAGAGACAACAAAACTGCCTGACAAAATATCTAGAATCTAATTCACTCCTTTTATACATTAACTACTATAGTATAAAAAATCCTATCTGGGGTGTCGATGTCTATCTGGTATGTGGATGACTATCTGATGTGTGGATGGCTGTCTGATGTGTGGGTGGCTGTCTGGTGTGTGGGTGGCTGTCTGATGTGTGGATGGCTGTCTTATGTGTGGGTGGCTGTCTGGTGTGTGGGCAGCTGTCTTGTGTGTGGGTGGCTGTTTAAAGTGTTTATGTCAGTGTAGAGTCTGTGTAACATTACCAACAATGTTTTATATTATTTAGTTCAATGAAGGATGGTAGGTTCCAGCCAATCAGAAAGGATGAGATTCCATATTTGCAGTGTGGAGTATCTTTACTTATCAACTTTGAAACTGCACACGACTATCTAGACTGGGAGGTGAGACTACTGCTTACTTTATGTACCGGATTATATACATAGACTATCCCATCATTCGTTTATCCAGACACTATTGTTGTAAGAAAAATAAAGAGGTATATATCGTAAAAGTTTGAAGTTTGCTATAGTTTTCATTTGGCGAGCAAAGCAAGCCACTTGCAAACAAATCTCAACTGAGATTTTGGTATCTATACATATATTATAGCAAAGTTCGGAGAGGTCAATGTGTGTCCATCCATGGAATGTTAGTGTGGGCACAAGTTTAGGGTTCAAATAATAAAGAGCTCAGAAACAGAAGAGGAGAGACATTCACAGTTAGGTCTTACGAACTTAGCGGAGTTCACTTTCTATTCTATTAGTGGCAGTGGTAGGTTATCTTGATTGATGTGCTGTTTGTCATATCTATACCCCTTACATAACAGAATTGTTCTTACTTGAAAATTCAGTGTCTGATAGTCAAGTCACTAAGAGAGTGTGATGTAATACTTTATCTACTAGAGCTCTAGTACAATAGAACTTTAGATGGCACGTACTTTGGAAAGACGGCTAACTTAAATAAAATCCTTTGGTTTAACAATCATATCATCCGAGGAAGCTTGATTGTTTGCCCCTTGAAAATCCATAATCAAGTCACAAAGAAACAATTTAATTGAGGTGCTGGTAAATCCAGGGAGTAAGTGTGTGTGTGAAATTGTTGTATGTTGCTAGAATAGCACTAATAAGCAAAAAAAAAAAAAGATTAACTAACGCATTTTATTAACACTTAGTTAGCATTCAAACTAAATATCAGTTAGATCAACTCGCTCTCCATTTGTGCTGAAGCACATCACTGATATTCACTTATTTTATAGTGATAGTTTATCTGAATGTATGGACATAATTATTGTAATAGGTTGGCATTCATGGCATCCAGATAGAATTTGTTCATGGCTCTTCCACCAAGACTGCTACGTATCTCCCAGAAGTGGCTAGAGAACAAGGCTGGACAAAGACTCAAGCTATCGATTCTCTACTCAGGAAAGGAGGTTACAGAGAACATATCACTGAACCATTCAGAAAATCCTTAAAATTGACTCGTTACCAAAGTGAAAAATATTGTCTGACTTATGACGAATACATCCAGATACGCCAAAAATATTAGTGATGTCATTTAGGACAGAATATTTATTTATTTATTATATAATATTTATTATCATTTATGTACAGCATAATAAATTATGTTGATATCTAATGATTTATGAATTATTCCTAGATGTACTTTCTTTTCTCTGAGTTGTAGTGACTGCTGTCATCATTGGAACACTAAAAGGAATGAATGATCTTTGTAGTGGTCTTTTTTCACATTTCATGCAGCAACATATTGCTAATAGTAACCGAGATATACATCCTCTGCCAAGTGTTCCAATTTTGTGTATATAACAATCTTTACCCACCATGATCTTCACACAAGCATACTTTCTTTTCTGTTTCCAAAATACATAATTAAGTCGAAAGTTCTGCCGCTCTCTCAAGTGTATCAATGCAGTCTTCTCAACGTAATCACCTTTTGTATTTTTGTAGTTGGTTAGTTCCATGGTTGTCAAGCCGTCTTGCTGCCATTGAAAGCTGGACCGTAGTGAGAGGAGATGGCTACTGTCGTTGTAGCCTGTTTCTATTTGACGACATTATATCTGATACCATTAGCTACCAAAAGAGATGATAAAAGTACATAAACTGCTAACTCACAGGCTGCCAAGGTTATCAAAAGAAGAAGGTAGAGACTTATCCACAAGGTGAACATTGCCCCACCCAACCAAGAGTTCCACTCGTATTAGAGACTTACCCACAAGGTGAACATTGCCCCACCCAACCAAGAGTTCCACTCGTATTAGAGACTTACCCACAAGGTGAACATTGCCCCACCCAACCAAGAGTTCCACTCGTATTAGAGACTTACCCACAAGGTGAACATTGCCCCACCCAACCAAGAGTTCCACTCGTATTAGAGACTTATCCACAAGGTGAACATTGCCCCACCCAACCAAGAGTTCCACTCGTATTAGAGACTTACCCACAAGGTGAACATTGCCCCACCCAACCAAGAGTTCCACTCGTATTAGAGACTTACCCACAAGGTGAACATTGCCCCACCCAACCAAGAGTTCCACTCGTATTAGAGACTTACCCAGCAAAGTGACATTTGCCCCAACAACCATGATTCCACTCAGTATTATAGACTTACCCCACAAGTTGAACATTGCCCCCCACAAGATTATTTTCCACTCTTATAGAGACTTACCCACAGGTGAACATTGCCCCACCCCAACCAAGAGTTCCACTCGTATTAGAGACTTACCCACAAGGTGAACATTGCCCCACCCAACCAAGAGTTCCACTCGTATTAGAGACTTACCCACAAGGTGAACATTGCCCCACCCAACCAAGAGTTCCACTCGTATTAGAGACTTACCCACAAGGTGAACATTGCCCCACCCAACCAAGAGTTCCACTCGTATTAGAGACTTACCCACAAGGTGAACATTGCCCCACCCAACCAAGAGTTCCACTTGTATAAACAACAGAAGTTTCTCCACCAGAAGTAAGTTGCAAGTCCAAGGTTCAGCTATACATGATCCCTTCTTGATTAAAATCTTGCTGTAACTTACAAGGTCTTGATTTAGGTCACCTTAAAACATGCAAGATTTTAATTAAGATCTTGATTTAGATCTTGCTTAACTTGCAAGATCTTGATTGTAACTTATGATATCTTGATTAAGCTCTTGTTCAAACTTGTAAGATCTTAACTAAGATATAACTTTCAAGACGTTATCTTAAAACATGCAAGATTTTGATTAAGATCTTGCTATAACTTACAAGATCTTGATTAAGCTCTTGCTCGAACTTGTAAGATTTTCATTAAGATCTTATAACTTGCAAGATCTTATGCTGTAACTTACAAGATCTTGATCACGATCTTACTGTAACTTAAAAGATCTTGATTAAGGTCATCTTATAACATGTAAGATTTTGAAATCATACTATAACTTGTTAGGTTTTGTTTAAGATCATGCTGTAACGTACAAGGTCTTGCATTAGATATGGCAAGATCTTGACTTACATCTAGTTAAAATTTACAAGATTTGATCTAAATCATTAGCTAGAACTTGCAAGATCTGTACAAATATTACTCAAATTTGCAAGATCTTTAAGATCATACTAAAACCTACACAGTCTTGATTAAGATCTAGTTAAACTACAAAATCAAAAGCAAGTTCAGCACAATTTACAATTTATAATTAATCAAAAAAATGCAAATATTAATATACACTTAAATAAATAAGTCAACGTATCTAATGTGAAACTGAAGCTTTTCTTAATTTGGAGGAAATATCGATGCATTTTTGATTTGCTTTGCGACATATTTCTTTATAATTAGTTGTATAAGCTCCTTCACCAAATTTCTCGTTTATACAGTCTAAATAAAATAAGGTAATAATAAATAATTATCACCTATGTTTCATTCTTACCTTCTATCAGTTTTTTCTTTTCTGAGGAAAGAGGAGTTTTAGACCCTTTCTTCGACAAAACTATATAGCATTTACTTGCCATTTCCTCATCGGAAAAAAGTGCGTCCATTAATGCCAAGGCGTACTTGGGAGGATTAGGAGAACGAATTGCCAGCAAATCAGCTCCATTATCCTGTAATATTAACAGAGAAGAATAAGAGTTATCTAGTTTAACATTAAACAATACAACTTACTGAATAAAAATTTTTATCAGATTTTACTACAACTTCGGCACTTTTAGAAGATGCACAGTGAGGCTTCTCTATTGGCGTACAATTTTTTAAACAATCTAATTTTTTTTCTATGTTTTTAACTGTAGAATGAATCAGCATTACTGATTCTTTTACTTTCAAAATTTCCCTCCAGCAATCTTCAGTAGAAACTAAAAGATCTTGATCCTATAGAACAAATGATTAATTTCATACATACATCTTATAGGATCCATGTATCAAATAAAGTAAGCCCACTTAATGATCCATAATGTAAATCCTGTCTTTTTATAATATTTAGAATATATCACTATCTTTTACAAAAACCAGAACATGGCACAAAATAAAAAAAGATTATATCTTCGTGACTCAAGTGTGCCTATGCCAAAATCTACAGGATCTACTGAACAGATAGGTAAGTAGATTTTCTAAGACTGGTGTTTGGTGAAAGTACCTTAATAATTAACAATATTAATCAACATTACCTTGTAGTCATGGTTGCTATGTAATTGATAGATTTGTGACTTTTTAAAATCAGTCCAAAGTGAAGGAACTAAGTATCTGTTCAAATTAGAGAGCAGTACATGTGCTTGATCCTGTATTTCAACTGGTGGTAGCATGAATGAAGGTGTGAAGTGCCGAGTAAAAGTGGTGCCCACCATATGAATTGAAATGTATAGCTAGTGGTCATAGCTAACTAATTAAACAACAAAGGGAGGGGGGGGTGAACTAAGTGATTCATGACTTTGTCCACGTGTTGTTGCAGTAAAAAAACGGAAGTTATATTTGAGAAATCCACAATGCCAGATTCCTCGCCAGACTATTTGGGTAGAGAATAAGAGGATGTTTCAACCAAAATCAAATGATGGTGGCAGTAGAAGTGAAGATGTAGAGGAACATAATGAAGAAATTATTATACATGAAGAAGCTGATATTAGTAATGGTGGAGATGTTATTGGTGATGGTGGAGATGATATTGGTGATGGTGGAGATGATATTGGTGATGGTGGAGATGATATTGGTGATGGTGGAGATGATATTGGTGATGTGCAACAAAAAATATTGAACTAAAAAGGGATAGCTCATTTTGCCAGTTTTTATCCAGACAGGGAACAATTTTATACGGGTCAATCTTAATGTTTTGTGCAAGTGGTAATGATCATGTAGCAATCATTGATGCATATGAAATAGCAAGAAATGCATTGGATGGGATGAAGAGTAACATTGTTGAATTAAATTCATTTACATCTACTCGTCCTTGTGTATTCAAAGTCTACGGACAAAAATCACTACATGCTATACCTGTTACTTCACTACATAATAAATGTATTCACATAACAATGCATGAAAAAAACTATAATTTTATCACACCAATATCCAATCCTTATGAACTTCATTGAGTTTTGTTACATTTCATTGACACAATATTTTCAAGTTTGTGATTAAAGTTTTAAAATATATCGTACAATTATTACTATCTTGATTATTTTTATTCAAATCTTATATAACATCTTATCACATTCTTTTTAATAATCATATTAAGATCTTGATAATTCTTATTAAGATTTTATATCAGATCTTATCAAGTTCTTATTTAAAAATTTTAGTAAGATCATGACCATTCTTTATTAAAGATCTTATATAAGATCTTATTGAATTCTTATTAAAAATCGTATAAGATCTTATTAGGATCTTGATCATTCTTTTATCAAGTTCTTATATAAATATCTTATCACGATCTTATTGAGATCTTGAACGTTCTTATTAAATATCTTATACAAGATCTTAATGAATTCTTTTAAAAAACAGTACAAGATCTTATTAGGATCTTGATCATTCTTATTAAGATCTTATATCAGATCTTATCAAATTCTTATATAAATATCTTATCATGATCCTATTAAGATCTTGAACGTTCTTATTAAAGATCTTATACAAGATCTTATTGAATTCTTATTAAAAACAGTATAAGATCTTATTAGGATCTTGATCATTCTTATTAAGATTTTAAATCAGATCTTATCAAATTCTTATTTAAATATCTTATCAAGATCTTATTAAGATCTTGAACGTTCTTATTAAAGATCTTATACAAGATCTTATTGAATTCTTATTAAAAACCGTATAAGATCTTATTAGGATCTTGATCATTCTTATTAAGATCTTAAATCAGATCTTATCAAATTCTTATTTAATTATCTTATCAAGATCTCATTAAGATCTTTGTATAAGATTGTATCATGTTTTTGTTTTAAAATCTTATTAAGATCATAGTATGATCTTGAATATTCTTATTAAGATCTTACATAGGCTAATAAGATCTTAATTCAACAAGTAAGATCTTATAAGATTTTTTTGCTGGGATTGCCCCACCCAACCAAGAGTTCCACTCGTATTAGAGACTTACCCACAAGGTGAACATTGCCCCACCCAACCAAGAGTTCCACTCGTATTAGAGACTTACCCACAAGGTGAACATTGCCCCACCCAACCAAGAGTTCCACTTGTATAAACAACAGAAGTTTCTCCACCAGAAGTAAGTTGCAAGTCCAAGGTTCAGCTATACATGATCCCTTCAGAGAGAAACTGTGGGGAAGTCTTTGATCTCCTCTTGAAAGAATCTAAAAATGAGGTAGCGTGCTTGGACCTTTGTTATTGTTTTTCTTAGTTATGTTGATGACATACCATCTCTCTGCTTTTCACAAGTGTTTTTATTTGCAGATGATGTCAAACATTGCCTCTCTTAACTCTGTAAATAAGAATTTAGCATTTCAAAAGTCATGGAAACTATCTCTAACTTATGTTATAAAGACTGACAATTGTAAGTTTATGGCCTTAATAACTTGGAAACTAATAAAAAAAAAACTAAATATTTCTCAATGGACAGAATATATTAGAGAAGTAAATATGAATTGGTTTGCTCCTTTAAAAATGGTGGATGTCCAAAATTATAACAAATTGAGATTTCTAATATTGACCTATAAAATGGTAACAATAACAAGCATATGCTATTCTCTTTTATTTGATAGGTCACACAAAACATTTCAATTTCAAGAAGAGGGTAAACTGTAGTTTGCTCCAAGGACATACACATGACTATGCCAAACAAAAATTACAATATCTAATTATTGAGTTAGCTATATATAAGTGGAAGTTCAAAACTTGTGTTAGAAGATAGTACGATTAAAATACAAATAGCATGAGTGTTAAGCCAAAACATATTATTACAATTGACCCCTTTACAAGGCTCCAATTTGTGATTTATCTAATTGAGAGTTCAGTACTTAAAAACGTACATATGTGAATGTCTCTCTCATCATCTACTCACAGTGACTACATATGCACACATGAATGTCTCTCATCATCTACTCTCAGTGACTACAATGCACACATGAATGTCTCTCATCATCTACTCACAGTGACTACATATGCACACATGAATATCTCTCATCATCTACTCAGTGACTACATATGCACACATGAATGTCTCTCATCATCTACTCACAGTGACTACATATGCACACATGAATGTCTCTCATCATCTACTCTCAGTGACTACAATGCACACATGAATGTCTCTCATCATCTACTCACAGTGACTACATATACACACATGAATGTCTCTCATCATCTACTCTCAGTGACTACAATGCACACATGAATATCTCTCATCATCTACTCACAGTGACTACATATGCACACATGAATGTCTCATCATCTACTCACAGTGACTACATATACACACATGAATGTCTCATCATCTACTCACAGTGACTACATATGCACACATGAATATCTCTCATCATCTACTCAGTGACTACATATGCACACATGAATGTCTCTCATCATCTACTCACAGTGACTACATATGCACACATGAATGTCTCTCATCATCTACTCTCAGTGACTACAATGCACACATGAATGTCTCTCATCATCTACTCACAGTGACTACATATACACACATGAATGTCTCTCATCATCTACTCTCAGTGACTACAATGCACACATGAATATCTCTCATCATCTACTCACAGTGACTACATATGCACACATGAATGTCTCATCATCTACTCACAGTGACTACATATACACACATGAATGTCTCATCATCTACTCACAGTGACTACATATGCACACATGAATATCTCTCATCATCTACTCAGTGACTACATATGCACACATGAATGTCTCTCATCATCTACTCACAGTGACTACATATGCACACATGAATGTCTCTCATCATCTACTCAGTAACTACATATACACACATGAATATCTCTCATCATCTACTCACAGTGACTACATATGCACACATGAATATCTCTCATCATCTACTCACAGTGA
>WLWD01003554.1_pt1 | contig 24375 bp, 10 predicted proteins | sample 6712731 | NCBI WGS metagenome assembly WLWD01 (sample SAMN12718690, study PRJNA576275) | sponge metagenome | isolation source: marine sponge | host: Mycale hentscheli | place: New Zealand: South Island, Marlborough, Capsize Point | collected 2014-11-01 | reverse complement strand
AATGGACCAGCAGCATGCCCATGTATTATCGAGCCATAGAACTCCTATTTTCAGCTGATTGCATCAATGAAGGCCACTGATTGATGATTTAGATCCTATTAATCCAACCTGACCTACAGAAAGCTAATTACATAGAGTACAGTAGTGTATATCTCCAGCCCTTACTATTTAAATAATACCACCACTGATGAGCAGCCATCCTTAGAGAGCTAATAGTGCCGGGTGAACCAGCCATTCTGGCAAGGAAGTAACAGGTAGCTACTAGGCTTAGGCTACAAGCACTGAGAACAGTGGCTATCAGGACTAATGTACTTGTGCCCGGGTGCCATTGCTCCACATGTGACACCCCACACGTGATCGCTTAGCCGAATGGTCGCAGTATTTGCAGGTCCTCTGCCGACCTTTACCTGGGCTCGGGTGATGTGATGGTGGGCTTAAAATTTTCTCGTTCTAACAGCCAATAATTATTTCAGCCGAGAATGACTGAATAACCACTAAGATATTTCATGGCACATGAATTATTCAACTCAGTCAGCCATATAGAAATACAACACACACAAAAAGTTAGAGCAGTCTTATGTCACATGATATACCACCTCATTATGTCATCTATTGTTTGTGGTCTTCCCAATATTAGTGAGGGGAACTGAACAAACTACTTAATGTCAGCCTACCCGCCGCATAGCAGTAGGTAAAGGGTCCAGTAAAGCGATATTAAGTATGACGTGATCAAAATAGATCCTAAAGCCTGTCAGGAATAAATAATGTGCTTATAAACTACAAGCCAGAGACACAGATGGATAAAATTTGAAAAATTGTTCAGATGTGCCCACACTTGACTGCCATTGCAGGGCTCCTCTAAAAGGTTCTAAAACAACTAAAACGTTCCGCAGACTGGAATATTTTTAGAGATGTTCCAACTGAGGGAAACCAAGCGTTCTACTTGGTACAGCTACAGCTGGTAATTTAGTGATATGAAACTCATAACAACTAAATGACAAAACTGACTAACAGAACAGAACTTGTTATCCTACATATAGACTCATTTTTATGTAGAATACATGGAGGTATAACCTCCTAACTAGAACTGAACTAGACACAGCTGATGCCAATGCTACTGAAGGTCATAGATTACACAAAATAAAGTTAGCTGAAATAATAGACATCTTCCAACAGAACAGTCACAGGATCATGTGTTAATGTTACTGCATTAGTCACTCCTTGTTATTGCAATAGTGTTACCCAGGAATTAAATCGGCAATTTTTGGGAGGCGCAAATTCACTTAGGGGGAAATCACAGGTTATATTGCATAAGATCAGCCTTCAGAAACTTGCCAGAGTACAGACTAGCATTCAGATCACTAAGATTATCAACATCTTGCGATAGTACTGGTCTCATATACAGTGACATCTGATTACATTACTTGACGTACATATTTACATGTATATTTATTGACACAAACACACACACTTTTGTCCTAGGTGACCACAACAAGCTAGCCAGAGCCACTAATTGCTCCGAGTGTTGGTGATACCTTAGAACACTCACCTTGCCATCACTTCAGCAACAGGTAACTCTATGATCAAATGTTGACACTTCTTGAGCCATCATTCACAGCTAGTCTAAGTCAGAGACATCGAAAGCAGCTTCACCCACTCCATCCCACTACAAGGAAAAGCAATAGAAAAAGAAAACACACTGAAGTGAATAAATGCAATCATGAAATTCAACTTATGCTCTGCAAGCTGATCCCACCAAGAAATTGTTAGATACAGTTATCAAACTCTAGCTGAGAGGTATAGTCTCTTAAAAATATTCACTAACACGGCGGTTCTGGATCTCTAGATTGGAGTCAGTTGTAACACAACAAGAGGTAGAGGCATGCATGAACATATACTGTAGTATAATGCAGAAATAGAACGGTCAAGACAGTGTGGTAAAAAACCACAACAACATTAATTTTAGAGGTTAGTGACAGGGAAGAAACGTCAGCTCTATATATTATAGAAGAAACATTCCTACACAGGAAACTAGTTGCACACACTGGCATACACTACTAATGAATGACAGGATTCAGTTTTGATCAATACTCATTCACTGATTAAAAATTTAGGTATCACAAGTTACAACCAAGGATGAAGTGATGGTAAAATAACTTAATTAAGTATTACATAAAGATTCATTATTACTACATAAAAATATACAGCTTCATACTAAAATATATTTATTTTTAATTTCTGTAGTATCTGTAATAATAGTTCAAATGTTTCGGCTCCATGTAGCCTTCATCAGTGACTTTTTAAAAGTGATAAATAAAATACATTTCTCTTCCCATCCTATTTTAATGTATAAAGTAAGGCTATAGAAAAAACCCAACTTTGTTTCAACACAGAATAGTATGACATTCACTTCTAACATTCAAATAAACTGAATCAAACCTTCTCTTGCTTGCTGCTCTCACACTCCTAGCACTCTTTCTATCATTACAGATTCATCACTCCTTCCTACTAATACCTGTATTAGGTAGACATCTATTGCTACTGGACTTAGTACTGCTTGATTATACTGGCTTTCCTGAGGCTCCATCATTACTTTCTACAGTTCTAACCCTAAGGAAAACGGCTGCACAGGTAGCTAACTATCTGTCCTTACTTTCTTCTTCTCTAACATGGCTAAATTCGCCAGAAGCTTTTAATAGCCTCAAAGGTTGTAAAACAAGAAACCGTAAACTCCTGATCGAATGGTACAAAAAATTGGTAAAGGTTACATAGCAAAAGAAAGTTTTAGCCATTGTCAGAATGACCAGTCTTTTAGACGTCTTTTGATTACCGTATGTCACATATAGCTTTAATATTGTATTTTTTATGATTCTTTAAAGTGATCAACTTCCGTGGCTGCATTAATGCGGCCGCAATTGTTTTTGTTCCCCATTTAACTTCAATAAATCCACCTGATATGAATTCTCACTTCAAATAAATGCTTCGCCCAGACATCTTGAGAACTAATGTGGAGTTGTTGACTGCAGCTACTTACAGTACTTACAAATTTCTATATACATAGTGAAGGCCTACTATAAAAGACATCAGCTGTGTTCGGATATCGATATAGAAGCCGTTGACTTCCATCCCATCATATTTATACTTGATTATTAAAGGTCAAACCACTAGTCATACCTAAATGTTTTTATTAATCAAACATTTAGGCTGCTATTAAAAAAACAAACATTGAACTTTAAAGGGTAACTGCGGTGAAAAAAAAAAAATTCTGCAAACATCATAAATAATACTCTTATATCATGCTAAAACATGGCCCAAAACCATTTGACCCAAAACTGAGTGGATGCTTCAAAATAGCACCTTTATTTTCAGCTATTTGGTTCATTAATTTTCACTTCCTGTTGTGGGCGTGGCCTCGCGATGACGAGGAAAAGGTTTCCTGTCTACCCACATTGGCTGGACACTATGGATCTGAGAGTGTTTCTAGCAGCCATAGCTGTGCAGAGAGTGATCCCAGCAGTTCTGAGGTTAGCTTAGAATATGATTCCTCCTCCTTTACATCTGAAGCTGGAAGTAGTTCTGATCCTGAAGTGCTTCCATTTATGTATGAGCCAGTAGTAGCCTCAGCTAGTTCCCATAGTGAAGCTGAAGAAGACAGTGAAGACAGTGATTCTGATGAGGGTGTTCACCCCAGGCTTCTTAATTTAGATTGGTAAGTTAGTCACTACCAGCTATTAGTGGATATACCAGTACATGGTGTGTGTGTGTGTGTTCTCAAAGGTGTTCATGTGGAAATTGCATAATAATGCCCACTGGAGTAGAGTGTGTCTGTTGTAAAGAAATCTCTAAGATAGTGGATAAAACTACTTCAGAAGGAGTTGGATGCATAGTGCTTCATCCTGGATGTCAAGTCCCAATGAACTTTCACATAACTAGCTGCAGTCACTATGACTGTTGCATGTTTTGTAATGTGTGCTCTTAGCAACTAGTGCCTGTTGTGTGTTCATTTGTGTTGTGTATTAGTTACGTGTCTCCGTTATTTTTATGTCACTTTTTCTATGGGCTGAGCCCTGGATATATTTACCCTAGTGCCTAGCTCAGTCACAGAGTGTTTTCTCATGAACCATTGCTTACTTGGATAAGACAAAAACCTAAATTTCTCTGGTTATTAGTCAGGTTGGGCAAACCGGTAGAGAAGATTCTCCTAGTGTGGTTTTCTCAGCACTTGGGAGTACCTGAGCAGCAGAGGAGACCCACATTTGGTGGCAGCGGCTAGCAAAAAAATTACCCACACTCAGAGAGATTAAAATGTCAGGTTCTGGGAAAGAAAAGAAGACTCAAAAAGGAGGTGCCAAAGCAAAGAATGTTAAAGAAAGGGAAGAATTAGATGAAGAGTGGTCTGACTCAGGTTCCATGGCTTCAGATGCATCTACGATAGCTGGTCCAACAAGTGAGATTAAGCAAATGGAGTTACTACAAGCTTCAATGGCACTCATGATGGAAGCTATGGCAAAGAATGAAGCTTACAGACAGGAGGAAGCCGTATTGAGACGTGAGGAACTGGATAAACTTAGAGAAGATGCTAAATTAGCCAAGATGGAGTTAGAAGCTCAGAAAGCAGCTCAGTTTGCTCAGCATGAAGCTGAGAAACAGCATTGGGCTAAAGTAGGAGGAATTATGAAGAGAAACATTTTGAGATATCGGAAGAAAACAGAAAGAAAAGAGAAGCATTGGAGATGGATTTTAATCAGATACGAGAGAATGACAGGGTAAAAGAACGTCAAGATCGAATTAGCAGAGATATTGTACAGCAAATTCCATTATGGGATGATAGTACAGATGCTGAATCTTACCTGGAAATGTTTGAATTGGCTATGGAAGAGGCTAAGCAACCTGAAGATTACTGGGTTCTAACCTTACGGAAGCGTCTTACAGGAAAAGCCTTGGCCACATATCGGGAGATCTCTCCGGGAGCCACATCTTCATTTGCTGAAGTAAAGTCTGATATTTTGAAGAGGATGAGTGCAACAGTTGAGAGTGCAAGGAACGCGATTTGGCTTCAGAGGCCTAGACTTGATGATAATTTGGAGACATATACAAAGGAATTGATGACATCTATAGACAGACTAAAGAGCACATGGAAAACACCAGAGGATGCAGCACACGAGTTATTTGATGGAGTTAAGTTAAGAATCCTGGGGTGAACACCCTCATCAGAATCACTGTCTTCACTGTCTTCTTCAGCTTCACTATGGGAACTAGCTGAGGCTACTACTGGCTCATACATAAATGGAAGCACTTCAGGATCAGAACTACTTCCAGCTTCAGATGTAAAGGAGGAGGAATCATATTCTAAGCTAACCTCAGAACTGCTGGGATCACTCTCTGCACTGCTATGGCTGCTAGAAGCACTCTCAGCCATAGTGTCCAGCCAATGTGGGTAGACAGGAAACCTTTTCCTCGTCATCGCGAGGCCACGCCCACAACAGGAAGTGAAAATTAATGAACCAAATAGCTGAAAATAAAGGTGCTATTTTGAAGCATCCACTCAGTTTTGGGTCAAATGGTTTTGGGCCATGTTTTAGCATGATATAAGAGTATTATTTATGATGTTTGCAGAATTTTTTTTTTTTCACCGCAGTTACCCTTTAATAATCAAGTATGTTTATACCTAGTCAAACAAATATTATCCAAGAAATCCCATCATATTGAACTGCTGCACACTAACCACTGTCAATACGATAAATATATCTCTGGCCAACTCTTAGACACACTTCTGAGGATCTCATGGCCCATACTGATTGTAGACAAGTTCAACACCCTATTATCCCTACCATCATTAGGGCTATTCCGGCTTGTCACCCAAGGGGGAGCTAAGTTAGACAATGTGAATGGGAGGGGGGGGGGGGGGGGGGGGGCAATCGACATTAAAGTTAATCATGCAATACACTTTATAAGATGTAATTCTGTGTCAAGACTTAGAATAAAAATTTCCCCCCTCTCTTTTTTTTTTTTTTTTGTATTATTTATTTTTCCTACTTAGCCTTACACCTTAGCCACTGTCATCATGTATACCACCTGTTAATTAAAAATTGCTAGTACACTAATGGGAAAAAACAACAACACAATCTCACTAAAGTACTAGGGAGGTGGGGGGGCATTTCATTAGTTACAGTGGCCGAGTGTTTAGTGCCACTCCTGACGATGATATGGAACACGTATATGAAGAAAACCAAAATGAAACAGATTTTGAGTTTGTTCATGTTAGTGATTTCTCAGACTATTCCTTGTCAGATGGCGTATTGTCACAACAAATTGCCCATTCAAAAATGTGTGGGAAAATCACTCTTCAATTAAAGTCGCACAGAGAAAGTGAAATAGTGCGTAACTAAGTGAAATAGCACGGTAACTAAGTGGAAACTAAGTGAAATACCACAGTAGCTAAGTGAAATAATACGGATAAGTGTGCACGCATGCAGTATTAACCTTGGAAACGTACAGTTGGAGAGATTCTAGTTGGAGACAATGTAATTCCATATTAGACGGAAATTTTTCAACATTTTAAGAGGAGCCATAGGTTGAAACCGAAATTCCAGAGGAATCTATAATCCTGAAATACAAAGATAGTGAGTGACTGATACAGTGTAGCTACAAGTGCAAATGATTAAAAAAAAAGATGGCCTACTGTTAGCGAGTGATAGCACGGGTAACCTGTACTTTTGGGATCAACAGCACTCGTAAAGCAATTGAAATAGTACTCGGCGAGTGCTATTTCAATTGCTTTACGAGTGCTATTGATCCCTAATAGTACTGTTACCCGTGCTATTACTCATACTATAATAATATAAAATTGTATTCGATAACCCACACTTTCAGCAATGAATTGGCAGCAGAAATGATTAGTTCAGACAGTTACATGCTTTACAAGTTTGGCGGGGAGAGGTGTTTAAAGAAAACTCTGTTTGTTTTTTGTCATGTCAAATAATTTGCAAAACTCCTAAATATAATTCATTAGCTATCTATTAAACACTACACATCACAGTATTTAGTACACTTACTTGTTATCACATAGCATAAGTGAATTCCTGCTGTGCTGTTGCAGTCCTCTTCTCCTTTATCATCACTCACAGGTAGCACAAATGCAGCCTAGCCAACAACGAGCAACCAACCTAACGAACCACCTCCTAAATCTATCTTGCAGGGTCACCAAGGACAACTTTCCACAAAGGTCGAAGGTAAAGCTAGCAACAAGAGCGCGCGCAAAGACATCATGTGAGGTCAAAGGTGAGGGTCAGCCGCTTCCGATTGTTTCTAAAGAAAGACGTTATGTGCAGAACGGCTGACCCTCACCTTTGACCTCACGCAATGTCTTTGCGCGCGCTCTTGGTGCCAGCTTTCACCTTCGACCTCTGTGGAAGTTGTCCTTGGTGACCCTGCAAGATCGAAGTAGGTGGTGGTTGGTTGCTCGTGGTTGGTTGCTCGTGGTTGGTTGCTCGTTGTTGGCTAGGTTGCATTTTGTGCTACTGGTGAGTGATGATAACGGAAGAGAGGACTACAACGGCAGGAATTCACATATACTGTGTGATAACAAGTAAGTGTAGTAAATACTCTAATGTGTATAGAATAGATAGCTAATGAATTGCATGTAGAGCTAGTGAATGACAGATTATTTGCCATGACAAAAAAAACAGAGTTTTCTTTAAGCACCTCTCCCCTCCCCCTCTTGTAAAGCATGTAACTGTCTGAACTAATCATTTCTGCTGCCAATTCATTGTTGAAAGTGTGGGTTATCGAATACCATTTTATATTACTAGTGTGAGTACAATAGCATGGGTAACCATGCTATTAGGGATCAATAACACTCGTAAAGCAATTGAAATTGTACTCGGAGAGTGCTATTTTGAATGCTTTATGAGTGCTATTGACCCTTAATTACATGTGTATCACTCGCTAATAGTAGGCCAGCTTTTTTTTTATCATTTGCACTTGTAGCTACACTGTATCAGTCACTCACTATCTTCGTATTTCAGCATTAGCTTCCTCTGGAATTTCGTGTTCAGCCTACAACTCATCCTAAAATGTTGAAAAAATTCCATCTAATATGGGTAGAGCTTCTGTAGTACACAATGACATTGTCTCCAACTAGAATCTCTCGAACTGTACGTTTTCAAGGTTAATGCTGCACGCATGCACACTTATCCGTACTATTTCACTTAGCAGCTGTGGTATTTCACTTAGTTTCCGTGCTATTTCACTTAGTTACGCACTATTTCATTTCCCCGTGCGATTTCAATTGAACAGTTATTTTCCCCATACATTTTTAATGGGCAATTTCGCACCATACTATTAAATTTAGAAATTGTTAATTTGTTACCTACTGAAAACATTATGAAAGGTAGTAATGAAGCACATTCAATAACTTAACATGAACAAAGTCAAAACATGTTCCTTTTTGGTTTTCTTATCCATATACATCTTCCATGTCATCGTCAGGTAAGATTTTTTGTGATTACAAACATGGCAGTAAACACTCAGCCACTGTACCTAATAAAATTCCTCCCCCCCCCAACCTCCCTAGTACTTAGTGACATTGTGTTGTTGTTTTTCCTTTAATGTACTGGTATTTTTTTAATTAACAGTGGTATACATGATGAAAGTGGCTAAGGTATAAGGCTTAGTAGGAAAAATAAATAATACACACAAAAAAAAAAGAGAATGGGGGTAATATTTTATTCTAAGTCTTGGTACAGAATTACATCTTATAAAGTATATTGCACGATTAATTTAAAATATCGATTGCTGTCTAACTTAGCTCCCCCCTGGGTGAAAAGCCGGAAGAGCCCTAATGATAGTAGGGATAATAGGGTGTATTGAACATGTCTACAATCAGTATGGGTCATGAGATCCTCAGAAGTGTATCTGAGAGTTGGCTAGAGATAAATTTATCGTAGTGACAGTGGTTAGTGTGCAGTAGTTCAATATGATGGGATTTCCTGGATAATATTTGTTATACTAGGTATAAACATACTTGATATCAAAGTTCAATTTTTTTAATAGTAGCTGAAATGTTTGATTAATAAAAACATTTATGAATAGTGGTTTGAACTTTAATAATCAAGTATGAATATCATGGGATTGAAGTCAGTGGCTTCTATATCGATATCTGAACACAGCTGATGTCTTAATTTACTTGTAGGCCATAGAAATTTGAAAGTGAGTAGCTGCAGCCAATTAGTTCTCAAGATGTCTGGTTGAAGCATTTTTTTGAAGTGAAAATTCATATCAGGTGGATTTATTGAAGTTAAATGGGGAACATAAACCATTGTGACTGCATTAATGCGGCCACGGAAGTCGATCACTTTAAAGAATCATAAAAAAAAATATACAATATTAAAGCTTCAGTCATTCTCAGCTGAAATAATTATAATAATAGCAAATTTTTCTCTTCTTAGCAGCCAATATAGTTAATTTTTTGGACCATTCGATCAGGAGTTACGGCTCCTTGTTTTACAACCTTCGAGGCTATTGAGCTTCTGGAGAATGGCAAATTTAGCCATGTTAGAGAAGAAGAAAGTAAGGACAGATAGTTAGTTACCCGTGCAGTCGATTTCCTTAGGGTTAGAGCTGTAGAAAGTAATAATGGAGCCTCAGGGAAGCCTGCACAATCAAGCAGTACTTAAGTCCAGTAGAAATTGAAGTGTACCTATTACAGGTATTTGTAGCAATTGAAAGTGCTAGGAGTGTGAGAACAGCAAGTAAGGAAGGTTTGGTTCAGTTTATTGGAATATTAGAAGTGAATGTCATACTATTCTGTGTTGAAACCACTTTATTTACCTGTATAAAGTTGGATTTTTTTCTATAGCCTTATTTTATACATTAAAATATTATGATGGGAAGAGAAATGTATTTTATTTTATCACTTTTAACCCTATCGACGCTGACTTTCTTCAACCCTTCGGGCATCTTTTAGAATTCAAATTTAATTTTTGAATTTCTACCACAAAGCAACCATAGCCTTATAACAAGCAAAATATACTTCTAAAAGCCTGAAAATGAACCGGAACAAGTCCATCTTACAGGAAGTTTCGAGGAGACTGAGGAACTAACCCAATCAGTTGCTCTCGATGTCTGGTAGGAAAAACTTTATTCATATTCTTCCAAGACGCTAAAGGACTCTATAGGCTTCATACTTTCTATTCTGAGTGTTTGAAGTCCGTGGGCAACAAAAAAATTGGGTGCTCGGCATCCTGAAAATTCTTGGTAAAAAATATTTCTTGATCTTCCAGTTTCAGACAATTAAAAAAATACTTAACCTGCCTGTACAGGTTCAATATTTTTTAAAAGGAAGTATAACGCCTACTTTATGTGTAAAAAAGAAATGACGGTTTAAATCTAAAATAGAATTTTTTTTTTAATTCAGAGAACGCGGACCTGTTCTCGCCCACATATATGCAGTTATGGCGTTGAAAGGGTTAAAAAGTCACCGATGAAGGCTCCACGGAGCTGAAACGTTTGAACTATTATTACAGATATCACGGAAATTAAAAATATATATATTTTAGTATGAAGCTGTATACTTTTATGTATGTAGTAATAATGAATCTTTATGTAATACTTAATTTATTTTACTATCACTTCATCCTTGGTCATAACTTGTGATACCTAGTATTTTTAATCAGTGAATTTGATCAAAACTGAATCCTGTCATTCATTAGTAGTGTATGCCTGTGTGTGTGTGCTACTAGTTTCCTGTGTAGGAATGTTTGTTTTTTCTTCTATAATTGAATTATTCAGATGTTCAATTTCTTATATGATATTTCCAATGAATGCAATTTTTTTTCTTTATGCTGGTCCACCAAATTGAGGCCCATGTGAAATATGCACTGTCCACACATCGGGGATTTGCAACTGTTGCATTTTCTTTATCTTCCGCTAAGTTTATCTAATTTAGGATAATGAATTTTTTTTTATTATAAGGTCTATCATTTAGATAGAGCTGAGATTTCTTCCCTGTGGCTAACCTCTCAAATTAATGTTGTTGTTGTTTTATTTTTTACCACACTGTCTTGACCATCTATTTCTGCATTATACTATGTGTTCATGGATGGCTCTACCTCTTGTTGTGTTACAACTGGCCAATCTAAAGATCCAGAACCGCTGTGTTAGTGAATATGTTGAAGAGACTATACCTCTCGAAACTGTTTCTAACAATTTCTTGGGGGGATTAGCTTGCGGAGTATAAGTTGAAATTTCATGATTGCATTTATTCACTTAAGTGTTTTCTTTTTCTATTGCTTTTCTTTGTAGTGGGATGGAGTGGGTGGAGCTGCTTTCGGTGTCTCTGCCTTAAACCAGCTGTGAATGATGGCTCAAGAAGTGTCAACATTAGATCATGTATTACCTGACACTGCTGTAATGATGGCAAGTGAGTGTTCTCTAGAGTGTGTTTGTAATATAAGGAAGTATTGGTTCCAATAGGTCTACATTACTAGAATGTATCACCAACACTCAGAGCAATTAGTGGCCTGGCTAGCTTGTTGTGGTTACCTAGGACACAAGTGTTTGTGTGACAATAAATATACATGCAAATGTGTATGTCAAGTTATGTAATCAGATGTCAAGTGTATATGAGACCTGTACTATCGCAAGATGTTGACAATCTTAGTGAGTAGTCAGTCATTCTTGGCTGAAATAATTATTGGCTGTTAGAACGAGAAAAATTTGCTATTATCTTAGGGGTTTTACCCACACTAATTAAGCCACAATTAACTACGTGATGAGTGAGCAAGTTTACGGAGATGTAGCCCACCATCACATCACCCGAACCCAGGTAAAGGTCGACAGAGGACGTGCAAATACTGCGACCATGCGGCTAAGTGTTCACATGTGGTGTGTCACATGTGGAGCAATGGCACCCGGGCACAAGTACATTAGTCCTAATAGCCACTGTTCTCAGTGCTTGTAGTCTAAGCCTAGCAGCTACCTGTTACTGCCTTGCCAGAATGGCTGATTCACCGACACTATTAGCTCTCTAAGGATTGCTGCTCATCAGTGGTGGTTGTTGTTTTTTAATAGTAAGGGGCTGGAGATATACTGTCTGTACTCTAAATAATTAGCTTTCTGTAGGTCAGGTTGGATATATAGGATCTATGTACATCATCAAGCCACCACCTCATTGTGAAATCATCAGTACCCGGCTTATGGCCTTTCATACACAATAGATACTTACAGATGTAATCAGCCGAAACAGGAGTTCTATGGCTCGATAATATATGGGCATGCTGCCGGTTCATTTGCCTTGCTTAACTAGTGCAGTTAGGTTAAGAGTTGGACTCTAGTTCTGATGCTGTTACTTTACCCACAGTCGCTATCTTTAAATCACGAGAGCATGCTGCCAACCCTCATTATGGTCAGGCATAGGCTTCGTTACAGGTGTGGGGTGCATGGCCGGCTCCCACTCTTCTTATTCTAACCTTCATGCAAAAATTTATGATCATCATTGTCCATTGCATATTAGTAACTATCTGCAGTATTTAGTAATGGCCAGACCCTCTCACGGTATTGCCAAGATTGGCTCTGTCAAAGTGATCAGTTTTCTCGAAAGCATAGAAACTCCTGAATCAGTCAGGTGCATGCTGTAATTGAGATTTATGCTGATGTGAGTGTTACATGAGAAGGGAGGTGGAGAAAATAGGGGTTACATGATGAGAGAGATTAGAGAATGAACTAGTGCTGGATGTGTGTTAGGACTCATAAGCCACACTACACTATGGCCAGTGTGGCATTATATAGAGCATAGGTAGGAGGTTCTAGTGCATATTGTAGTTATATTTTTACTAGAGGTGTGACGGTCCACCGGGGGCCCTTTAATAGTGTCTATGCAGGGCACATTGCCCTTCACGCTATTGGTACTGGACTTATTCTCACACTATCACATTCGCTGCCTGTCTCTATTTTCTTACTCTCAGGCTCACTGCCTGTGTATTCTTGCACTATCAGGCTCACGACCGTCATTCTCAGGCTCGCTGCCTGTCTAGTCTTACGCTATCAGGCTCATATTCTCTCACTATCAGGCTTACTGCATGTCTACTCTCACTCGCAGGCTTGCTATCTATCTATTCTCTCACTCTCACTTAGGCTCACTGCCTGTCTATTCTCTTGCGCTCACTCAGGCTCGCTGCCTGTCTATTCTCTCGCGCTCACTCAGGCTCGCTGCCTGTCTATTCTCTCACTATCAGGCTAACTGCTTGTCTATTCTCTTGCGCTCACTCAGGCTTGCTGCCTATCTATTCTCACTCCATCAGGCTCGCTGCCTATCTATTCTCACTCCATCAGGCTCGCTGCCTGTCTATTCTCTCACTATCAGGCTAACTGCTTATCTATTCTCTTGCGCTCACTCAGGCTCGCTGCCTATCTATTCTCACTCTCACTCAGGCTTGCTGCCTGTCTATTCTCACACTATCAGGCTCGCTGCCTGTCTATTCTCATTCTCACTCAGGTTCACTGCCTATGTATTCTCAGGCTCACTGCCTATGTATTCTCAGGCTGGCTGCCTATGTATTCTCAGGCTCACTGCCTATGTATTCTCAGGCTCACTGCCGATGTATTCTCAGGCTCACTGCCTATGTATTCTCAGGCTCACTGCCTATGTACTCAGGCTCACTGCCTATGTATTCTCAGGCTGACTGCCTATGTATTCTCAGGCTCACTGCCTATGTATCCTCAGGCTCACTGCCTATGTATTCTTAGGCTGACTGCCTATGTATTCTCAAGCTCACTGCCTATGTATTCTTAGACTCACTGCCTATGTATTCTCAGACTCACTGCCTATCTGTTCTCAGGCTCACATATGCATCTGCATGGCTCTCACTCAATTACCGCGTCACGCGATCAGGACATGTTCCTTCTCACTTGTGTCTGTTGCTGCCTCCACCAGGCACACCGACTGTTACTATTAATAGCTAATGCCAACTTTTGAAGTTCCATGTGAATAGGGATGTGGAGCAGATAATGCAACAGGGGAGGGATATTCTTAGTAGTTGTAACGCACAATACTTTCACACAACTGACATACCTACACAAGACTTAACCTTCGTGGTTAGTCTAGAGTGGACAATGAATTTTCAAGTAAATACTGTTGCATACGGCTTATAACTGTGACAAATAGTGTATTAACTTACCACCGCCACTAACTCAAATAGAAATGGAGCTCCCACAAGTTTTTGAGTTTTAACTGCACCCGCAAAAGAATTCAAATTGGTAAATAATTTGCTTTCTAGGGTGATACTGGTAATGATCGCTAAACCGGAGGATTCCTTTTGGTGAAGTTTAGGATGGAGTCGAACACGGAGCGAACACAAAAATATGCGAGGGTCAAAGTACAAATGACATACGTACGTCCACACATAATTACAAACAAACATCCCCGATTTTCAATTGTGTTACCCCTGAGAGTGTCTCACTCGCATTTATAGGAGTAAATCTTGGAGTCACAAGCCACTTGACTATGGCAAGAGTGGTGTAGAGAGGAGTTATGGCACTGTTAGCATGTGAGGTTAGATTCTCCACCCGACAGTGCTGTGACAGTCAGACAGACTACCTTAACGTAGCTGTCCAGGGCAGGCTTCCCTTCATTCAACTTCTAATACTACTGCGTACTGCCCCTCGCAGCTATTACGCCAAGCAGCCCTTCAGCTAATCACTAAGTGTGATAGTACACTCTGCCCTTGCTCAGGTCTTCTTACCTGGGCATGTGGTCCCTCACTTATTAACGACTGCTGGTGGCACTCTCCCCTTACTCGACAACCACTACCCAGGTTGTGTTCCTGGAGTCTCTGGAGTCTACTTAGACTCCAGTGTGCAGTGAAAGCAGGTGAGATGGGAGTATACAGGACTCACTAGTCCTGGTTTACTGAAGCTGTGCCCACTCGGGTTACCCGAGACAGACATGGTGGCTGGAGTCATCCAGGTACCAGGCGCTGATCACAGCTCCAAGGTCAGTGGCACCACTCCCTTCTCCGAGGAACCAATACGTATTCACTGTATGGCCACATCACAAAGCCAGTGAGAGGGAGAAGGTTGGGGGTCATGGGTAGTTCAGCAGTACTCTTGTCATAATGCTCAGTTCTCAATGTGTATGCTTGTCTGTACTTACTTTCACAGGTATACAGCCTACTACTGTTGGTAAGAGAGCTGTCAACCCCTTTCCTAACCTATCACTTATAGCCTTGGGGGTATAGGCCGCCTCCTGCAGCACTTTGGGAGGACTCCGGCAATGTAGGGCAATTAACGCTAATTGCCACTGACCTGCCGAGTCTCTCACCCCCAAGGTGCACACAGGGGGGTGGGTCCAGGGTCATACCACTGCCTCATGCACAAGGAACATGCGCAGACATGACCACGGGCTCACATCAGCACAGACTGCCAATGTGTAGTTTAGGAGGATGACACCGGGCAACCATACCAATAAGGCGAATCAGTTCTTTTGTTAGTTAGTGGAAGTATGTGTGCATCAAAATATGAAAGAGACCATCAACTATTTTGTTTACTTTGCCATTCATGAATCTTGAGCTGATGGAAGCAAATTAATTTAATATTAGAATTCCACCATGTGTTAAAAATGTTACTGCAAACATGTCTTTCAATATGCATGCTTGTATCTACATCAGCAAGGCCAATCTTTCTAGCACATTGCCCATTTTGTGAAATAACATGTAATGTACGTGTATTACATTGAGCGACCAATAGTTTAGTTACATGTATTACAAGTGCAACATATGTAGTATTCTTCGAAATATTTATGTAAAGATGGTTATAATGTTTTGTACTGCTTAGAAAAGTTTAGTAGAATCTTTTGCAATCTGTTAAATTCTCAGGATTAAGCAAAACTATCTCAAATTGCAAGAAATTATTTGCTCACATAATTACGACGTGACGATAGGGGGGCTTTTTCCACAACAGTTAGTACCCTATGTGAAGCCAACAGCTTTATGTTTTCTCAAACTTTCATGTTTTCTCTGACTGCCAGAACAACTATAACATTACATTTTTATTGACGCATGCTCATTTGTTCTTATTTTCGTGTACCGTCGTGCATCGTCGATGATTTGTTTTTTGTTTATATTTATCACCTCAACACTGTCATTGACTGTTCTTAACTGGAACTCTGACGTTACCATACCCACTAGTGGGTCTTCACTGCACTATAATTACTCTGTTTCTGCTTAGTGTAGTGCGTGTATGCCAGGATCAATGTGATTTCTCGCATGAACACCTGCAAACCACAAAAAAAAACTTGCCCTTTGAGTCCACCCATACCGAATCATCTTTCCTACACCACTGTTTGCATTTGCTCTTACATTTACTACTTTTACATTGTTTGTAACAAAAGGAGTCCATCTGAATGCTTTCTGGCTGGCAAACAACACCCCTTTTTTGTAATTAGAGCAAAAGTTTAGTGAAGCCATCCAACATTTTGATGCCATTTGTACAGGATTCCCCTGATAGATGCGAGCACAATGTTGCAATCATAAGTACTCTCTGTATCACATGCACATACATGAACAACTGTGGCATGTAAAATCATTGAGAAATTATAGTTTCAATTATTACAAATTGTGTATCAGCCCATGAGTAAATTGTAGAGCTTTTGCTGCTATGTCTGTACAAATTAAAGTTTTTTTTGTGGGGCTCATCACACCTGGCTTCCTCGTGTACACACTCATATATTGTATACACTTACATATACATATGTGTACAGTATATAAAGTGCCATTGTGGTCTCTTTCACTCATCTAGTAAGAGGTACTTTTCTTGTTTGTTTGTTTTTTACGTTCTTACATTCACAATGTATATTTTAGTTTTCTAATTAAGCATTCCTATTAAGGTTATTATTGAGACCTTTATCGAGTAGAGATAAGCAATGTAACATCAACTGCTGTACTGTACTGTAGTGAAAACAGCATTGTGTTCCTGAAAGGAACACCAAAAATTGGTAACATGTGATTACTTTCCCTTCTTTGTTACAGGTTGGAGATGAAAGAGTGTCCAAGGAATTGCTGTGGACGTTTCCAGTGACAATTCAATCCTTGTTTGAAGGATTGAGGACAATTAAACCTATCACTGACACTGTCATAATCCAACTCTTTAAAAGCGTATTCATACTGGAAATTTACAGTATTTTATTTTTATGGAATAGTTCGTTAGTATTTTGTCAATGGCATTGGGAATGTTATACTAACTTACAAGCAGTCTGCATTAATTTCAGAATAAAGTTGACTAACTAACTAACATAGTATTTAAGGTTCCTTCAGTTAGTGACCTCTTAGTGCTGCCTTCAGTCGTCACGTTGATTGTATTGAAGTTGTATTTAACTAGTAATACAATGCTATGATTTACTCTAGCGAAATTGGAGAAACATTCTATGAACAAATATGGGTGGGGGCGGGAGAGGAGATGCGGAGGAGGCGAGTGAGATGCATGGACCCAGGAAAAGTACTTGCATGCTGCTGTCGCTACTAGATACTACTCTAGATACATACACATGTAGATTGCTCCATGAACTTTATGGAGTTGTGGTCTGTCGACTTAAGAATATGTGTCACACAGTATAACATTAGCTTCAACTTTTAGAATAAGCAGTCACGTCCAAAATTGAAGCCACACTCCTTTGATTGTTGTGTGACCAAGTAGCTATTATTATTAAAAAACTACAGTTGCAAAATATTGATGTGTACCCACAGCTATTTCAAAGTGATCATGTACTTCAGCATGATTGAGGTGGGTCTGTTGGCTCAGAAATGGTCAGCCCCGCAGCAAAGGTCAGCCACGCAGAGATCCGAAGCAACGGTCAGCCCCGAAGCAATGCAATGGTCAATGGTCAGCCATTTGCGCATGCGCCCGTGCTTAAGGTTTAAAGTTCGTTTGATCGGCCGCGCTCTATAGGTCAAAGGTGAGGGTTAGCCGTTCTGCACATAACGTCGTCCGTTTTTTTTTTGTTTTTTTGTTTTTTTTTTTTTATGTGAAACGATGGTCGGTTAGCGGTGCATCTCACGTGCGCTGGAAAGTCCTCCCTAAATTCTTGCTGTAGTGTAAATCTCGCGCCTATCGGTCGAACACCCATTTGAGTGACCGGAAGTAAATTATTTAGCCACACCTCACATTTAACTTATGGTATGTCGACTTCTGGTCGATCGTGTCTAAATCGCAATGGAATATTCTGCTATTTAGCTATATATATATACTTCATACTCATGTGGACGGCCTAGTCTGATTCCAAGCTTTTAAACAAACATTGAGCTCCTTGACTACAAAACATCGCTCTCGTTATGGTACTGGTAAAGCAAGCTAGGCTACAACTATTCTTTTTATGGTGTGCCGTAGTGTACGTATTTAAGCAAGCTACGCTACAACTATTCTTTTTATGGTGTACCGTAATGTACTTATTTAGATAACTTATAGTACTAAAGGCCTACTAATGGTTCACTGTTTGTGTACAGCTCATGGTAGTGGTTAGAAGCCTGGTTACACGAGAACGATATAGCATTAGCTGTTTACCGCTTATTGCTGATAGTCAGCAGTGTTCAATGAATTTATTAATAGAACACATAGAGTGTCAGACAAGTTTTGGCATATTTCCCCACTTCTTTTTCGCTTTATAAAGAATAAACGAAGAAAACAAGTGGCTTTCTTGCGTTTCTATGAAATCGGAACCCCCCTGGCATAACACAAAGGATCCTCTCAGGTGTATTTGCAATTCATCCTGCAACGATAGGAAAATTCCGAACAAAGCGGGGCTAGTTTGTACCAGAGGAGTACCAGTGGACCATAGATCAGGTCAGTAATATACAGTACTTGTCGTAGCGGTATAAAGTATGGAGTGGTTAGTGATCAAACAGGAGTGTGTGGATTAGGGTGTTGGTTGGTAGATACCAAATGAGAGTTAGTAAAGTAACTGGCTAGTTAACGCTACTGGCAATGTTTAAATAAAAGTAACATAGGAGAGTAGTTGTGTTCACCACAGCGGAGATGGTAAAGTTTTTTTTACATAAATGACCCCAATAATGATGATACTAATTCACATAAGTGAGTGAATTCAATGTGGAACTCAGCAGACTTTTTTCTGGTACCACACCCTCCTATTGTACAGCGCAGCGACTGACTAAAAGAGGGTGGATAAAGTCGCATGAAAGATAATGAAATCATCCCCTTTCCTTCCCCTCTCTCCCACTCCACCACCAATTATTAAAACTGTCCTACTTCTGTAATTCTGTATAATATATTGTTCGATTATAGTATATTCGGTGTTAGGCCCAGTTTGGAAATTTACTCTAAAGGAATGCACACATAGCTATTACCAAAAAGTATGAGTGTATCTGTGTGATATAGCCTGTATAAATTGACTAATCAGATATTTCCACTCTTTGCCTGTATATGGACAATGTTTTGATTTTGAAATAGAAACCTTTTCAGTGTCATAATAATGTTTATGTTTGCAAATAGTGGACGCTGCATCTGCTTGATCAGATAATGATCTCATAGAGAATGGCCGCTGTTATAGCCTCCCCACCCACCTTACTATGTGATTAGTTTGACTCTGGTATGAATCTAATTGAAGTACTCACCAGATACCTCCATACAGTGAAAGATCAACGTAATGTTCGTAGATCCTACACTGATGTGGAAGGTGGGCACTAAATGGATCTGGAACTTTTTTTAAACTTTAGCAACTCACCACATATTCACCACAAACCACACTGGTTCACCTCCTTGCAGAAAAAAATGTCTTGCCTTTGTTTCAAAACGAAGCCGAGTTTTTTTTTTAGCCCAACTAACAGAATTACATAATAGATATTTCTATTCTAAGAATTAATAACAAAACAAAAGCCATGCTCTGGACGCCGTAGCTAAGCTTTAGCAATTTATTTTTGTTAGGGGAAACATTAACCCCTCATTATGTCATCCTTAAGCACCTATAGGTGCTTGTGCACAACGCTCCATACTACTTAAAAAAATATTTTATTTCCATACATACAGTCAAACATGCATACATTCCAGAATCATTCTAACAAAGAACTAATGAAGTATAAATACCCAGGTAGTGATTAGAAGACTGTGAAGCATAGTTAACCACAAAGCTATATTATTACAAAGCTTTGAACGATGACAATTTTAAGGGTGCAATACCACTTGAAACCGCAGCATTAAACTGCAGATCGAGGAGTTAATCTATGTATTTATTTCTCGTTTCTGTTCAATGTACGCTTACTTTGTTGTTTCAGTTGAAACAGACACCAACAGACAGCTCGTATAAACGAAAAAAGACCGACCAGGAACGGAGAAACAACGGTACAAACCTTACAGCTATTCAGCGAAATTCAGCCTACTGTTGCAGTTACGATGTCGATTTTTTTCCCAGCAATAGCCTACGGGCTTCCCGACAACATTACAACACCATATTTTTGATATGAAGTATTTGTTTTCCATTTTTAAAAATATATATATATTTTTTGTATCCTATTTAAAAGAAAAAAATCGTGATGTTTTTTTTAATGTGGCGTGTAGTCTGTGTACAAATATGAGTTCATTCTGGCCATCCAGTACTTCGGAATTTCGATTTTTAGACTAACGGCGCATTGTAGTCATCGACTTTTCAACCATGCCCCCCCCACCTACCCAACCACCAACTCTGAGCGCGCAATTTATTGTGGACAAAATTCTGGGTGGTGGCGACTCTAATTAGAACTGGTAAGATAACGCTGAAGAAAAGTTACTGTGCGAGTGAGCCGGCGGGGAAGAGTAGAATACTTCTGGAATGTACTGGAGGGTCCTAGACAATGAAGAAGCGGAGGCATATTAATGGCGCCTGGATTCACTCGTTTAGAATAGATATGTCATGTCTCACAGCTGCAACTTGAAGGAGAATCTGCTGTTGGTGTCTTTGGAGAGCTTGACAGAAAGTAGGTGAAGTGGGTAGAAGTTAGAAGCAGTTTCAGCATGTTAACTTCCAACTTCTCAGTTTTTGGTACTAATTTTTTTTCCCATTCCAGTTACTGTTGTGAAGGATGGATAATATATATGATATTTGCACACAATTATTATTTGATTTCTATAATTTTTTTATTTATCATTTCAGCTATTTATTATCAATTATTATGTATTTATTTATTTAAAATTAAACCTGTATCAAATTTTAGATCATAGTACTTAGTCTAATTTACCTCACAGGAGTAAGGTGCTCATATGCTCTTCATAGAAATAGATACTAATCAGTTTAGAAATATTTCGACGTCATGAATTTATGGTCAACACTATCTACTATTCTCAGCCGCATACAGTTATTCATTACTTCCTGACATATTTTGATGGATAATGTACCACACTCAGCAACACCACACTTACATCTCTCTAATATACTGGGTGCATTATCCATCAAAATAATGTCAGGAAGTGTTGACCATAAATTCATGACGTCGAAATATTTCTAAACTGATTAGTGACTAATGTGTTTTATCTACAGGCACAATGAGCTTAATAGTTTCTGCTTTTTATTTCAGCATGGACGAAGATTATAGCTTGTTGATCGCATAATAGAGTTCACCTTTAAGGGTTTATCCTTCTGACTTCATCGGTTACCTTTCCGAGTAAGTAAACGTCTTATAAAATATAACAAAAACAAAAATAAATTGCTTTGTCCCATAAGCAATGCTGTGTTGTAAGACGAGGTTTAATGCTATTCTAGGCATTTGTTTTAGATTTATATACTTCAAAGCGGCATTAGCTGATTGCATAGAAGGTAAAGCATTATCAGAAGCAAAGAATCAGTTAAAATAAAATATTATCACCAAGAACAGTGCGGGGAAACTGTACCATGTCATTTTTTTCTGGCTTGCTGAGGTAGTTCACTCTCCTCAGTACAAGGGCATGTAATTTATCTGTGTTTGAGCCAGACTACAAGTATACCAAACTTGCAGATAGAGCTTCTAAATCCAGCCCGCTCCTCCCATCCATACGAATACTGGGATAGTTGTGGACTGCGAAACCAGTGCATCCAATAATAACTGGTGAAACTAATTCTTGTCAACAATTCATTTCATCAGATTGCTTATGAACTAAAGTATGTAGTACGAGTAATTAGGTTCATTTGTGTGTGAGGGGGGGGGGGGGGGGGGGGGGGGGACCTCCCTTCCCTCTATGTACTACACTGGATTTTAGGTTTTATTATTGAGAAAGAAAAGAATTTGTGGGGCTACTTGAACATTGTTAGGAGTGAGTATACTTTAACTTCAGTGTGCTAAAAGGGAACACACTTTCCATTGGTATGATTAGTGTACTGCTAAACATTATACTTGGGTTTCAAAAGTAGGGGTTAGATAGTATAGAATGTATTTTTCTTCAAGGTAAGTTTAAACTTACCTGCAGGAACCCCCCTCTTTGTGGTTGAGTAGTCCGCTAGCCTTTTGTTTGGTGTTGTAGTCACATTACTGGTACACTCAATTTGGGGTGGCTTAGCCCCCTCCCCCCCCACCCCACCCCCCCCCCCCCACACCCCCCCCCACCCCCCCCCCCCCCCCCCCCCCCCCTTGATGCTTTGAAGGTTACGCCCCCCAGATGCCAGCACAAATGCGCTATTTTGAGCTATTCAGGCAATATCACTGTGATATATGCCCATATTGTGGAATAATAACAATTAACGGCAAAGCTGGACAGTTATGACTTTCTTATAGGGTTAATTCCCTGTAGAGACTTTCAGGCCTTGTTGGTGCAAAGCCTTCTATGTCACATGTTATCCATATTATGGCACATGCTTCTCTGTATGTGTGTATAAGATATATGTGTGACTGATTTTGAGAAAATCGGCCTAAACGCCGTGAACTTTTTTTTTCAGTAAAGCCTAACGGGTTGTTTTTTTTTTCAAGGAAAATTTTATGGCAGAAATGGATAAACATTTGTTAGCTCTATCTTATACCGCAGTTGTTAGCTCTGGCAAGCTCTAGAACTCACGCTACGTGGCTATAAACACTAGCCGGGTAGAAATCTTTTGGTGGGCTTTTCAGTAACAGCAGGAAAAATACTGTAGCTAACTAATTCGCTTACCTGTCTACATAATCTGTGTACTCATGCAATTCTCACTGTCATAGTTTCTCGAAGATGCCTAAATTAAGCCTTTTTGACTTCTTTCTATCCGCCTGCAACTGGTTTTGTTTGTAGTGTCCCGGAGACGTACGGTAATCGTATACGAAATACAAGACACGCCCCCTGGCCTTAGCAACTCCTTTACTCGGCATGATGTTTTTTCGAATCAGCAATAACCAATTGAACAATAATACTGAAGTGTTGCAACGTGGCGAATATGGCTTGTGCTACAGCTTCCAAATTTGGAAGCTGGCATCCCAAGGACCAGTGCAAATTACTGGTTTAAAAAAATAGAAAACCTTAGATATCCTTGCTGAATTTCACAAAACTGGTCACATATATATTCCAAGCTAGATTAGGTATATATTCCATGCTAGATTAGGTATATATTCCATGCTAGATTAGATATATATTCCATGCTAGATTAGGTATGTGACCTGTGAGATAACTCGTTATCACATAGTGTTATCTCATGGCTGGAATGCCAAGCTCATTACTCTAGTAGTTATAGCAACCTGCCTGGCTTACCAATTTTTAGGGTTTTTACAGCTACCTTACTCTAGTGGAGCCTGCCCAACCTGGTTAGAGCAGCTGCTGGCTGGGGGTGTGGGGAGCCACTAGAGAATTTTTCTGCCAACTTTACACCAGAACTACCAACAAACTACTTGGGTGAAGATATCTAGTAAGGAATAAACCACTTATTACACTCTTCAGAGTGATATGGCTAGATATTTCACTCTCAGGCTTTATTTTCACTCACCTCTGGCTCGTGAAAATAAATTAGCCTGCTTGTGAATATTTCACCATATCACACTCTTATTTAATAGGTACTATATGTCCAGGCGCATCCTGGACAGGAAGAGCGAACGTTTGGAACAGCACTTTTTTTTCCCCTTTTGCTTAATTAACCTCTTATTCATACCTCACCTTTCTGGTTTCACCCCTTTCCTTACTCCTACTTGTACCTCATTAGCAATAATTCATACTAACTAGTGGTGTGCTTGAGCACAAATGGCGAGCGAGCCTAAAGACTATACTATTTTTTATTGACTTCTAACACTGAAGCTACTGAAAATAAGGTCCAGTTTTTTAATTTAGCATACAGGGTAAAGGGATTTCAGTGCCATAGTAACAACTCTCTGCAACTGCTTGAATTGAAGGAAAAAAACAACAACAAAACAATACACGTTTTTTAAACGCTTTCTTTGTGATATTCTTTAGCTAAGTAGTGGTTGTAACACACAA
>WLWD01000515.1_pt1 | contig 24378 bp, 12 predicted proteins | sample 6712731 | NCBI WGS metagenome assembly WLWD01 (sample SAMN12718690, study PRJNA576275) | sponge metagenome | isolation source: marine sponge | host: Mycale hentscheli | place: New Zealand: South Island, Marlborough, Capsize Point | collected 2014-11-01 | reverse complement strand
TATAGTATGTCCAAGATGAGTTGGCCGCAAGAAAAACTTGAATAACTTTAGAAGGGAAGCAGCTACGCATCCGGGGTTTGCACCTTTGGAAAGCTCGCGCCGAAGCGGTTAAAAATATTTCCTCAGTATACTCCAAAACCGGAGAGAAAGTGCTATTCCAAAACTCAATACAAAAGTCTATGGGAATAGAAAAAACCACAGGTTTCCCGCTCAAAACGTGCCGCTTTTAGTCACGCGGTATGGCTCAATTTATCACGCGGACTGTCTTCATTAAGAATTTTGTAAACAATGAGCGGCTTCTTCTCAGATTGTTGTGTTTCTAGCTTTATATCGCGATTAGCTTAGGTTGCGAGTGTGGAAACAGGATAGACGGAGTGTTCTGTTGTTGCAGAGGGTACAGGACCACCTGATAGGATGTTGGTATGATTATTTGTCTACCTGTTCAATAACAAATGCCATATTGCCAATATATTTCAGTGATATAGCTATCATTTAGCTAGCAACTTGTAATACAGCCACACTTACGCTGTTTGACGTTAAATTGTGTGCTTGTCAAAGCCGTGTTTATGCCAATTCCTTTTCTTCACTATTATAGATGCCGTTTATTGTAAGAATTAGGACCAACTCAGGCAGAACTCCACCTTCAACTCGGATCACAACTATTTTTTGTATGTGTACTACTTAAATTTTCTCATTTCATCAATTTTCATATACCTTATTATAAATAAATGAAAAAATTGATAATTTTATTTAACATGAAAGTCTAGTAACTTTAGCTACAAGTTTACAGTGCTGTACTGCTGAATCCTGTGAACATCAGAATATTTCTTGGGACACAGTAGGTAGAATCCACTGATTTTAATCCTGTCTCTTTAGAAGAACTCCCACCAGTTTGCGTTTTCCATCTGCTGTACACTATCTGCGCATAAGAAACATAAATATCATTGAAAACAGACGAGATGAGCTGTACAGCGCCCGAAAAACTCCATAAACTTCACTAAACTTCTTTCTTTCAATAGTTACAGTATTAATGCGCACCTGTGCTACCGCCCCTTTTTCACGTGCAACGTTGACGTTTGAGCGCTTAATTGACTTGGATTCACATGACTAAATTGCTTCCGGTAAAGTACTAAATGCATTCCTCAATTACCGCGCTTGCGGTCGTGCCAACTCAACTTGGACATACTATAGTGCCTTTGCCATCTCATGAGCTGCTAAATGCCGGAAACGTTTTCATGTTCCAAATGCAACCCACAGCTCAGTGGTGTTGAGGCGTTGGGCTGCTGTCACTGCAAGGACTAGTACATCTGTGTCCACTGTCCGTACTGATACTTTGGTGTACCCTTCCTTCACAGCATCTTCTAAGTGCAGAAAGATGCGGGTGTCAGCCTCCTCATGGGAGCATGGTGCAAGACCTGATGTATCTCGGGATCGAGTACAGATGACTTCAGCACGATGGGTGGTGATTATCTGCTTGCCAGTGTCAAGGGCTGAAATGTAAGTTGCTAAGAAGGAAAACAGCTCAACCTTGTTGTCATCGATACGGAGAAACTCCTGCCAGTTTCCAGGAATGGCATTATGTGGCTCAACACGTCTACGAACTTTCTTCCCTCTCTTACTACGAGTTTGAGCCTTCAGACTTTCAGGAGAATACTCATACCATGCCACATCCAATCTGCTAACATGCTGCTGCTGTAACATGATATGTGGTATGAACACTTGCTCAGCATAGTCAGAAATAGTCCCAGGCTAAAGAGAGTGTCCACAAGGGCTCGTTTACGGGTTTTCGTATGAATCATGGTTGCCAAATATATGGCCAGTGGTGTCTCTCTCTGTTGGCTGTGCCTAGCTGTGGTGGCAGCTTTGCTCTGGTGTGCTGAACAGTTGTACATGAGTAGCTGTGAGAGGGTGATAGCTGGTTGAGGCATAGATGCAGAACTGAGCTGGGTTGTGATGTTTGTGCCATTCAACACCATGGACACTAGATCCAAGAGTGAAACTGGCTCCGACTTCTCCTGGGAATGAGCATCAAATGAGCCACTAAACTCATTCTTCATCTTCAACATGTCTTTTTTCCTCACTATCTTAGCAGCTCTGGCTAGATGAACAGCATCATTGTCAGTATCATGCTCGCATGTTCTCTTCAATGCAGCACCGACATCTTTGTTGCATATGAGGACCACATCACGGCCTTAGATGTGAGCATTCATGTCTGGGAAGTAACTCAGTATTCTGTTCTTCAGTTTGGTGGAATGTATACGCCCTGTCTCGTGTGTTCCCAGTTGTTCCAGCCTGGTACGATAGAGATTCACCAGGTCCATTAGTTTGAACACTGGTGCAATGAAACTGTCCATACGCACCTCCTCAATATACGAGACAAGTCCAGCAAACGCAATACCATGGTTAATATCATCCACACTAGATTCTGATTCTTTTGTGTCCCGTGCTTTATTGTACAGAGAGGCAAGACACTGAGGGTGGTACTTTGCCTCTTGGGCAATGAGATCTCCAGCACTGAGTTTGGCTAGAAGGGGTTTGTCCTGCAACTTGAGGGCACACTGCCTCACATGAATGTCAACCTCAAAAGTTGATGCATTACGCAGTGTATCCCCATCTGCAGATTTTCCACAGAAGAAGCATGTCTCCGTTGAATGATGTTCATGTTCTCTGCTCAGACGGGTGAATTTGCGGGGATTTGGTTCTGGATTAGGTTCGTCAGGCATTTTCCTCTTCTCAGCCCTCTGAAGTTTTGTTTTGTTAAACTGTAGTCTGCAAGAGTCATGCCATTTGGCCTTATGAAGCCGGAATGTTGCCTCGATACCCATACCCTCATCCAGTCTTGACAGTTTTAGGGTTCCTGGCAGACAACTGATCCTGTCAAATGCTTCAAGATTCTCCGCTAAGGTCTTGTACCACCCTGCCCCCTCTGTGCCACGAGCTGAAATAGCTGGACATTTCAGGATCTCAACAGTCTCTTCCTGACACAGAACACAAAGATCCCAGTTTGTTGTCAAACACTGACCTGAAGTTTGAGGCTCATCAGGGTCCACAACCTTGTACAGTTTGGCCATTGTCCTTCAAGGCATGCACATAAGAACTGATGCAACAGGGCTAGAAGTTTGCAGCTGCAAGCACAGGGTGGTCAATGCAAATGTTAATAGGTGTCATGTCAAGGTCAGCAGCTGCCATGGCTAATTAAGCTAGGTGGTTTTTGAATCTGAGATTTTGGCAAAAAATAAGTTATAGCAGCCATTTTGAAAATGGCGGCCAGTTCCTGGCATTTTGTAAATAGTACCACTGCATTTTCCATCTTTTAAAATGTAGGATTAGTCAAGAGAATCAACCTGAGCTACCGTTAAAATGATACTGGGTGGCAGCCATTTTAAAAAGCCGCCATTTTTGTTGCGAGCGAAATGTGCGATGGCCCTATAGCCAAAAATCTTCCTTAGGGTGTCCTCTCCATGTGTGCCAAATTTCACGCTTGTATCGTCAAAGGCACGATTCGCCCATAAATCTTCACTTATCTGCTGGACTATAGGGGCATTTAATGTATTAAGTGATATCACTGCGTTACACCTGAGAGTGTCTCGCTTGCTTTGCTCGCTCACCAATAGCCCTTATCACACAAATAGCATAAGGGTTATAGTAGTCATCCTAGTGTCAAAAGCGGATCTCGAAGACAATAGCCATCTAAGTGGATCTTACACTTACAGTTGTCACCCTGGATATTTGAGTAAAATATCAAGCAGTTAAACTGTGCAATCACAAAATCATGGGCTACACATTGACAAACTCACCCATTACATTATCCTATGGGCGAATTCCACAGTGTACTACAGTAGAGTGTCGGTAATCTGGATGCCAGTCAGTTATCTCCGGACACCCTAAATGCAATAGCAAATGGTCACACCCTTCCATAGTGCTCATATAGAGATATCCAGAATATTCACCTATCTGGATACCCTCTGGTGCAATAATGTCCAGATAACTAACGTTCTACTCTATTGTCAATATTATTATTATTATTCCTTTTTTTAATTTATTTTGCGTACCTACGTACACAGCTGCCCAAATGTGGCTACTAGGAAGAATCCTACCTATTGTCATCGGGGATCTAGTTCCAGAAGGAGATCCTTACTGGGAGAACTATCTCATAATGATGCGGATAGTAGACATTTTGTTTAGTCCAAGAACAACAGAGGATCTAATTGGATATTTATCACAAAAAATCTACCTGCACCATTCTCAGTTCAAGGACTTATATCCGAATGACAGCATCATACCAAAGATGCACTTCATGGTACACATGCCACGACTCACACTGCAGTAAGTACAACTGCTATTATAGGAATTCATATTACTTTAGTGACAAAAACCCCTTATCAGAAAAGTGTAGTCCCTATCCATATTTCATTTTACCAATGCTGTCTATGACTTTTATATGATACCCATTGAAAAAATTTACTTTCGAACGTAGAGTCACTCGAATGATGACATGGACATGGTTATTTTTGCAAATCTGACTGCGATTTGAACGTCTTAGACTTATTGGTGTATTATATATATCGTTATCCTCACTGTTTTGTAAAACATCCAAAAAAATAATTAACGTTTCCTATGAAATGACCCTCAAAAACATTGCTATATTAAAAAAAAATTGCGATTAATTTCATCACTGCACATTTAGCTATCTTGTCTCATATAGTGCTAGCTTAATGAAATTATTCTAGGTTTGTTATTGCATCCTTTGGTACACTCAAACAATTATTGAAGATAAATTGTAAGTCAATTCTGTTAGAGAGTACTTAAACAAAGTCAGTCTAGTTTGGGAGGGACATCCTGCATAAATGTGTTTTAAGCACGACTGACATGTAACAGTAGAGGTGTGTGGCCGTTACTTTCACTGACTAAACTTGCACACTAATTGTGTCTTATTTTAGATTTGGTCCACTTGTTTGTCACTGGACCATGAGGTATGAAGCTAAGCATTCATACTTCAAAAGCTTGACACACACGCTGGGAAATTATGTCAACATACCATACTCCTTGGCCATGCGCTACCAGCAGTATGTGTGCTACACGCAGAGCATCACGCAAGACTGCCAGAAAGACCATATCACTACTGGTCCAGGTGGGAGAACATATTCCTATATGATCACCTGCAAATGTATATTACAAAATGAACCAACTATGTATATGTATATAGCTTTCCCTGTAGCAACCACTGAACTGCCAGATACCATATCAGCCTTCAATGTCTTTGAGTAAGCAATACGTATTGTGAAATTCTTATAACCATAACTATTACCATTATAGGACGAAGTGGGCTAAAGTTCATGGGACCACATACAAAAGGAATGCTACTGTTATTTTAAACAAAGATGAGGATATTATTGAAGCACTTCAAATTCATAAAATACTAGTAGTTAACGGAACTGAAATATATTTTTATGGAAATGCACACAAACTGGACCAATATCACAGACACTACCGGACGCACACCCTGACAGATTTGAACAAACACATCCATGTATGTTATGACAAATTATATCACCACATTGTTATGCACCCAAGAACTACCAGAGTACTTCCACAGGACACCATCATTTTATTACCTCATTACATTTCATAAATTTCATTTGTTGCCACTTACTCAATATTTCCTGTTTTTATATATTCCAAACAATCACTTCAAAACTTCTTAACTGTTGCTTGGGTTCTACAGCACGGAAGAGCAGTCTAAACAAATAAGGTTCACTAGAATAAGTGCCTACTAATGGGAAATGCTCTGATCTAAAATAGTTTTACTGGGCAGCAGTGCGTTGAGCTCAGAGCTCAGTTGAGCTCGTGTGCTTGAACGTTATGACTGAAAAGTGCTAGTCTTTTAACAAAGTAAATGACCTGGTAGATCTACATACACATTGCTTCGCTAACCATAAAATTTTCTACCACGCACACCCGCGCGCCTCTTTCTCCAACAAATTACCACACCCACTAATAGTTTTGCTAATTGGTGGGTGACAGCTGAGTAGAAACCCTTTACCAATATGTTGAGTATAAGAAACCCTTTACCCATTATGAGGGTTAGAGTTAGAGTTAAACCCTTTACCATAATTTCTAATAAAAGTCTATAAGAAGCTTGTTGGCTGGTTTTGTCTCGGGGAAAGGGGACAAGAAAGCTTGGTGGTCCACTGATGATGTTTTGTAAGTTCATACACGTGTTGTCGTGTTGTTTTGTGTGGGAGGGTGTTATTATCCAAACCTTGGCAGAACTCGCAACCAAAATCCATAGAAGTGATCGAGTCCTGGTTGCAAAATGCTGAAGATTGTGTCCATATGCATGAGATTATAGTAACAAAACAAGTAGCTATGTAGTTAAACTAAGATAGCAAGCCCCTACAGGTACCTGTCTGTATCTCTTAATAAATTTTAGGGGGCGTGACTTTTTCTAGAAAAGCCAGACCCTTTGCTCGTTTTCCATACTGCAAACCTTAGCTATTGTCCACAGTATTGTTGATAAATTGTGTAGCTATAGTAACAGTGATTTGTGTGAAATATATATATATAGGTTTGCTTGAGAGCTTGATATGCCAGCCAAGTGTGTGAAACTCGCGCGTGATGAGTGAGAGTTGAGAGGTCTGCCTAAGTTAGAGTCAGATTAAATAAATAGGCTTAGCTTAAAAATTATTACTAAATGGTAGTAGCTATGTATTGCGTAGTATGTTCAACTTGATCACGAACAAAAGGTCTTCCTAAATCTACGTAAATGAAACCTTAGTGGTATACACATTTGCACTTCATAGTTAGAACTACTGCTTTGATGGACATAGCTATAAAAACATCATATGCACCTTATGCTTTTAAGTAGATAAGTAATGGTTGTTGATAGAGCTGGGCGATCACAGGCGATACGATATTATCTTGAATTATCACAATATAGCGATATTTTTTAACATGTCAATTGAAACTGTTTGCTTTTGATATGATCCTCGGCTAGCTATTGATGTAAGAACTTTGTTATCTATCCATTATAACAAAAATGGCTGCTCCTATAAAACGATATCGTGAACCAATCATATCATCTGGACATTCTCAAATATCGTATCCCGATATTAGGTTAATGTCGCGGTGCAACGATAATACCGTCCAGCTCTAGTTGTTGATAGATGGAAAACAACGGTTTGTGTGAGTCAATGTACTTTGTGTGTGAGTGTGTTGTTGTTTATATTCATATAGATTTGGTGGTCATGATAAAAGGATTTCATAGTGGCAGCAAAACATGAGACAGAATAATGTGAGTTAGTATGAATATAACACGGGTAATTATGGTAGTCAGGATAGCGTAAGTAAGGTATTGAAATCGAATGAGGTGAAGCTGAGAGCTTTTTTAAACTTTTAAGCAAAACCCCTCACTTTGCAAACTGTTCTATCTCAACTCCAGCCATACTATTTCATTTTCCGCGGCCTATTTCAATTGAACGGCAATTTTTCCCATACATTGGGCAATGTATCACCTTGCTCCCAGTGTGTCCATTGTTTCAACTGAAATTAGCCAAAAATAGTGACTGAATAACATGTCATGATACTTCTCACTCGTTCAGTCTTCAGCAGCAGTTGCATTTCTCCCCGGCCCAACTATTTCCCCTAAAATCTAAACAAAGCACACTCAAATAATAATCAATTCTAATCATACTAACTGGTATTTCTTTAACTTCAAGTTACCCATTACATTTTTGTGTGTATGTGTATGTATGTGTGCATGTTTGTATAGGTAAAATACACTTCTTCATGATCATTGAACATGGGCAATATCTTACTGGTACTTTTGAATGGTAAGTGGTAGTGCTATGGCAATGTGTGATGGCCGAGCTATATGTCAGGTTTATGAACTGCAAGGGTCACAAAATGCAAATGTGTATACTTGCTGCACACACACACACCACACCGCACACACAAACCCACACACCCACCCACATACACACACACACACACACACACAATGAGCCCAAGTATGATTGCTCTTAAAACGGTTTGCCAGCTAAGTTACTTTCAATAAAGTTCAAATGTTGACCATTGCCAGATTTGAAGGGTGATTTAAATCTGGTAAAGGGAAACTTAGCATATGATAGTAAGTGACTGAGATTGACAAAGTTTCACCTGGATGAATTAAGACACGTGGTGTTTGTATACATAATATTGTAATCTCAATATTATATTGTGTTGTCCATGCTGAAGATACTAAGAATAAATTGAACTATAAGCAGCTGTTTTGTGTGGTATTTCATTTAGGTAGGTATGGATACTGAAGTTAGTTAAGAAATAAAGGTGGGGTGGACTTGGGGATATTGGTCATATAGCTACTTCACTGAAAGGAAAATCTGATCTTACTGTACTTGTAAATTCAACATTGTTTTGCATGTTATGTAGAGAATGCACACCATCATGGATGAGTGAAGATCAGCTCTCCTGTTCACTTCAGTTATGGAGCCTTCAATTGATGATTATTTTTATAAACATTATTAGCAAATTCATATAATAACCAGTGAAATAAATATAGTCGTTAGGTAAATGATCATCACGGTTAACAATTATAACAGGAAATTCCCTGAGGTACCAGTTCAATATTGATGATCCTTGCCGATGTAATAATGTATGTTGGGCAAAGGGTCGTCAAATATGCAGGACTAAAGCTGAAGCATTAGAATAGGCTAAATGGCATTGTATTATTTACAATTTGTAAAGTGTATGTCATTCCAGTTTTAGACTGTAGCCTTTGTTGCAATGGTGTGGGCTTCACATATATTATAAAGACTAGTGCTGTGTATTGACAAACAAAAGCTTGTGAAGTAGTTTGTAAGAGCAAATTTCAGTTAACAAGAAAATGAACAAAGTTCAGCTAAAATATATGATGAGATTCTTCCATAGACTTCTATTAGAAGTTATGCTCAATAGGGTGTACTAGTACACCATAAGGTGTTATGATACACCATAGGGTGTACCGTTACACCCCTTTCCGCAAGGGTGTTTCAGTACACCCTGGTAAGGGTGTATCGTTACACCCCATTTTTTACTGTGTAACCTTCAGTCATTTCTTCAAATTTCTGGACATTTTGAGGAAATTGGTGCACTGAAGGTCTCCACACTCTCGCCTAAATGGAAATAACAATAACATTAAATATTTATAAATATTCAATTTCAGACTTATCATATAATATGCTGAAAAATCACCAAATGTATTTGTTTGAATTGACTCCATTCTCAAACACTCACTCTAGTTATAATTTTAAAAAAAATACTCAAAGTTGATCAGCCAAGCATTTACACAATCACTGAATAAATCCTCATTCTATGTTTATTTTCACTTTAGTTGGTTACGACTTCTCACACACACACAACTAATTCTAATATTCTACTTAGACCCTTTACCAAGTAAAGGCATATATGCCATGGTATACACATTTCCTCGATAACTTGTAGACTAGGTTGCACTCTACACACCTGACTGCTCTATGAAACATTGTGTACCATCGTGAAACTAGTGGAGACCTCTGTATATTAATACAACTCCTATGTGGCCTACATATATATAAGTACTTTTTAGTTATAAAAAAGATATTTTAATATGAAAACCCTTTACCTAAAGACATTCAATGACCGTTGCATATAGCCTGACATTGCTAACCCTTATCTCCTTTTAATATTGTGCGGGGTTGGAGGAAAGGGTCTGGGGACTCTAGTGCCAATGACCAATTCAAAATGAATTTTTGTGCATGCGCTAATTAAGCCTAATTATGGACACTTGGGTAGTTGCAGTCTTAAACTCCCTCCTTAATACGGGCCTATCCTTCCCAAAACTTTGGTTCAGGAAAGTCTAAGTTGCGTGGCTGGTGTCGAACAGCACGCGGTAATGGACCTCTGAGTAGTGTAAGCAGTAAGCGGGTGAGGTCGGGGTGTGGTCTCGCAGAAAAAGTGGTCGGGCCAAAACCCAACCAGCCATACCACTTCCTACGGCCTTGATGAATACTTAACTGATAGTGGCAGAGACAGCATATGAAAAGTGGGAGGGGGGAGGTGCTAAGACGACCACCTGTCAGGTTGGCTATCATACACTGAGAGTGCATCATGTTGTACATGAATAGCTAGTACTTTTAAGAGTATATGAAATTTGATTGCTGTAATTGACTTTAACCTCTATGAAGTATTCTGAAATTCCTTTATCCCACAATATGGGGGGGAGTCCCCCTCCTAAAAAGTAAGGGGCTCAAGCCCTCATCTGCCCCCTGGATTCTCTGCCACTGTGATAGTGCAATAGACTTCTCGCATAGTGGGCTTCTAATAACAACGAGGGATGAACTGATACTCAAACTCCTACAGGTTCATATGCCATGTAACTAAGAATTTAAATTAAAATATTAAATGTAACATAGCTTGACTTACCTGTGTGCTTAGTGCTAGCACTGTGCACGCACGTAGTATTAACACTGTGCACGCTAGCTGCAATTGCATGCCTTGTGGTACCTGGGATAATTGGTGCTAGTCTTATACATTTGTGGTGGCTAGGCCTTTGGACTACGAGGTACATATTGTGGCTAATTATTAACTTCTGGTCACTGAAAAGGGTTAAACCGAACCCCCCTGGCTATGGGTATGAAAAAAATAATCTGCTTGCATGTGAATGGAGGGGGCACAGGAGAGCTTTAGGTGTATGTTGTTGTGTAGATGATCTTTCACACGAATCATGCACACTTCTGAAAATTAATTTAGATTTAATGATGCCTTCACTGGTTTCTTTATGGTCGATCAAATGATAAAGTTGAATATCTGTTATATGTACATGTATGCTAATTGAGTTGACTACGTATGTTAGCTATCTATATTAGTATTAGGGGATGAGATTTCCCCTTTAGTGAAAAATTGTTATTCCTATTGTATCTATTGTTATTATTTCTTGTTTGTGTGTTTGTAGGTCTGTGATTTGCAGTCACCTGACTGTAGGACAAGGTCTGTGGATTCCTCGGAAGGCACATGTAAGGGACATGGGGTGAATCGGGTGGGGGGTAGGGGGTAAGGTAGTGGTGGGTGTGGTAGGTAGGATTGGTAGGGGTTGGATAGGTGGGGTAATTGGGTAAGGTTAGTTGGGTGGGTTGGGCGGGTGTCATTTCCTTTAGTGCATCAGTCTGTAGTACTGGGTTGGTTAGGATTAGATGGACCTTACTGAAGTTTAGATTTAATCATCTGTCCCAATGTGTTTGATTGATCGTAACCCTTCACAATCGTTTTTATCGTGTTGTTGTAGATGGTCTCTGTAGCTGCATTACAGGTGTTGTGTCTGCCTCTCTCTTCATCGTGGTCCATGCTCCCTGCTACTGTGAAGCTATCTCGGGGGATGGGGGTGGTTGTGTGGGAGTGGCTTCTCCTGGTTCAGTGCTTCTGTCCGGTTGTCGCTTAATCGGTTAGTGTTGTTTCTTGTTGTGTGCCTTGTGGAGGTGAATCTTTAGAAACATGGTGGTGGAGGGTATGGTAGTGTTCGGCTGCGGGGGTGGTGGTTGGGGGTGTGGTTCTGTGACGTCACCTGTGGGTCCATTTCCTGTCGGCCATTGTATGGTGGGTGCAGATGATGGGTGTGGCTTCCTGTTGATGAGCTGGTTTCTGATATAGTTCATAGCAACCATTGAAAAATAGGGGGGAAACAGAAGTGGTGGAAATAAAGTTTGTTATGTATTCTTTGTGTAACAATTAGCTACAACTTTACTCTTATTGCACTTAGCTAATTAGCTGTAAGTAAGGAGCGTAGCGAGCTATAATATACAAAATGTTTTGGTTTTGTTACAAACGTTTGAGGTTTAGTAGCAGTTACGACAGAAGCGTTTCCTAGCTAGGCTTGCAACTCAGTAGTTAAACATTTATAACAAAACAATTGGAACTTGGCCAGGGTTTACTTTAGTACCTACACCGCGACTTGTTAACCTTATTTTGTACGCAGGGATAGGTGGCTATCTAGACTTATTTTTACCATAAAAAATATATTTAGCTATCAGCTATACTTGAATCGTGTAAGCTAACACTTGCTAGATTAATTTAAAGATTATAGTTTTGGGGGGCATTACGGTTACATTTCTGTTTTGTTGAAACAGCACTTTTAATGAATAAAAGACAGACTCTTTCCCTGACATTCCAGCAGCCGTACTACTGCAAATAGAAATTTCAAGCGGTAACTAGCTATGCCCGCGGGCTATAAATTAGTTAAAACCAATATTTTTTTATAACTAATATCCTGGCTCTATTTACACCTTGTCTTGGATATGTGGCTTCCCCTCCCACTACATACATAGAACCCTGAAGATGTAAGCAGTTGTGAGGGCGTTTAAGAGTATTGCTGGATTTTATTTCTCTAACTGAGCTGGTCATCTGGTAGGGAAAAAAATGGCACAATATGTGTGGACAGTACCATTTGATTAGTGAATCCTGCTTGTCTTGGCTAATACCTCATCACGATGATAGCCCAGTTGCCTAACTGTGATTGTTGATTAGGTTTGTGGTACTTTAGATAGGTGTTGCACAATTACCACTGAGTGTTCACACCTATGGTGATCTCGCTGAAACAATAGAATATCCAGTGTGTAAGTGTTGCCAGCTTTGTGCTTATTATTTTGTATCGCTAAGGCTTATTCCATTTAATACACTCCCAACGTGTGGAACCGGGCACAACGCAGCACCCTTTGAAAATATTTTTTTGCACTTACAGAGTTGTCGGCGTCCAGATATTGAGCTCTCCAAATTTTATCGTCGTAGCTTAAGTCGTTCCCGCTATAATAGATTTAACCATTCCCTTCCGTCGGCTTGAAACAATACATTTTTAAGAAATCGATCGATCTTTTCTCGATATTTACGTTCGCCGCGTTGTGCCCGGTTTTCCTGTAGACGGTCACATTTTATCATGACATTGTATTATTGTAGTATTGTGTTATTGAAATAATAATAGAGATGTTGTTGTTTTTGTTGTTGTTATGCTATCAATGTTTACTGTGAGCCTGAACACATGATATGAAAATAGATATTGAATTATGCATGATTGTGGCGTGATGAAGGTGGTGGGATTAGGTTACGTATCACAAAGTGTATAAGTTCAGATTGGAAGTAGATTTTAGGCCTGAATATTATATATATATATATTTTTTTTTTGGTTTTTTATGTAGCTTGATGGACTGAAGTCTTGTGACACTGAAGCTGTGAACTCTGATGACCAGTACATAAAATCCAACATCTTTATTGTCACTTTGTGTGTTATATAATATGTATTCCATTGTAATGAATAACTTCTTTTTTTTTAATTATTGTTTATTATTGTTACCGGTAATATTATTATTATTATAATGATTAATAACATTGATTTTGTGATCACAGCAAAAAAGGAGAATGTAAATTGGTAAATATTAGCTATTATAAAAATGAAGGTCACTCGACGCCGCTGATTGTCCCCAGGATAGCCACATAGTTCGCTCTTTATTAAATTAAAATGCACTCTAATAAACTACTTTGACTTGACGTCTTGGAAAGGTTGGGGTTGTCCAAGCATAGGGAGTTGGGTCATCTGAACATTTACAAAATACTGATAGTTCATTATCTAATAAGTTTTACTAGAATGAAGAACAATAATACTGGAGACATTCCCTTCACACGTTTGATACAGATTAGTGCATAGCATACCACCTCGAATCATAAAATCAGCAACATGTCTGAATATAAGTTACTACACTATCAGACTATACATTATAGATAAACATGTTAGGCAAACTATGAAACAAGTTATATACAGTGAAGTCTCCAATAAAGGACACTCCGACAAAGGGACAATGTATTGATAATCTCTCTCAGAAAGACAAACCTGAAGTCCCCCAAAATTAATTCCTGTACCAAAATAATGCAAATAGAATCTCCCAAGGACAATCCCTCTACAAGGGACAAAATGCGCTGAATTTATATAGCTCCCGAAGTGTCCTTTATCCGGAGACTCCACTGTATACTGTATATTTGAATTGTAAATTGGTGCGCACACACACACACACTTATATATACGTATACTTATTATACTGAGTACAGAAAAACATTTAATAGCACACCGTTTTTTTAACGTGCCAAATTGGAGTGATAATATGGTGAGAGAACCCACATGTATTTGCAGTAAGTAATTTCTTGTACTTCTCGTGATATTATTACTCCACCAGTTACAATTTTTTTCCATTGATTTTCCATTGATTTTGCTCACTACGCAAATGCATGAGTAGTGATGTGGAAATCATTGCATGAGTAGAAGTATAATTATGATGCATAGTTCACAACACAATCATAAGTGATTAATTTTCTTCTTTTAATGTTCCAGAATGTGGAGTTTCACCCATAGAGCATTTGTGTTAAATATGGGAAATTATAACACACTAATATGTGGAAATACTTTGATAATATCAAGGGTACAATAAATACAATATTGAATCCTATTGGATTATCAAATGCTTGCACATGATAAAGCAGTAGCCGTAATGTGTTCCAATGCCATACGTAGCAAAGATTGTGGTTGAGCACTGTTTTTGTGCTTCCAAGTTCTTATGCTGATTATTGTATACAATTAGTACTTTCGAGGCAATGTTAGAAACTGTCTAATATCCACGTAGGTATATTTTATGCATATGTATGAATTGAATAAAAACCACCAGGTAACATCTAGCAACATGAATGCACAATACAAACATACATACACACACAGCAAATTATATATTTAATTTGGTAGATGTTTTTTAATGAACTTATCTTTCCGACAATTTAACTACATACTGTAGAATGTCAGTTATTCGAAAACAACCAAAACTCAATAGTGGCACGTGCAGTCACAAATAATTTGCTTGACCACACCCTCTCATAGCAGCACTCTACAATACATTTTTCTATAGGATTCAGTTATCCGAACACCCCTCGATCCCAGTGTGTTCGGATATGTGACATTCTCTAATCAGTCACACAAGAACTGGAGAAAACAAGTATTTTGTACAACAATGCGCACCTCATTGATGAGGACAATTATTGTGTGTGTGTGTGTGTGTATGTATGTGTGTGCAGAACTGAGAAGATATACAATAATTTATTCAACTGTCAGACTGGTTTGTTACCACACTATAACACAACCTATCCTCTGCCTAGCGTATGTTCACAGGAAGTGAATTACCAACAGTTGTATATTCATCACTGACAAAATTTGGTAAATATATCTTTTTATCTTTTTCAGCAAGCTGGCTCCCTTCGCAAATTCAATTAATACAGCCACTCCTTGCATGTTTTGAGCTATCATTGACAGAGCACCGCAGGGATAACAGCCTCACATATGGCACATCCCATCATAAAAGAAAACTTGACAGCTCCATGGAGCATATATGTGTGAGTGAGTGTGTGTGTATGTGATGTGATATGTAGTGTATGTGGAAGGAACTTCGCACGGCCTGGAGACCTCAAACGACACAAGTGTTTACAAGAACGACAGAAACCAGTGAAGGACCAGCAAGGCGCTGTACAATGTGGAGTATGCCAGCGATGGTTTGGAAGTGCCAGCGGTCTTGCTGTTCATCGGCGCACCCATAATCCCCAGCTGAGTTGAGGCCCTACTCACCCTCCATTGGAGGGACGCGTGACCCGTTGTGGGCAGTATTGAGACAAGACAAGTATGCACGTGTGTGCATGTGCGTCCAAACTGTGTGCTTGTTTTTCACATATCTTAACATATTTATACTTTATACCACCACCCTCATGTCACCATGTTATTTATTGTTCGATGAAGGTCACTGTTAGTGTAATGAACCGAATTACAACAAAGAAAGGCTAGTGGAGTTTCAATAAAAACCTTGTTATATCTATCCCTAGCCAAACAGGTATATTTAAAGTAATAAATGTGTATGCTTGCATGCAAAATTTGATAGGTAGGCAAAGTAGAAGCATTCATTTCTGATATATTGCCCACATGTATCGACTGGTTGCACCATTGGATATTCACATTTAAATAAATTTTTATTTTGAATAACTGAAACTGGCAATATTAAAATAATGTATGAATATGACTACAAAATACCACAAAAAAAACAGCTGGAAATTTTGAAACAAGGAATCAATTTAGTTATAATAGTTACTTAGATATCCTGGACATCTTCTCTATAGAAGAATCCTGAAAGTCAAAGAACAATAATGAGGAAATGTTAGTGAGCAAGCATTACTGCATCCTACTCGGACCAAGATGTACGAATAAAAACTAAAAGTATTGCATACCCACACTGACAACACAACTCAGGATTAGGGCTACTAACTGCTATTATTAATAAAAAGAGGCTCTAAACGGTGATTGCTAAAAAAAATAATAATAGTAGTACAATTACTAAATTTACCGAAATTATGTTTTCTGTTTAACAAGAAAGTTCACAAACTGAGACTGAGCAGATGACCCCACATATCAATAACCTATAACCACGTATGAAAGCAGCCGCAATAATATGCGGTCAGGTTGTGGATGCGATTTCTGCGATTTCAACTTACATCATGCACATACTTTGTAGGATTTTTCAATGTTTCGGGTTGTAACTCTACAACTAATCATACGCTATTTCTGAAAAGTAATTTTCAGCCTGAATTCATAATTCATCCTTTAATGTAGCATTACAGAAACTTCGAAAATAGTTTTCAGTCAAACAAAAAAAAAATGCTTTCTGAGGTACTCAAGATCTATGACCTCGCGATATAAGTCAGGAACAAAAGTGTTAAGCAGGAAGCACCGTACATAGACATTAAAGTTTCATTTGCGCATGTGTCGTTTCCCGCCCCCAAGCAAAAAATCCTGTATGAATCCCTGACTTGGGTAAAAAACAAAAAACAAAAAAAAACACACAAACAAACAGAACAACTGTAATTTGCTTAATATCAATCCTTTATGGGTACCTTAGCAACATACTATTATAGTCTTGCCGTACTACATCAGCAATAATTCTTTGCGGCACGCGGCAACTACTGGTGAGGTGAGTGTTGCTTGTAGGTTAAGCTTCTCTTATGAAGACAGCATTAATGTCCACTGTTTCATTGCAGGAGTTGCAAAATGACTTGCTCAAGCTCTATACCTACCGACTTGCATGAGTTACACGTCTGCATATTCATCTTGATAGTACTCCAAATAACTAATTCTTTGGTATTTTAATAACTAGCTAGTGTATAATAACGCTGAGGTTCCACCCTTGTGCTTCATATAATTAGCAAACACTGAACAAGTGAAACCTTCAATAACTTCATCTTCGAAGTGTTTCTCTATCGCTTCTTGAATTTGAGTATATCCTTTCCCCTGACATTAAAACATAACACGAAACTAATCACAGATATATTAAAACTCACTTCATTCCCTCAATTATTCATACTTTCAAACTACATAGAAAGACACATGAACCTGAAAAAAATTGATTTATTCTAATTTTTTTCGATAATGTAGAAAACATTACCTGTATGGTAGACCCTCCCCTGAATTACAAAGTGAGAAATACTCACATCACTGTAAACTTTCAAACTTGGACAACTCACAACTTGTGAACTGTATGCTTTCCCACATAATTTATAGCAAGCTATAATTAATATATTTTTAATGTTTAGTGAATCAAATTACTACATTTAAAGTAGTGTTTTTTTTTTACTTGAGGATTCTTCTTTAATATTTCATTACTGGTTCGGTTCCATTTGAATTCTAAAAAATTTCTATGGCTTATTTTAGACAGGTAAAAAGTATCTACTCTTCTGTACAGAATTCTAACAGTTAATCCATAAGAACATAAGAATCTTGTTGTTGATCTCTACTAAAGATGGGTGAATACCTAACAATTAAAAACATATTGGGAGTAGGGCCTGCCCAATAAAGCTCGAAATATTTAGATTATTCCTTACTTTATTATTTAAAAAATTGTGTTATTATTCCATAAAAATAATTAATATTATTATTCCATAAAACTTCTTATTATTCTCTTAATATTCCAATTAGAAATAAGTGAAATAGTGATAATTGCAGTAGCTATATTATAATGTTGGTATGTTTATGAAATTAACGAGTAAAAGTATTGTTCTCTCTTACTATTATACTTAATTGCTCAGTATAAAGGATTTAATAATGCTATTTAATTTTTCAGTGAAAACCTTGAATACCACCGTAAAAGTGCTCAATAAACGGAGAAAAACTTGCTCCTGAAGCTGAAAAAAGTTCAATTCTGAGAAATCCTACCAGACATTTGGAGTAAAAAGTGAATTACTGAATTATATGCTCAGCAGTGGATGAACCTTCTCGTTTCTCTTCAAATTCATAATTGGTAATAGTTTACATTTTTTTGTCAATTGTGATCCAATATTTATAGTTTTGCACCCTAATGTGCTTTAGTATATTTGGCAATTTAAAATTTTGTGGACACTCATGTTTTGAATTATAAAGTTATTGTGCTATTAATTTAGTGTTTTTAATGTTAGTTTGTTTTTATTTGGGTACCATTAAAATTGAAGGCTTATTAATTTAGCCATAATATGGAATAAAGTATAGCAGTAGTAGTACACAGTCGTTGGTATGCAGTATAAACAGATGTAAGGAAGATAAAAGGATTGTTTTTATATTTCCTTAAACTACTTTTTCACAGTGCTGTATCGCACAGGTTCCGTGTTTACCCAAGCTCTAGCCACAAAATATTTTCTGATCACTCTAATCATTCTGCTAGATTATTACTTGTCTAGACAATTGTAAGACAGTTAAGTCAGTGAATCAAGACAGTTGAAGAGGCATCAGGGACTGCAACCCCCTTATCTACTCTTATACAAGTGCGAGCACAAGTTCAGTTATGATGGTTAGCTGTCTTGCTGGATCATTGATGAAAGTAAACTAGCTAATGAGTCTTCTCTACTCGGAGTAGTCATCAATAGCCAGTGTAGAGTAGTGCATGTCAACTGGCAACACCAAGCTTGGGACCATCCCCTTGGGCTTATCCCTAGCAACTTAAGTTTACACATGTCTATGCTAAATCATGACTGTTTGTTAAAAGCTACAAAAAATGTAAATTTAAATTACACAAGCAGGCAAATAAATGAACTAGCTGCTACAACAAAAAATATCAACAGAATACATAATTGTTGTATATGTTTATTAATAATAATTTTCCTTGGAAAACGTTAGATTAAAATGTAGCTGTTCTATTATTTTTTCTGTTCCTCCAAAACAAAAATAATGCCAATAATACAATCATTCCGGTAATGCCCATACATGCTAATCGAACAATGTGGTCTATAGTTCCGCCATTATCAGTAACAACTTCTCCAGTAGAATTACAGCTTATGTAAACCAATGGAAGTTGGTTGTTGCCAAGTAGATAAACTGGGGGCACCATTAACAATAACAGATAGCTGATTATAGGCAAGATATATCAGAGCATGAAAAACAAGAAATTCTATTATCATCGTCATCATCATTACTATTGTCCTCATCCGTTGTATAATTAACACATATTTTAGTAATAGCCACAACAGTTATTATGAACAGAAATATTGAGCCCAAAACAACTGCATAGATAGTGCATTGGATATTGGCTGGTATGAGTGAAATAGTGGCAAATATGGCATTGGCGTTCACTAGGACAGTGATCACTCCAAAAAAACGACTCTCAAATATGTGATAGGTCTTTTTGGACTTCTTTTGAATGATAGTATGCAGAGTTGGAATAACATAGGTCAGAAAGAGTATTGCAAACAGCAAAGAAGTTAAAGCTATGAACTGGTTTGCTCTTTGGCAGGATTCGTTGCAGCCTAATAACATTCCATAGCGAATCATAATTCTGTTAATGTTTTTACCATAGTAATAGGCAATTGCCAATATTATTTGAAATATCCAAGCTATATATCCTGCTACTGATTTCTCTAAATACTTCAAAACCAACATAGATAAAGGCAGAATTATAAGGGCACCAGAAATGCTGAATAATACTATGATGGCTATAGCGGATTCTTTAGTAGTCTTGAATAATCCAATAACATTTGATAAAATACTGAAAATGATATCTAAAAGGAATATAATTGATGACATGGCTTTTGGGTGTAGTAGAAGTTTCTTCTACAAGAAAACAATAATCAATTATACATGAATTTATACTATTTAAAAATATTTGTACCATTATTATGTCCACAAGAAGACGAATTTAACGTAGATACTTCAAGTTTGCTCAGATACACTAACTGCAATTACAAAATTTAGCATTTACTTAAATGAGGCACAAACAGTCTATCAGAATTTGACTCTGCTTAATTTTGCTACACATTAAACAATATAAATATGAATTAAAGATTCCATAATATTCTTATAACAATGACCAAAATAAAAAAAAGGGAAGTACTAGACATCAGCAATAATTTTAGAGAAGCGTTTGTTAATTTTTGGTACATAGAAGGCCGACCAAAAAATATATACAAGCAATGTAATGATGACAGTTGACTCAAGATCTTCTGCATTATTATGTTAATGCTCATACTAGAAGGAATTATCTTGCTAATATAATAGCTGTCACAAATAAAGTAATATAATACAATAATACCAAAGTGAAAATCATCGACAATACTGTCAATGTATTTGCAACCAAAATGTAAATTACACATGGATTGCCAAAAATATAGCCATCCCTTGCACAATTAAGGAAAAGGATGTTATGCTCATCATAAATATTATGTTGGATCAAAGTTACAAATGTTCCATTCATTACAACTATATATCCAGCTTAATAAATTCTTGTTCTTTTGTATTGATTATTGTTCTATCTATATTAACCTGGACAATGCATACTAAAAAAATGAGTTAATGATGATCTAGAGAGATGCATCATCAATGGGAACATTATAGTTCAGTAACGTAAAAAAAAAAATGTTAATTTAAGCACTTGGACTCAACAAAACTAGGAGAAGATAGAGCTTAATTAATTCATAAATCCGTTTATTATGGCTTCCAGTAGGCGCTCAGCGTATTTATTTCATGATTATAATCATATCTATTGCGAAAGTATATAAAATGTGTTTCGGTAGCTATAGCATGACAAAGTCGCTCGCAATCTTTGTTGAAGCACACCAATAGTTACATTATCAACAACAGCCCTAATAATATAATTATAAAGAACTTGTATAAAACTGGCGCGGTAAAAAGTTACATATGCCTAGCTTACCTTAAATATTATATAGAGTTTTGGTCGGACTTGACTTGAGCTAGTAATCAGAGGCTATAGTTTCACCCAGATGTGAGGTGGAAGTGAGGGGCGGAACATCAGTGTTAGGTTCAGGGGTGGAACATCAGTGTTAGGTTCTGGGGCGGGGTTGGCTTGGTGAGTTAACATTCTTTGGAATGATATTCATAGAATTCAAAAAAATAACTTTCTGAGGAGTAAGGAAATTACTCTGTGGATGTATTCGTACTTCTTGGTAAAGTATACAGAATGGAGTGGGCCACCCTCTAAGATACTAGACAGGTGAATATCTTTCTTCTTTTTGTCTAATACTGTGGCAACATGTGACATAGTTTATCTTAAGTTATGAATTAGTCGAATCCTTTATGTCCAAAAGTGAGATCTAACATAGTTCATTCTCCCAGAGTAATTGTTATGGCTAGATGCAGAATGGCTGAATGTGTAGCATGAGGGACTGACTACCAGGTGAGGTGTAAGCAGGGAGTGAATAGGTGAAAAAGTTACTGCAGATCATCAAATTATAATCTTCTATTAGCTTGTCGCCTCACTTGGAGTAGTAATATTAGGTATGTGCTGTATCGTCTGGGAACTTAATAAATTGAAATAGTGCCAAAGCTACAGATACTCTTATCTTTAGTTTTAATTCTTTGTATTGCTGCTGTTATTTTGTGTTCACTAGTTTGTTTGATTTTTCTATAACCACTGTTTTAATTGCTTATATTTTAATTTATATTCAGTATTGTTCTAAATGTACTTGTTATGCGATGTTTATATAGCAATAAATAATAATTATGGATTTTTAAGTTTATTGTAGTCACAAATACATACAATTTTCACAAGACACAGTATATAATTGCATTGTGATATCTATATTAACATAAAATTAGTCAGTAAGTATATTATCTGATCGGAGTCTTGCTTGCAGACATGAATAAATATCTTCAAATCACATTATTTTAATAGTTTTCAAAAAGCATGGTGGTCACATTATATTATTATGAGATTGATATATTATAAAAGATACATTTACATGGATTATTTTTTATGCAAAAACTCAAGGTCATTCTGCACATTTTCAAATTAAGTTAATTACATGATAATTGCATGCAATTTCACTTTAAGGTTATTTGACTTATTTATGTATAAATTACATAGAATGCAAGCTTGAATTTCCAATAATGTTAATTTACAACAGTGAAATCAGAAGTGGAATTTATATGATTCGCTAGTAAGCGTTAATGCTTGACATAAATATTTAATAATACTTGATATTGTCCAGAAGATTAGAAAAATACCAACCAACCACGATATGGACCCATCTTTGGTGTGATAGCTGTCTTCCTTAATACCAACATCTTTGGTGTGATAGCTGTCTTCCTAAATACCAATTCTATATTTGCCACTTCGTAGCTCATGCTAGCAAACTTCCAAAATACACATTTATGTCAGTGATATATTGTTCAATGTGTCAAGCCACAGTGGTGGCGGAAGCATTTTTTCATTGGTCAGGCAAATTCATACCTTCTATTTTCATAGCTCATTTTGTATTAAAGGAACAATGTTATTAAAATTTGAATTTGAAATAATAAAAGAAAATTAATGATTAGCTCAAGTTAAAATGATCCAAAAATTCTTCCTGCGCTCACTTCCACTAATAAATTCATGTTTGCAACTTAACTGACTTCTCTGGACAGTACTGCTCTAGTACGCTACCGCTGGAGTCGCCACAGGATGCCATACCAAATTCAACTGGTAAGTATCGTTATTGGCGAGCGAGCGTAGCGAGCGAGACACTTACAGGGGTAAAAATGAAAAAATCGGGGATGTTTGTTTATTGGCGAGCGAGCGTAGCGAGCGAGACAGTATTAGGGGTGGATAATGCAAAATCGGGTATATGTTATATGTATATATGTATATATGTATGTATGTATGTATGGATTGTACGTATGCCCTTTAAAAGCGCGCGCGGGGAACTTTTTTCTCCAAAAACACGGCTTTTTAGGCTTGACCCCACTTTATTATGAAACTACAGCATTAAGCAAGCCTTACTTTATACTTAAGCGCAGAAGTGTGAGAAAATTCCTGCAAAAACGCTTGCTTTTCAAGAAACAAAAAGTTGATTCGACCGGTTACTATGGCATTGAAGACCCTTTTCCAGACTTAATTTCAAAACTTCGCCGTTTTATGGGGGGATAAGGAGTGCAGGTTGTTGGTTGTCAAGAGCCGTTGGTAGTCAGAATACCGTAGTATTAATGCTGAGGAAGCTACTACTTCTCGAGGGAAGCTGAGGTCAGTACGTAATTCCACATTTGTTAGCTAAATATGCAAAATTAACTCTGGCCTTTCTTTTTTGTAGCTAAGAGCTTGTCAACAGTGACTGGTAAATTCAAATAGTCAGATTGGCTCCAATTTGGTACTACAAAAGTTACCACTGCTCAAGAAAGTGAGGTAAGAAAGTAATTTTGTATTTGTGTGCTAAAATTGATTGTCTTTTGTTTTTGTAGGTGAGAGCTTGTTGTCAAGAATTCAAGATAATTCAGATGGTCAAAGTAACTTCAATCAGAAGTTATCAATACTCAAGAATGATGTAAGTAGTAATTCCATATTTGTTGGCTAAAATTACAAATAATAACACCAGTTTATTTTTTTTATCGTAGCTGAGAGCTTGTTCAAAAGTTACTGGTGATTGAGATTATCAGAATGGTTGATGTTTGATACTCCATTAATCAGGTAAGAGAGTGGTTTTGTATTTGTTTGCTGAAATAAAAGGTCATAACTGCTATTATAGTGTGTGCATGAACTAAGCTAAAACATAGTAACAATACTTAGTTTTATGTTACCTAACATCAGGCTCGCTCGCCATTTGTGCTCAAGCACACCACTAGTTTATATATATGGACGTATGTATGTCATTTTGTACTTTGACCCTCCGTATTTTTGTGTTCGCTCCGCGTTCGACCCCGTCCCAAACTTCACTAAACAGAATCCTCCGGTTTAGTGACCATTACCCGTATCACCTTAGAAATTGAATTGTTTACGGCTTTGAATTGTTTTGCGGGTGCAGTTAAGACCCAAAATCTTATGGGAGCTCCATTTCTATTCGAGTTAGTGGCGGTGG
>WLWD01001715.1_pt1 | contig 24406 bp, 21 predicted proteins | sample 6712731 | NCBI WGS metagenome assembly WLWD01 (sample SAMN12718690, study PRJNA576275) | sponge metagenome | isolation source: marine sponge | host: Mycale hentscheli | place: New Zealand: South Island, Marlborough, Capsize Point | collected 2014-11-01 | reverse complement strand
TTTTTTTTTTTTTTATTTAGCAGTTTGAAATGTTTTACAATGTTAAATGATATAATATGAGGACAAACTAATAGTATGATAGTGATGAATTCTTTTAGTGACTAAGTCTTATAAAGTTTAATAGTGAATCAGGTAACTTTGAAATGATCTATTTCAAAAATAATATAGTGGTGAAAAATAATAAAAATGGAACTTAATGATTTCATTTTCAAAGTTAAAATACGCTCCAATAAGGTATAATATAAGTTCAATAAACATTGTAAGTACTAACTATAACATGTTTGTATAAAACTAATATTGGTATACACGTATAATGCATATAATTATCTACGGCACAATCATTGTATGTATTGTTTGGAGTATACTGACAACTTTGTTTAGACATTGAAAAAATATAATAATTCTTACTGTGTGTTGTTTCATTAGTTACAAAATTATCTATTACACTTTCAGAAATTCCGTTATCCAGCATAAAGTTCGCCAGCTCAGTGCACGACAATCCTTCCATCGCTAGTTGCTGTAAGTGCAATATTCTGTCAGCTTTCAAGTCAATCCTTATATAGGCCGAGTATGCCTGTGATCATGTGATCACCGAAACTGTGTTAGCCACTATGTCTGCTGGGAGAGCTATTGGCTCCCATAAGTCAAATTCAAATCTATTTAGCCAAAAGTCTACAAGAGGTTTCAGGTTTTTTTAAATGGGGAGAGAGCTATTGGCTCCCACCAAAGTCAAAATTCAAATCTATTTATTATTGTTGTTGTTGTTAATATTATTATTGTTATTATAATCATTATTATTATTATGATTATGATTATTATTATGATGATGATGATTATTATTATTATGATTTTTACTATTATTATTATTATCATCATTATTATTATTATTATTATTATTACTGTTATCATCATTATGTTATTGTTGTTGTTGTTATTATTATTATTTTTTTTATTTTTTTATTTTTTTTTTTTATTAGTATTATTTTATTATTATTATTATTACTATTGCTATCATCTGGAGAAAACTATTTGCTACGATAAGTCTTTTATAGAGAAATTTGCTCGCCATCTTGTGAAAATGTACTATGTACTAGACGTACGACATGACAATTTTCAGATACTTTCTTTCAACTTACCATTGAACTAGTGTGCAATCTTTTTCCACAACTTAATTTTTATTCTATTGTACAGTATGTGTGTGTGGGTGTATGTATGTGTGTGTGTGTATGTGTGTGTATGTGAGTGTGTGTATGTGTGTGTGTGTGTATGTGAGTGTGTATGTATGTGTGTATGTGTGTGTGGTGTGTATGTATGTGTGTGTATGTGAGTGTGTGTATGTGAGTGTGTGTATGTATGTGTGTGTGTATGTGCGGGTGTGTGCGTATGCATGGTCGTAGCAAGTGATCTGGCAGATCCACTTTGATCGGACCACTTTTGAGTTTAAGAGTGGGTGTGTCAGATATTTAACTGGGCATATGCTACATGCATGCTGCTGAACTGGATTTTTTGTGGCACATATGACCTCATCTTCTCTTTCAATATAAATCTTTGTTAACATCCCATATTTTTCAAGAGCCACACTTATCATAGCTTGACTGCACCCACTCCCTGGCCTTACCATTTCAAGTGCTTGCTACAGTGTGTATCATAAGTCCAGGGGATTGTGCCTGACTGTTGTTATTTAAATCAGTAGTGTGTGTGTGTGTTCCTTTATTTTACTTTCAGTTGCTTTATTTTTTCTCTCTTTCTTTCCTTTTTATTAATTTCGGTCCCTCCCTTCCTCCCTCTATCCCTTCCTTATTAGTGTGTATCATGTATTCTTAACCTCTATGTATGTGTTGTGTGTGTGTGTTTGTTTGCTTCATCTTTTCTCTCATTGTCCTCTTTATCCTCCCTCCCGCTTAACTTGGAACAGTCACCCCCCATTAATTACAATGTATAGTTAACAAAAAAAAGTGTGTGTGTGTGTGTGCATGTGAATTATTATATATGGAAAATGTAGAAACCATAAAAGCAACAATTAACTCATTATCCAAACTATAATTATTTTGTGTATATCATGTATTCTTAACCTCTATGTATGTGTTGTGTGTATTGTGTGTGTGTTTGTTTGCCATTGTCCAAACTATATTTTGCTTCATCTTTTCTCTCTTTCTCCTTATTCCTTTCTTCCTCCATCCGTCCCTCTCTCCCTTCCTTCATTTTTTAAAAATGTGTATCATGTATAACTTGTGTGTGAGTCCAGGGGATTGTGCCTGACTGTTGTCAAGTCAGTGGACAAATTGATCTTGGAACACCCTCACCCCTCATTAATAAAAATGAAGGAGTTAACAAAAAAACAAAAAGTGCATGTGTGAGTGTGTTAGAAGACAGAGACTCTGCTAGGTACTAACCACTATGATTTAGCAGAGCCTCCTCCTGTCTTCTGGCACATACAAAAGCAGCTGCTATTATTGTAGACACTGGTCAACCACTATGGTTTGGTTGGGGGTGGATGGTACATGTTGAATTACAAGCATGTGTTGGGTACTGTACTCATGCCAAACTCATGATGGTGCGTACTACTACTGGGAGTATCATATAGATTAAAAATTAAAAGGTACATTCACAACCTTCATATTGAAAGCTTTAAAATGGATTAGCATGCTCCAAAAAATATAATGAAATGTGGTTTGCACACACACACACAAACACACACTATCACTTGGGGGTACCCATAAAGGATGATATTAAGCAAATTACAGTTGTTCTGTTTGTTTGTTTGTTGTTGTTGTTGTTTTTGACCCAAGTCCTAGGGATTCATACAGGATTTTTTGCTTGGGGGCGGGAAACGACACATGCGCAAATGAAACTTTAATGTCTATGTACGGTGCTTCCTACTTAACCCTTTAGTTCCTGACTTATATCGTGAGGTCATTGATCTCGAGTACCTCAGAACACTTTTTTTTTTTTGGCTGAAAACTATTTTCGAAGTTTCTGTAAGGCTTGGGGCTCCTAAAGTCTACATTAAACATTAAAGGATGAATTATGAATTTTGGCTGAAATTACTTTTCAGAAATAGCATATGATTAGTTGTTACAACCCGAAGCATTGAAAAATCCTACAAAGTATGTGCATGATGAAAGCTGAAATCGCAGAAATCGCATCCACAACCTGACCGCATATTTTTGCGGCTGCTTTCATACGTGGTTATAGGTTATTGATATGTGGGGTCATCTGCTCAGTCTCAGTTTGTAATTTGGGTAAATTTAGTCATTGTACTACTATTTATTTATTTTTTTAACAATCACCGTTTAGAGCCTCTTTTTATTAATAATAGCAGTTAGTAGCCCTAATCCTGAGTTGTGTTGTCACTGTGGGTATGCAATACTTTTAGTTTTTATTCGTACATCTTGGTCAGAGTAGGATGCAGTAATGCTTGCTCACTAACATTTCCTCATTATTGTTCTTTGACTTGTGCAATACTTCTTGCTCTACTATGCTTGAAGTGAACTTATTGGTGAATTGTTGTATTATATCTGTTTCAGGATTCTTCTATAGAGAAGATGTCCAGGATATCTAAGTAACTATTATAACTAAACTGATTCCTTGTTTCAAAATTTCCAGCTGTTTTTTTTGTGGTATTTTGTAGTCATATTCATACATTATTTTAATATTGCCAGTTTCAGTTATTCAAAATAAAAATTTATTTAAATGTGAATATCCAATGGTGCAACCAGTCGATACATGTGGGCAATATATCAGAAATGAATGCTTCTACTTTGCCTAATTATCAAATTTTGCGTGCAAGCACACACATTTATTACTATAAATATACCTGTTTGGCTAGGGATAGACATAACAAGGTTTTTATTGAAACTCCACTAGCCTTTATTTGTTGTAATTCGGTTCATCACACTAACAGTGACCTTCATCAGTGGATGACAAACAATAAATAACATGGTGACATGAGGGTGGTGGTATAAAGTATAAACATGTTAAGATATGTGAAAAACAAGCACACAGTTTGGACGCACACGCACACACGTGCATACTTGTCTTGTCTCAATACTGCCCACAACGGGTCACGCGTCCCTCCAATAGAGGGTATGAGTAGGGCCTCAACTTGGCTGGAGATTATGGGTGCGCCGATGAACAGCAAGACCATCGGCACTTCGAAACCATCGCTGGCATACTCCACATTGTACAGCGCCTTGCCGGTCCTTCACTGGTTTGTCGTTCTTGTAAACACTTGTGTCGTTTGAGGTCTCCAGGCCGTGCGAAGTTCCTTCCACATACACTACACATCACATCACATATGCACACACTCACGTACACTCACACATATATACTCCATGGAGCTGCCAAGTTTTCTTTTATAATGGGATGTGCCATATGTGAGGCTGTTATCCCTGCGGTGCTCATTCAATGATAGCTCAAAACATGCAAGGAGTGGCTGTATTAATTGAATTTGCGAAGGGAACCAACTTGCTGAAAAAGATATATTTACCAAATTTTGTCAGTGATGAACATTATATACAACTGTTGGTAATACACTTCCTGTGAACATACGCTAGGCAGAGGATAGGTTGTGTGATAGTGTGGTAACAAACCAGTCTGACAGTTGAATAAATTATTGTATAATCTTCTCAGTTCTGCACACACATGCACACACACACACACACAATAATTGTCCTCACCAATGAGGTGCGCATTGTTGTACAAAATACTTGTTTTCTCCAGTTCTTGTGTGACTGATTAGCTACTGAATACAGTAGAATGTCACATATCCGAACACACTGGGACCGAGGGGTGTTCGGATAACTGAATCCTATAGAAAAATATATTGTAGAGTGCTATGAGAGGGTGTGGTCAAGCAAATTATTCGTGACTGCACGTGCCACTATTGAGTTTGGTTATAACTGACATTTGTCGGAAAGATAAGTTCATTAAAAAACATCTACCAAATTAAATATATAATTTGCTGTGTGTGTATGTATGTTTGTATATACATGTTGCTAGATGTTACCTGGTGGTTTTTATTCAATAAAATATACCTACGTGGATTTTAGACAGTTTCTAACATTGCCTCGAAAGTACTAATTGTATACAATAATCAGCATAAGAACTTGGAAGCACAAAAACAGTGCTCAACCACTCTTTGCTACGTATGGCATTGGAGCACATTATGGCTACTGCTTTATCATGTGCAAGCATTTGATAATCCAATAGGATAATATTATATTTATTGTACCCTTGATATTTTATCAAACTTCCACATATTAGTGTGTTATAATTTCCCATATTAAACACAAATGCTCTATGGGTGAAACTCCACATTCTGGAACATTAAAAGAAGAAAATTAATCACTTATGATTGTGTTGTGAACTATGCATCATAATTATACTTCTACTCATGCAATAATTTCCACATCACTACTCCTGCATTTGCGTAGTGAGCAAAATCAATGGAAAATCAATGGAAAAAAATTGTAACTGGTGGAGTAATAATATCACGAGAAGTACAAGAAATCACTTATTGCAAATACATGTGGGTTCTCTCACCATATTATCACTCCAATTTGGCACGTTAAAAAAATGGTGTGCTATTAAATGTTTTTCCGTACTCAGTATAATAAGTATACGTATATATAAGTGTGTGTGTGTGTGCGCACCAATTTACAATTAAAATATATACAGAAGTCTCCGATAAAGGACACTCCGACGAAGGGACAATGTATTGATAATCTCTCTTAGAAAGACAAACCTGAAGTCCCCCAAAATTAATTCCTGTACCAAATAGAATCTCCTAACGACAATCCCTCTACAAGGGACAAAATGCGCTGAATTTATATAGCTCCCAAAGTGTCCTTTATCCGGAGACTCCACTGTATATAACTTGTTTCAAATAGTTTGCCTAACATGTTTATCTATAATGTATAGTCTGATAGTGTAGTAACTTTATTCAAACATGCATGTTGCTGATTTTATGATTCGAGGTGGTATGCTATGCACTAATCTGTATCAAACGTGTGAAGGGAATGTCTCCAGTATTATTGTTCTTCATTCTAGTACAACTTATTAGATAATGAACTACCAGTATTTTGTAAATGTTCAGATGACCCAACTCCCTATGCTTGGACAACCTCAACCTTTCCAAGACGTCAAGTCATAACTATAACATGTTTGTATAAAACTAATATTGGTATACACGTATATGCATATAATTATCTACGGCACAATCATTGTATGTATTGTTTGGAGTATACTGACAACTTCGTTTAGACATTGAAAAAATATAATGATTCTTACTGTGTGTTGTTTCATTAGTTACAAAATTAGTAGTTTATTAGAGTGCATTTTAATTTTATAAAGAGCGAACTATGTGGCTATCCTGGGGACAATCAGCGGCGTCGAGTGACCTTCATTTTTATAATAGCTAATATTTACCAATTTACATTCTCCTTTTTTGCTGTGATCATAAAATCAATGTTATTAATCATTATAATAATAATATTACCGGTAATAATAATAAACAATAATTATAAAAAAAAGAAGTTATTCATTACAATAGAATACATATTATATAACACACAAAGTGACAATAAAGATGTTGGATTTTATGTACTGGTCATCAGAGTTCACAGCTTCAGTGTCACAAGACTTCAGTCCATCAAGCTACATAAAAACCAAAAAAAAAAAATATATATATATAAATATTATATATATATAATATTCAGGCCTAAAATCAACTTCCAATCTGAACTTATACACTTTGTGATACGTAACCTAATCCCACCACCTTCATCACGCCACAATCATGCATAATTCAATATCCATATCATGTGTTCAGTCTCACAGTAGACATTGATAGCATAACAACAACAAAAACAACAACATCTCTATTATTATTTCAATGACACAATACTACAATAATACAATGTCATGATAAAATGTGACCGTCTACAGGAAAACTGGGCACAACACAGCGAACGTAAATATCGAGAAAAGATCGATCGATTTCTTAAAAATGTATTGTTTCAAGCCAACGGAAGGGAACGGTTAAATCTATTATAGCGGGAACGCCTTAAGCTACGACGATAAAACTTGGAGAGCTCAATATCTGGACGCCGACAACTCTGTAAGTGCAAAAAAAAAATTTCAAAGGGTGCCGCGTTGTGCCCGGTTTTCCTGTAGACGGTCACAAGGCCAGCTAATATTCAACAAGAGTATTGAAATACGCATGTACATTGCAAATACATACATAGTACTTGTAGCACGAGTCCGAGTGCAATATGGGAAAATATTTTAGAAGCATGCAAAATATTTTCATGAGCCGAAGAGAAAGTGAAATATTGTGTGAGAGTAAAATATCATTCCCATATTGTACAACGAGTGTGATAAGTGATTCATTGCTGCCTTGATATTTTTCTTAATCGGTTACAATACAATTCTAATTGATTTTACTTGCCACGTGCGTGCTTATTCGAGTATTCAATAACAAGCATACAATTTGGGAAAATACAGAACGTTGCGTGATGCAGAAATATTCAAGCAAAAAATATCAAGACATATATACAGTAGAACCTTTCTTATCCGGGCGCCTTAGGACCAGTGTGTGCCGGTAACTCTGAAAGTGCCCGTATCTCTGAGACAATGTATTTTCAATCTAGTTATGTCTGGAAAGGTCACTAGAATGTCAATCCACCCACTCATTTAATTGATTTTGTCCAGATTTAGGCACCTGGATAATAGAGGTGAGGAGAGAGGTTCTACCAGTACTCTATGTAAATATGCTATTACCGGAATTTTTTTTTTTAATATTCCAAATTAAATACAATTGTATACATTTTTCTGTAATTGCGGCTGCGTTAATACTTCAAACAGAACTGCCAGGTAAGTGATGACAACAAAAATATATATGTCCAACAAAATTCCTTTTAATTGTCTCATTGTGATCTGATGTTCCCTCAATTTGGTGAATCATTTTTCAGACAACAGTCATTACTATCACAAGCTCACTGATTAACAAACCGTAATAATATTAACTTAGGTTCTATCCACACGTTGGACGTGCATTAAATGGAATAAGCCTTAGCGATACAAAATAATAAGCACAAAGCTGGCAACACTCATACACTGGATATTCTATTGTTTCAGCGAGATCACCATAGGTGTGAACACTCAGTGGTAATTGTGCAACACCTGTCTAAAGTACCACAAATCTAATTAACAAACACAGTTAGGCAACTGGGCTATCATCGTGATGAGGTATTAGCCAAGACAAGCAGGATTCACTAATCAAATGGTACTGTCCACACATATTGTGCCAATTTTTTTTCCTACCGGATGACCAGCTCAGTTAGAGAAATAAAATCCAGCAATACTCTTAAAAGCCCTCACAACTGCTTACATCTTCAGGGTTCTATGTATGTAGTGGGAGGGGAAGCCACATATCCAGGACAAGGTGTAAAATAGAGCCAGGATATTAGTTATAAAAAAATATTGGTTTATAACTAATTTATAGCCCGCGGGCATAGTTACCGCGCTTGAAATTTCTATTTGCAGTAGTACGGCTGCTGAAATGGCAGGGAAAGAGTCAGTCTTTTATTCATTAAAAGTGCTGCTTCAACAAAACAGAAATGTAACCGTAATGCCCCCCACAACTATATCTTTAAATTAATCTAGCAAGTGTTAGCTTACACGATTCAAGTATAGCTGATAGCTAAATCTATTTTTTATGGTAAAAATAAGTCTAGATAGCCACCTACATGTATCCCTGCGTACAAAATAAGGTTAACACGTCGCGGTGTAGGTACTAAAGTAAACCCTGGCCAAGTTCCAATTGTTTTGTTATAAATGTTTAACTACTGAGTTGCAAACCTAGCTAGGAAACGCTTCTGTCGCAACTGCTACTAAACCTCAAACGTTCGTAACAAAACCAAAACATTTTGTATATAGCTCGCTACCTACGCTCCTTACTTACAGCTAATTCAATAAGAGTAAAGTTGTAGCTAATTGTTACACAAAGAATACATAACAAACTTGCTATTATTTCCACCACTTCTGTTTCCCCCCTATTTTTCAATGGTTGCTATGAACTATATCAGAAACCAGCTCATCAACAGGAAGCCACACCCATCATCTGCACCCACCACACAATGGCCGACAGGAAATGGACCCACAGGTGACGTCACAGAACCACACCCCGAACCACCACCCCCGCAGCCGAACACTACCATACCCCCCACCACCATGTTTCTAAAGAGTCACCTCCACAAGGCACACAACAAGAAACAACACTAACCGATTAAGCGACAACCGGACAGAAGCACTGAACCAGGAGAAGCCACTCCCACACAACCACCCCCATCCCCCGAGATAGCTTCACAGTAGCAGGGAGCATGGACCACGATGAAGAGAGAGGCAGACACAACACCTGTAATGCAGCTACAGAGACCATCTACAACAACACGATAAAAACGATTGTGAAGGGTTGCGATCAATCAAACACATTGGGATAGATGATTAAATCTAAACTTCAGTAAGGTCCATCTAATCCTAACCAACCCAGTACTACAGACTGATGCACTGAAGGAAATGACACCCGCCCAACCCACCCAACTAACCTTACCCAATTACCCCACCTATCCAACCCCTACCAATCCTACCTACCACACCCACCACTACCTTACCCCCTACCCCCCACCCAATTCACCCCATGCCCCTTACATGTGCCTTCCGAGGAATCCACAGACCTTGTCCTACAGTCAGGTGACTGCAAACAACAGACCTACAAACACACAGGAATAACAATTTTTCACTAAAGGGGAAATCTCATCCCCTACTAATAATATAGATAGCTAACATACGTAGTCAACTCAATTAGCATACACGTACATATAACAGATATTCAACTTTATCATTTGATCGACCATAAAGAAACCAGTGAAGGCATCATTAAATCTAAATTAATTTTCAGAAGTGTGCATGATTCGTGTGAAAGATCATCTACACAACAACATACACCTAAAGCTCTCCTGTGCCCCCTTCATTCACATGCAAGCAGATTATTTTTTTCATACCCATAGCCAGGGGGGTTCGGTTTAACCCTTTTCAGTGACCAGAAGTTAATAATTAGCCACAATATGTACCTCGTAGTCCAAAGGCCTAGCCACCACAAATGTATAAGACTAGCACCAATTATCCCAGGTACCACAAGGCATGCAATTGCAGCTAGCGTGCAGTGTTAATACTACGTGCGTGCACAGTGCTAGCACTAAGCACACAGGTAAGTCAAGCTATGTTACATTTAATATTTTAATTTAAATTCTTAGTTACATGGCATATGAACCTGTAGGAGTTTGAGTATCAGTTCATCCTTCGTTGTTATTAGAAGCCCACTATGCGAGAAGTCTATTGCACTATCACAGTGGCAGAGAATCCAGGGAGCCAACCTGACAGGTGGCCGTCTTAGCACCTCCCCCCTCCCACTTTTCATATGCTGTCTCTGCCACTATCAGTTAAGTATTCATCATTCAGTATTCAATGAATTTAGCTATAGAGACTAAATTAGTGTCATCAATATAGATAGCTATCTACATCAAAATTTTTAATTATGTGTAAAAATGATTGAAGAAAACAAAACAGTGGATGTGGCTTTCGGTGCAAAATTAGAACCCCTAATTCAAAGTGCTGGCTATGGGTTATATGTGCCAAAAACATTAAAACTCACCTTTTATAACTTTCCTTCTAAAACATGCATGGCAGCTGAGCCCCCTCCCGTCATCGCGTCATAGAGTATACGTCCATAAGTTAGTAGAGACGTCTCGTCGCGTATTTTTTCCCGGCCCACAATATCCAAAGCTAAAAACTGAGGAATTGAAGAGCATGCGTGCAGAGTGGGCGGAGTAAGTTTGTTTAAATTACTGCGCGCCGCTCCAGACTATTCGTAGCTAGAGAGCGTGGGGAGAAGTAGTGGGGGTTGTGATGGGGACATCCAACAAGTAAGTTGTGTTAGTGTGACTTCATAAAACAGTATTGACTATCTGTAAGTTTGTTTAAATTACTGCGCGCCTCCAGACTATTCGTAGCTAGCGAGCTAGCGAGCGTGGGGAGAAGTAGTAGTGGGGATTGTGTACCTTTACCTAATACATAGTTAGTGAGTAAAGGGTAGAACCATGTCCATTTACCTAATACTTTTTTACCTAATACTTTTGGTAGAACCATGTCCCTTTACCTTATACTTTGGTAGAACTTAGTCTGGTCAAATGCAATAGTATGACCTGTTCTGCTGACTCATCATACATTGGTGCGTGAAATGTTACCACAAAATGCGCACAATTCTGCAGCACACGTTTCATTTTTTTAGCTTGTTAATTAAAGTGTGGATGCAGAAAGTGCAATGAGGGAGAGCATGCAGTTATTTGGTGTCACTGAAAGAAAACATGAAAGAAGCTATATGTGGAAGTCACTCTGATCTAACAGCTTGAGTTGTTGCTCCAGCTCAGATATTTTGTGAAGCTTAATAAAGTCACAGCTTCTTTTCTAGGTAATACCATATAATTTCTTCCTCCGCTTCTTCGCCTGAACAGTAGATAGATCACTCCTGCATATGCAGCAAGTCGCCATTGCTAGCCTGTCTGGATGCTGCAGCAGAGATCCGATTTTTACACGCATTTTATTAGGATAGCGCAGTTAGCTAATGGCCATTGCGGCTTTCCCCACTTAACATGGGGAACCAGAACAGGTCATACCATTGCATTTGACCAGACCCCTTTACCCGCTATGCGGTAGGTAAAGGGTCTGGCTATGCCAGACAGGTAGAACTATGTACATTTCTATTTAATACTTTGGTAGAACCATGTCCCTTTACCTAATTCTTTTTTATTTAATACTTTGGTAGAACCATGTCCCTTTACCTTAGTGGGAGTCAGCTGGTGAAAGAGTAAATTTGAAGAAACTAAAGCGTTTTTATCATGGTTATATGTATACTAACATCTCCCCAACTACTTGTTTTGTAAATCATATGTAAGCCCAATATTTCGTGTGGGTGGTTCTGTTTTGTTTTATTTTTCACTAGTGCACAACATTTCTATTGGGTAAAGGATATCAGTTAGTAGTTGGTAGTTGGTAGTAATCGGGTAAAGGGTTTGGCTGGCTAGATTTCTTGGCCCATTTCTGTGCTAATGGAGTTTGCCTTGTAATGAATAATAGTTGTGTACTTATACATCATGGTGATTGTAACTACAATAATTACTTAACACAGTATCAGTACAATTATTTTGAAAGGCCTGATCAGACAATCACATCACAATCAGTTAGCCTTGACACTTGGTACAAATTGACACTATAAAATGTTACGTAAATTTAGCTAGAAATGGAGGTATTGATTCTTATGTGATAATTTATAATCTGAATATTTCTGTTTTCATGCAGGTGTACTTGATAACCTAAAACAAGTCCCTGTAGAACTGTGGCAATCTGGAGTATTCACAGATGTGAGATGTTTGAGTAAGTGATTACCTAGGGGGTGGTCAGTTAAGTACTAAGTTGCATGAGCTATGCACATCTGAAGTTTTGTGTCTTTGTAGGTTAACTTTGCCCTGCGTTTAGCTCCTCTTAAATTCACTTCTGAATACCTTGTCGTGTCATGCCCTTGGTCTTTCATTGTGTTCCTCCTTATGTACATGGCTTGAGTCATGCAAAGCCATTTCTAGCATTTCTTTTTACGCATAAGGTAGATGTTGAGTCTTTAACATGACGCTGTCCCACCCATATTTTTCCGACTGTGAAAACATTTGGGAAAATATGTGAATTTTAAAATAGGAAACCTATCTGATTGAGAACACTGACATTTAAATGATGTTGAAAATTTTTACCAGACAATACCTGTATGACAGAGATAGTGATGGGAAGGGGGCAGGAGGGAGTAGCCCTCTTATCAATTTAAGTGCATACTAAGGTGATATTTATGAATCATCACTTTATTGCCAATGTTTGTCAAGGCAACATAACGATTAACTAGGACCTGTATATAGTTTGGTTTGGTAAATGGTCGTCATGCTAAAAAGTAATGCCTCTGTAGAATACTTTGGCAAACAGTGCAGGCTCTTTCATTGAAGTGAAGCCAGTGGGGAAAAACTAAACATCATAGTTCAGAAAGCTAAAATGTGGTATTTTAAGAATTTCAAGGATCCACTATACAGCATAGTCTGGCTTTGCCGACCCTTACCTCCTTTTAATATGGTGCGGGGGAGGAGGAAAGGGTCTGGGGACTTTAATGATCAGTCCAGAGCGCCAGATTCTGGAGCTAACCACCCATTAATAATATTCACCACAACGCTTGTATACTTCGCCTCAAAGAGATTGATACCTTCAAACCAGAGCGAGGTCGTTTGATATAAAGTAAGGCAATCTTTTTCATTACCATGCAATACAAGCGCCTTCTGAGACTGACATAGCATATAAATTGCAAAGTGAGGGACCTCTCTTGGATAATAGACTGCAGGACTACCCAAGTGTCCATAATTAGGCTTAATTAGCGCATGCACAAAAATTCATTTTGAACTGGTCATTGGCACTAGAGTCCCCAGACCCTTTCCTCCAACCCCGCACAATATTAAAAGGAGATAAGGGTTAGCAATGTCAGGCTATATGCAACGGTCATTGAATGTCTTTAGGTAAAGGGTTTTCATATTAAAATATCTTTTTTATAACTAAAAAGTACTTATATATATGTAGGCCACATAGGAGTTGTATTAATATACAGAGGTCTCCACTAGTTTCACGATGGTACACAATGTTTCATAGAGCAGTCCGGTGTGTGGAGTACAACCTAGTCTACAAGTTATCGAGGAAATGTGTATACCATGGCATATCTGCCTTTACTTGGTAAAGGGTCTAAGTAGAATATTAGAATTAGTTGTGTGTGTGTGAGAAGTCGTAACCAACTAAAGTGAAAATAAACATAGAATGAGGATTTATTCAGTGATTGTGTAAATGCTTGGCTGTTCAACTTTGAGTATTTTTTTTTAATTATAACTAGAGTGAGTGTTTGAGAATGGAGTCAATTCAAACAAATACATTTGGTGATTTTTCAGCATATTATATGATCAGTCTGAAATTGAATATTTATAAATATTTAATGTTATTGTTATTTCCATTTAGGCGAGAGTGTGGAGACCTTCAGTGCACCAATTTTCTCAATGTCCAGAAATTTGAAGAAATGACTGAAGGTTATTTCTGTGAACAATACAAGCAAACTATAGTGAAGTCATGAACATGATTATCATTTATTTTACTCATATTCATTGTTTTTATTGAATGTACTGTTATAAAAGAAAGTATAACAAAGAAAAAATATGAGAACTGTAGGGGCGTACTAATAACACTGAAAAAGGTGCCCACTAAACATTACTAAGGGTGTACTAAAGCACCACTAAAGGTGTTCTGGTTCACATGCTAGAGGTGCATGCATAACACTGTCTAGAGTGCCACACAAACGCCTACAGAGGTGTTTAAGGGTGTTTCATTACACCCTATTAGGGGGGTTAAGGGAGCACCATGTGAGGAGTTGTAGAGGAGGCGCCGTTCTAACACCCCATAAGGTGCCCATTAAGCACCCCATTTTTTACTGTGTACATTCTCTCTAACCACATCCCGTAAAATATTCAACCTTTCTTGGTGTAAAGCTAAGTAATCAGACACATTCAGTGATGGACTGTGGGACTCCTCCCAATACTCCTTTAAAGTTCCCAACATGTGTGACATTGTTCTACCATTGACAAACTCCCAGGGCGAAATGGCATTACTCTGTTGGGAATGTTTCTGAGGTGAAACAATATAAAATCAATTTGATTGGGCCATGTCAACTTGCTGTCCATACTCTTTTGAATTGTCGCATTGAGTCCACATAATAGAGTATGAAGTATATTCGGGGATATATATAGCTAAATAGCAGAATATTCCATTGTGATTTAGACATGATCGACCAGAAGTCGACATACCATAAGTTAAATGTGAGGTGTGGCTAAATAATTTACTTCCGGTCACTCGACCAAACCCCCCGAACCCCCCCTGGCTCTACGGGTATTGGGGGGGGGGGGTGGTATGGGCTTGAATGAATCTGTTTAATATGGTATTTATCACACAACTCCTTAAACAATGAACTCATAAATTGTGGGCCTTGATCTGAAATTATGGTTTGGGGTATACTTCAGGACACTCCACAAAGCATCCGCAACTGTGCTGGCCTTCATGTCTCTGATCGGCACAGCCCAACAATACATCATTGCCTGATATTCCAGAATTTAGGCTTGTGGACATAAACATGAGCTGTACAGATCCTGAAGTAGTAAAAGAGAAGATTGGGCAACTTTTTGTAATAGGTTCTCCTCTATGAGTTGTGATAGCCACGACAGCTTTTGGATTGGGTATAGACTGTCCTGATGTATATCATATTATAAGCTTTGGTTTGCCCAATGACATCGAATCCTATGTCAAGGAGACAGGGCGAGCTGATCGAGATAGCTTTCCTGCACTTGCTACCTTGATAACCAAAAAAAACTAGTAGTAGATTTTTTAATAAAACAGTGAAAGATTATGCCATCAACCAAACAGTGTGCAGGAGAGATTTATTATTTTCACATTTTGACAACTATAGTCGAATATACCAGGGACCTCTATGTTTATGTTGTGATCTGTGTCAGCAAATTTGCAAATGCACCCAATGTCATTCTCAACATAGTTTGTACTTCATAATACAATATAAGTTTTCATATTATATGTTTAATTATCCAGTCAATAATTGCATTTTTATCACATGAATGGAAAGTGTCTCGTGGATTGGGAAAAGCTTGATGTGATCTACCCTTCTGATAAGAGAAGATAGTGTACTTTTTTAAATGTTCAATAATTTTGTTCAGGTCTTCTGAAAAGCCTGGTGTAATTTTATTATACATGGTGCTGGTATTGAAAAAATCTGGCTAGAGCAGCTGTTAAAATAACAGGCTGGGGGTATGGGGAACCCCTACAGCCAACTTTATACCTTGTGAGTTAAGGTTCAATTACAAACTGCTGTAGTGAAGATATATATGTTAGAATAAACAACTTACAATACTTGTCAGAGTGATATAGCTAGATATTTCACTCTTAGGTTTTATTTTCACTCCCTCTGGCTCATGAAAGGCTTTTCAGTCTTGACCCCAGTTTCTTCAGATACTACAACATTAACCAGGTCTTAACTGTAAATTTTTGCTCAAAATTGTGAGAGAATAATAGCGAAAACGCTTGTTTTTCAAGTCACAAACAGTTTCTGCGACAGGTTACTAGGGCATTGAAGACCCTTGCCAGATTTAATTTTCAAAACTTCGCCTGTTTTTGGAGGCTACAAAGTGCCAATTGTTTGTTGTCAAGACCCACCAGTAGTCAGAATGTAATGTTAAGGAAGCTACCATTACTCGGAGGAAGCTGAGGTAAGTATGGAATTCCATATTTTGTTAGCTAAAATTACAAAAATAACTCTGGCCTTTCTTTTTTGTAGCTGAGAACTTGTTGTCAAGAGTGACTGGTAAATTCAGATAGTCAGAATTGCTAACAAATGGTAACAAAGTAATTTGTATTTGATTGCTAAAAATAAGGTCTTTTGTTATTGTAGCTTATAAGAGCTTGTTGTCAAGAATTACAAGTAATTCAAATAGTCAGAATGGCTTCAATTTGATACTACATACAGATAGTTACCAATACTCAAGAAATTAAGGTAAGTAGTAAATCCATATTAATTGTTGGCTGAATTACAAAAATAATACTAGCCTTTTTTTTGTAGCTCAAGAGTTGCTGGTAATTAATGTCATAAGAATGCAGGGATGTTTACTAGGGTTTTACGTTATAGGGGGAAATTTTGTAGAGTCACAAAAATAGTTTAGCCACACGAGTATGGTGATGTCATGACTATGAAACAGATTATTAAATGAAAATGTAGACAAACTATTATGAATTGCTATTGAAGGACCAGGACTAGACAGTCATGATTTTGAAGAATTGTATGCAATTTTAAAATAAACTAGCAGTAGAGTATTTAAGCTACAGTTTTTCATACTTGTACACGTACTGATCTTTTTTTTTTTTTCATAAATAAATTTCAGTCAGGGTAAAAAAAATTGAAACTCAATCTAGTATTATTTTATTACCCAGACATAAAAATAGCTTCATAACTGGACACAATATATCTACTCGTACTGTACGCGACCAGGCGCGACCAAATGCTGGGAATGCCTTGTCTAGCGGTGGTGACTGTTGGGGCGTAAATCCAACAGGCAGTTCCCAGGCTTCTAGAACAATAACCCAATAGACTATCTCGATGCCCCTTGACACCACAGCACACTTAGGTTAATAAGATAATTAGGCAAAGGCCAAGCAATACTATGACACAACTGAAATGAAAAGGGGGTGATACAACTTACAAAACCAAAGATGAAGTTGGTGGGAATGAATTAGAAAAAACTGGTAAGAGAGACAAGGTAACATGAGGTAGGGAAGATTACAGAGCATGCTCAGTTCAGTTAGAGAGGGGGATGAAATGAATGAATAGGTGATGTGGTTAAGCCACAATAGTGCAGTAGAAGGTGGGGCTGGCTGTAGCTTCTCCAGGTCACTTGCAGGCCTGGACACGTACACTTCAGTTCAGATGACAATTGATTGTCATAGGTTTCTGCTTGCAATAATAAACTAGCCTGTTTTTTTTTGTTGTTGGGACACCTATCATTGTAGAAAGTACTAGCATTGTTCTACACATCATTTAACTTGGTTGTACAAATACAATACAGTTTTCCTAACAGCAATAACATTCATAGCATTCATAAGAGTGAAAGCTGCAATAAAACAACAGGTGTCTCAGCTTGAATTTATTTTTTTGTTAGTCGTCTGTTATACAAAACTATGGCAAAACAAGCCTTCATGCTTCTTTGTTTATTTAGAGTTCTATACTAGCTAAATAAACTTCAAAAGTAATGTTTGCTAAATATTTTTGTCCTAGCAGCTGCTGTTGTAGATATTTCAGTACTAGAAAACATTTCATGATGCAAAAAAATTTGGTATAAGTATAGCAAGACATTCTGAGTGATATAATGTGAAAAAAAGATTTGCAACATGAATGAGCATTGTATAGCTATGTCCATTACATTACACATAAAGTAGGTCAGAAAAAATGTGATGATTAAATTTAATGTAGCTACAAATCATAAAATAGGGAACTTGATGTTGCTTGTGCATTAAATTTTGATTTAATTTAGTTGATGGAAACTGAGACTGGTATTTATATTTTAGTACGTGAAAAATAGTCATGCCGTTAAGATGACTGTTTAATTCCAAACACATTCTCAACAATATTGAATAATTCATAACTATTCTTTTTGAAGGAAACTTAAATTTTTGAGGAAAATTTACCAAAAATCTAAATAAAATGATTTTAACTTGTTTGTGGACTATGCTTCAGATTGCATACTTTATAGAATGGGTTCGTATTACCATACTTTTATCACGTTGCTTGGTAAAGGGGTTAGTAAAATCAGGATTGCTGAAAAGCTTCACTTAAATTGGGTCCAGAAATGAGCATTAAATAATACCGTCCTTCTGAAATCAGTCGCTGATATACATAATAGTGAAAACGTTATTGTTATGTTGATCTAAAGCATAGGTCCTAATTTTAAAATAGGACCCAAGAATGGGTCCTTATTCTTTTATTAGGGACTCAATTATAGTTTCATATTCACCCAAGGATGGGTCCTTATCTTGAATAGGTCCCAAGAATTGGTCCCTATTTTTTTAATAGGACCCAATAATTATTTATTTTATTTGGGACCCTATCATGGTTCCAATACGGACCCAAGAGTGGGTCCTTTTTTGGAATAAGTCCCAAGAAAGGGCCCTTATTCTTAAAAGGACCCCACAATGGGTCCTTATTCTTGAATATGGACCCAAGAATGGATCTTTTGTTTATAGTTGGGACCCTATTACGGGTACACATTCTTCAATAGGGACCCAGGAATGGGTCCTTATTCTTGAATAGGACCAAAGATTGGGCCCTTATTCAAACAAGAATGGGTTATTCTTGAATAGGACCCAACAGTGGGTCCTTATTCATGAATAAGACTCAAGAATGAGTATTTATTAAAACTCAATGACGAGTCTATACAATTGCACATAGCCGAGCAATACAATGCCACTCCCAGTGCTTTCTAAGTACCACTTCTTAGGCTTTGTCATGCCTTCTACTCAAAAACTGCTCCCTGGGCTGGTCAAACAGCAGGTACACTTATACACTCTAGACACTGAGAAAGTGAAAACTGATGGTAGTTTCTTCCAGTCACAGGTAGGGCAAACCACAGGATGCATACATTCAACACAAAGGCACACATATGAATGGCCATTCAATTAATATGAATAGCACAGTACTGGAGTATTACATTACACCATACACACAATTAGCTGTTTTTACTTGTTTGATCTTTCAACCCTCTCTTCTTTTTTCTGTCATCATCTCCTGGTGGCTCTGGTTCTGAGATTGTTGACTGTGCCTACTTTTTTTAGTTGATGATCATTATGTAGTGGAATATTTATTTGATCTTCAGCCTATTTACTACTAGATGGTCTAGTTGTTCACTTTGGCCAACCATTAGCTTTAGCTGCAATGGATGAGGAATTTGATGTGCCATTGGGACCACCAGCTAAAAAGCTTTGTGAGGATAAGATATACTTATCATCAGATTCTTCTTCCGAGAGCTCAGAAGACTTCTTGTTTCCTTCTGATACAGAAAATGAAAACGCTGTTTGTGGACTGCAAGATGAAATGGTATCAAGTCAGCACATTAGTGTTCCTGTGCCAGAAAACAAATGGGATTTACATTCATTGATCTCTACAGCGATCACTTCTGGAGCTACCATAATTGATATATCCCCTTTGAGTGAAGACCTTGCTAACATTTTAAGAAAAAAGAATGCAATTTCATCGAAGGTAATCCACTTAAATCCATCAAATAGAGTATTTAACTTTTTTTTTTTTTTTTTTACAAAATAGATTACATGTAGAGGCCAAAAGAATCAACATTCTCTGGCATCCCATACTAATTCTTCCAATGTTTCAACCACATCTTCTCCAACCCAGCCATCCTCAAATGAGCTTTCTAATTCTATCTCAGATGGTTGCTCCTCAGGTTGAAGTTGGTGATTATGTTGCAGTTTATCTCGAGAAGTATGACCCAGAGCAGCCTCAGATTGGAAAGACAACATCTATTTCAAGCATGGATGAGACAGTGAACATAGACTGGTATATGGGGTGCTATAGTGGTAGCTGGAAGGTGTGCATGATTGGAAGAGGAATAACAAGAAAGGTTTGGAATGAATCTGTTCCATTTACAGCAATACTTCGTTCCATTCAGTTCACGAAGTCAATGAAACTTTATAAGGATACTGTGTTGGCATTGAAGAATAAATACCCTGGTCTTTGTTAGTCACTAATAATATACTATCGAACTCTATTTTTGGACGAATTACTATGTGAAATTGATATGCTATAAAAATTATTTTTCCTATTAGATCCAATAAACACTTGTTCTAATTAAGTGCCTGTAGTTCTTATTAGGACCCCTGGACATGGTGAAGCTAATTTTAACAAGGACCCATAGTAGGGATCCTTGTTGGTTGGGATAATTTCTAACCGAGGACCAATAGTTCTATGATCCTTGTTCTCAATGCTTAACATCTTTGTTCTTACAGTTAAGACCATTGTTCTAACTTGGGACCTATTATGGGGCCATTGTTGTAATTGTAATCAAGGACCCATAGTTGGGTCCCAAGTTGTAATCAAGGACCCACAGTTGGGTCTCTTGTTGTCATCAAGGACCCACAGTTGGGTCCTTGTTGTAATCAAGGACCCATAGTTGGGTCCCTAGTATAATCAAGGACCCATAGTTGGGTCCCTTGTATAATCAAGGGGTCCCAAGTTGCAATCAAGGACCCATAGTGGGGTCCCAAGTTGTAATCAAGGACCCATAGTTGGGTCCTTGTCGTAATCAAGGACCTATAGTTGGGTCCCTTGTATAATCAAGGACCCATAGTTGGGTCCCAAGTTGTAATCAAGGACCCATAGTTGGGTCCCTTGTCGTAATCAAGGACCTATAATTGAGTCCCTTGTTTTAATTAACGACTCATAGTTGGGACTAGCAGGGACCCTTTATTGAATATGGACCAAAGACTTGAAGTATTGGAAGAATAGGGGCCACAATGTCGCAGATATTACCAAGTCATATTTAATGTGGACGCCAAATATCTGCTCAGAAAAAGAGTCACTCAACTATATTATGACCTTATTTTCATAGTCCCTTTGAGTACTCGAAACTTTAATGACAAGTAAAATAAAGCACACAATTTACTTCAAACAAAAACCTTTAACCCCCTAAAAATAATGTTTTAAGTGTGGGCTGAATAAAGAACATGGTACAAAATGTTGTTTCTTACAGTTGGTCATGAGAATAAACCAATATTGTTGAGAAGGGATCCATGCATGATAGTAATATGATAGTAATATTGATAGTAATATTATTGAAATACTGGACCAGTACTTCAATAATATTACTATCATGCATGAACTCATTGAATAATGAAAAAGTTAATTCCATAAACTCATCAAGTTAATTAAAATAATGTTATGGTTTGATTGTGTTTAGAAAAAAGACTTTCAAAGCTCTTTAAAAAGTCAGTGTAAACTTGTTTATGCTATAATTAAGTATGTTACAATAAAACTAATACCACTTTGCCTGTTGTTCAATGATGTGCGATTTAAGTAGGAACATGTACTTTAGCCATGCTTGGACTTGTTCCTTTAGTTAACAACAGAGCTTTGTAATAACTTGTTATTGCTGGCAAAGCCTTGCTTGGACTTGTTCCTTTAGTTAACAACAGAGCTTTGTAATACAACATGAAAGCTACATATACTACCATTGAGAGAGAGAGAGATGAATCCTCCTATGATCTTGAAAATCTTACTTTATTTTTTCTTTGTTGAATTAAGAATTGAACAATGTATATAGGAAGATGTTGATTTGATTGATAATATTGAAGAATTAAAATAAATGTGGTCCTACATTACAGGAACACAACTAGAAAATGTCTATATCACAAGAAACAATTAAAGCAATTGAACCATGGTACAAACTACTGCAGTGAAGACACCTAGAAGAGAATAAACCATTTATTACGCTCATCAGTGTGCTTTAGCGAAATACTTCACTCTCAGGTTTTATCTACATAATGTCACTCTGACTCATGTAATCATATTTATATTAACATATATTTGTGTGTTTTCTTGTAAAATGTGAAATCCTATAGCTAGTTACTTTATAATAAATACATAAGTTAACTATTTCATTAACATTAATTTAATTTTTAAGTGACATAACGATTAAAATCATACTGTTCTTAGTAAAATTTAGATCAATATTATTAAGCAGAAATTTATAAGTTTGTCTGCAATGTTTTGATATGCTACACTCTCTAGTCTTGTAAACCTCATCTAGATTAGTAATACATTCAGTTGGAATATTAGATAAAATACGTATGTGTATGCATATATGTATATATGTGTGGTGGCTATGTGGTGTAATGATTGTGTCCTGGGCTCAGGGCCTAATGTCCCTGAGTTCAAGCCCAACCCAATCAATTTTTCATTTTATTAACAATCTGCCTCCCACCAGCCCCACCAGTCCATACAGCTGTGATTGGGTACCTGGCATTTGCTGGGGTGCAAATTCAAGGCCTTTTCTCATGAAACAGCAATGGTCCAGGAGGGACTTCGGGTGCCCACACCACTGGCTGCGAGGAAAGGTCTGCAAGTTCTTAGCCCAGCTCCAGGAGATTTGCTTGCATGGTTCACAGTGCCTGATTAATCCTGGCTCTGCCAGATGAGCATAACCACTAGCGCTTGCGAGAAAATTTGAATGTGTGTGTGCAATTGTGTGTGCAATTGAGTGTGCGTGCGTGTGTGTGTGTGTGTGTGTGTGTGTGTGTGTGGTCTCTTTAGTGGTTCTTCTCCAGTTGTCAAAAATTTAATTGCCCAAGAAGTTGCTTTCGTGGTTCTTAGAATTTCATACCTTATGTAAATATTAACTTCACCTTCGGGTAACTACTGAATAACACGAGATCCATAACTCCCCAATTTCATTTTTGTCAGGTCAGTATCAGTGATACTTACAAAGTCTAGGCAGAAACATATGAATGTAGCATCAACAAAGAGTGATAATATCATAAATTAATGAGAGGAGGAAGACTTGTGGAGTCGAAACAATTTTTTTCTGATGTTAACTATATTTTGAGAAATTAGCTACTATATAACAGCATTGTAATCTATGTTGTTGTTTAATTGTAAAGAATAAAACATAAATATGTTACTAATGAGGAGTATCACTATTATGCAATTAACTACAAATAATTTCTATGAATCAAGGTTACTGTACTATATATAGTATTATTTAGTTGACGTAAATGTTCATACTGGTGAGATATATACCCTCATTTGAAGTGTCCCTGTCTTCATCTTGACACAGTCTTACTACAATATCTTCATTGAGTATAGGGAGAAAGTTTCTTCGAAACATTATAACTGGACGTGAAGAGATGTATGGAAGAGTCACTACACTGTACAAAAGAAAGATGACTTCTTTTGATGCATTCACTCAGTAAGCTCAAAAGATAATTATTATCATAAAATAAGTTTTGCAAGTGTGAGTAATTGTGTTGTATTAATAATTGAATAGAGCTAATGGTTTGATCCAAGGTTTCATTCTGCGGTATTAAAGTGACTGATTTATTGAAACTGATGTTATGGCACAGGTCAGGTTTTATAGCAGCAACATGTTTATCAGACTCTGTCATTGATTTTCTCAAAAAGCCAACAAGTGTTGTTGTAGTTAGTATTACGATTAGTATTCCAAAAATAAAGCTCAGTAATGTCAATGTTGTACTCCTCCTAGATATTGATTTTTTGTGTGTAATTTTAGAAGTTATTGGCCATGATTTATTCTTCGTAGTTGGCTGTTTCATCGTAATATTTGAAACATAGCAACAGTTATCCGTAACTGCTATATTGTCTTTACTTTCCTTTTCCACTATATCATAAAGTGGTGCACTGTTTTCTTTATTTATCATTTCGTACACAGGGCCAGTTTCTGATTCTTCTTGATCACAACTCATCTTATTTAGAAAACTGTACAACTCTCTTTGTCCTGGATTGTTGACACACTTTTAAACTTGTTTTAGAACTAGTTTTGACAAGTATATTCCTGGGAGTAGAGTTTTAAGTCATTCATAGAAGACCACTTCCTGTTAATAGCAAAAGACTAACAAAATATTGTACAATCACCTGCATTACTAAGGG
>WLWD01004070.1_pt1 | contig 24407 bp, 21 predicted proteins | sample 6712731 | NCBI WGS metagenome assembly WLWD01 (sample SAMN12718690, study PRJNA576275) | sponge metagenome | isolation source: marine sponge | host: Mycale hentscheli | place: New Zealand: South Island, Marlborough, Capsize Point | collected 2014-11-01 | reverse complement strand
GGACATAAAAACAAACCAAACTAATGTAGCTACTAAACATAATCGGAAATGGATTAAACCATTATTCTCTGTATTGGACTGAGACTGTTCTGGCCAATTGAAATAATCTTGTGGCACTGTTCCAGTTCACAAAGTAGGTGTAGCTTTTGTTCAGGACTGTCCGTCAAGAAGAGAACTTGTATCTGAAGCTCACGTTAAATATGTTTGTAAATATGTTTGTATTTTATTGTTACAGTAGATGATAGTATAGAAAGATAGATCAGAACAGATAGAGTTACACAAAAGTAAGAACATAGCGGTAACTAAGGAAAATGATACAATGCATTAAACTAAACACTGAGTCAAAACAACGACATTGACGATCTCCGTGATAGTCTGTGCTAACAGGCCATGCAGAGGGAGGTTGTAGTAACTAGGTTTGTCCATTCCACCAGAGATCAAATGAAATAAGTTGGCTAGGCATTGCCCCTCCGGAGGCTATATCTGCCGGGTTGCAATCAGTAGGAACATATCTCCAGTATGCAGGTGGTATACAACTAATCGTGTCCACCACTCAATTAGAGACATAAGTTTTCAGTTTGCCCACAGGTGTAGACAGCCAGTGGTAGAATCACACCAGGCATATACATCTTTCAGAGGTATTGACAGTGTATTAGCAGCAATGGCTAATATGTACACACAGGGGTGACAACATAGTGTGTTCGTCTGGAGTCACTCCTTTTCCGTACTCTCAGCTCTGGCAACTTCTGTCAGTTTCCTGGCCGCTCCAGTCTGCTCTGACCCTTCTCTCCTGATATAGCCCTTATATTCGCGACTCCTCCACCTTCCCAGGGCTTTCACTTCCTCGTCAGAGTCACCTCCGGCAGCTGCTGCTGTGGCTGCCCCTATCCTGAAGGTATTCCACCCTGGACAACTCTTTGGCTATGCCATCATTTACGCTGCTCCCCTCTGGGGCAGACAAATTTACGATCAGCCTCCATCTCCCTGGTTTTCTTTTCTTGGGAATCACCCCAAATGGAGACAACTGAACACCGGTTACTTGGGGAGACTCCCCCATTTTCCACACTATTTTTTCCCGCACCTCCCTCTCGAGGTACTCGCCTATGATGCTGCTGTGCTGAGTGGCCTCATACATGGTCCCACTCCTCCGCACCAGTCTCACTTTACTTTGGTCATGGCCCAACCTGAAGCCCTCTCTGACCCCTCTTATCAGGAACTCCACCCACTCCTTGTCAGGGTGATCCATCATTTCCTCCTCCCACGCCCTCCACCGAAGCGGCGTGACCACCTCCCCTGCCCCAGACAGCACTCTGCTGCTGGGGGCCTCGGATACACTTTCCAGCTCCAGCAGCTGGCTTGTGAAACGATACCCTGCAAAAGCACACCACAACAATCAGTTTTTGCCCTTGCACCGAATCACCCACCATCCTAAACTACCTTCCCTCCCCCTTCCCTTAACCTTATCTTCCTACCCCATTAGCCTAATTTTCCTTCCTGACCTATGTGTGTGCGTTTATTCTAATTACCCACATTCCTCTCACATTCCTACTATTTACCTACTCACATTCCTACTATTTACCTATTACTCACATTCATACATTCCTACTATTTACCGCCTCTAAGGAATTTTCTTTTACATAAACAGCATAAACAATGGCATAATATCAACAATAGAATGACAAACAACACAGTGACATTGATGACTCAGATGTCAGCTCAGATGTCAGTCTCTCGGAGTCCCAGTCCCTCTTTCAATTCGTATGTGATGCTCTGTTCTTGTTACACTGAAACAGAGAATGCTCTCCACCGCAATTGGAACACACGTGGGAAAACTTGCATTGGCTGCCATACAAGCAGTTGCCGTTCACTTTATTGTATCTGAAGCAAGTCCCCTTCTCTTTATAGTCTCCCCTCTTTGGTATCGTTCCTCTGCTGCTGCCACTGCCTTTCGTTTCTCCTTTGCTTTGAGCAGGGGAATTCATCGCTTCCATCACCAAGGAGACCTCTTTCTCCTACTTGACATCCTCTCTTCCGGATGCCTCCTGTCTAAAACGTCTGTCGTATTTAACGACTTGTAACCAAGGGTGGCGTCTTGCCAAACTAAAAATTGTCTCTCTGTAGGCCGTCAGAGGCAACCACATGTCAGGCTTGTGCGACACCCATGCCACCTGAAAGAGGGAGAAGCAGGTGCTCCACTTACTCAGATCAGGCACCTCTTTCCGTTCCTTCCTCTTTTTCTTACTGGGGCTACCACAACTGTCACCCATTTCTCCTGAACAGTCTTTCCAGTCCCCCTCTGTGGGACCTTCCTCTAATGCAGGGAACCAAGCAAAATCCTTTGTCGTGTCCCTTACGCGGTGGCCACTCCACCGTATCTCTTACACGACACCACACTTACTGCGCCCTTGGCGCCATACAATAAATACTTTCTACACTTTCTTGGGACACCAAGTTGAGCCCACATGCCTCAGGCATGTCTATCTCTCTCAACTTGTCCAGTGCCCCCCCCCCCCTTTTTATTACCCACTTGAGACACCTGGTTGAGCCTATATGCCTCAGCCATGCCTCACATTCTCAACTCGTCCAGTGCCCCCCTTTTTCCTACATGGTACACCCGGTTGAGCCTACATGTTTCAGGCATGCCTCCTTTTCTCAACTCATCCAGTGTCCCCCTCATTACTACATCCCTCTACTACTGAGAAACCCCGGCTGAGCCTACATGCCTCCGGCATGCCTACTCTCTCAACTCGCCCAACCATGTTCCTAATCCCCTAATTGCATGCCCATCCTTCCATTCCCCCAACTAACTTACCCCCCTCTTTCTCCCACCATCCATTTCCTTAGCTACCCCCTGCACTGTTTATTCCTCCTACTTTCCGAACATGTAAATACCTGTCCTTTGTTTCACATGTATGACAGCAGTTCAACAAAATAAGCTACAGTGGGCTTCCAATGCTGATACTGCTTTCACAGATAGGGGGTATTCAAATTGGAAGCATGCATGTAAGAAATTTGATACTCACCAGAAGAGTAAAACCCATGAAGAAGCAGTTCTAAAGATGATTACATTGCCTGCAACAACTAACAATGTTGCAGAGAGCTTGTCATCACAACTTAAGCTTTAAAAAATGCAGAACAGGTGTTGCTTTTTGGAAGTTTTGTCTAGTCTTCAATATTTAGCAAGGCAAGGCATTGCTATCAGAGGTCATCCTGATGAAGAATCTAACTTTTATCAGTTATTGAAGCTTAGAGCAAAAGATAACACTAAGCTACATTCATGGCTTCAAGGAAAACCAACAAGTATACATCTCATGACATCCAGAATGAGATACTGAAGGTTATGTCTTTGTATATTTTGCGGGATGTGGTATTGTTAATTCGGTCAGCCCCCTTTTTTTCTATTATGGTTGATGAGACTACAGACGTCTCAAACAAGGAACAAGTGGTTTTGTGCTGTAGGTGGGTGGATAGAAATTTAGAGGCTCATGAAGAATGTATTGGCTTATATGAAGTTGTTTGTACTGAAGCTGCTGTTGTTGCAAGTCATACATGATGCTTTAACTAGAATGAATATTGGTTTTAATATAATTAGAGGCCAATGTTATAACGGTGCTTCATCTATGTCAGGTCGCAGGTCTGGAGTTGCAACTCGTATACTGCAAGAAGAGCTTAGAGCTCTGTACACTCACTGTTACGGGCATTCCCTTAATTTGGCATGTTCAAATTCTGTGAAGGAGTGTAAAGTGATGAGGGATTCCTTGGATGTAGTACAGGAAATCACCAAATTGGTCAAGAAGTCACCACGCCGTGATAGTACTTTGCAGGCCATCAAAGAAAGCATGAGATCTGATAGTCCAGGTGTACGAGTCCTTTGTCCAACGAGATGGACAGTTCGTGCTGATGCATTACATAGCATTGCCTGCAACTATGAAGCATTGTTACAGCTTTGGTAGGAGTCTTTTGACTTTGTTCGAGAAACTAATATGAGGACTCGAATCATGGGTGTATGTTCATACATGGAAACATTTAATTTCTTTTTTGGCATCAGTTTAGGTGAGCTTGTCTTGCGTCATAGCGATAATCTAAGCAGGACATTGCAGTCTCCACGTTTGTCAGCTGCAGAGGCTCAAAAAGTTGTAAAAATGACTGTAAAAACTTGGAAAGCTTACGTAAGGAGGACAAATTTGATTTGTTTTGGACAAAAGTTGTCAAAAAAAGTACTGACCTCGGAATTCAAGACCCGCAGCTTTCTAGAAGAAGAAAGGCCCCTAGACGATATGAAATTGGTGAATCTGAAGGTGATTTTATTGGAGATGTGAAAATTCAGTATAGAGTTATTTATTATGGAGCATTGGATTGTGTTGTATCTAGCATTAATGACCGGTTTGAACAGCCAGGCTATCAGATGTACTGTCGCCTTGAGTCCCTTCTTCTAAAGGCTGCTAACAAGGAAGAATATGAGGATGACCTTGAGTTTGTATGCAGTTTCTATGGAAATGATTTGGATCAAACGTTGCTTGATTCACAGTTGAGTATCATGACAACTAGCCTTCCTGTTGTAAAATCAAAGTATGACCTCTTTGACCTTTTGGAGTATTTAAGAGGACTATCTGATGGTCAGAAGGAATTACTTTCACAGGTTTGTAAATTGGTATCTTTAATTCTTATGATGCCTGCCACCAACTCCGTGAGTGAGCGCTCATTTAGTACTCTCCGATTCGTCAAGAATTATTTGCGTTCTACTATGAAACAACTGAGATTGAACAATGTAATGATTCTCAAGGTTCATTCAGATCGTGTAGACACTCTTAACTTAATTGAAATAGGAAATGAATTTGTTGAAGGTTCTGAGCATCGTGAAAACGTTTTTGGAAAGTTTGTGGAAAGTGACCTTTAATCTTTTAGCTTGCTTTCATTTTTATGTTTGGATTTCTGAATCATTTCTATATCTTACTTTATGCACAGTGAGTGACGAAGTCCCTAACAATAGTAATAATAGTGGGTGTGATCTATGAAAGTGGGCGTTGTCAGCCAAAAATTTCGCCGGGTGCCTTGCGGGTGGATTCATTCTAACCATCAACCCACCCACTGTAAAATTGCTTCTGCCACCTCTGACTCTGCCTGCGAGGGGCCCCCTCTGTCTTTTTCCTCCTCATCATACTCTGACACCAAAGGTCTCTCCTCCCTCCTTTTTTTAGCTGGGGTTCCAATAATCTCTCCTCCACAGGCCTCTGCTGTGGACTTCCCTGGCGCCCTGGCACCTCTTTCTCTCTTATTCTTTTCCTCCATTATCTTATTTCTCTTTGGTTATTCCAATTGACCCTCACCATATGAGGTATCACCTATATTCCCTGACAAAAGCGTTGCGCAACGACCCTGTACCAGACTGCCCTCCCCTTTAACCGCCGGTAACCTCGGTACGTTACACTAGACCTGCCGCGATTGAATTAGGCCATACCATCGGGTTTGACATCTTTACAAATAGAGGTCTTGTTGTCAGGGTTATCCTCATGATATCTCTCCCACAGAGTGGTAAGGTTTTTGAGAGCTGCCTGCAAGATACCCATGAGCTCAGCATGGTTCTTTAGAGGAGAACTTGTGCCTTTAAGTGAGTTAGCTGACTTCTTAGTTCTTCCAAAGAAGGTTAGCCGGTGAGAGTGGGCTGAAAAAATCAACGAGTCGATCGTTGCTCTGGATAGGTTCAACTTCTCGACTCTGTGATAGTAAGACCTGAGGCAATCGTGCGCAAGTTCAATCTCGTACTCATAGCGGAGGAGGGTTAGAGCCCGAACATCTTTCAAGTATCAATAGCCATTCTTCGCCCAGTTCTCAATTGTAAGTTCAAAGTGCAAGTCCAACCAAACTGACAAAAAAAAATAACTTGACCGTATTGACATTCATGAAGTTGATGACATCAATCAAAACGTCTGCTTGTAGATGGTTTCATTGGGAATAAAAATGTCATGTAATAAAATTGCGGGAGTACATTGGGGTCCCTATTTCACTAGTTAATTGCGAACTCCCGTCCCCTAATCGCTAGTGATTTAGGGGCGGGGGTGCCTATATCGCGGGGGTACCCATATCGCTCCTACACCGGGATAGTTGGTAACTATGCTAGTTATTTATTGGCGAGCGAGCGTAGCGAGCGAGACACTTACAGGGGTAACATTGTCGTTGAATAGTTTCACTGAACTAAGGTTTGGTTGGTAATTTTGAAAATTTGCTGTTATGCGTTTGATGGCATACCTCCAGCAATAACAACCACATCCAACTGATGAATCTGATTGGCCAGTTTGAACGAACTATGATACAAGTGTGTGTGTGTATATATGCATGTATATATGTTTGTTTGTTGGTGCGTATAAGATCAAAGCTAAGTGTGGGTTGTGGGAAAAAGTCATGTTTCGATTATTCCTGAGGTGAATCTGAGAGATAATGGGAAATGAGTGAGTTTACAGAGCCAGACTTTTCTATTATGTAATCAATTTATACCACGCATGTGTTGTACAAATGACGTAACACGTATGTATGTATGCAATTATGTATGTATGCATGCATGTATGTATGTATATATGTATGTATGCATGCATGTATGTATATATACCCGGGCTAAATCCAAGTCATACCTCCACGTGGTGCCTGGGGGAGTAAGAGCTAACATGACTGGTAGACAACCTCTGTGAACATGAGGAGTAGTCTAGTTTACATTGGTTACTTGACTTATCTCAAGCTTGCAACTTGTGATCAAGTGATATTTTTTGATGCATAAAAGATGATCAGAACGAAAAAGTACAAGTATTTTTGGTACATGGAACGTTAGAATACTGGTGGAGAATGCCAGGCCTGCAAGGATGCCTGGAGTCTGCACGTGCAAGCCCAAGTCCTCATCGCAAGTCGTCGATCTCGTTTAAAAGTCCAGAGCGTCTGTGGGCCTTACAACCTCACTGCTCTCTCAAACAGCAAGACGTCTCTCTGGCAGGACGTGACCGTCCATTTTTGGTCCTTCGAGCCGGATACATTCTCCAAATTTTCGAACAACTGAACCTGACCTACCTCACCTGTCGTTCTTCAGGAACTACCTGGACTTCGTGGCTAGAGCTCTTCAACGGTTACAGCACTCATTCTGTCAAGTACACCTTGTGAAGTCTGTGAGGTTGCTCTGTCATATTCTCATTTTTCATTTTATCTATTGTGAACGTTTTACTCATCCTATCTTCATTGATCGCAAGGATCACTTCATTATTTCATACGGTCTTTCATTCAGTCACCTCATTTTCAATTGTTCTATAATCTCAGCTAGTTCCAGTACAATTTCCCTACCCAGCTTCAAGACTAGTGAAATGTGAGCTTTACTATTGCAAAGTGCATGGCATGCAGTGGGGGGGAGAGAGGAGGCAGTTGCCCTTTCAGGTTATTCCCCTGTGTAGGCTCTCTGCTCCTTGAAGCTTATAGCGTACTGATAGTAGCATTAGTCGCTGCCACCAGAATGCTGCCAACTTGAGGGCACAGCCTGAACTGGGCCTCAATCTGATGTCTCAGTTTAACTAGAATTTAGTTTAATTGGACAACACTAGCAACGATCACAAGTACAACAGTTTATATAGGTGCTCTGCCACGGGTCTGCATTGATGACACACAAGTTGTATATGTGGCAGGGCTAACATGAATAACGTAACACAATACTACACAAGCTATTAGGTGAATACATGGATGAATGGACCCATGGCCCTTACACAAAATGCATCTACAACACCACCATAACATCTAGGTTCATAGTTCATGTGGGAGGGCCTTCTGTACTCCCACATCTCCCCCCTCCTCCTTCAGACGGGTGCCCTCCTGGCACAGATTCCAATCTTCGTTGGCATAGCATCTACTGAGTTCATCAGCAACAACATTCTGATCTCCCGCTCTATACACCATCTCGTAGTCAAACTCGCTCAGCTTCAGCGACCAGTTCATAATTCTTTTATTCTCCTGTCTCCCAGACCTAAGAGAAAGCAACCCTTTATGGTCCGTAATCACTCTGAAACGTCTCCCGTGTAGGAAGTATGAGAAGTGACGAATGGCTTCGTACACCGCTAAACCCTCCAATTCTTGGGCACTGTATCTAGACTGCGCTCCTTTGAGCTGACGCGAGAAGAACGCAACCGGAAGACAATTTCCATCTCTCTCCACGGAAAGCACAGCTCCAACCCCTGTAGAACTGGCATCACATTCAAGTACAAACACATCACTATTACATGGTACATACAAACACACTGCATCACACAATTCAACACATAACGAATGAAAAGCCCCTAACATGGGCTCAGTCCAACTCACAACACTAGCCGAAAGCGAGGACGTGTCGGGGGTCAAGAGGGCCGACCAGCGGTGGAAGCCCTTGATAAATCTTCTGTAATAGTTGACCAATCCCAGAAACGCCCGTAGCTGTTTCCTCGATTTCGGCAGAGGATGATCTCTGATTGCCCGTACCCTCGCAGCAGGCACGGAAATAACCCCATCACCAACCTTATGACCCAAAAACTCCAACCACCTTTTACCAAAACAACATTTCTTCCTCTTACAAGTTAACCCTGAACGCCTTTCCACGACTTCGACACCACAAGAATATCGTCAATGTAGACTTTACTGAAGTCATTACATCCCACCAAAACTCCTTCCATCAGCCTTTGAAACACCGCTGGAGCGTTGGTAAGTCCAAACGGCATCCTCACGAATCTGAATTTCCCAAACGGGCAAATGAAACATGTCTTGTCATGATCCTCTTCTTCCACAACAACCTGATAAAACCCCTTCGCAAGGTCCACCTTTGATAACACACCACCACTGCCTATCAGTTCAATCATCTCCTCCAACCCAGGAATATAGTATGGCTATTTTCTAGTGACCGCATTGAGCTTTCTGTAATCGACACACAGTCGAATTGAACCGTCAGGCTTCTTGACTGGTACAAGAGGGGACGCCCACTTGCTGTCGCAACGTTCTATGATCCCCTGATCTTCCAGAATCTCCAGCTCGGTCTGAACTTTGTCACGGATCCCCAATGGAACCGAATATGGAGCTTGACGTATGGGAGCTGAGTCTCCCGTGTCAATAGTCATCGTAACTTTGTCAGTGTTCCCAGGTTTGTCTGAAAACACATCCGTGAAGTCGTCTAAAAGTCTCGTCAACTCACTCTCAACATACCCTTCACACTCTCCACTCAACACACTACTTTCCTCACTCTCATCCTCTAACACTACATCCAACTTGTTAATACTCGCTCTCTGCTTGAACTTTTTAATACAATTCACATGGACAACTTTATAGTGTCTCTCCTTCCCCTCCTTTGCTATCTTATAATTCACCTCCCCAGTCCTTTCTATTACCACATCCGGACCTTCCCACGAGTCCGACAGTTTACAGCTCATTCCAGGTATCCTGTACATAACCTTATCCCCCTTCACAAACTCTCTCAGCTTAGTCCCACTGTTCAGATACTTCATTCTCGTCTCACGACCCTTTGCCATTCCCAATGCTGCATAATCCCTAACTACTTCCAACCTTTCTGCCATTTTACACACCCAATCGCACACACTTAGTTCCTTCTCTTCTGTTTCTACCAACCCATGATATAACGCGTCTAAGGGAGTCCTTACTCGAAACCCATACACCAGGTCGAATGGGCTGTAGCCTGAGTCGGCATGGGGCATCTGCCTAAGCACGAATAGAGCGAGGTTGATTTGCCCTACCCAATCCAACCCTTGATCCATACCCTTGCCCAAAATAGCTTTCAATGTGCCATGTAACCTTTCAACGCAACCATTGCTCTTAGGATGGTATGGGGACGTCCTTATCTTCTCTATGCCCAACCACCCACTAAATTCCTTCATCATCTTACTACAAAATTGTGTCCCTTGGTCAGATAGAATCAACTCGGGGATAGATGTCCTCAAAAAGATTGACCACAATCCCTCAACTACACTTCTCGCTGTAATGTTCTTCAATGGTACTGCTTCTGGCCACCTTGTAGCCAAACACACATAAGTCAATAGGTAGCGCCGCCCTTGCCCTTAGGGAGGGGGCCCACCAGGTCAATAGCTATACTCTCAAAGGGCTCGGCCATAATAGGCCTTTCAACAGCTGGAGCTCTCCTGGGCTTGGCCTTTGACTTCCTTTGGCACAATTCACAGCTACCACAATAGTCAATGAGATCTCTAGCCATGCTTGGCCACACAAAATACCTATTCACTAGCTTATGTACCTTGTCTGCCCCCAGGTGTCCATTTCTGTCGTGCCCTATTTTCATCACTCTCTCTCTATAGCTCTTCGGCAATACTATTACTTCACGAAACTCTTCCCAACCAACATGTAACCCTCTCACCAATACACCATCATGCCATCTAAACCCTCTCTCACGTCGATCTCCCAACTCTTTCCACTCTTTGAGACTATCATCAGCTTTTACTGCCTCCCTAAACTCTTCTCGGTCTTTCCCAATTGACACTGGACCTATGTCCTTAGCAATACTCACTACTTGTGCAAACTCTTCTCCCCCACTACTAACTGAATCTAAAGAGGTCGCTACACCTTCCTCACCTAAACACTATTCTACTCCAACATTTTATTCTCTTACTGACACTATCAACGCTCTCATCCCCGCTAACATTCTTGCTAGGCCTAACCTCCGGGCCATCCAAAGGCTCAATTACACTCCACCCCTGTACATTCTGAATCTCACTATCATCCTTATCCTTCTCCTTTTCAATTCTCGTTCTACTCCTTGTCATAACCTTGACCTCTACTGTCTCACCCCCTGTGTACTCTTCAATTGCCCTAGAAAAGGCTTCATATTCACCTTTATTCGTGACCGAAAAGGGGATAATACACACAGCACTATCACGGCTGTCATCGTCTATGATGGCACGAGTCCTCTTGTAGAACCCTCCTACCACAAAATCTGCCATGAAACACTGACATTTCTTTTCCTTCCCCACTGAACCCTTCACGTACACATCCCCACACATTTGTGCATACACGGGCACTGAACTGAGCCTAACTCCGCTCCTGAATCTATTATAATCTCGGTACGCACACCATTCGCAAGTCCTAAAGCCATGTTACCACTACCACCACCAGTTCCCAACATAGAAATCTTTCTTGGGCCCGAATCTCTTTTAATGGACCCTCCAATTTTCTTATCAGGACAGTCTGGACTCCGGTGTCCTGGCTTGCCACAGTTGTAGCAGGTAGGAGTACGGGGCACGATACCCTGACCCTGTCTGCCAACACCACCTCCTCCCTTCTTGCATTCAAACGATTTATGACCCGCCTCACCACAGTTAAAACATTTCACAATACTATATCCACTCCTTTCTACATTTCCACGCACATCACTCCCTGACACACTTATACTATTATTGTAACTCCCACTTCTTCTCTGATAAGGGCTCTCACTCGCCCCCAACGGTTTGTAATAATTTCCACTCTGCCTTCCAGACAACCAGTCTTCGTAAGCCTCTCTTAATGCCCCCCAATTCCCAATCTTACGTAGCTCTAAGAAGGTCTTTCCACTCTGAGGCAAAACCTTTCGCAACAAGGCCATCGCAATGGTCAATTTGCAATCCTCTATGCTATCACAGTCTCTACACATTCCCCCAGTAGTTCTCCTCAACCATTCGAGTGCCTCACCCGCACTCATTCCCTTAAAAAACTCTCCTGTAACCTCAAGCAATTGGTTGCCATAAGTAATGGCTGTTTCCCCAGCCGCCCTTAACAACACCCCCTTTATCTCCTCGTAACTAGCCTTTGCATCTCTCGCCTCCGCCACCCTAGAGCATAACCTCTCAGGCAGCCTAGGATCATCCAGTCTTTGTCACTTATCCCACTCTCTTTCAAAATTCTCTCAAACTTCTCTAGAAACCCACCTAGCTCGCTACCCTCCTTATAGTTACCCAGACCCTTCAACTTCTCATTCAGCAACTCTCGTCTTTCTCTCGCTATGTCATCTTCCTTACGGATTTCTCGTCTCCTGTCTTCTTCCTCCCTTCGGCGAGCAGCGTCCTCTTCTCTCTTGGAAGTTCCGTCCCGCATCCTTCGTTCTCCCTCTAAGTCATGTAACTGGCGGAACATGTCCGCCATGTCCTTTCTTCGGGCTTCTTCTGCAGCTGTCATCTCCATTCTTCGCGCCGCTTCTGCTTCCCGTCTTAACTCCAATTCAGCTTCCTCACGTTTCTTCCTTTCTGCCGCTTCTTCCTCTTCCTTCCTTCTTCTATATTCCTTCTCTTCGGCCTCTCTCTCCATCATCATCTGAAATAACACCAACATGTCTCTGGACTCCCCTCCTTCTGTTCTCTTGGTCTGCTTTTTCTTAGCCGCGGCATCTGCTGCTCCCCTGCCTTCCTCCATCTCCTCACCCCCTTCTACTCCTGCGCCTCCTTCCTCGTCCTCTTCCGAAGGATGTACCTTATGAGCTATTTCCGCCGCACGCGTAAGATACGGGGACCTCTCTGTTTTTTCTGGGCGATGGGACGGTCGGTACTCTTCTTCAGAAATACCAGTCAACCCCCGCGTGGTCTTTCCCCTCGGATCCACACGTCCAGGTCCCGACATGTGCGCAAGAGAACCTTACCCAGCTAAGAACCTGTACAAAAGAAACTCAATGATAAAATTAGAAAAAATAACTCCACAACTTCAGACTTTTACACGTAATCCACACACAGTAAATATCGTTCACAAAACTCCACAAATAACAAAGTTCAACCAGTTCCCCAAGGATTGGACAGAGGAATATCTCCTTCGGTCCCGTTCGTCCCTTGCCGTAACAAGATTGGTATGGTTTGTAGGAATGTCTTCCCAGGTAGGTTGCTGCTTTTCCCAGGACGTCTCCCGGGTGGAATGTCTCCTCAGCAGTCTAGTTCTCGTAGGTTCGGCAGTCCAGTCGGAATATCCCCTCGTTGGATCCCACCGCTGCCACCACTTGTAGGCTCTCGGCTCCTTGAAGCTTAAAGCGTACTGATGGTAGCATTAGTCGCTGCCACCAGAATGCTGCCAACTTGAGGGCACAGCCTGAACTGGGCCTCAATCTGATGTCTCAGTTTAACTAGGATTTAGTTTAATTGGACAACACTAGTAACGATCACAAGTACAACAGTTTATATAGGTGCTCTGCCACGGGTCTGCATTGATGACACACAAGTTGTATATGTGGCAGGGCTAACATGAATAACGTAACACAATACTACACAAGCTATTAGGTGAATACATGGATGAATGGACCCATGGCCCTTACACAAAATGCATCTACAACACCATAACATCTAGGTTCATAGTTCATGTGGGAGGGCCTTCTGTACTCCCACACCCTGACACTAATCGACTATGACATTGCTTGAGATGCAGCAGGACCCTCACCTTATCTTCATATGTCCAGATTTGCTGCTAATGTATAATGTGAATTTTTACAATGGAGTGAGAGGTGACAAGACAGCTAATATGATAGTCACATGAGATCTTGTAATCAAGTATTGAAATGAGGGAAAAATCACAGGTATATGTAAACACTAAATGGGACCTCATTTTATTATTATCTTGAATTAGAGTGACATTGCAATGCCAGTGGGATGTTTCAATGTTGGTGACAAGCCTTACTATCTTCTGCAGTATGTATACGAATATGACAGTCCTTTGTTAACATTATGAAACATTTTTTACTGCATTCCTTTGTTAACATTATGAGACATTATTTACTGCATTACGTCAGTGTGTGTTAAGCATTCATTTCAGTGGCTCTTAAATGTTCGGATTCAAGCAGTTTTATTAATTTCTCTCTTTCCCATACAATAGAGATAGAAAGGGAAAGTATACTCCTTCATCACCAGTTATGTTTCAGTCATGGTTGGTCCAACAATCTATGTATATTGTATCTGAACTTCTTAATTTTGAATTTATTGCAGTCACAAAATTTTTATTAAAATATTGCTGCTATCATTAAAGGTGGAGTTACATTGTGAACACAGTCCTGTACAGTAGAACTGGCAGTTGAACTTTTTGTGCAGTATCACTCCTGTATGACTTTTTTGCAGTACCACTCCTAGCTATATGGTAGAGTAACGTTACACTTGGGGGGACTATATTAGCTATTAACGATATATCGTTACTGATTCTGTAGCGTGTAGCTACTGAGCTGAAAGTCAGTTAATTGCCCAAATCACTTGTCCGTCCAAGTTCAGTTAGCTAGCTATAACGCAAGCACCAAAAATGAATGGGGAGCGACCTAGCCGAATGAATCTATTGGTGAAGTAAAGGCGCGTAGCTTGGTAAAGGCGCGTCGCATGGCATCGTAAAGGCGCGTGGCACGGTAAACGCAGGACACGGTAAAACTTCTGCGCAAATAAGAAGCGGTAAACGGCGCTCCACGATACTGTAATTTTGTTAAAGTTTAGAGAAGTCGGCCTGAAATTTTCAAGTTATTTATGCCACAGTCCAGTTCTTGCAGACTAGTTCTATAGTACAGCGAGCGCGTAACGTGCAGCTAGCTAGTATCACTTGATTTTTACACCCGCCGTATTGCCAAATCCACTTAGCAGATCAGGATGCTTCGGCTAAGTTATACCTCGGTAGCGGTATAACTACTCGGCAATAATTTTGTAATTGTTTTTGTTAAGTTTTATTTTATTAGTGAACTGTGGTGTACTCAAGGTAGACCTGGTACTGAAGTCAGTAATTCGGCCTTAATCACTATTCAGGTGTCTTTAGGATTAACACAACTTGGAAAGATTGTATGAGTGACTTCTGGTTCATTAATTATAAAAAAAAAAACTTTTTAAATAGGGCCGTATTTTTAAGTTTGCAGCATTTAAATTTAAGATAGTGACTAGAAAGTTGTAACTCAGAAGTGTAGGTTTAACTTATGTTAAAAATCGCATCCCGTCCATCATACTTAAGAGTCCGCAAAACGCATAATAATACTGACGTAAGATGATCATAGTAAACAAAATGGATTTGATAACTACTACTTTATGGTTCATTTACTTATTAATGGTATTAATTTCAGGTACTTTGTTTAATTATGAGTTTGTTAAATTGTTAAGGGTTAACCAGTCTCCTTAACTGTCCTTAAACTTAAAACACTAAGGAAAATGGCAGAGCACTACAAAACTCTCCAGAAGGGGGATACTGCAACCGTTACTGAAAAGTTTAGGTCACAGGTTGATTAGTAATATTAAATTATATTAAAATCACCACTTAGAACCCACATAGAGATAGAGAACTTGAGCCAAAAGTTGAATTCATAGACTTCAACTGTCCCAAACAACTCAAATCATATTTATACACACTGATTCTAAGAGAAATCTTATCTGAAAGGACTGCAAAAGAGTAAGATATTGCTAGTTAATTCAATACAGTAGAAAATAGACAAGGAAGAACAGACAGCTGAATATTTAATATCCATCAAGGAAAGGTTTATTAAATTTTAGAAGTATACCTGCATTGTTCTCTTATTATGCTAGCATTGTGTTCCTTTGCTAGGGCACTCATTACGCTCAAAATTATGTTAAGTACTTGTAAAACCCTACTAACTGGTGAGCTAACGAAGAACTGTTTCTCTCTGCACCAGGTAAAAAGGTAGTCTGGCGTCGCCGACCCTTTTCCTTCCCTATATTGGTGGGTGGGGAGGAAGGAAAGGGTCTGGTAGCACTAGTATCAACGACTTGAGCCAGCACCAAAATAGTGGCGCTCCAATCAGATTGCAGAATCGTTAATTAAGCGCATTCCTCAACCACATATTCAATGCGCCCCAGTTTATTCCGCGTCATTTGCTATGGAAAGTCAAGTGATGAAGAGCGAGTTTAGAAGTTACAGTTTGTGTGTAATGGCAGAGCACATGAAAGGGAATTTTAAAAACTCTCACTGCAGGGTACGGAAAGAGTGCTTGTTTCCAGAGTTTGTCACTTGTATATGACCAACTCCTACCCAAGTGTGAACGAGCCATTATTGTTGTTGTTGTTCTGCATTATTGAAACACCACAGTGAGTCGCAACGAGACATTCCAACAAAATGTTTACTTGCAACGAAATATTTGACTCGCATTGATTTTAGCCTACGCGTTAATGATGACGCGATAAACCTGTGATGTCATTTGCACTATATATAGGGAAGGTAAAGGGTCGGCGACAAAATTTAATTCTGAGCAATGTTCTTGTGCCCCGATTTTTTGTGAAGCTCTTTTTAAATGGTTAGAACTTCAGGTAAATTGACGCCAAGTCAGCACTCCCTGAACTGCTGGAGATATATTAACGGTTTTCAGCATTGTAAACCAATCAGCAGAGAAAAGTGCTAGCACTTAAGTCTAGTTAGCTCGTTTCCTCATTTTTTTAAGGCCTTCTACTTCTCAATATCAAGTGCCCCTTTTCCACTAATCCACTCCTACTAAGTAACCAGCAAGCTTGTGTAGCACATGCCTGCTTTTGTGTTGGATTACCCTGTGGCAACACTTAGTGATAAGCCCACCCAGTTCCAGTGTTCTAATGCTTCTATATCGAACACTGATGTATTATAAGTGTATATTTTATATTACATACATTATACAGTTCATTTAAGTTTGCCTATGTTATACACAACTCACTTCAAAACATTTGCCACCCAGGAAAAAAATTTTCTAGCTAAAAACCAAACAAGCAGTGTTTATAAGGGCAGTATGAGTTCATATATCATTGCCATTGAATACACTCTAAATACAATGCAAAAATATTATTTAAAAGTGTGTACTATTTCATCACAACTTTTATTGCAGGTATTAAATGTCAGGTATGGCCAGAAACACAACATATTCCAAAAGGAGCAGCTGCGATCATAAACTGTATTTCAAACCACCCTATTAAGTGGCATCACTATAATACTTCAATATTTATTAGCGAGACATATTATCATGGCAGCAATTATATAGTAATTTACACTGTTTCAAAGCATACCATAGGTTTCTATACTTGCCTTGCAAATACTTCACAAGCATCATATTATATTGGATCATCCCTACTGTACATGACGGGTCGGTTAAAAGTTTAACAAGTAATCTAATACAATACAAGCCCTAGGCAGGTGGAGCCCTCTTGTCAATATGATCGATGTAGTTTTCCCACTTTTTTTTTTCATTTTTAATTGTTGTTGTTTTTTCATTTTTAGTTTGAGTGCATCCCAACTACTGAGTTCAGCTAATATATGGCTGCCGAAATTGATACTTTGTATGTTCACTTGTAGAAATTGTGATTATTAATAGGGCAGTCCCTAAAAATTCTGTCCTATATTTCACCTAATTGCTGCAGGAATTGTTAGTTTATTGTTTCCTGCAAAAAGAAATATTATATTGTGATCAGCAAGTTTCATCTAAAGCACACCACATTACCTAACATATTTACCTAAACTATAATTATCTTGACACGTTAGAGGCTGGTTTCTGATACAATTGCATATAATTATAAAGAGGCTGTGTAATCTTGAGAAACAATTAGACTAAAGCATTCAATCAGTTTGCTGCTCCAACTTGCCATTACTACAGATTTGGTTGCACAAATTTTGTTATCTGACAGCTATGTAATCAGAATGGGTAATTAGAACAGAAGGAAAAAGTGTTGGAGTATGCTTTCATCAAAAAGGCGCATTCCCTTGAATGTAATTCCTTTTTGCAGCTATAGCAGTAAGCCCTTCTTGAATTTTTTTGCTATGAGCCTGCAATATAATGGTATATCATCTGTAGAACCGGAATCATCCAATGTGATACCTTCATATCAATCGGTAAATGATGGACAGCATGCCATTTTCAAATGTTTCCATGCAACTACGGTTGCAATGTGGATTTTTAATGGTATACCTAGGGCTGAAAAGATGAAGCATTTGAAACACAACATACTTGTTATTGAGAATGCGGATTTCCATGATTCTGGAAAATATGCTTGCCTAGAATCCATTGGGGACTATTCACAATACATAGGAATAGGGCATTTGGATGTGCTAGGTATTTTACAAGCCTCAGCTGATTCCTAGATTAAATAAATTATTCTCCAATTACATATTTCTCTCTTGTCCCTCATACTCTTTTTTTTTTCTTTTTTTTTTTCTTTTTTTTGTGTGGTCATAACGGGTATGGTTAGTACCACCCTTTACCTAATTAGAGCATTATGGTTAGAAATGAATTGTAATTATCTTAGGCATGGCTTATTAGAATTTATGTTGAAGCAACAGTGGAAGTCAAAGTCATTCTCATCATAGATAATAACCGCCTAATTCAATTAACTGATTATTGAAAACAACTGGATTAAAGCAGTTTGTCTTTTATAGGGCAAACTCAGATAACTCCATATGAACAAATTATAGAAAAGGGAGCAACAGCCATGATATACTGTCAATCTGAAACAGAGCCAACTTGGAAGTTTAACAATGTCCGAATGAAACAAGTTCATTTTATGTGCGAATTTAAAAAATATTGTCTAGAAATAATAGTATTTAGTCACTCTGGGGGGAGATATGTATGTAAAGGTACATATAGAAATGGGAAACAATTTGAAGCAATCTCCTCCCTATACGTTTTAGGTAAGATTTAAAAATAAAATTCATCTATTTTTTATATATGTACCGATACATACATATGAATCAAATATTATGTTTCTTGTTGCAGTAAGATCAAATTCAATTATTATAACCCCAACTGAAATACATGGAAGGGAAGGAGAAGACATTGCTTTAAGATGTACAAGTGCCTTGGACAAAGTATTGTGGTTTATTACAAAGGCTACAACACATCACAGTAATTCAGGCCAACCTTTACCTCCAAATGTCTTGTATAATAAGGATAAAAACCAACATGTTATTGTGATCTATAATGCTCAAAAGTACAATGAAGGAAAGTACAACTGTAGAGAGCCCTTACATCCTGGGTTATTTAAAGCAGCTCGGTATGCTTCGGCTACTGTTTTCATTGGTCAGTAATAGAGTTCTCATTTGATAACTAAACCAGGTATTTCTGAACTTGCCTTTAGCAATATTTAGGAAATGAGAAAACTTTTTAAAGTATTGTATAGATTGTATTTAAATAAAGGTTATACCATTGCTAGAAAATCTATCAAGAGACAAAAAATGTTTAAATAGAATATTGTTAAGAAATACTTGTAGCTATGTTGTAAAATACTTCCTTGATATTTTGAGGGGGGAAATGATTTTTTTGCTAAAATTAAAAATATAGGATATGCATTAATGGAACTACTATGTAATTTTATACTTAGAAACAAGAACCAATGATTCTGAATCACACTCAGCATCAGGTGAGTTAGATATATGGTCAGATTTTGGAGTGAAATACACCTAGTTTAAGTGTACAGAATGTCTACTACAGTGTGCTATTCCTAATGCTAATTTCTAAAACATTATAAATACCAAAACTAGATTTCATCAGTTGTGTTTACCCCTATTTACAATATAATTATACCATTTATAATATATTTTTAGATTTCAGTAATACATATATTGCATTGGACAGTGCTGATCTTAGCCAGCTGTCTCAAATAGGTGAGTTGATGATATATGTGTACATGCCCAAACCCTATAGTCAGGTGGCTTTGCAAAATGGTGGGGACGATCTGGACAAAAGCACCAAAAAATTTTTCAGAGATACCTCAGATCATAAGAATCAAATTTTTGCTAGGCCCCAAAAACCACGAAAACCACAACACTCGTGTAATTAAATTTTGATTTACAAATATTCAATTTGCATAATGGAGGTGCAATAAACAGCTCTATTTTGTACAATTACAACCACAGAGTTCAGTACATGCCCAGTTAGCCTTATTGCAGCCACATCTGGCACCACAACCACTCTTACTCTTGCAGCCATACTTTATTAGTTCAGCACAAGCTTTGCTAGCAATAGGTAGAGTTGTCCACACAGGAGTCCATGACAGGATTTCATTATCCCAACTCCAGCCCCAACCTTCTGGACTAGGCCTGTCCTGTTTTGTTAGTTGACTAGTGGTCCAGACACCAGCTTGATATGCTGCATGTTTTGAGTGCTGTAGAAGAGCTGCTTTTGTTGGTGGAATTTTCTCCATTATCCCATTCCCATGGCAGAATAACTCCAATCTTGCTTCGTCAACGTTTTCCAGTTCACTGGTTTTATTGTAAAGCACTACTATGAAACGCTCCAACATTGGAAAGTACCGAGAGCCATTGCCCAATTGGATGTAAGGGTTCAGTAGTGCCATGTGAGTAAAGGCTTCTGTCACATCAGGATAGCACTTCCAAGTTTCCCAAGCCTTCTTCCCTTTGCCAAAAAAACCTGAGGTAGTATCACATCCTGTACAGCTGTGGAACACAGGCAGAGCCAAAGACATGTCTTCACCCAGAGAATGGCAGATAGAGTTGATGTGGAAGTATGCTTTTCCTGCACCCAAGGCTACCCAAATACTAACCGAAGGACTTATGGTAAGTAATTGATGAAACTTGCCAATGAGGATAACAACAACGTCAGTGTCCACAGTGCGTACCACACAAGAGCTACACCCACTCTTCAGTGTGTCATCAAGTGAACTAAAAGCCTGGTATCAGCTTTCATGCTGAATTACCTATTCACCTACTCACAATGAAAAATTCACACTTTTATAGAATTGTGTTTCAGTTAGTCGGAATGGTAGCTGTAAACATTTGGGTGTTAAAGAGAAAGAAGAAAATGTAGAATTCTATTATATTTCTGGCTTGTAAGTTAGCAATGTTTGATCTATTTTGATATAATGGATTAGGATGTTTTCATGGAATATACACAATATAGGATTTTTTAATTTTTATTTTCATATTTCTTGAATACTTCTCAGGATCCCAGGGTATGGCTTGGCCAAAGAAACAATATGCTTTAAAAGGATCATATGTTGCTATTAATTGCATCAGCAATTTTCCTACCAGATGGGTAGCAGATGACAATGATGATGCTCACATTATTCAAGATCGTGTACAATTACAATCAAATTTCATTGTGGTTCGAGTCAACTTCACTGATAGCACAACTCTAAGTTGTTACCAGAAAACATTCCTCAGAGAAACCTTAGTGGGGAAATCCACAATTATAGTACAAGGTGGGACTTATAGACATAATCCGTAAGAATTACAGGAAGTTCATATTGTATGGTTTTTAATGTCTTATTGTATGATTATCCCATTATATATAATTTAAAATATTGTTATGTAGCAACTGCTCAAATAAATGTAGGAATTTAATTTGAATAATGTCTTTTGACTAATGAACCTTTAGGCTGATATATTGTAAATGCTCAGGTTCCTGACTCTACTAAGAACTTCCTTAATTTTACTCTGTACATTCTCAACACACAGCATTGAATTACATGCATGATCATATCGCCGATGTTCAAATACTCTTATATTAGTTACTTGTTTTTTTGTTTAGTTTTCAGTTTTGTTCATATCACTCAATTATACAACTTTTCTTATTTCTGGTTTAACTGTGGGCGTTGAATACATTCTGATCTCTATATACATATACAACAAGTAGCTTGGACTTTACTAAGTTAACAGCTTCTTCTTTCACTCTCTCATCTGAGGCAATCCTTGCTACTAACAGATAGCTTTGAACCTTACAACCACAAGCTCCACAACCAGTCTTGATCATGGCATTAACAGGAAACTATGCATTTACAATTTTCAAGACTCTTCAATCATCTGCTGAATCAAAGGAGGTTCTGTTAGTTGAACTGATTTCGGGAATAATAAAACACTATATATTACTCCTAGGCCATTGTGGCCTCTATATACATTACATTTATTCATAGTATCTATAGACTTGTGTGTGTATTATAAACACTACTGACAGAAAGGTCTGAATAATTAGATGTATTCTCTCTCTTTCACAGGCTTTTTTTTTTTTAAACAATACAGACTTAAAAATATTTGGTCAACACTGGACTCATTGTGTTGTATAATCAACTAAATCAAGCATTACCATTTTAGTCCTTATATTCTACAAATACTATTATATACTACTATTACTACATATCTCTATCTCGAGTATCATAATTCTTATGTCTACAGAGCAACAGATGATGGATCTAATGGTACCAAGGACTGCTGAGGTACCCAAAGGATTTACATTCATATTACATTGCTTAGTAGAGGGAGAGGTAACATGGAAGTTGAATGGGGATGAATTGCCACGGAATGTACACGTATGGCCTCAATTGAAAATAATATTAATAGAGCAGAGCATGAATATCAATTCAGGAGAGTATACGTGCACTAGTAATTCATTCAGTAGCTATGGAAGAGGACATATTAAAGTAATAGGTACGACAGAAGTACATAGCAATGTATACAAGCCACCTGTCACCCTACCTTAAGCACACTTAATTCAGTGTAAAAGTTCTTCACGTTGATAAAATGTGAATGTATTTTGAAGCTCACAATTTCTTTGTCAACCTCCTTTTACTCATTAGATGTATCCTCTCTCTTTCACAGGCTTTTAAGATTTGGTCACCACCGGGAATCAAACCCAGGACCACTTGCTTGCTCAGTGGCAGAGCGCTTGTGCATTAATCAAGCGGTCCTGGGTTCGATCTTGGTGGCGACCAAATGTGTTTAATTCCGTATTGTTAAAAATAACACCAGTGAAAGAGAGAGAATACACCTATTTTAAAGTTGTTTTCAGTATTTTTGATGGGACTGTTTGTTTTTGCAAACAACAGACTCCCCTCTAATGTAATTTGATGAAATATAATGGTTGATCAAACCACAATATAGCTATATTCATTCTGTAAACTAATGCACATCCACAAACACAAATAATACATCCACATGCAGATTGGACTAGAATAGACCCTGTGTCACATCATGTGGGGTACAGGAAATCAGTTTCCATCAGCTGTAATTCTAGGACAAAGGTTGAATGGAGACACAGGGACCACATTACCCTCCCAAATACTCATTCAAGAAATGAAACTTTCTTGACTGTCGTTGGGAATGCTAAGACTGCTGGTGTGTATGAGTGTCAGGGAACAGACAAGGATGGGAACATATTTTGGAGCTTATCGGTCATTTATATGCTATGTAAGTGAAAAATATTTCACATATTTCAATTATTTGCTATTTAAAATGATGGTAATTTTTCTCATTCTAACAGCCAATAATTATTGTTAATTAAAACTTAACCCAACGTTTCGACTTCTTGTTGCTGAAGTCCTCTTCAGAGGTCAAGAGGTTGGCAAGAAGTCAAAGCATCGGGTTAAGTTTTAATTAACATACTAGAACAAGAAAATTTTCTATTATTATAATTATTTTGGCCGAGAATGACTGAATTATTTGCTACTTGTTACATTTATTCAGACCTAGTTTTTATAGCCACCAGTTTATAAAATATGTAATTTAGCTAATTCATTGTCTGTTTTAATTTAAATATGTAATTAGTGCTTATAATTAATCTTGTTTTCTTTGGTGGTAGCTAATGAAATTTTTAAACCCAAAATTTCATAGTGTCATTTTTTTAAAGTTGTTTGGGAGAAAGTACATGAACTACTTTGTTAAGGAGACCGAATATTGAAGAATTTGAGAAGCAACATAAGTCCAAAACTAAGTCAATTGATAGCAAAACTAACTAATCTTAATTTACATGATATACGCATTTTTGAAGAAATACTAAACACTAACTAACTAAACCTTTAGGAAGCATTATGGAAAAAACTGAAACTAAGCCTTCAAGAATTTTTTAAAGTATGAATGACTAGAACTAAGTCTGGAATCTCTAAACCAAAACAACACTGATTTCATGTCAACTTAAAGTAAGCATTTGATTTAATGTATGCCGCATTGTTGTTAGCTATTAACTAAAGTCCTATTCCACATCAATCTGTCATCATAATGTTATGTTAGAACGAAGTATATCTAAAGGGGAGACGAGAGACTTGAAGGGTGAGATTGAGCCCCTCACTTTTATTTCATGCCGTACAGCAATAGAAAGGTGTTGATTTGGGACACTTCAGCCCCACCCCCAATCCCACCCTTAACTTTGGCTTGCTATCTCCACCTCTGTTGATGTATAGGAAGATTGAAAACTATATTATTAAGAAAAACTGAAGAGGCTAAACATTAATTTAATTATTCAGTCATTCTCAGCTGACATAGTTATGATAATAGCAAATTTTCTCGTTCTAACAGCCAATTATTGTTAATTAAAACTTAACCCAATGTTTCGACTCTTTGCCGAAAGTAGTTCATGTACATTGGGTTAAGTTTTAATTAATAATAATTGGCTGTTCGAACAAGGAAATTTTCTATTATTAATTTAATTTTGTTGCTGTAGGTGTCAGGCACTTCACTGTCCCTCGTGAGAGTATTGTAACTGTTGGAAGTAATGTTACTATACAGTGTTTGTCCAG
>WLWD01003366.1_pt1 | contig 24414 bp, 14 predicted proteins | sample 6712731 | NCBI WGS metagenome assembly WLWD01 (sample SAMN12718690, study PRJNA576275) | sponge metagenome | isolation source: marine sponge | host: Mycale hentscheli | place: New Zealand: South Island, Marlborough, Capsize Point | collected 2014-11-01 | reverse complement strand
AATGTTTAAGGACACGTTATATAGTGTCAAGTGTACCAATAACACATTGCCAGTTCATTCAGTGGGTGGTGTCCCACATCTGTATACTGATATGTTTGGATAGTTCATAAATATCAGTTTCAATGCATCATGGTACAAGTACTATTATATTATTGTAATATCCAATAATTTTTCATATGAAATTATTACTTTTTTCATCTCAACCCAGAAACAGTCTGAACTATAATCATGTACAATAATTGTTTACAAGTTTCTGAGTTCTGGTTTGACTAATGTAGCAGATAATTCAATATATTATACTCACTTTATTAATTTCTGACTTCTGATGTAATTTAAGTATAGGTGCTGCCAATGATCTGTGGAATATTGAAAAACTATTATTATTTCCTGCTCTATAAAGTGATACTCATACCTAATGTTGAGAGACTTCCTACCAGAACGGTGCCAATGAATGAGTAAGACAACGATGATGCTGACTGTTATTATGAATATGGTAGCTAGTACAGCTGCTATTGATGATGTTAATATAATACAGTCTTGTGCTATATAACATGAAAATGTGGTGGAATAAAGTGTGTTAATAATATATTTCTCTAACCTTTAGTATGTTCACACTGAGAGGCATAATCTCTTAATTCCAGCAATTCATTTTGAACAATTTCTCCTTGCAAATCTTTTACCAAAATTATGTCATGTTTTGAAACCTTAATATTGTGATACTCATCTCCTTTTATTGTGATATTAGTGAAATTATTTCCTTTTGTTATAATATTTAAAATACACCCACTATGATTACAGCCTTCAACATAATCACAAGAAACGTTGTAAGTATCTTTTTCTGGAGTCAAACAAACAATTATTGATCCTTTGATGTCGTTTGTACCTAAAACAATTTGATACATCTCAGACTACAATATATATATTATAATACTGTATATATTATAGTACTTATTACATGAGTCAGAGTGTGATATGGTGAAATATTTCAAGAGCAGGCTTTTCAAGAGCCAAAGAAGAGTGAAAATAATGCCTGAGAGTGAAATATCTAGCCATATCACTCTGATGAGTGTAATAAGTGGTTTATTCCACACTATAGATATCTTCACTGGAGTAGTTTTTTTTTGGTAACTCATGGTGTAAAGTTGGTGAAAACTCACTAGGGGCTCCCCATAACCTCAGCTGATATTATAGCAGCTGCTCTAACCTGGCTGGGTAGGCTCCACTAGAGTAAAGGTAGCTGTAAAAACCCAGAAAACTTGTACTCCAGGCCCCAGTTGTTATAACTACTCTGGTAATGAGCTTGGAAATACAGCCATGAATTAACACTTTGTGATATCATGAGATATCTCAAGGGTCATATACCGAAAAATATCATTGTGAAGATATCTAGCTTGGAATAAATAATATTCACACTAATGGAATACTAATAAGTATATAAATATATTTGGTATTATTTTCTAGAATGAATTATCCTAACATATGATAGACACTATAAAATATTCTTACATATATTTCCTAGCTGAAACTTTCGCACTCCATACATATTTTTTGACAATATGCTGGCAATATAATGAAGTACTTCATGTTAAATTTCCAATTGAGATATTAGAACAGTTATTGGCTGGTATCTCAATAGATGACATATTCTTTAATGTTTTTGAATTAGTCACTTGAAGAATGTAGTAACTAAAAGAAATTTGTAGACATAGTGGCCTCTATAGTTAACAAAATAATACCGGTTATTAGTTCAGTACTTTATTTTTATTGATACACTGTCAATTGTAGTTGCTAGTATCTCGTCTCTAATTGGAGCTGAACCAGGTAGAATAAAACTTTTGAATGTTAGATATAATTATTTGTAGCTATTTTTTAGTATATATAATAATAACACTTAAGCCATAAATATATATCAATATCAAGGTGTTAATGCTGAACCCAATAATACAAAATAACCTGATAATATTAATAAATCACTTACTGTAATCGAAACTAACAAGATGTATTCGCCTTGGCTTGATGACAAACTATATCTAGTCATATCTTCTGATGGTACATAAGGTAGTGATCCATTAATACATGATGTATTGCTTCTTCCAACACTGTTATTGCCAGTTATACCTAAAGTAAGTAAAGGGATCACAGGACTCATTACCCTGTAGACTAAAATGGAAATACTTCTTATTGAGGGAATTAAGTATTAAATGGAAAGTAACATCAACGCTTTTGATTATTTTCTGGTTCCAAGTTGCAACTAAAAACGTATCATGTACCTTTATTGACATATTGTAAGCAGAATTTGGAACCCCTAAAACAAACAAAGATAAAATACACAGTTTTTATGCTTTAACAACTATTAATAGTATTAGGACTAGGACGGAAAAGTAAATTGAAGTGCTTTCTTTGTTATTTTAAAGGTACTATACTAACTACAATGATTACTTATTGTTGTTGTTTTTTAAGTTTAATTAGATCATCAGGTTTACTACTTTCAATTACTTATTGTTGTTGTTTTTAAGTTTAATTAGATCATCAGGTTTACTACTTTCAATTACTTATTGTCTTCCCTCTATTTTTATAAAGTTTAATTAGATAATGGTGTATTGAAGCAATGGTGGTATGTATTTGAATGTACCATAAACTGTCAACTTTATTGACATGTTTCTGCATTTTCTATCTTCAGACACAATGCAATTAACATAATACAAACCAGGACTAGATGTGTAGATGAGTAAAGATGACTGATCCGTGTGTTGAATGGCTGTAAAACCTTCTGCATACTTCCACTTGTTTATGCTTAACTTTGTGCGATTACTTATAGTTACATTATTCTCATCAAAAATGATCCATTCAGTAAAAGATCCAGTAGTGGTACAAGACACAATAGTGGGAGTCAGCACAGGTATGACCAGTGGATCCGATGGAGTCAACTTCAATACTATGATTAGCTACAAATAAAACAAACATTCAATTTTTTTATTCTAAAGCTACCTACCTGGTTCAGCTCCAATTAGAGAAGAAATACTAGCAATTACTACCAAAATCATGGCTTGCAAAAGTGGTGATTTACAATTAGTAAGCAGCGAAATCATCCGTTACCCACTAGCTTTCCTTATAATATACGCAATTAGAACTATTTTCTATTCAACTGTTTCTGTAAAATAATGTTTAAGCATTTTATAGTAGTATAGATTATCGTAGCTATTGTATGTAAGTTTTCTCATAGCTACACCTATTTTTGGGAAATCATCCACCGGGTCAATTAAATTTCTATGATAGAAATGAATAATTGTTAGCTATAGTTAATTCTGACGCCGTTGTAAGATCTGTCACGCTCTAGAACTCACACTATAAGGCTGGCTACTCATACCGGTTGACTCAGAACGAAGCACAGCTGAGACAGTTTATTCACTTATCCAGGAAAAATAAAGAATTCAAACCTCCTACTTTTTAGCGCATTCACCATTTCTCGACTTCTTTTAATCCACCAGCAACTGGATCAGTTCGTAGCCTTGTGGAGACTCTATAGGTAAAAGTATGCGGACTATAAGCCATGCCCACTAGCCTTAGTAACTGTAATGAAAAAACTATAGATGTGGTGTCCAATAATACATATCAAAGAATAAAGTGACACCTTGAACTTTATTCCGCAAAATAAAATATTGAAATATATAAATTGTTAAGAGGTGGCAGCTAACTAAATGGCTATCGAAAAAGGAAATAACATAACTAAATACAATGAATTAAGTTCCAATGGGAAACCAGCGTATTTATGACAAAAAGAGAAAGAAATAGGTTTAGTGAATAAAAAAAATACTTTTAAAATTACCTTTTTCACCAGATAATAACGTGCGTTCAGTGTTGCAGGTTTTCATAGCTATAAAAATAACATGATTCAGTCATTCTTGGCCTAATTAATTATAATATTAGCGATTGTGGCGAGAAGTGGAAACGTCAGGTTACGTTCAAATGAACATAATATTGGCTGTTAGAACGAGAAAATTGGCTATTATTATGTGACAGGACTTGGGAATACTTGCCTAAGCGTGTCCGACTTGCAACGAAACGGCCTATTATTGATGAAGGGGTGAACCCCGTTAATTTTAGGACCTGGTGTGATTATTAAGGGTTTATTTATTTTAACATAATTTTCTTAGCAACCATTAAAAATAATCTGAAAATGACCGGACAGAGCTACAAATAGAGCTATTTGTTATAAACGGGCTATATAAATATAGTTATAAACAAATAAAAATTTGTTTGTATAGCGATTCACAGACACACGCCACTCGGGCTTCGCCCACGTGTCTCAGGGTTTGTAAATCGTATACAAACCTCAGTATTGGTTTATAACTATTACTTATAGCACGACAGTCTGGCGTAGCCAGACCCTTTTCCTATCCGCTACGTGGAGTAAGGGTGTGGAGACTATCATGCACCAGGATTGTTCTATAGCTAAGACTTTGAGATTTGGTTAGTTAACATTTTTTGTCGTCTCCTAGGCAGCACTCAGTGAAATGAGTGGTCATCTTACCACAAGTGTACGTAACTGAGCCGTGTTCCTGAACTATCAAAATGTTTAGTTATTGCGCCTGGCAAAATGCTCTGTGGTTTTGTTAGGGTTAGCGCGTCCTGCAAACTGTGGGCACCTATTGCCAAAGATAATAATTTGTTTCTGCACATAAAAATCGGGTCCATATTATTTCACTTTATAAGTTGTAAGGTATTTCAAAATAGTATCACACTTTTTGATATTGAAAAAAGACTCACCAACGGTAATATAATAAGAACATTTATTACATGGAAATTATAATAATATGAATTCTCTTTGAAACCTGCAACATAAAAAATCGTGTCAAACAAATGAATTCATGAAACTAAAGCTTCTTTGATATAAAATGTTAACTTTTTTAATATATTTAATTGTAACTGATTATGACATGAAATTTATGCATCAGTCTGCATTAATACTTTAGTAATAGCTCATTATTCCATCTGCTGTATTTTGTTGTTCTTGATTTAATTTTTTAACTTTTTATACAAGATTTCAATGCCTTCAAAGGTTGAAATCTTGTTTAATTGTTGTGGACTAGACGTGACTATATTGTTTAATTGTTGTGGACTAGAATGTGACTATATTGTTTAATTGTTGTGGACTAGACTGTGACTAATTGTTTAATTGTTGTGGACTAGACTGTGACTATATTGTTTAATTGTTGTGGACTAGACTGTGACTATTATTGTTTAATTGTTGTGGACTAGACTGTGACTATATTGTTTAATTGTTGTGGAGTTACAGATTTCCAGGCACATTTGAAGCAATTGGACAGTTGGAAATATGTATATAAAAATACTAATTAAGCTCATTAAAAAAAGCTTTAACATCAGATATGCTATTGCATAATATTACTGAAAATATTTGACATTTTAAATGTATCAAAACTCACAAAGTTTAATTGGTTGGTTGGTTTCAAAATCCAATTACATCTCACAGTAAAGTTACCGCACACAGGCTCTTAGCACTTACTCAATTTATTTCATTTATTTTGTGGTCATTTACCCTAGGAGAAAATTTAGATGATAATTTGGGGGTGATAAAGTAAGAAAAATGAAGAGTTCAGCACAAATTCTTTACATAAAGTAGTCAGCTATTTACTTCACTGGTCTGTGAAAAATGTATCACAAAGTAATCATTAATCAATGAATAGAAAATAAAACTGAAGTGATTATGCAAATTGTGAGTATAATGGATTTTAAGCAGTGATAACTATGCAAGTTATGAAGACTGTATCACTGTTTGCAACTTCTGTGATCAAATAATATTGCTGTCTCTTGGTTTTAGCAATGAAGTTGAATTGTATACAGTGATATTATGCCAACTAATAATAATAAAAATCTAAATGTGAGGTTGACTGCAAAAACATGTAGAATTTACTAATCAATCCATTCCAGAAGCATAGCAACATGCATATAGCATATCTAAAATTATGACTTTTAAGTATCTTTACATACTCTTATAAGATAGTGAGAAAGAATAGTTCATTCGAGCCATAACTGCATGCTCACTTGAGGAACTGATTTTGTGTGTTGTAACTGACTAATTGTATATAATTACAGCAAGTCAATACAGCCTGATCTAGAGATGAGAGGTGCAAAAACTAGGGTTTTGATCTAACCAAGCTATATAATACAGAGGCAAGATATGCTATCACATATGGAGGATTGGATAGGTCATAGAGTGACTATGAATATACTGATTGAATGAGATTCTAAATTTGGTTGGCTTAGTATAGTGGGCATACACAGATTTTATAAAGCACCCAATAATTAATTGCCATGAGTTATTATTAAACTTCCCAGAGATATTATTTTTCAGTTACCAAAACTTCAACATTACAATGACGGTTCTATTAATCTTAAAAATATCTCTTCATCTGATTTTTGTAACAAAAGCCATGGATGCTGATTTTATCAATGGCAATTCATTATAAGGTTGTATGTTATTTGATTTTTTTAAGCATTCCATCTATTAGAAATAAAAACCTACTATGCAAGTTAAGACTTTGTGGTGCTTGAATATTTCACATTGCCATAGACACAGTGGATGTAGCCATTAATAACTATTGATTCCTGCAAATACAATTCTGGAATTAGTTAAATGCTAAAAATTCTAAGTAAAGCCATAGAAAAAAAAATCAAAATAAACATAACCATAAAATAAGTAGCAATGACTAAAGTGAATCAAATGGAAATGATTCCCATGAGCAATAGCTTTTTCACTAATCAAATACATGAGCCTGCATACAATTACTCCTACTTGAAATTAACAACGATCATAAATGTATTGTAGAAGCCTTGAAATAGTTCAGTGAGCCTTGCAATAGAGTCCACACAGTGGATGATTGCATTATCAGGAAACTGAATGATGCTCTTTTGATATCTTTGAGCATTTTTCTTGAACTGTGCACCACCAATCCTTCCAACAGTATTAAATTAATTTAGTTTACATGTCTATAAAATAGTATGCCAAAATATATATTCATGTCATATCAATATAATAGAAAAAAATAAAAACAGAAATGAACACCATGTGAGTCCTTAGATTTTAAGAAGAGATTACACATTTTTGAAGGACTTTGTCATTGCTAGGAAATTCAGTGATAATCATTATTATAAACAACAAACTTGCAAGTTTCCCCATTACACATGTCCCAATATGCTTAAGTGAACTACTTCAAGTAAATTGAAAGCAAATTTTATGTAACTGTGATGTCAACTTGCAGATAATAAAAATCTAAAACATGCGGTGACCTACAAAACATGCTGTTTTACAAACCAACACATTCCAGTAAAGCATGCACAAAGTAGATCAGGATTACAATAATTAAATAACTCTCATGTACAGCCTTACACCTTACCCTATTCAGTTTCATTAGTACCATACTGATTGTCAACACATTATAGTGAAGCCCTAGTTTTTCTATTATATTCAATTGCACACAGCCAACACAGTTTGGTTTAAAGATGGGACATGCATCTTATTGCTTATTATTTAATTATACTGACGAAGATTATAAGGAGCTTGTTTGTGGAAAACTGCTCTACATTATGTAAAGTTGACCTTTAAGAAATATTACAATAACAGGCAACATGAATATACAGATAATATGGTCACATTGTTCAGTAAATATTATACCATATTTATGCGCTGGGAATTATTTCAAACTTCTTGGGAAAAACTTCCAAGTTACTTAATGTCAATGCTACCATTTGATGTTTTCCAAACACACAACAATAAAAATGCATGCTGGCACTAACAATGTGTATTTGAATATTGTTTTGAGGTTATGTATTTGAGTAAGCTAGCACACCTCATCTTTCCCTTTGTGCTAACAAGCTTGGTATTTTAAATTTTCACTTTTTTGTCACTGACAAAGTGAGTGTACTCATTTATTACTATTAAATGTCATAAAATATAATTTGAAATATTCTAAGCAGCATTTAACTCTATCTTGTATAGGAAAGGTTGTGAAAATATGAAATTCCTAAAAACATGATTACAGGAAATTCTACTTTTTGTCCTGTGATGCAAAAATAATATAACGAAATTATGAAATATTTGGTTACATTATTGTGGGAGATTAAGTTCGCTGTTCCTTAAGCATGGTAGACTGCCCCCAGAATCGGTCTATAACCAATCCCCTGCCTCTTGATCATTTAACTAATAGCTCCTCCTAAACACTCAGGGGCATCCAGGAAGTTACAGATGCAACTAATATTTTAGTTATACAATGTCAAAGATGCAGGTGAACATAAGGTGAGAGTAACTAAAAGGGAGTGGACTAGCTATGCAATATACATAGCCAGTCCACCCATGGGTGATACATAAATAAAATGTGCTACACTGCACACACTCAATAAATGCATGGGTGAATAGAATGTTTAAGGACAAGTTATAGTGTCAAGTGTACCAATAACACATTACCAGTTCATCCAGTAGGCGGTGTCCCACATCTGTATACCGATATGTTTAGATAGTTCATAAATATCATCATTTTTGAAAGCTTAACATTTCAGTGGTGAGTTAATGTAACTATTTTTTTGCTATGGCTCTCTATTTATACATTTGCTGCAGTCACAATTGGAGCAAGTCAATATTGTTCCATCAAATGCATTAAGAAATAACTGTTATACAATTAAGACAACAAACAAAATCACATAATTCACACAACTCTATTTTACTGTTTCATATAAAGGAATGCTTGGAGAACTAGTGAAATGGTCTTTTGTTCCTTTAATAATGTCGTAAGATGGATTGACATCACATGTTAAGTCATCAGTTTGTGCTGCCGCAGAAGTGACTTCTATTACATCATATGATAAATTGTTGAACATTTCTAAACAAATTCAAAGACAAATCAGTATGTCACAATTAATGTTTTAAGACGACATTATGCTATACAGAACTGTGCATACTGAGATGTGAATTGAGCGATCTTTGACAGTTTCAATGCATCATGGTACAAGTACTTTTATAGTATTATAATATCAAATAATTTTTCATATGAAATTATTACTTTTTTCATCTCAACACAGAAGTAGTCTAAACTATATTCACGTACAATAATTGTTTACTAGTTTCTGAGTTCTGGTTTGACTAATGTAGCATACAATTCAATATACTCACTGTATTAATTTCTGACTTCTGATGTAATTGTATAGGTGCTGTCAATAATCTGTGGAATATTGAAAAACTATTATTATTTCCTGCTCTATAAAGTGATACTCATACCTAATGTTGAGAGACTTCCTACCAGAACGGTGCCAATGAATGAGTAAGACAATGATGATGCTGACTGTTATTATGAATATGGTAGCTAGTACAGCTGCTATTGATGATGCTAATATAGTACAGTCTTGTGCTATATAACATGAAAATGTGGTGGAATAAATTGTGTTAATAATATATTTCTCTAACCTTTAGTATGTTCACATTGAGAGGCATAATCTCTTAATTCCAGCAATTCATTTTGAACTATTTCTCCTCGCAAATATTTTACCAAAATTTTATCATGTTTTGAAACCTTAATATTGTGATACTCATCTCCTTTTATTGTGACATTAGTGAAATTGTTTTCTTTTGTTACAATGTTAAAAATACATCCACTATGATTACAGCCTTCGACATAATCACAAGAAACGTTGTAAGTATCTTTTGCTGAAGTCAAACAAACAATTATTGATCCTTTGATGTCATTTGTACCTAAAACAATTGATACATCTCAGACTACAATATTATATAATATATATAATATATTATATATAGTACTTATTACACGAGTCAGAGTGTGATATGGTGAAATATTTCACGAGCAGGCTAATTTATTTTCACGAGCCAAAGGAGAGTGAAAATAAAGCCTGAGAGTGAAATATCTAGCCATATCACTCTGATTAGTGTAATAAGTGGTTTATTCCACACTAGATATCTTCACTGGAGTAGTTTTTTTGCTGGTAACTCATGGTGTAAAGTTGGCGAAAACTCACTAGGGGCTCCCCACAACCCCAGCTGATATTATAGCAGCTGCTCTAACCTGGCTGGGTAGGCTCTACTAGAGTAAAGGTTAGGTGTAAAATCCCAGAAAACTTGTGGCCAGGCCTGGTTGCTATAACTACTCTGGTAATGAGCTTGCCAATACAGCCATGAGTAACTTTGTGATATCTTGAGATGTCTCAAGGGTCATGTACCTAAAAATATCATTGTGAAGATATCTAGCTTGGAATAAATATATATATTCACACTAATATGGAATATTAATAAGTATATAAATATATTTGGTATTATTTTCTAGAATGAATTATCCTAACTACTAGAAACTATAAAATATTCTTACATATATTTCCTAGCTGAAACCTTCGCACTCCATACATATTTTTTGACAATATGCTGGCAATATATGAAGTACTTCTTGTTAAATTTCCAATTGAGATATTAGAACAGTTGTTGGCTTGTATCTCAATAGATGACATATTCTTTAATGTTTTTGAATTAGTCACTTGAAGAATGTAGTAACTAAAAGAAATTTGTAGACATAGTGGCCTCTATAGTTAACAAAACGATACCGGTTATTATTAGTTCAGAATTTTATTTCAATTTATATACTGTCAATAACGTTGAACTAAGTAACTTCAGTTCAATAGAGGCACTGTTAATTGGATGTGCTAATTAGGCAAATAACACTTAAGCCATAAATATATATCAAGGTGTTAATACTGAACCCAATAATACAAAATGACCTGATAATTTATAAATCACTTACTGTAATTGAAACTAACAAGATGTATTCGTCTTGACTTGATGACAAACTATATCTAATCATATCTTCTGATGGTACATAAGGTAGTGATCCATTAACACATGATGTATTGCTTCTTCCAACACTGTTATTGCCAGTAATACATAAAGTAAAGGGATCACATGACTCATTACCCTGTAGACTAAAATGGAAATACTTCTTATTGAGGGTAACTGCAGTAGTATGACGAAGTACACTTGGTTTTGAAAAATTAAGTATTAAATGGAAAGTAACATCAACACTTTTGATTATTTTCTGGTTCCAAGTTGCAGCTAAAAACATATCATGTACCTTTATTGACATATTGTAAGCAGAATTAGGAACCCCTAAAACAAACAAAGATAAAATACACTGATTTTATGCTTTAACAACTATTAATAGCCTTAGGACTAGGACGGAAAAGTAAATTGAAGTGCTTTCTTTGTTATTTTAAAGGTACTATACTAACTACAATGATTACTTATTGTGTTGTTGTTTTTTAAGTATAATTAGATCATCAGGTTTGCTACTTTCAATAACTTATTGTCTTCCCTCTATTTTTATAAAGTTTAATTAGATAATGGTGTATTGAAGCAATGGTTATATTTGAACGTACCATAAACTGTCAACTTTATTGACATGTTTCTGTGTTTGCCATCTTCTAACGAAACAATGCAGTAAACATAATACAAGCCAGGACTAGATGTGTTGATGAGTAAAGATGATTGATCCGTGTATTGAATGGCTGTAAATCCTTCTGCATACTTCCACTTGTTCATGCCTAACTTTGTACGATTACTTATAGTTACATTATTCTCATCAAAAATTATCCATCTGGTAAAAGATCCAGTAGTGGTACAAGACACATTAGTAGGAGTCAGCACAGGTATGACCAGTGGATCCGATAGAGTCAACCTCAATACTATAATTAGCTACAAATAAAACAAACATTCAATTTTTTTTATTCTAAAGCTACCTACCTGGTTCAGCTCCAATTAGACAAGAAATACTAGCAATTACTACCAAAATCATGGCTTGCAAAAGTGGTAATTTACAATTAGTAACCAGCTAGATCATCCGTTACCCACTAGCTTCATTCACAATATACGCAATTAGAACTATTTTCTATTCAACTGTTTCCGTAAAATAATGTTTAAGCATTTTATAGTAGTATAGATTATCGTAGCTATTGTATGTAAGTTTTCTCATAGCTACACCTATTTTGGGAAAATCATCCACAGGGTCAATTAAATTTCTATGATAGAAATGAATAACTGTTAGCTATAGTTAATTCTGACGCAGTTGTAAGATCTGTCAAGCTCTAGAACTCACACTATAAGGCTGGCTACTCATACCGGTTGACTCAGAACGAAGCGCAGCTGAGACAGTTTATTCACTTACCCAGGAAAAATAACGAATTCAAACCTCCTACTTTATCAGCGCATTCACCGTTTCTCGACTTCTTTTAATCCACCAGCAACTGGATCAATTCGTAGCCTTGTGGAGACTCTAGGTAAAAGTATGCTGACTATAAGCCATGCCCCATAGCCTTAGTAACTGTAATGAAAAACTGTAGATGTGGTGTCCAATAATACATATCGAAGAATAAAGTGACACCTCGACCGTTATTCTGCAAAATAAAATATTGAAATATATAAATTCTTAAGAGGTGGACACGTTAAGGCATGTATTCTCAAGTCCTGTCACATATTAATAATAGCAAATTTTCTCGTTCTAATAGCCAATATTATGTTCATTTGAACGTAACCTGACGTTTCCACTTCTCCCCACAATCGCTAATATTATAATTAATTCGGCCAAGAATGACTGAATCATGTTATTTTTTTAGCTATGAATACCTGCAACACTGAACGCACGTTATTATCTGGTGAAAAAGGAAATTTTAAAAGTATTTTTTTTATTCACTAAACCTGTTTCTTTCTCTTTTTGTCATAAATACACTGGTTTCCTATTAGAACTTAATTTATTGTATTTAGTTATGTTATTTCCTTTTTCGATAGCCATTTAGTTAGCTGCAGACTTGCAACGAAAACTGCCTATTATTGATGAGGGGGTAAACCCAGTTTATTTTAGGACCTGGTGTGATTATTAAAGGTTTATTTATTTTCACACAACTTTATTAGCAACCATTACAAATATTCTGAAAATGACTTGACAGAGCTACAAATAGAGCTAATTGTTATAAACGGGCTATATAAAAATAGTTATAAACAAATAAAAATCTGTTTGTATAGCGATTCACAGACACACGCCACTCGGGCTTCGCCCACGTGTCTCAGGCTTTTTAAATCGTATACAAACCTCAGTATTGGTTTATAACTATTACTTAAAGCACGATAGTCTGGCGTAGCCAGACCCTTTTCCTAACCGCAAGGTGGAGTAAGGGTGTGGAGACTATCATGCACCAGGGTTGTTCTATGGCTAAGACTTTGAGATTTGGTTAGTTAACATTTTTTGTCGTCTCCTAGGCAGCCCTCAGTGAAATGTACGTAACTGAGCCGTGTTCCTGAACTATCAAGACGTTTATTGCTGCGACAGAAGGAAAGGGTGAGGGTGGGTGAGCAAAGTGATATTAAGTCAAATAAATGCAGGTTTTCCGAGCACACTCTCATGCCACTTGAAGGCCCACAAGGCCGAGAATTTATGGCTTATTAAACTTATATCTGTCTAAGGAATAAGCACTCGGTTAGCTCTGTAGTTCCGCATCTAAACCAACAAACATGACACATGGTCAAATTGTTCAGTAAATATCCTACCATATTTTATGCTCTGGGAATTATTTCAAACTTCTTGGGAAAAACTTCCAAGTTACTTAATGTCAATGCTACCATTTGATGTTTTCCAAACATACAACAGTAAAAATGCATGCTGGCACTAACAAGTGTATTTGAATATTGTTTTGAGGATAGACTTGATTTATGTATTTGAGTAAGCTGGCACACCTCACCTCCTCCTTTGTGCTAATAAGCTTGGTATTTTGAATTTTCACTTTTTTATCACTGACAAAGTGAGTGTACTAATTTATTGTTATTAAATGTCATAAAATATAATTTGAAATATTAAGCAGCATTTAGCTCTATCTTGTATAAGAAAAGTTGTGAAAATATGAAATTCCTAAAAACATGATTACAGGAAATTCTACTTTTTGTCCTGTGATGCAAAAACAATAAAACGAAATTATGAAATATTTGGTTACATTATTGTGGGGGTTTAAGTTCGCTGTTCCTTAAGCATGGTAGACTGCCACCAGAGTTGGTCTATAACCAATCCCCTGCCTCTTGATCATTTAACTAATAGCTCCTCCTAAACACCCAGGGGTGTCCAGGAAGTTACAGATGCAACTAATATTTAATTATACAATGTCAAAGATGCAGGTGAACATAAGGTGAGAGTAACTAAAAGGGAGTGGACTAGCTATGCAATATAATATATATAGCCAGTCCACCCATGGGTGATACATAAATAAAATGTGCTACACTGGACACGCTCAATAAATGCATGTGTGAATAGAATGTTTAAAGGACAAGTTATAGTGTCAAGTGTACCAATAACACATTGCCAGTTCATTCAGTGGGCGGTGTCCCACATCTATATGCTGATATGTTTAGATAGTTCATAAATATCTTCATTTTTGAAAGCTTAACATTCCAGCGGTGAGTTAATGTAACTATTTTTTTTTGCTATGGCTCTCTATATACATTTGCTGCAGTCACAATTGGAGCAAGTCAATATTGTTCCATCAAATGCATTAAGAAATAATTGTTATAAAATTCAGACATCAAACAAAATCACATAATTCACACAACTCTATTTTACTGTTTCATATAAAGGAATGCCTGGAGAGCTGATGAAATGATCTTTTGTTCCTTTAATAATGTCGTAAGATGGATTGACATTACATGTTAAGTCATTAGTTTGTGCTGCCGCAGAAGAGACTTTTATTACATCATATGATAAATTGTTGACACATTTCTAAACAAATTCAAAGAGAAATCAGTATGTCACATTTAATGTTTTAAGAGAACATTATGCTATACAGAACTGTGCATACTGAGATGCATTATCAGTGATAATAATTACTTCATAAAATTCTTAGATAAATCTGATTGAATATGTGTGTTTATTCACATTTTGTGGTAAGAATTTTAAGATGTATCAGTTGATAAGGTAAATTCAAATAAAACATTTTCTAGTGTTTCTATATCAGGACAAGTTAGCTACAGTATATTATGTATGCATGATATATTTCTGTTTTCAATTATTATGTTTACCTGCATTATATTTTAATATATTCACAATTATAATAATACTATTAGTAAAAACATTACAAAGTAAAATTAAATTCCATGTTTATGCCACTGTTGTTGCCACAAAATTATAGTCATTATAGTTTCATTTATAACAATTGGCTTGGAAAATTAGATTGTTATTTGTTTGAGTTGTCCCATTTATATAGCTATTTTTAAGTTTCTGAAAATATTATACATAAACTAATATTTTTCCTAATGGTTTTATATGTTTTAGATTAGTTCAATAAAAGTAATACAACAATGTATACAGTTACTTGAAAAATATAAACTGTATTTACTACAATATTAAAAAGGTCTTGTTTTCTCAATTAAAAACAAACGATTATAAAGTGTTTCAAAATTATCTATTATAATGTACACAGCACTATAATAATAATTAATTTTTACTTACCACATTTTCATGTTCTTTTGGTCTGCATGAACTGAATGTAAAATTGTACTACACATGTAAATATATTAAAGTTAAATGTGAATCTTTGCTCATACCTTTTCTCTTTAAAACGTCTGCAAATTAATGAAGTTATGGAACTTAATATATTTATCACACACTAAACAACACTGTTTACCTTTTTGATGGATCAATGTTAGTAATATCACTACCAATACAATTATAATGAACACAATGATTGAAAGAACAACAGGAATAACAAACATGGTTGTCTTCATTAAGGAGGTTGTCAGATATTCTGTCTCCACAATACATATATAAGAAATCACAAGGAAGGTAATGAAATGTTGCATATTTTGTTAAAATACATTGTAATAGAAGCTGTTCTAGCTATAAATTAAGCAATGATTATACAATTTATTTTATTAAACTCATCCAACAAGCAGAAAATACCTATATCTTCACACTTACACTAAATAAAGTCAATTGAAATTATGTATAATTATCAAATTGTCCTCAGCTCTACTACCATTTAGTTTAGTCTATGGCTAAAATGCATACAGTGATGCTATGGAAATAATTAATACTACTATTTTAGACTAAATTTGTTCTCAGGGGAGGGCATGGTAGTATTAAGGTAATTATATTGACTGCTGTTTTAATATGAAAATACATCCAGTAAGTATGAATAGCTACAACCTTCTATATAGTCACAGGAAGGTTTGTAGGTGTCTTTCACTGATATGAAACGAGCATTTGACTCTTTGATGTCTAGTGTACCTAAAATATTAATTTTTAATAACTGTAAACAAAATATATTTGGCATTATTCTAAACTATAAAAATGAAATCATGTCACTTGATAAATAAACCTGCAATTTTTTCATGCAAACATTAAAAATTCCTTAAAATTACGTTTAACCTTCTGATGCAACATCAACTTTATCTTACAAATATTTCCCAACTGAATTTTTCGCACTCCATACGTATTTATTGACAACAGCTTGACTAAATAGGAAGTCTTTTCTGTTAAATTTCCAATTGAGATAATAGAACAGTTGTTCGCTGGTGTCTCCAGAGATGACATATTTATAAGTGTCTTTGAATTCGTAACTTGAAGAATGTAGTAACTATATGAATCTTGTAGACATAGAGGTCTCTATAGTTAACGAAACAATATTCTGGTTATAATTAATTCAGTTATTTAGGTCAAATAAAGCATCAAAGGTGTGAACAAACCGTCAGTGATACTATACAGAACAGCTTCAGGTTTCAGCAAACATAATGCAGCAGTTCATATACCAGTAAATTACTCTTCCTTCACACTTTTCCCAGCCCCATTCTATCAGATATGCTACTTCCTTTCCATTCCTGTACCTGGAACTAGCAATCTTTCTAGTTATATCAAGATAAACTGAAGTTCTGTAATTTTTTCAAAGATTACAGCAGTCATATGTACTCTTTTGCCTTTGATAGAAATTACCACTCTACTCACCACTCACATAAAAAAAGTATGTCAGTGATCTTTAAGTCAGAGGTGACTAACGGACAGACAAACAGTATGGAACACACTACAACCTTCTCCATGCAAACTATTTAATAATGACAAAGTTAAAATAGCTTCATTTCAATAGAGCTGTCAATCAGATAGACCGATTAGTTTAGTGATAAACCCAGTACTAGGTTACAACATAAGTTAGTTTATTACTTACTCGAATTGAAACTGATATGTAACTTCCTTGACTTTGTGACAAACTATAACTAATCATGTCTTCTGATGGTACTTAAGGTAGTGATCCATTAATACATGATGTATTACTTCTTCCAACACTGTTATTACCAGTTATACATAAAGTAAAGGGATCACATGACTCATTACCCTCTAGAATAATATGGAAGTACTTCTTATTGTGTATAACTGCAGTAGTACTAAGTAGTTCACTCGGCTTTGAAAATATAAGAGATAAATGGAAAGTAACTACAATTCTTTCTATTCTTGGATAGCTCCATGCTACGTCCATGAACATAATATCATCTGCCTTAATGGACATATTATAAGCAGAATCTAGTACACCTACAGCAAACCAAAAAAAAAATACACTTGCCTTAAAAGTTTTAGGACTGGAATGGAAATAAAAAAAAATTTAGTGTATTTTTTTGTCATCAGCTTTACTACTTTCAATTACTTATTGTATTCCCTCTATTTGTTAAAGTTTAATTAGATAATGGTGTATTGAAGCAATGGTATATATTTGAACGTACCATAAACTGTCAACTTTTTTGAGCCTTGTGGAGACTCTAGGTAAAAGTATGCTGACTATAAGCCACGCCCCCTAGCCTCAGTGACTGTAATGAAAAACTATAAATGTGGTGTCCAATAATACATATGAAAGAGTAAAGTGACACCTTGACCGTTATTCTGCAAAATAAAATATAGAAATATATAAATTCTTCGTTTAGGCAGGTATTCCCAAGCCCTGTCACATAAAGGTAATGTTGGCTGCGTGCGCACCACAGATTACTAAAATTGGCATATAAAGGGAAAGTTGCAGACGCTGGAACTCATCTGGCGTTCTGGTATTAGCGAGAACATTCGGTCATGGTTGCTATAAAGTTATTGTTGATATTGACGTTGGTTATTAATACGTGTAAGTTAATGAACTGCATAAGTTAACTATAGCTATCATATTATATTTATTGATTTTATTTCTTCAGCACAACTTTCCAGTCAATGGAAAGAAAATATTGAGCAAGTTCTGAAGCATTTGCTTGGAACTTTACCCCTTCCCTACTCCTCAGAATTAGACCTGTATTGTGGAGGTAAAAATGGTGAACTTTGGTTCAAAACAACGGTTAACTTAGATAGAGATAAAGATATCATTACTGGCATGAATCCAATAGTTGATGAAGCACAATTTTATGTCAACATCAGTAAATTTAAGTTTTTCGGGAGACTCTGCCATCAATTACCATTCAGATTGGAATTGGAATCCATCTGGTTCAACACGCAGTACTGTATTCAACAAACCTACCAACACCAGTGAAAACTACAAACTTAGCTCTCTTTATCCTATCATGAACACAGTGATATCATACATTCTTCATTTGCCAAAGGACTTCATAACTCATTTGATACAAATTAGTTTCGGCAAGAAAACTATTTCAGATATTGTAACATCTCAGGAATCAGATATGCTAGATATAAATCCTTTAAGCATTCTACTGTATACCTTAAGGTGGCGGTATAATGTTTGCTCATAAATATTCATAAGTTTTCTATATGCATATTAACTTGGACAAAACAAAAATAACAGAATTCTGCAATGCTGGACTATTAAATGTACCAAAGAGTACTCAAATAAGCTTTAGTGTAAATGTTATACTGGCTTTGCCTAACAAATACTCTTCTAGAAAAACTACTCGCTGGTAACAATAATTGTCGGCAAACTGTGACTGCTGCTACAGTTCCAAAAGCCTGCTTTGCAAATTTTCTTACCTGTTAGGACAAATACTAGGGCGACACGAAGACTGTTTAAGCCTGCAAAGCTTACAGGCCTAGAAATTCTCGGTACAGTCATCTCTACAATCCTCGGGATACACTCAGTCAGCCACGCAGAGAACTGTAACTTCAAAATAGACGCACACTTTGTGAAAAACTTTCCGATAGGCCCCGCCCACAGATTCACAAAATTAGAGAAGGCTGTTGTCCAGACATCTAGAGCAACTATGTGTCCAAAAAATGCCGACAAAATTGTATAAACTTGCAATCCACCATTTTGTCCACTGCTGCTTGTGCGGGCGCGGGAAAACAGCAACCGCGACGGCGGGAAGTTCACCGCAAGAGCGGTAAAAATTCATTGAAACGCCCACTCATCAGCTGTAGAGCGCGCTTAGCCATGCTTAGCATCAGCTGAAGAGAAGCCAACTATCTGCAGGAGAGAAATGGGAAATAAGAAGAACAAAAATAATAGCAGTAACAGCACCCATAGGCATGTTTTTTGTAAGAAAATATTGCCAGGAATGAAGAAGACACAGAAGAGGAGTTGTCTGGGACCACCCAGACAAGGAACACTAAAGAAACACGCCCACTTTCACTTTCATCCTATCTTACGCTATGTACAAGTATATATTCACTTATTTCTAATGTTTACTTTATCTGCATGTACAAGCCTCTCACTTTACTTCTAATGTCACCCATTCTATCAACACCTCACTCACATGTCCATATAAGGAACTATACTTAATCATATTCATGTCTATAACCCACACTACACGTCACCATTCAAGATGTTATATAAGTTGCATGTTAACTTAAATAAAATGGTTGTTCACCTCTGTCTGTCCCAGGAAACGAGAAAATCCTTGGATAGTGTGCGCTTTTAACACCTAGTCTCGCAAGACTGCAAGCTACACAGCCAGCGGTTGCGCGGGATACTTAGGCTGCGCCTGACAAGTGAGCATCCTGGTCCTTCAACACACGGCAAGAAGGCCACTGATAGTACTGTACCCAAAGACACGCAACAAGAGCCCATAGCCGGCTAAGTTGAGGCTTCCTACGCACAGTCTCAACACATTCACAATTTCAGTTCACGCCTCAAGCCGGGTACAGGCACTTTCAGGAGTAGTGAGTGTACCAGTGATAAAGCTGTAAGATAGAAGGAAGGCAAGGCTACCTTTGAAGGAAGCAGGATTATTAACCTGGACAAACTTCAGCAGTACACTGACAGCCTGAGTAAGCACTCCTCTTCCTGCCAAGGCTCTATCATCTTGACTGGAGAGAGCAGGGATGGACTGGCTTCGATTCTAACAGGACACTGCAATGTTTGCAGCAAGCACTCTATCCAGTTAGAGACGTCCAACAAAGTAAAGGGTCCTCGAAGCCATTCCAGGTAAGTGCTTGATTATAATAAAGAGCTGATTTAGAGACTTTTGAGAAAATAATAGTCTTTACGAAGAAAATAATTTTGTATCATGTATCCAAAGGCTGCATATTTTATTGTATATAGAATTGCCACAACATTTCTGAATGTATTACTGACATTGTAAATTGTTGTTTTTTTTAATCAACTTTCACAATCAAATCATTGAGCTTAAAGCTCCCTTGTAATGGAATAACAGTTATTTTAATTAAATGTGCACTACTATATTTATTAGATGCTTCTGTCCAGTTTATGAAATTCTGATCAACAATGTTTAACTTGACGAAAAACCTGCAAGGATATAAAATTAGTTTACTTATTTATATTATTATTCAATAAATTTCAAAGTTAAAGTTACCCTAAATATTTTTTTTGTTTATACATTTTAGATGGGAGTGTAACCTCGCCGCAGTGTGGGGTCAGATGGCTACAGGTGGTGGTCACAGCAAGCTGGAAGAAGTAATGAGTGTAGTCGGAGTTCCAGTAATGACTAAGAGAAGTTTTATTCAGACGGAGAGAGATATCGGTGAAGTTTGGAAGAAAGAGTTATTGGAGTCAATGACAAAGGCAGGAATGGAAGAGAAACGACTAGCAGAGGAAAATGGAGAGTACTATCAAGGAATTCCAGCTATTACAGTCATTGTGGATGGTGGGTGGAGCAAGCGTTCTCACAAACATTCCTATAATGCGAATTCTGGCGTTGGTATTATCATAGGGAAAAGAACGAGAAAGCTATTACGTATATGTTGGAGTTCGTAACAAATATTGTCATGCCTGTGCCACCAACATACCCAAGGACAAGCATGTCTGCTTCAAAAATTGGAATAGGTCATCTTCGGAAATGGAAGCAGACCTTATATTGGAAGGTTTTTTAGAGGCAGAGAAGGTGCATGGAGTTAGGTATATGAATTTTGTGGGAGACGGGGATAGTTCAGTATACCCAACTCTTGTTCAGAATGTGCCAGTTTGGGGACAAGCCATTAAGAAGCTGGAATGCGCTAATCACGCATGCAAATGCTATCGTGGTGCCCTAGAGCGTCTTGTTCAGGAGAACTCATCCTATAAGGGTAGCGGTGGACTCACTCAGAAAATGAGGAAGCGTCTAGTTTCAGCTGCAAGATCGGCAATTAGGATGAGAAGCATGCAGGAAAACAAGAAGGAAGCTCTGAAGAAGCTGAAGCATGATCTCCAAAATGGACCCCTGCACTGCTTTGGGTTCCAGACAGACACATTAATTACGAGTGCTGATCACCTCTCCTTCTGGGGCAGATCCCAGACAACACCATTGTCCACCACTTTAATCCATGAAAAGTGTAGCTCCGATTTCTGTAAGTCAGCGAAAGAAAAAATTCAGCAGCAAACAACCATATCTTCATTGGCTTCATCTCCAGCTACTTCCACGGAAGTATGTTCACCTACATCATCATCTTCATCAGCTGATTCTTTTCCAAGTTCTCCTGACAGATCATTACCAGAAAATGACGACACGGGTTTCCTGGGTAAGTATTGTGTGATTGAAATCTACAGTACACTGTATTATAGAATGGGCATCAGAGTATAGAGCATGTCCTGATACTAATTTACCTTGCATGCCACTAGTCGCACTGGCTACTCATATGCAGCCAATAAAGTAGATCAAGTACCATCATCCCAATTTGTCACTACTTGCATGGCATTAAATAGTTTTAAAATTGTGTAAGAAAAATAATTACATAGTTATTCATTTTTTCCCCTAGATTTACTGGAGGACCAAAAAAGACTGTGGCAAGAAACACTAGTAGAAGATGCCGAAACTGAGTTTGATGCCAGGCAACGTGCACTAACTCCAGTCAATGTAAATCCAAAATTGCTGCATGATATTCAAGTGTTGGTTAGTAGACTGATCTGCAAAGCTGGGCAATTGCTGGGTAACGTCACTACGAACTTGGCTGAGAGCTGGATGAATGTGAGGACAAAGTTTGATGGAGGAAAGGTGATCAATAGGTCACAGAGTGGATCCTGGGAACATCGCTGTATGGGAGCAGGACTGAGACAGAATACGGGTAGAGATTGGGGTCCACAGGCCTGGAAACAAATGACTAACCATTCTCCCAATAAAATATTTTCAGATACAGCATCACAATCTGCAAAAGTATCCAGCAAAGACAGAAAACGGAAGGCAACAACTGAGTATAAAGACAAGCGACGAAAAAGCAAATATGCTCGTACTGAGGAATCAACTGCTGCTCGAAAAGCTTATGATAGACATGATGGAGGTATTGGTCCTGATGAAGTAATTGATGATATTTCCCCTGAAAGCCTCGAACAGCTCAAAATGAGCTACTTCGAAACAAAAGTATCTGTCACCCCAGAAGAAGCAAAAGAAATTGAACGATGTACAAGAGACCAAGCAGAAGACGAGTACTGGAGGAGCGAGAGAAGAAAGAGAATAACTGCATCATCAGCTGGTGGAGTGGCCAAAATGAAAGAATCCACAAAAAGAGGGAAAAAAGTGCAAGCTCTTCTGTACAGCAAATTCCATGGAAATGCAGCTACCTGCTATGGTTCAAGAATGGAAAGTACTGCTATAGATGAATACATCGAACATCAAAAAAAAAATGGGCACCCCAATTTAACATGTGGACTTTTTATTTCTCGACTAAACAACTGGCTTGCAGCTACCCCAGATGGCATTATTAATGACCCTAGTTGTACTTCAGAAAGTACTGGCGTGGTAGAGATTAAATGTCCTTTTTCTTTTCGAGACATGACCTTGAGTGAAGCATGCAAAAAGCCTTCCTTCTGTCTGACAGTCAATAAGGAAAATCAGTTGAAACTGAAGAATAGGCATGATTACTGGTTTCAGATACAGTGTCAGCTGTATTGCGTTGACAAAACCTGGTGTGACTTTGTCGTAAGAACGAACAAACAGCTACATGTGGAGCGTATTTACAGAGACTCTAAATGGTGGGGACTTCAGCTTGCAAAGCTAAGACAATTTTACTTTTCCTCCTTACTTCCAGAGCTGGCATGTCCTCGATTTAGAAGTGGAGGAATACGAGAACCTACAAAGCAAGTTGAAAGCACAAATTTATCCTAATTTTTTTTTTGTATATTATCTGTGATGATTAAGATTGTTATTGTTTTCTGTATATGTATAATTTTTATGATTGTTTAGCTGCACTGAACCCATATTATTGAACCATCCTACAAGTCATTTACACTTTCTTCATCCTCTAGGAGGTGCAAAACCACCTAGTAACTGGTCTTAAGTGGATGTGGTTTTCTGGTGAGGGAAATATAATTACAAACTGAATGAGTGGGCGAAACAGTACACAGCCACCTTAAGATCTGGTGCTCTTCTAATCTGAATGTGAGTGGAATGTGTGTTGCTGTGGTCAATGCAATTATTGCCTGAGTCACCAGATTCTGATTTTATTTGAAGGATATAATAAAGTATAAAAAATATATAACAGGAAATTAAGCAACACTGAGTTCAAATTTACTGATTTACACTACATCGTGAACAAACATATAGCTAGGGATCTTTAAGACATAACAGCGATCATATCCAAAATTAATCAAATTTGACTTATTTTTTTGTATGTGAAATTATCTTAGAGAAATGTGGTTAGTTGAAACAAAGTGCAATGATAACTAAAGTATTAAACCCATACAACAGTTCTCTCTAAATCATGTTTGCTATTATAGAGAATAACAAACATTTCAATTTACATTCCAATGTTGCAATCTTTTAGATATTAAGAAAAGTATTGCTAGGAATATTGGTGATAATACTATAAGGTCAAGAAAGTTCACCCAGTCTTTCAAAGGTGAGCCAAATACATTTGGTGATGAGTTTGTAGCCTCAAATAATTTGAAGTTATTAAATTTTTAGCTACTGAAAGTGAAGTTAATTGTTGCCATATAATAATATTTACATACTTTATCTAAAATATAATATAATAG
>WLWD01000710.1_pt1 | contig 24415 bp, 13 predicted proteins | sample 6712731 | NCBI WGS metagenome assembly WLWD01 (sample SAMN12718690, study PRJNA576275) | sponge metagenome | isolation source: marine sponge | host: Mycale hentscheli | place: New Zealand: South Island, Marlborough, Capsize Point | collected 2014-11-01 | reverse complement strand
CTCACTATAGTTATGCGATGGGTTAGTGATAAGTTTGAAGTTTCAGAGGAATTTTTGGGTTTTCATTACATGCTATCGATTGATGCATTGAGTAATATTGAAAGAGTACAAGAATGAATGTGGTAGTGAAAGTTCTGGAATACGTACTCTTTGTCCTACAAGATGGACAGTTCGTGCAGAAAGTCTTGCCAGTATTATAGACAATTATGAAAACGTTCAAGAATTGTGGGAGAGAGCTTATGGTGCAGGAACTAACTCTGAAATAAAGGCTAGAATAAGAGGAGTTGAAAGTCAAATGAAAACTTTCAAGTTTTTTTTCAGTATTGTCCTTTCAGAAATGATTTTTCGACATACTGACAAGCTCAGTCAAACTCTACAACAGACTCACTTTTCTACTGTGGAGGGTTATGCTGTAGCTATGCTGACAGTAAAAACATTACAGTCTTTTGAAAACAGATGAAAACTTTGAGTTATTCTGGAAGAAAATTGATATTAAACGTCAGGAATTAGATGTTGCTGAGCCGCAGTTAGACAGGAAGCGCAAGGTACCCAAAAGATTTGATCATGGAAGTGCTCAGGCTGAACATCCAGTATCAGCTAAAAGTGAGTATAGAAGGATTTTTTTTGAGAGTTTAGATTTAGCTGTAAATAGTATTCAGCAAAGATTTGACCAGAAGGGCTTCAAAAATTTTTCGAATATTGAACAGCTTTTATTCAAAGCATGCACTGGAGAGCCTAACAATGAAGAAATAGATAAAGTGTGTGAATACTTTAATGATGACTTCAACAAAAGAAATCTGATTTCGGAGTTGACCACTTTGAGAGAATTGTTTCAATCCACGTCAGAAGGAACTACTCCATTAGTAAATAGCATCAAGTCTTCACTGTTATCATTAACTAGTGCTCAAAGAGTGCTAATTCCAGAAGTATCTAAATTGTTCAAATTGTTACTTGTTCTTCCTGCTACAATTGCTACCTCTGAAAGATCGTTCAGTGCTCTGCGGAGGGTAAAATCATATCTGAGAAGCACAATGTCTCAATCTAGGTTAAATCACCTAATGGTTTTACATTATCACCAGGATATGGCAGATAAACTAGATTTAAAAGTAATAGGCAATGAGTATATTTCAAAGAATGAAAGTAGAAGGAATAATTTTGCAAAGTTCAGTTAGCTAGCTATTTAGACTATTGTAGTGTTACATTCTAATACATTCATTCAATCATGCAACATAACATTCAGATACATATAATTTATCATATTTGATTGTTAATATGCTACTATTACAATCATTTATTGCACTTTACTTGGTATTAATTATGATGAATGACATAATCTGAGTCAGCAAAATCCAACCTGACCACTTCCTAGCTGGTGACTACACCCCTCCACAGCAATGGTCAGCCCCGCAGCAATGGTCAGCCATATGCGCATGCGCGCGTGCTTAAGGTTCAAAGTTCATTTGATCGACCGCGCTCTAGGTCAAAGGTGAGGGTCAGCCGTTCTGCACATAACGTGAGCCATCCCGCAGTTCTTATCAAAGAATTCTTCTGATTGGTCCCCTAGCCCTAGCCCTTGCGCGGCGCTATAATTGGTCACGCGCGGCGCTATAATTGGTCACATGATTTGATTAACCAATGAAATGAGTTTTTTGATAAGAACTGCGGGACTGTAGCATAACGTCGCCCGAATATAACGACCTTCTTGTGCAGAAAAGGCGGCTGACCTTCACCTTTGACCTCAATCGCTATCATAGATAAGCGCACTTGACCAGTGGTCGGCCACGCGAGACTAACCAGCTCTCATCACTGCTGAAGTAATGGCGTGGTAAGTGTTCTCCAGTGTGTGTTGGTAGTAGAGAAGTATTAGTTCCAATGGGTCTATATGGCTAGATGATAATGCATGCATCACCAATACTGGAGTGCTATTTCTGACACTAGGCTAGCTCGTTGCAATAACCTGACAAAAGAGTGTATGTTTGTGTGTTAAATATACATGTACAGTGGAACATCAATTATCTGGACATCAATTATTCCAATCATCTATTAACCGGAACAGAATAAAGACCGTGCACATTCAAATTTGCAAGCGGCTGAAAAAGGAGGATCTAAAGCTACTGTACTAAGCTAGGTAAGAACTTACTCAGGACGAAGATTTAAGACCTTTTATTGTGCTACTTTTTTTTAAATTTTGGGTTAATTGTTGAGAAAATGCGAAGCTTTCAACTTTGCATAGGTACCAGCTTTTATGGGCAACGCCCCCTAGCGTCCCGTCATAATCACGTGAGAAAATCATTTCTTGCAGCCAGCGGTGTAGTTTGCTTTATGCTCAGGGAAGTTAACGGAGTTGAAAGAAGTGAAGATGTATATCGGTGAGTAATTCTGGCTAGTTTAGCTTCTTCTCTGAAGACAGCTTTTCCATGTACCATTTTCATAGCTCGAGCTATATTGATGACTCATTAAAATAGCTAACAGATTGCTTGTTCTTTTGAAAGGAGATTATATTGTAATAGCTAGGTAGTGTTTAATAGCACTGAGGGTTCGCACCTTTAGTGCTTCATTGATTCAGTTTTAGTTTGTGTTGTTTGCTTTGTATATTGTGACATGTGTGTGCGTGTGAGTAGAAAAAAGAGTGTTTGTGTGTGCGTGTGAGTAGAAAAAAGAGTGTGTTTGTGTGTGCGTGTGACTAGAAAAAGAGTGTGTTTGTGTGTGCATGTGAGTAGAAAAAGAGTGTTTGTGTGTGCGTGTGAGTAGAAAAAGAGTGTTTGTGTGTGCGTGTGAGTAAAAAAGAGTGTTTGTGTGTGAGTAGAAAAAAGAGTGTGTTTGTGTGTGCGTGTGAGTAAAAAGAGTGTGTTTATGTGGTGTGTGAGTAAAAAAGTGTGTGTTTGTGTGTGCGTGTGAGTAGAAAAAGAGTGTTTGTGTGTGCGTGTAGTAAAGAGTGTTTGTGTGTGCGTGTAGTAAAGAGTGTTTGTGTGTGCGTGTAGTAAAGAGTGTTTGTGTGTGTGCATGTAAAAAGAGCGTGTTTATGTGTGAGTAGAAAAAATAGTGTGTGCCCGCATGAGTCGAAAAAAGAGTGTGATAGATGAGTGTGGCACGTATTCCAGATGAGTGTGACTAGTTATTATAAACTAGCAAGTACCCCGCCATGTAGTAGCTTTTGACGTATTGCAAAATGCAGTAGCAATAGTTATTTATATTCATGTTATCATTCTCTGCAGGTATTAATTTCATTTTTTATTCATTGTTTATACATGTTGTTGTTGCCACCTTCTCTTCCCCCAGGCTAGTCGGTGATGTCAGAACACAATGGTTTTACTGGACAAGAAATACCAGCAGTGTGCCAACATCCGTACGTCTGGGGAGGTGTCGGCTCTGGTGAGTGAACTCACGGACTTTTTTTGCATGCACACAGTTTAGTATGTTTGAGTTAATGGACGCCAAGATGGTGAAATTATTGTAAAGTAATTTTTTGTATCAATAACTAAATACATAGGATTACAATATAGTTTTTTTAGAATGCTGTAACGTTCTTATCTCTCTAGAGGAGTTTGTGTGTGTGTGAGTATTAAAAGAAGTGTAGGGAAGTGTAAAGTTTGTATGTGTGTGATGAGTGTAGGTATGAGGTATACACTGTAGTTGAGAGTGTAGAATAGAGAGAGTGTGGGTGGATGGGTGTGAAAGATGATTTTTCAGAGTGTGCATATGTGTGTATGTATGGACACACTGTATAAATGTGTTATGTTACACCGAGTGTTGTTTAGTAACGCCGTCAGTTGCCCTCTATTGGATAAGAGAAAGTTTCATGAGATGCACCATCAAATTATAGAATTTTTTAAATTCTAAATTTCACTGTGGTTAAATTATTTATTTTATTTGTGTGTGCATGTGTGATGATTGGCGTGTGTGTGTGTTTGTTTGTGTGTGTGTATGTGTGTATGTGTGTGTGTATGCGTGTCTTTTTGTATGTGTGTGTGTGCAGAGATTACCTATCCTACCATAATGCCACCTAATATGGCTACCAGCAAAGGGGCGGGACCAACAGAGAGGAGGACGGAGCCACTAGGTGCAGACGCAATAATGAGTAGGAGGAGCTACTCTGTAAACTCTTGCAACAAAACAAGTAAGACCAACAGAAAGAATAGAGAGACAGTGTGCAGTACTATGGTGTGTGTATGTATGTGTGTATGTATGTGTGTGTGTATGTATGTGTGTGTGTATGTATGTGTGTGTGTGTGTATGTGTGTGTGTATGTATGTGTGTGTGTATGTGTGGGCGGATGGTTGTACTGTATGTATGCGTGTATATGTTTCTTTAAATATATGCTTGGGTGTGCACGATACATTCACAGCAGTGTCCACGATACATTCACAGCAGTGTCCACGATATATTCACAGCAGTGTCCACGATATATATAAAGATATATTTGTTGTTGTTGTTGACTAGTTTTATTTATTGGCAAGCGAGCGAGACATCTCAGGGGTAAACAATTGATGTTTGTTTGTTTATATATATGTGTGGACGTATGTATGTACTTTGACCCTCGCGTATTTTTGTGTTAGCTCAGCTTTCGACCCCGTCCCAAATTTCACTAGACATATTCATCTAATTTATCAATCATTAACCGTATCACCCTTGAAATTGAATTGTTTACCACTTTGAATTCTTTTATGGGTGCAGTTACAACACAAAAACTTACCGGAGTTCCATTACTATTCGAGGTAGGGGCTGTGGTAAGTTGATACACTATTTGTCATTTAAGCCCTACGCAACAGTATTTACTTGAAAATTTATTGACCACTAGACTACACACGAAGGTAAGTCTTGCTAGGTATGTTCAGTTGTGTGAAAATGTGCGTTACAAGTAATATCACAAAGTGAACGTTTAAATAGTGTGACTCTTTTTTTTGTTGCTTTATTTTTTTCAATTCAAAGAGTTGCGGGGAGTGGTTACAACAGTAATGATGCCCCTTTACCGTATATTATGCATAATTAAAAAAATTCGACTTTTTTTTTAGTATATTGAGCGTTAGAAGTTAGAATCAAATATTTAAGGGTGCTGGCACACCGCCTACGTATCCGCCCACGCAAACTCATTAGCTAAATCAATTATGTTGCTATGGCCCAAGTTTATTTACTTTCTATTCCTTGCTGCCTACTCTATACAGCGGACTGTGAAGTGAACCCTTCCAGAAGCAAGCTTACCTGAAATTGGACTCCTACGACAAGAAACACGAAAGAAATAAGCCCTCCAATTTCACACCCTACAGAGCGAGCTACAGTTTGCAGTTCAAGGCTACATCGCCCGTTTCAGCATTCTACGGACCTTGAAGCTCAAGCCCGACAAACTTACAGAAGCTTTTTCCGATTCACAATTTACTTTTCTAATTATGCACTGCAGTGGTTGTTTCATGACAAACTTTGACGCTTTACTTCCGTTGTGTACCTTTATTACGTAATCTCTCTCTGTAACTTTATTTGTTGTAGTCCTGTGTAACTCTATTCCAAATATAGAATGGCTCTGATACGTCATTCTGTAGTTTTGGCAAGAAATAGCTTGCAGAAGCTAAAAGTATTGGTAAGCATTCGCATACTTTATTCCATAACAGCCCCGCCGTTTTGGCCGGTTAAGGAATACATGCATTTTGTTGTCAACGAAATCTTTCATTATTGAGTGGCTCAGAGAAGAGCCGGTTTGGAAAAATTGAGTAAAACACGGGAACAACGAATGGAGAAGGCGGTGAACAGCAGACTTCTAACGGGAACTGAGCACCTTGAACAGCTTCTCGCTGAGCAGCTTGCTCCTGACTCCCCTCTTCTTCAGGCCCTCGTCAAAGTCGTCCTTAGTAAGGCTGGTTCGGTGGAGAAGCGATAGGCTCTGGTAGTCGAAGCCCTCAGTAACCAGCTTCTTGGCTTGTGTTGGTGTGACACTGGGTTTTCCTAAGGACCTGGTGAGTGCTGCTGCTTTGATAAACAGAGTCTTTGCCACTTCTTCAGTTGCATAAGTCAGAATGGAGGGTTCCTTCAAACAGCCACTCAGTGATGGATGCAGCAAAACTCTCTCAAGTGCCAGTACATCGGGAAGAGTAAGGTAATAACAACAGTAATAGCAATAACAATAACAGTAGTGGTACAATAATAATAATTATTATTATTATTAATAGTTTTTGTAGTTTGGCGAACGAGCGTAGCGAGCGAGACACTTACAGGGGTAACACAATCGAAAATCGGGGATGTTTGTTAATTTATTGGCGAGCGAGCGAAGCGAGCGAGACACTATCAGGGGTAACTCAATCGAGATTTCGCTATATTTATTTATTTATTTATCTGTTTATGGGGTACGTGAGACCTCTGTTTTCGCCCGCGCTTTTAATTACGTAAGTTAGGTAAAGCGTTCACAGTTCCAGTATTTTTCAATTAAAGAGCTCTGAGACTCCTTAGTGGCGGTGGTAAGTCAATGCGCTCTTTGTCATGGCTATAAGCCGTGCGCAACAGTAATTACTTGAAAATACATTGTCCACTAGACTACTGCGAAGGTAAGTCTGTGTAGGTGCATGTCCAGTTGTGTCAAAGCATTGTGTGTTACAACCACTACTTAGCTAAAGAATATCACAAAGAAAACTTTTAAATAACGTGTATTGTTTTGTTGTTGTTGTTTTCCTTCCAAGCAGTTGCAGAGAGTTATTACTATGGCACTGAAATCCCTTTACCCTGTATGCTAAATTAAAAAACTGGACCTTATGTTCAGTAGCTTCAGTGTTAGAAGTCAAAATCATTCATATAAAAATAGTATAGTCTTTAGGCTCGCTCGCCATTTGTGCTCAAGCACACCACTAGTTTATTTGTATATATGTATGGACGTACGTATGTCATTTTGTACTTTGACCCTCGCGTTTTGTGTTTAGTTATGTGGTCGACCCCGTCCCAACTTGCACTAACAGAATCCTCTGGTTTATCGATCAGTACCTACCCGTAATCACCCTATAAATTGAATTGTTTACCGTTTTGAATCTTTTTCGGGTGCAAAGTTCAAACTTAAAACTTAGGGACTTCCATTTCATCGAGTTAGTAGTGTGGTGGGTCAGCGCTCTTTGGGTCATGGTTAATAAGCCGTGCGCCAACAGTATTTACTTGAAAATACATTGTCCACTAGACTACAGCTAAGGTAAGTCTGTGTAGATGCATGTCCAGTTGTGTCAAAGCATTGTGTGTTTACAACCACTACTTAGCTAAAGAATATCACAAAGAAAACTTTTAAATAACGTGTATTGTTTTGTTGTTTTTTCCCTTCAATTCAAGCAGTTGCAGAGAGTTGTTACTATGGCACTGAAATCCCTTTACCCTGTATGCGAAATAAAAAACTGGACCTTATTTTCAGTAGCTTCAGTAGTGAGGCAGGTTAGCAATTGGATGTGGACGCTCCGGACAAAAGCACCAATTTTTTTTTACAAGCTTCTCATAGTCTTAGCTTTATATTTTTGATAGGAACCACCTCCTCCGATGATGTCATAGCATCCATCTTGTGGTTTTAAGATGGCCGCCATGTAAAACCCTATGTTTACATCTATCTCAGCTTCTTAGCAACCAAAAATCATAATTGAAGTGTGTAAATATACATTTCCAAGGTCAAAGAATACAACTGAATCAGAATAAAAGCAGTAGATGATGTGATTATAGACAAAGACATTAAACTTGGTCATAAGAGTTCTTACAGTGACAACTGCAAAGATCGGTACAATTCTAACCTGCTTTTCTACATGCACATATAGTGCTACATCCTCTCTGACTTTTGCAGCTACATTTAACAAGTTCACTGCACACCTTGGAGGCAACAGGAAGCACATTCCATACAGGTGCCCATGTCTGAGTATCTTTCTGGAGAGTCCATCCCCAACCCTCTGGAGCAGGTGCATGTTGTTCACTGTGTTTGCTAGTGCACCATATTCCAGCTTGATATACCACTCGCTTCAAGTGCTGCAATAGTGCGTCCTGGGTTGGAGGGAGTCGTTCCATAGTCTTCCCTTTATGGCAAAATAGTTCTTTTCTGGCTTTATTGACATGTTGTTGCTCACTGGCCTTATCATACATGAGAACAGTGAAACATTCCAATACTTGAAATGGTTCTTCATCAACCCGTACTTGCATAAATGGATGGGCTGCCATGTATGTAAAGGCACGCGTAATATCTTTATAGCAGTTCCATGCTTCACATGCTGATTTTTTGCCTCTCCCAAAGAATGCGGATGTGGTATCACATCCAGTGAAGCTGTGGAAGACTGGAACAGCCAATGATTTTTCCTTACCCAGATCTTCATAGATGGTATTCATATAGTAGTACGTGAAACTTTTGCCTGTACCAAAGGCAACCCAAACATTTACATCTGGACACAGGGTGAGTAGGTGATGAAACTTTCCAATAAGGATCACTACTACATCTGTGTCAACGGTACGTACGAGACATGTAGTGCAGCCATTCTGAAGAGCATCCTGCAGGTGGATTAACAGCCTGGTGTCTGCTTCTTCATGATCACATGGTCCCATGGATTGATTTGATCCTAAGATAAGAGCTGTAGCATCTGATGTTGTAACTACTTTCTTTCTTTCAGGACACTTCATGTTGGCAATCTTGCTGGAAAGAAATTTGAACAGTTCCTGCTTGTTAGTAGAATCACGTAGGAAGTCTGCCCAGTTTCCTGGTAGCTTGTTGCTCCCTTCAACTCTTCTCTGAATACCCTTACCCCTCTTTTCTCTTGTTGACTCTTTGATACTAGTGGGAATGTATTTGTCCCAAACTACATCCACTCTTCTGGAGCTTTCCAATTGCTTCATGACATATGGAAGAAAGACCTGATCAGCATACTGGTCAAACGTTAAAACATTCGCAGTGTTTAGAAAATGCACAACTGCAGCTCCATCAAGAAGTTTCACATCTACAGAATCAGGAGGATAATTCTGGATAGCTATCCTTTACAAGAATGTTTAGGAGATCAGATTTTTTTCCGAGGCGCAATTTTTCATTATCAGACGATGAAGGGGGGAAAGGGTGATTCTCATGACTGAAGAATGTAGTCATGGTGGGTGTGGTCATGTGATTCTATACCTCCCTCCGTCCCTCCCTCCCTCCCTTTCTAATGATCAGTTTTAGAGATAATGTCCTCTGTGAGATATTCTTCATGTTCTGACAAACATAGTGTTTAATTGTCACTTGCGCACATTCCTAGAAACTTCTTACTAATCATGGTCTCCACATCAAAACAGTGATTTTCACCACGTGTCCTATGAGGTACAAATATAGTTCATTTTATTTCTTCTTCTCCCTCCTCTGCTTTCTTCTCCATCCTCCAGTGTCTCAAGTTCTACTGTGGTCTCTGGCACAAACTGGACCACAGCTTCAACCAGTCCACAACCAATTACACCCACCTACTCCAGTGAGTTGTGACATGGAAGTGGTGGGTGTGGTCTATGTGTGAGTGGGTGTGGTCAATTGGTGGGTTTGGCTAATTTGACTAGTAAAGGCACTGGTTTAACATATGTGACCTTCTACAGGAAAACCGGGCACAACGCGGCACCCTTCGAAAATTTTTTTTTTGTACTTACAGAGTTGTCTGCGTCCAGATATTGAGTTCTCCAAGTTTTATCGTTGTAGCTTAAGTCGTTCCCACTATAATAGACCTAACCGTTCCCTTCCGTCGGCTCGAAACAATACATTTTTAAGAAATCGATCGATCTTTTCTCGATATTTACGCACTCCGCGTTGTGCCCGGTTTTCCTGTAGACGGTCACATATGTAAGTAGGTATTGAGTGTGTCAAGTAAATAGGTGGACTTCTATATATTAATTTGATGACTATGAAGTTTGATTGATTACAACTCTTATGTGTAAGTGTGTGTGCATGTGTGCGTGTGGATATGTGTGACAGTAGAATGAAATTTTAACCGATTATCGCCAAATTACGTGTTTCCGCGTCAAGTACGAGGGTGCTTCACAGCGTGGGTTACGCATTTTTGCGTAACCGCCATAGTACCCGCTTCAATTAGCTACCAGCAGCAATCGCAAGTGTTTCAAGAGCTCCCACAACGCCGTAGCGATTCTCCTGTGAGGTAAGTGTAAGGGAGGCAAGGTCTTAATGACCCTTACTATAGAATTTTTTTTATTATTTGTAGATTGAAATTGTAGCACTGTTTGTGTATAAAGAAAATTGAAGTTACAAAAAAAAATAATATGCATAGCTATAACTAATAGACAAAAATATTTATCAATTATTAATATGATATAAAGTTGTCAATAAAATTTAAAGACTGCCAAGAAGTCTTCATAGAGGGCAGTGATGAAGAATTTTATGATCTCAAAGAAATGGAGATAGAAAAAGGCAGAAGACTTCTCAGGTGAAGAGGTCCGTGGCCAAGAAGTCTTCATAGAGGGCAGCAATGAAGAATTCGATGACCTGGAGGAAATAAAGGTTGAAAAAGGCAAGCTATTTTAGCTTCGTTTGTTCATACACAGAGGGTTGTATAGATTTTGAACAACACTAACCACAAAAAGGTCAAGTTATTATTGCATGAGGATACAGACTTTCTTCCTCCCAGTTCTCCCCTACTTGAAGGTGCCCATAAAATGGATTTCTTAGGAGAAAGTTTCTCAGGTATGAAGAGAAGGATGTGCAATCTATGTCAAGAACAGTAACAACAGACACATCATGGTACGGTACAATGGTGATTATGGGGTGTGGCTTTTCCACCATGGGAGTTCAATCGGACTGCTTCATAGTATTACCAGAAAAAAATCCTAGAATTGCAAACACAGTAGTCTATATAATTGCTTGCTATGTTATATATTATATTATCCTAGTATAAGACTCACACAAAAAAAAATAAACAGCCAAAATCCATAGTTGCTGAATTATTTCAAAGCAAGCGGCTGGTGAACATTTAAAACAACAATATATAGCTATGAAACATGAGGTCTTAGCCTAAACTTTTACAATACTGATGCTAACAATGGTATACTTACCTTGAAGCTTGTAGTTTCCAATGAGTGCGCACTTCATACACTTCAAACGCCTAGAAACTAAACAAAACTTAGCCCGCGGGTAGAGGAAGGCTTTAGCTTCAATCAGTTAATACATCGCCGTCGGTTACTTTGAAGCGTATTGCCTCTAGACAAGAAAAAGCTCAGGCGGTTCAAGCCTCGAGGTGACGGTCACGATTTCTTGTAAACAATTTCGGAGTACGCGCACGTAATCGCGAATTTAATTTCCGGCGTTAATCGGTTAATGACTAGTGTAGAAGTGGTGGGCTGATTATCAGAACAATAGTAGTACCACGTGCAGACATGAAGAATGGCTTGACCACACCCCTTCATAGTGGTTTATAGTACTTTTTCAATTGTGTTCAGTAGTCTAAACATTTCAGTTATCCCAACCTCTTGATCCCACCATGTTTGGATGACTGAAGTCTTACTGTACTATATATATTGCACAGACCCCACCACAGTTCGAACAAAACAATACTAAAAACAAACAAAAACCACAACAAAACAACAACGAACTTGCATAGCAGCTTCAGGAACTTACCTGGCATTTTCTAATGCAACCATTCGAGATTGCGATGGGTACCATAGCAACAGTCCCCTCCATCACCGTGGATATAGTAGAATTAATCCCAATGACGATATTACGCATAATATAATAAAAATAAAATAGAGCCACTTCAAGTTCTTACTGCTAGTTTTTATTTCATCTGTTTATCTCATTGCTGTCACCTCCTTAAACCTGTCCTTTCTAGCTCTACTTTTTACACTTGCCGTAATCCACATCTCCCCCACCAAATCCAGAAAATAAGGCACAGTGATACAGTGATGACACGAGGAGAAGCAAGGAAATAAAAAATTAATCAATTAATAATAATATTAATTAAAAAATAAAAAGAGAGAGAAGCACATAATGTGCAGCTCACTTCAAGAATATTATTCATCCCATAAATTAATCCCCTACCCCAACTTCTCTTATAAACAAAAAAAATAAATCACTTAAACCTTTTACTTTTTTCCAGGTATTTTGAACATGTAATTCAACATCACAAATTGTTATGAATGTGATAATGTGGTTTTGGTTCCCTAGCAACTAAGTACCTAGGTTTTACATGTGGTTTTCTTTTTTTGTTTGAAATTTTAAACCAATTTTTATGAAAATCAATCTATTCTCTTTTCTTTTCCAATCCTACAGTGTATATATTTATATGTGAATATAAAATGTTTTAATGTATACAATAAGGTTAGAATAATAAAATCCAACTTTATACAGGGTTTCAACAATGAACAGTATGTCAGTCACTTCTAGTATTCCGATAAACTGGATCAAACCATCTCTTGCTTGCTGCTCTCATACCCTAGCATGTTTTCTACTACTACAGATTCAGCACCCCTCCCTCCTACTAATAACTGTAGGAGATAGACTTCCATTCCTACTGGACTTGGTACTGTTTGATTATGTAGGCTTCCCTGAGGCTTCACCATCACTTTCTACAGCTCTAACCCTAACAAAAACGGCTGCACAGGTAGCTAACTATCTGTCCTTACTTTGTTCTTCCCTAAAACGTAACAGCTAAAATCGCCATTCTCCAGAAGCTCAATAGCCTCGAAGGTGTCTTTTGATTACCGTATATCACGCATAGCTTTAATTATTGTATTTTTATGATTTTTTAAAGTGACCAATTTCCGTGGCCGCATTAAGTGAAACTCCCCCGTACTACTCTGATCCAGCATGACTGCAGGGTCACTATAGTTCAGACTTGCCCTCACTGTCTCTTGAGTCTGTAGACAAGAATCTCTCATGAAGAAGATGGTCACAGGCGTGATCAGACTGTCTCCAGGAGGAAAATTTTTAAGTGAATTAGCTGGAAATAGAAGAGGGAGGTTATGGCCATAGTTGAGGGTTTAATAGTTTGAGATAGAGATGTAGTGGTAATAAAACATTTAAACAGAACTTGCAGTGCCTAAGATTATTCATGTTTCTGTTATTGTTATTATAGTGTACTTTACTCCAGTTACAGTATGACCTTATTTGGTCATATCACTAATGGGTTTGTGGTAATAACAAGCCTCCCAAGATGAAGCAGCTGCCCTAACTAAGACCAAAGGCTGGTTAGGTCTATAGTCTGTCCAAGTTGAGTTGGACAGAAAAAAAAAACTTGAATAACTTGTGAACCATAGCAGCTATGCATCAAGAGTTTGCACCATTAGAAAGCTGTATTCTTGTCAATCAACAAATCCGGATTTAGCTTCAAAAAGAAGTTGGATAGCTTAATTATTCACAATTCTGTTCATCTGCTATCTGCAAAATATTTTAATATTACTGTTAAATTATAGGAGTGTGTGTGATGATTTTTCATTCAGTGTGTAGGAAGAGAGTGTATATATGTATATGTGTGATGGTACTTCAGTGTGTAGGAGGAGAGTGTGATGATATATCAGTATGTAGGAGGAGAGTGTGTATGTGTGTGATGATATTTCAGTGTGTAGGAGGAGAGTGTGTAGGTCATGATTCTAATTGTTTTTTTAATTAGACATCAAGATTAATAATGAGCATATAACAGGTAAGAAAGCTTGCCAATCATCATAAACACACACACACACACATGCACTAACTAATGCTGATTGTCTATGTTTATCATTATGAAGTTATGGGTATATCCTAAACTTATTTAGTGCTACACTGTTATATAAGTTATTATAGAATACTGTCACCCATGACTTCATAGTGATTATAACATACTGATGATTCCTAATAAGGATGAAACAATCACAGCATAGTTGTCATTTCAGTGGCTATTTAATTAGGGTCAGAAAGGGGGAATAAATAAGTGGGTTAGAATGCTTATTGTATAACAAGTCCATATTTACTCTCATTCTAGATGTGAGAGGACAATGTGACACATTTTAGTGGTCTGTGGTAGAGGTATAAATATCTTGTAAGGGTCGGCTATAACCATAGTTACCCAGAAATTTCATTACTATTGCATCTTTTAATTAAAATTATGCCCATATTTTTTTCCTTGAACATGTATTATTTTTATATTATTTCATTCTTTGTTTAGAGAGAAAAGACAAAAAATAGAGAGTTGTGTGTATGAGTTTGTGCTTTCTTGTGAGGAAAAAAAAAATTCAGCTAATTATAGTAAGGTCAGTCTAGAGGTCATTTTGCATGAGAGGTCATGATGAAGCACACAAATTGCAGCTGTTTGAGATTGCCACCCAAATTGCAGCTATAATAGACTGCAGCTATGTGAATAGACTGCAGCTATGTGAATAGAGTGCAGCTATGTGAATAGACTGCAGCTATGTGAATAGAGTGGGTGAGTTTGTTTCAAATATAAGAAATAGTAATAATTTTAGTTTAGAAAAGAGAGAGTATTTGTGTATGTACATATTGTACACACACACACCACATTGGTGTGTGTAGGTGTGTGTGTATGTGGGTGTTGGGGAAGTGGTGTGAATATGTGGTTGTGTGGAAGATAAATTAGTTGTGTTGCAGCAAGAAAGTAGAGACCAAGTTATTCACTCATTCACATGTGACTATTCTTAGATGTGCATTGGGGTTACAGGTTGAGGTGTAAATATCTTGTGAGTGTTAGTATCTTGTGAGTGTTAGCCATAACTTGCAGTTCTTATTAATCTCACTATTATTAACCCTCAGCGTGCATGCGCAAGAGGGTTATAGTAGTTGTCCTGTCTGTTTGTCTGTCTGTCTGTCGGTCTGTCACGTTCTGATTTTGGAGATTACAGTTGATTTAGGTATGAACTTAATCAGGACAAAGATTAAGACTTTTTATTGTGCTACTTTTTTTAAATTTCGGGCTAATTGTTGAGAAAATGCAAAGCTTTCGCTTTCAGCTCCGCGTAGGTACCAGCTTTTATGGGTAGCACCCCCTAACCTCACGTCATAATCACGTGAGCAAATGATTTCTTACAGTCAGCGATGTAGTTCAGTTTATACTGAGGGCAGTTAACTGAGTTGAAAGAATAGAAGTTTTGCGTTGAAAATGTTTATGGTGAGTATTTCTGGCTAGTTTAGCTTCTCTTATGAAGACAGCATTTCCATGTACTATTTTCATTGGACGAGCTATTTTGATGCCTCATTAAAATAGCTAACAGATTGCTTGTTCTTTTGGAAGGAGAGTATATATTATAGTAGCTAGGTAGTGTTTAATAGAGGTGAGGGTTTGCACCTTTGGTGCTTCATTTTAAACTATTTTCTACTTATGATTAGTTCATGAGCATAAAAGTAATTTTTTCAGGTTTAGAGGAGAGAGTGTTTTTGTTTGTGTGTATGTGTAGGTGTGATCTTTTATGTGGAATAATATTATTTTCAGGTAATTATAGTAGTGAGGTCAGCCTGCTCAAGAGGTCATCTTGATGAGAGGTCATTCCTGCCAGTCAATTGCAGCTGTTAAATACCTCAGAATTGGGTGTACTTAATTCTTGTAGCTAGGTGCTCCTAAAGCAGCTGTTAGCTGTATGAATTAGCACAAAATGAGAGACTGTGGGTTGTTATGAAAGCCATAAAAAAACTTTGTGTGTACTAGTTAAAAATTTGATGTTGTTGTTGTGTGTGTGCATATATGTATGAACTCAAGGAATGTTGAAGTTAGCAAAAGATTAATCAATACTTGACTCATAAATTATATCTTTAGAGTTTTCTTTTAATTTGATTTTAATATTGCTTGAAGCAGTGTTTTGAAGACAATTATGAGGTTATTTAGTAGTTTATCTACCAATCTCAGCTCACTTTGATGTTGTAGGTTGTGTGGAAGAAGAGTGGCAGGTGGTGACTCACTCACCACACTGTGCTATTGGAGCACATCCTAAGTAATGTTTTATGTGACTATAAAGTGATGTGTAGGGAAGTGTGGAATGTGTATGTACGTATGTGTGTACATATGTATGTATGTGTGGGAGCGTATGTTTGGGAAGAATGGTGTACAAAGTGTGTGTGTGTGTATGTTGTTTGTTTTATCGTAGCTGCTGCATTTATTTCTCATATATTGAAGATGTTAAAAAGAGGAATGGAAGTTAGAGGATATTATGGGCAAGCTTACTGGAAGTCAGTGAGATGAATTCTATGGGTCTTGCCACTATCTTTCCCTTTTCCTCTCTTCACCTCCCTCTTCCCTCACCTCCATCTTCCCTTCCTTATCAATTGCATACATCAGATGAGAATGGTTCCATGCTAGCCCTCACTCAACTAACCTATGTGTGTATGTGTATGTGTGCATATGTCCAGTGATTTCTGCCTCCAGTTAGTGCACTATGCACTGTATGTAGTTGATTGTCTGCTATTTCTATAGGCTGAGTAGGGACACATGGGGTACTAAAATATAGTGCTAACAATTATTGGACTGACCAGCCATTAATGGAGTATTGTATTGTAAGCATTTCAGACACTGCCCAAGAGTTTTCCAGTTAGTATTATTATGTGGAGATTCCCTTTACCCAATGCTGCTGTGAACTTGTTCTAATTACAGGAAGACAACTATAATCTGCAAGCATAATATAGACTTAGGAGAATAGTTTCTTAATCAACATTTACATGGTATATAATATAAAAAAAAAGAAATAAAAAAAAAGAAGAAGCCAAGACCATCTTAGTCAGTTGGGCAATAACGAAGTGAGATGATGTTTGTTATTAACAAAAAAATATTATTTTTTTTATTCTTGACTTGGGGTAGAATTATGGTCGTTTCCATAGTAACTAACTCTGATGGAACAGTATGTGATTATAGACTGTATGAATGTTATTCAGAAGAATTCTGGCCTCACCTGTGTCATCCAGTCCAAAGTTGGCCTCATCACTGAGTGGACTAAGTCTGGATACAGAAATACTCAAGTTATTGCTAGTTAATGGGCAACCATTGGCTACCAAGTTCAAACAACTTCAAATCATACACTAGCTACCCTTTGTATGCTATTATAATTATATGGCTAATAATTTATATTTTTAACATTTTTAATGAAAATTTTGGTTACAAGAAATAAAAACTTGACAATGTGCAAATTCAATGTTCAATAAAATGTTGAAATATGGGAATCAAACAGTGAAAAATACAATACAATGAGTGTTTTCAAATCTATGTCCATGTAGTGTTGACAGACTTTAATCCACAATTCTATTACAAAAACAATACAATAATACAAATACTACAACAATAATAATATACTTACTGGAGCTGTTGCTGTATTTTATCTGCCACTTGTCTACAATAGTCCACTTGAGACAATACAGTAACAAACTCCTTGAGGGCAGTAGGTCTAGATGGTAAGACTGTACGAATATTATTCAGAAGATTCCTTGTCTTTTCAACATTAATCCAAGTTTCACGCTGAAGGAGCTGTTCATACGTGTCAGGAGATACGAGTCCTTTACTGTAGCAGCGATCAGCTACTGTCATAACACAAGGCGTCACTGAGTGCACCAAGTCAGGATACACACTCAGAAATATACTCAAGTTGTTGCCGCCTAATAATAAAACATTTTCAATAATACTAGCTAAATACAAATAACAACTTGACTTACTTTCAGAGATTTCTACTGCAGGATCTTTCTTTTCGTATTTCTGAAACCAAATAAATGAGAGTCAGTTAATACGTTAAAATACATAGTCTATTTCTACATACCTGTCCATACCAAATGAGGTGTCTATTGGTGAGTACAACTGCTTGTGGGTTGTTTGGATTGAAGAGACATTTCATGACTTTGGGGACAGAGTGCGCTCCATCAACGACCCCGAGATGATTCCCTCCTTCGTGTGAACGACAGTCAAAGGCAAACTGGTAGTCCATGGAGCTGTTGTAGTTCATTCTGGAACTAGCCTTCTTTAGAGTGTCCTCTATTTCTAGTTTTAAAGCTGTACATTCGTGGTGAATGGAGTCTTGGAATGTAGGATCACAAGAAACTACAACTTCAAAATATTTACATCGAGATATAAATGTTACACAAATTAAATTGGATCCATACAAAAAGGGAACCATGTTTTTCTTGACACCTTCTCTGATGAAAGTGAAGGACTTGTTAGATATGAGACAAGCCATGGAAGCAGGAAAGAGTCCAATAGGAGTAAACCCACTACTGAAGTATATCAAGAGAGGCTCCACCAAACATGACCTACAGGATTCTTTGTGGAATTGGTCCAGTTCCTTTGCACTAGTGTTTTCTAACACACAAGGCATGATGTATTCTTTCCCTTCTTCTAAAACTGAGTTAGTATCAGAAGATTCGACTGACACAATCTCAGCTATCAAGTGAAGATATGCAAGCAAAGCTACCAGTTGCTCTGGTGGAATCAGATCTCCAGAAATGTCAGCCGTAGCTTTCTTCAAATCTGTCATAGAGAATAGACCTGTCTTCCTGAATCTCTCGGATGTGGCCTGGCCTATGCTATCAAAGCACATGGCTTTAAGAATGACACCAGTGATACTGTCATACACTATCTGGATGTCTATGATGACCAGGTCCTCCAAACCAGGCACACTGGGGAAGTACATCAGAACACCGGCATGGTGATGAAGAAACCACAGAGCTGCTCTGGTCTCGTAGGGTGTCATATTCAAGGCATGGGACAAGGCCAAGCAGGTCTCCAGGCTGGCTGTCCTCACTTCTCTCATGCGAAGACACAAGCTGAACAGAAGCCACACAGCTGGAATTTTCAGCTTTTTAAAGTGTTTCTCCATGGCATTCTCCAGTAGCTGATGCAAGTGATGGATTTCTTCTACTCCGCCTCCCATGTTGTCCAAAGAAACAACAAGCTTGCCTTTGGAGCAGAACTGAACTATGCCTTTTTTGTAGGAGTCAGTGTCACGAATCACTTTTTGAAGCTGTGAGTCGACTGTAGCGATGACTTCCTCAGAAACCTGGTCTTTGTGAGTGCCCACTATAAACACTACTGAATTGGAGGACTCCAGTATCTCACCAATGGCTGAGTTGTCTGTTCCAGGTAGAGGTTGAAGGTGGGTGGAGGAACTGAAACAAGATATACTGGCCAGAGTGCGCAAAAGCATCTCTTGCAGAGTAAACTCTGATTTCTCTGGTGCAGTTGTCTCTCCTGAAGCTCTCTGATAAAAGACACGATACTCCTCATCTAGTTGGAACTTGTAGCTAAAGAACAGCAAGTAGAGGCCAGGTCCTATGGTGAGTGCTGGTAGCATGTCCATCAGCTCGGGCTGACCTCCGGTGTCCTCCATTCTCAAAAAAGCTTTAAAAGAGTGCTTCACATTATCTGCAAAGTGTGGTTGTTTGGACACTGTCTTGAATATGGCAGCTATTTCAGAATAATCTGGTGATCTGATTCTTTGTTTGGTCAATAATTTTAGTTGTGCCAGCATTTTATGAATTAAGTTAGGCTGTGGCTTTTGTACAGGGCTTGATTGCTTGGTGTTTCTAATGTGTTGTTTTTTAACCTGATGAGACTGCCCTGTATTGCTAGCCTGACTGACCTCTGCCCTGGTGTCACTACCTCCATGGGAATCAGCAGTAGCCTCAGAAGTGGATTCAGCTTCAGAAGTGGATTCAGTCACCAAACTATCTTTGAGAGTGTGAAAGAGTAGAGATGCTTCCTCAGTGAGATTCTTTACAATGGTCCAGTTGGTGGTTCTTTCTGCTGTGGTTGGATCAGACTTGCCTTGGACTAGCATATTGGAGAAACACTGTACTGAGCCTGTGCTGCCATGAATCTGCTCCTCTTCTTTAGCTGACAGAAGATCTATGATCTCTTTCTTTATTCTCCTGAGAGTTGTACTCTTGCCTTGTCTTGGAGGACCAAGAGACATAAACTTTAAAGACAGAAGCTCCAGCACTTCCTTGGAAACAATGAAGTGTTTATATGCATCTTCATACTTGAAAGCTATTGAACATAAAATAAATTAAGCATTACAGCTAAGGTGTTGCAAATAAAGCAATAATTATAGTTATTACAGTCTCATTGGTTATACTATACAAGTAACCCACATGGGGCACCAGTACCATTAGCTGGCTCCTGCATGCAATACAGAGTGTGGGCAGCTGGTTTTATAGCCTGGAGCTAAAGCCTGTAGAAGCAGCTGCCTGTAGAAGCAGCTGCCTGTAGAAGCAGCTGCCTGTAGAAGCAGCTGCCTGTAGAAGCAGCTGCCTGTAGAAGCAGCTGCCAGTAGAAGCAGCTGCACTCTAGTACTTGCAATTTTAGCAAAGACAATCAATTACCTTACTTATTATAATATCATAATTAATATAATAAATATTTAGTTTTAACATAATTAACACAATAATAAATAATAATATTCTAGTTATTATTATAGTACAAGTTTTTAATACTTAACTTTAGTTTCCCATATAATCTATCAATGGGACATTTTAAAGAGAAGCCAATTTCACTGAAGGCAAGATGGCTTTCTAGAGATGCTGCTATTTACTTACACTAACCTGACAGAGTTCCCTTGTATACTCCATCTCTAATAGCAACCAGAAACTCTCCAGTAGACAAGACTGCAGTAGCTATCCATCTACCATTATCCTTCTGTTCTGGTCTATCTCCCTCACTAGTAGTCTCAATCCACTCCTCTGTCTTGTTGGAGTAACTGCTAATGGTAGAATATTTATCGATGCCGATTAGATTCAATACATAGGAGACGATGGCGAAGATGTCAGTAAGTGTGGTTACTGTCCTCCATATTGTTTGTCTTCTTGTGCTGCCATTACTAGCAGATGCTGTGATAGACTCTAGACTGCATATAAATAGAATCTCTCTCTTGTCAACTCCTCCTGTGAAGTAGAAGTTGCCTTCATGGAATGTTGATCGCATGTCCCAGCATGAAGAAGGAAGTGAGTCTGCAGTCGTCCAATAGTCATTGAGTAGAACTTCCACTACGTCCAAGTACTCCCAAGGTGAGCCATTCCCACCAGCCACGACCAGGACCTCTGGTGATCCTCCACTAACTGATGATGGGTAGTAGCGACGAGTAGGCATTGCACATAGCGATGGCTTCCAGTCTCGACCAGTAGTACTAGTCAACACAGAGTTAGTGGTGCCAGTGGAGAGATGACGTCCACCAACCAATACAAACTTAGACTGGTAGGTAGTTAGGGACGAGGCTACATATGGTGCACGAGTAGTAGTCCATGAGTGAAGGTCAGTAGAGATGTGAAGTGTGTGATAATCCCAATCCATAATTATGACTTTATTCTTTAGTACTGCACATTGTACAGGCTGGACATACTTACTCCATGTATGGCAGTGCTCCCAGTGAAGTGAGACTGGAGGATGGAGATCTCTCTAAATACAAATAAACAAATAAATATATAATTAAATTGATATACAAACAAACAAACAGCACTAAGTGCTATTTAAACGAGACTTTAACATGCAAACACACAAACAAACTTATAGAAGACTACATTTAAAACAAACACACAAACAAATTTATTCCTATATCAGCAGTGAATACGCTTTCTAAACATTATGCACAACTAAAATAAAAATACATATAAAAGCTAATTAACAACAATACTATAATTAAAACCATGTAAACAAACACACAAACATACAATTTTACTCATTATAAATTTACAGAAATGTAAACACATTATAACAACAGCAACTCTATGACATGCTAACACACAAACATACAATTTTAACACAATGATTAAATACAATAAAATAATATTTTAATAAATGAAATAGTAAAAAAGCTGAGAAATGGACAAATAAACAAACACACAAACATACAACTATTACAGTGCATAAATATATGCACACAAACTCACAATAATGACATGATAGTCCAAACACACAAACACATAATAAGAGAATGAGCTGTTTCTTCCTGCGCTAAAATAATGTACAGTAGGCACCAGAAAAAATACGTTCTCAATTCTGTTCTGTGCAACGATTTTTTTTTTTGCACAGAAAGGAACTATAGTAGAAAAAACAAAAACAAAACAAAACGATATGGTAGTTGATAAAATATAGTTTTTCGGTTGGACTATGTTAATGTTTTAATATTCACTATTTACCAAATGCATCACTTCTAGGAATGTAAAAAATGATGCTATTTTAAATGTTGGGGCCATCATTGGCTTAGATATTTTCACTACTAGAGACCCAACTGTAGCTGGTAGAAAGACTAAGAAGTAGGGACCTGTCAGAGCAGCAAGTTCAGCGAAAATCCAGTCAGTCTGCTTAATCGAAGCAAGTCAGTTTTTTTCATTGCAAGCTGTATAGCATGACCCCTATAGCATTTAGAGGGTAGTACAAGGCCTTAGCTTGCTGATATAGCTGTGGAAGAGTTTCTAGCTTTTAGCAGTAAATCAACAGAAACGAAAACGTGACTGTTAAAATCTTTCATGTAATGGTACCAACTGTTTAGTCAAAACGCAATGAAAAAAATTGTAAAAAAAAAGCTTTTTCTTTTCGAAAGACACCTGCTATTGTTTATAAAAATGCTAACACATGAACATATACATTAAAAATGACAAAAAACATAATCTTCTAATAAAAGTGCACAAACATACAAATATATCCCAAATACAAAATTCAATACACATTGTAAGAAACTATAAATAAAACAATAACAAGCACAACAACAATAACAACAACAAAATAATCAGAAAAATAACATTACAACAAATATACGTTGTGCTTATGTGTTATAAACACACAACTTACTATATTTCTGGAACAAACTAGACTTCAAATAGAACAAACTAGACTTCAAATGACTAGAGTAAAATAGTTACAAACTATAGCAAAAAATAGAGGGATAGTCTTGTCTAACTATCCTCAAAAACACACTAGCAACTAAAAAAAGAGAGGGAAAGTCATGTCTGAGCATGCTCATAAAAGAACCTGGTGTTTTTTTTTCAAGAGCATGCTCAGGAACATGACTTTTACCCTCTCTTTTTTCCAGTTGCCAGTGCATTTGTTGTGAGCATGCTCGGACATTAGTTTCCCTCTCTTTTCCAGTTTAGTTGTTAGTATTTTTATGAGCATGCTCAGACATAAATTTCCCTCTGTTTTTCCAGTTGCTGATGCCTTTTATCGAATGCTCAGACTTTAATTTCTCTTTCTTTTGAGTTGTTGGAAAAATTATGCTTGCAATCATGCTAAGCACTTGGCATGTGTGTAGGTAGCAGTGTTTTCCCTTCTTTCAACCCTTTTGTAAAAGTTATCTATACAAACAGTGGATCTAATAAACAAATACTTGATCTAGTAATCAGCTAGGGGTTAGCTATGTGCTCACCTCATCCTCAGTAGGAACTTGCGCCTGGCTTTCCGCCATAACTGGCTTACAGACTAGATTCTATGGGCGTTCCAACATTCACTGTTTATCTCTGACCCACCACACCCAAAATGCTGACTATAAAGTAGATTCATAAGATATTGCGTTATTGGAAGAATCACGCGACTAGAATTAATATAACGACCTTCTTGTGCAGAAAAGGCTGACCTTCACCTTTGACCTCAATCGCTACAGGGATCAGCCACGCGAGACTAACCAGCTCTCACTGCTGAAGTGATGGCGTGGTAAGTGTTCTCCAGTGTGTGTTGGTAGTAGAGAAGTATTAGTTCCAATGGGTCTACATGGCTAGATGATAATGCATGCATCACTAATACTGGAGTGCTATTTCTGACACTAGGCTAGCTCGTTGCAATAACCTGACAAAACTGTGTATGTTTGTGTGTTAAATATACATGTACTGTGGAACATCAATTATCTGGACATCAATTATTCCAATCATCCATTAACCGGAACAGAATAAAGACTGCACGCACATTCAAAATTGCAAGCGGCTGAAAAAGGGAGGAGCTAAAGCTACTGTACTAAGTTAGGTAAGAACTTACTCAGGACAAAGATTTAAGACCTTTCATTGTGCTACTTTTTTTAATTTTGAGTTAATTGTTGAGAAAATGCGAAGCTTTCAACTTCGCATAGGTACCAGCTTTTATGGGCAACGCCCCCTAATGTCCCTCATATTCACATGAGAAAATAATTTCTTGCAGCTCGTTGTGTATTTTGCTTTATGCTCAGGGAAGTTAACGGAGTTAAAAGAAGTGAAGTGTATATCTGTGAGTATTTCTGGCTAGTTTAGCTTCTCTTATGAAGACAGCATTTCCATGTACCATTTTCAGCTATTTTGATGCCTCATTAAAATAGCTAACAGATTGCTTGTTCTTTTGGAAGGAGATTATATTGTAATAGCTAGGTGGTGTTTAATAGCACTGAGGGTTCGCACCTTTGGTGCTTCATTGATTCAGTTTTAGTTTGTGTTGTTTGCTTTGTATATTGGGACATGTGTGTGTGTGTGAGTAGAAAAAAGAGTGTGTTTGTGTGTGCGTGTGAGTAGAAAAAAGAGTGTGTTTGTGTGTGAGTAGAGAAAAGAGTGTGTTTGTGTGTG
>WLWD01005786.1_pt1 | contig 24416 bp, 20 predicted proteins | sample 6712731 | NCBI WGS metagenome assembly WLWD01 (sample SAMN12718690, study PRJNA576275) | sponge metagenome | isolation source: marine sponge | host: Mycale hentscheli | place: New Zealand: South Island, Marlborough, Capsize Point | collected 2014-11-01 | reverse complement strand
AGGTTTAGAAGCCTAATTGCTTTGTCCGTAGGTAGTTGTGCCTCCTATAACACAGGACCGCCACAACATTTGGTGGCAGCGGTGGGATAGTCGCTTACGTGGCTGTCCGATTCTTCTGTAGCTATCCTTGCTTTCGAGTGCCTTTGCCTTGGTACGTTGGTCGCCGCGCAGTTTTTTTTAGTTGCGTTGCTAACCCATAGTAGCTTTGTGAAAGATTTCTCCTGGTTGCTTGATCTTGTGATCTTATAGATAGTTTGTATTTTTTTTGACATTATTGTTCGTATTTTTTCCCCCATTAGTTTTTGGTAGTTTTCTCTTTCCCTCAGAATGCCTGGCAGGAAGAAGAAGGAGAAGAAGACTGAGAAAGCGTCTTCAACTTCTCTTGAGAGAGACGCTGACTTGCCTGGAGCTGTTGAGACTGGTTCTTCCGCCGCCGTTGACCCTGTGGTTAGTGATGACACCTCCATACATAATCCGTGGGTTGCCGTTGATGACCCTGTACCTATCGTCGATGCGGTTGATGAGGAGGGTGGTTCTGATGCCGAGTCCACTTCTGAATCTGAAAGTTCCGATGAAGACGATGATGGAGACGCTAAGGCTATTCTTGCTAAGCTTGCTAAGTTTATGGTGACGCTAGGTTGGTGCCATACTTTACCTGGCCTGGTATGAGGAAGGACGTGAACGACCACTGTAGGTCTTGTGAGGGGTGTCAGAAGGCTAGCCCAAACACTAATTCACGTACTCCTCTAGTTCCTCTTCCTGTAGTTAATGAACATTTTAATATAATGGCTATGGACATAGTTGGTCCACTTCCTACTACCCTTCGAGGACATAAGTAGTTATTAACCCTTTCGTTCTGGATTCCGCTTCGAAGCGGGTGAAGACCGATTGACTTCTCCGAATTTTTAAAAATAGTTACTTTATAGCTAGAACCTTCAGATTGCATACACAGGTGCCCAATGCATTGGAGAAGCATCTAAAATAGCTTTCAGCCAGGACTGCTTCGACAGTACCTCACAGCAGTTGCGTTTATTTCTTCCTCGGCAAAAAAAACAACATCGGTTCTCCATAGAATTTAAAAAAAAGTTACCTTCTTCACAGCAACTTCATTTATGGATCCAGTCATCTCCAGAGCTTTGTAGAAGCAGCAAAAAATTGCTTGAGCTCAGTAGCCTTCCATAACACATTGAAACAACCGCTTCTTTGCCGACCAAGACTTTGCGGTTTGGCTTACTGTCTTCTCCATTTTTTATAAAATCGCCAGTTCAACTGGGGACCTCCCTATTACGTACAGTCTTAGGTAATGCTTATTACATCATAGGAAAAAAGTGAGCGTGTCGTGTGACCCCGGTAACTATACAAAAAAATTTTTTTTTCAAAGTCATTTTTTGGAAGATGGCGTCCAGAAGTTACAATGCGGTGCAAGTTTTAGACTTGCTTGATGTTGACTCTAGCGACTCAGGATCAAGCGGAGAGAAGGGAGACGACATCTAGGGCTATAGGAGGCCCTGTATCAGGGTTGGTGGACCAGACCCCGTCAACTCTGATACTGAAAATGGGAGTCAAGAAGATGATGAGGTAAGCTTGTCTTTCTCTTGTCTTTCTCTTGAAAAATAGCAAGCTTCTGTTGTGGAAAGGACTTATTTATAGCTATATTGAGATAGAGTAAGCTGTTTAGCTATAATATATATATATATATATATATTTCATTGAGTTTTGAGATTTGAAAGTGGCTTGTGGTTTTTTGAACAAATTCAAATTTTCCAAAAAATTAAAAAAAGTTTTTACCACATATACTACTAGGACCAGATGTGAATGCAGTCACCGACCTCGATTACGCAGATGAAGCGACAGGAGCAGAGTCTTCCAGTGATGAAGGAGAGGATACTGGACTTGAGTCTTCCAATGATGAAACACCAATAGGCAGCAGGTTCCAGTGATGAAGAAGAGGAAGTGGCTCCTCCTGCTCCGAGTTATGGACATCCACGCGGTCGGAGAAGGCGGGAACCAAAGAACAAGAGTCGGGTGGATGAGGTAGGGGGAGAGTGGAAGAAAGATGACAACACACCCATTGATATTCCATAATCTTTTGTGTGAAGGACCACAGACTTTGATATTTGTGGCTGCTCCCCCCCCCCCCTACCCCTGAACATCCCAAAATTTGTAATATGTATTGTTATTGTCGTTGTCGTTGTCTGTGTTTTTGTGGTGTTGTAGTGGAGCTTCACACTCGATGTATATGTGTGTGCGTGGAGTTGAAATGTTATTCTGGCGCTTCCAGATCTAACCGGGGAGGGAACGAACTCGGGGGGGGGGGGTCTTTTCCAATCGGGGCTACTATGCCCATGTAAGTTGAATTTCATGTATGTGTGTGTGTGTACACCAGTCAATTTATATTATACATTTATTTTTATGATCTGTATTCACCTGTATCTTCTTTTTTCTAGTGTGTGTGTGTGCATTTGTGGAATGAGAGAGAGCAACCGTGGACAAACAGTATGTGGTGCTTCCGGATCCAACCTGAGAGAGAACGAACTCGGTGGTCTTTTTCGGTCTGTGACATCATCCATGCCGGGTAAGTTGAATTTCATTTCAACTTACTGATATTTGGGTGTCCAGCTAGGGCTGGGGGGGTTATGGTACAAGAATGTCAGTGAAAAGTAATGACGGGGGAGGGGGGGTTATGGTACAAGAATGTCAGTGACACAAGTAATGACGGGGGAGGGGGGGTTATGGTACAAGAATGTCAGTGAAAAGTAATGACGGGGGAGGGGGGGGCAATTCAGCGAGGCCAGCTGTTATGTTACAAATATCATTGTTGTCTTGTGTTTTTTTGGTATTGTATGGAGGTTCCGGATCCTATGGGAGGGATCGTTCAGTCTGTGCCACCATCCATGCCGGGTAAGTTGAATTCCAAGTGTGTGCTTGTACTGCTTTTCATTTTCAAATTACACTTTCTCAATACAACGATTGTTTCTCTCATGTACAGTGTGGAGTATACATACCAGGGTTCATACAGTGGGAGGCTAGCGCTGGGTTGCCCCCTAGAATTTTGGGAGTTGAATAGAAATGAACATTTAGGAAGCATTTATTTTTAGTCTGATATTGTATCCCATTATGTTCCTATCATAAATGAGCCATTTAGTGCATAGGACCGAACACTTATCATCAGTGTGAAGTATAGACTCGTATGCAAAGATGTGCATCAAAGTAGTGTAGGTTCCAAAAAATGGGTGTGGCGAAGTACACTCGGAGCCCCACCCCAAACAAAAATCCTGTATGAAACCGCATACAATACATCATAAAGTTGCAATTATATAGGATCATGAATAATTTGTTGTTTGTATTACAAATATCTTTGTTGTTTGTGTTTTTGTGTATATGAAATTGTTTTGTAGTGGAGCTCGACGTCCGATGGCATACGTTCCTTGTGGACACTCATAGATGTCTCCTACATGATCACAATCAGTACCACACACAACAAACATCATATTTTATTGTTGAACTAATATAATATTGGTATAAAATGCATCAAACAATATTATTTCTATTATTTTATTTTTTTATTGATGCTAAAAGTGGATTGTTTGGGGGAAAAAAATTTTTTTTTGTGAAGTATTAGTAGATGGCTTAAATATTATTCAATTTTCTCAATCAAAAAATGAGGGGAATCCCAAACTCTTGGTCTATTTAGTGATATATGGTTGCTATGGGGTTTTCCCAGCCAGCATCGAGTTAAAAAAATAAAACGGCAATGCTCTATTCCGCGGTAGAAAATTAGATTTTTCCGCGCACGTCCAAACAATTCAGGAACGAAAGGGTTAACTGCTATGTGTCTCCATACGAAATACCCTGAAGCTATCACCTTGAAAAGAGTTGATACTGAGGCAGTTGTTGAAGCACTGATGGAAATCGGTATTCCACACACTCTGTTAACTGATCGAGGTAGTGTTTTTATGTCTGGTGTAGTTAAGTCCCTGTGTAAGACACTTGGGATAGTTTGAATGCGAACCTCCCCATATCATCCTCAAACAGATGGTGCGTTGGAGAGATGGCATGCTTGTCTGAAGGGTATGATCAAACGTGCTCAGGTCCAGAAGTGAGAGTGGGATGTTTACTTGAAATATGCTCTGTTTGCTTATAGAGATACCCCACATGTTGTCACTGGATATACCTCCTTTGAACTGCTGTATGGTGGTCGTGTGCATGGTCCCCTCAGATTACTTAGAGACTCGTGGTTTACCAAGGAAGGTGAACAATTAGATCTTTGCTCTTGGCTGACGGATATGAAAGCTAAGATGGCTGAAATGTCTCTTATAGTTTCAGATAGAGAGCATAGAGCCAAGGCCAAGATGAAAATAGTATATGACAAGGGTAGTAAAGAGAAGGAGTTTGAACCTGGTACCTTAGTTCTGGTGCGCAAGCCAGGTTTGTCAAGTAAACTAGGAAGTCGTTGGGATGGTCCATTTCCTGTGGCTGAGAAATTGTCTCCTGTTACATATGCCATACACAATCCTGCAAGAAAGAATAAGGTGGTGTTGCATGCCAACTTGCTAAAGGCTTACCATAGTCCTTCCGCTCAAATACATCGTATCGCAGTAGTCGAAGACGATGAGATTGATTCTTTAGCAGGCATTAAATTAGTTAGGGGAAATTTTGCCCCGACTGAAACACAATTATCTCTTCTGAAGTCTGTTTTAGATGCATTTCCTGATCTAACTAGTAAGCCAGGAGTGACAGACCTGGTTACTATGTGTATACAGACTGGGAATAGTGCGCCAGTGAGGTCCAAACCTTACTTTATAGTTCCAAAGTGGTTTGAGCCATTGCGGAAGGAGGTTGACTCACTGTTGCAAGCTGGTATCATTCAGAGTTCAGGGAGTCCATGGTCATCTCCCATTGTTACTGTTGCAAAACCCAATGGTTCTGTGCGCCTCTGCGTGGATTACAGAGCGCTCAATGCACTTACGCAGCCTGACCCATATCAAAAGCCTCTCATTGAACATATTCTTGATACTCTTGCATCTGCTCAGTACTTAAGTAAATTAGATTTAAACAAAGGGTTCCATCAGGTTCAAATCCGGGTGGAAGACCGTCAAAAGACCGCGTTTGCATCACCATGGGGCAAGTTTGAGTATACTAGAATGCCTTTCGGTGTCAGGAATGGTCCAGCCATATTCCAACGGTTAGCTGATCTTGTATTGGTAGGTTGTGAGGACTGTTCTAGGGTTCACATAGATGATATAATAGTTTTTAGTCAGTCTTGGGACTATCACTGTGAACACTTGAAAAGGGTGTTGTATAAGCTGAGAGAAGCTGGTTTGACTGCAAACCACAACAAGTGTGAGTGGGGCCAGCGGTATTGTACGTTCCTGGGACATGTAGTCGGGAATGGTCAAGTGACTCCTGCTGACTGTAAGGTGGCTGCAATCAAGCAGTTCAAGCAGCCCAAAACAAAACGTCAGGTTAAACAGTTCCTGGGTCTCACAAGATACTATAGACGTTTTGTTGAGCATTATGCTGATCACACGCAGCATCTACTTTTTAGGTGTGTCGACCTTTTCCGAATATTGCAACTACACCTTACCAGATCGCCATTTCCACGTGTATGCTGAAATACGGACTTCTAGAACAATTACGTCATTTCCTTTTTGTGTCATATATAAACCTTCATTTCATTCTTTTTGTTGGGATTCTCCACGTGTTGATAAAACTTAAACACCGACCTGTTATATAGTAGTCAGGGCGTGTTGGATCCTCATTGCGGAGTGCGATCTAGGTTTAGAAGCCTAATTGCTTTGTCCGTAGGTAGTTGTGCCTCCTATAACACAGGACCGCCACAACACATGTACTACAAAAAAATTACCCATTTCTCTGTACTAAAGCAAGGATATTTTTCTAATAATTCTGTGGAAGTAGGGCTGGAAATGTTGATCCACTGTCTTCCTTTCTCTTGAGTCTTTAAAATATCATAAATTCTTCCAGATCTTGGAGAACTTCGCTTCATCTCTTGATTCAAATTCAAAATTAGTCCTTCATATTCCTTATCACTTAATTCAAATTTTCTTTCCTTAGGAGAGGGAGTTATATCATTTAGCTCTTTCTCTCTTTGACCCACGCCTTCTCATATTTTAAAATTTTTCTATTATTCTTTTCCTCCAAGTAGACTAAAAATTTTTCCACTGAACTTGTCCAACAACAAAATATGCTAATTACATAGTCCCCCGGCAGTTTTCTCGTTTCATTTTAGTCCACTGAACATGTCCAACCACAAAATATGCTAATTACATGGTCCCCCCCGGCAGTTTTCTCATTTCATTTTAATCCACTGAACATGTCCAACCACAAAATATGCTAATTACATGGCCCCCCGGCAGTTTTCTCGTTTCATTTTAGTCCACTGAACATGTCCAACCACAAAATATGCATATTACATGGTCCCTGGGCAGTTTTCTCGTTTCAGTTTAGTCCACTGAACATATCCAACCATATAATATGCTAATTACATGGTCCCCCGGCAGTTTTCTCCTTTCATTTTAGTCCACTGAACATGTCCAACCACAAAATAAGCTAGGCTAGGGTTGGGGCTTGGGCTAACGACTTCGCCAGCACGGAGAAGAGACCACACCCAAGGACAGAAGACTATAGCACGGAGATCAAGCCCCACCCAGGTGACGCCAAGTCTGGGTGGGCGGAAGTCTTCTACTCATCCTCCGCCCACTGCTGGAAGTCGAGCCCCTCCCAGAGCTCCGCCTCTGTCTTCACCCAGAGCTCTGACTCTGGTACTGCCCCGGACTTTGTCCCTGGCTCAGTCTGGGACTCCACCACTGGCCCGGCCCGTTGCCCCGCCTCTGGCCAGGTCCCTGACGCCGCCTATGGCTCTGCCCTTGGCTTTGCCCACAGCTCACCCTGGTCCAGGCCCGTCTACTGGAGAGGACAGTGCCTCCATGGTCTCCGCCCATGCCCAAATCCCAAGCCACACCCAGCTCCATGGCAACACTAAAAATGAATTAAACAAACCTTATGCGCACACTGCGCACTCATGTCCAAGCATCTCTGCCGCCAAGAATCAAGCACATCCTTCTTAATAATCAATTATGAACCATCCTAGCTCAGTATAAAAGCACCACACGCTCCTTATATCACCCTCTCACCTTGATAAAGACACTCCTATTGTCGCAATGTTGGTGAATTTAATAAAAGAAATTGTTAAGAAGTATAGAAGTCAGACTATGTATGCCAGAGACCAGGAAAAATACAAGGTGGTGCCAGCGAGGAAGGGAGTGAGAAGGCAGGACCCTTTGCCTCTATCCCAACTCCTCCTCTCAGACGAGGCCCCACACCTTCCGGAGGTACCCCTGTTGTCAAAAGATGAACTTTTCAGGGCACCACTCTTCCTGGGGGTCCTCCACCATTTGGTGGATTGCCGAGACTTACGTATACCGCGTAAACTGCTCATCGGCCAAAAGCTCCACCCACTTGACTTAAAAGTTTGACCTTTATTAAACAAGATTAGGCGGAGGACTCGACATTTCGGGTTTTTGGGCTGGGCTAGGGCTAGGGGGTTGGGGCTGGGGCTGGGTTAGGGGATAGGGGTAGTGGCTATAACTGCTGCGGACGATCCTACGCCTGGGTTATGGCGAGGCTGCTTGGTGGTCTTTCTTCTAGTGACCATTACTCTAGAAGGTAGTTAGCAGTTCCTTAAATAATTCACTTCACAGTTTTATAAATTATTAAAACACCAACGTTTCGACGTGATGACACAGTTTTTCTCAAGGTGAAATGAAGTGAGGGGCGTATGGTGAGCTTATATGATATAAAGTACCAATTGTGTGTGGTTAAATGGAACTGCTAATTGTATCGAGTGTTCTTCTTCTCCTTGGGTGTTGCTCTTCTGGTCCATTAGTGACATGGTGTTGTATATCTCTTCCCATAGATTTGCATTGTCCAGTGAAGTGCTTCTGGTCCATAATTTGTTTATTCAGTTTCATTCCCATAGAGTTTTAGCCTTGGTCAATTTCGTCTGGTAATGGTCATCACAGCGAATTTTCATCAGGTAATGATGATCACATTGTTTACTTGTGCTGTTATTATTCATATCTGCTGTTGAGTCCATTAGGGAAGACTGTCCCCACATATTGGTTTCTAGCCTTGCACTTCATGCATTCTGTTAAGTACACAACATTTCTGCTTTCGCAGTCTGCTTTTTGTGTGGGGAAGGACTTGTAGTTGTGGGATGAGGATATCCTTTGTTTCTTTGACATGATTGGACAGCATTTGCAACCTGCAATGCCACAACATGCCGACTGTCCGTCTAAGTTAGGTGTAGTTGTAATGACTATCTCCTGTGTTGTCTCTGGGAGTTTGGGTTGACCTCTGACCTTTGCTCTGACCAGAGTGTTTCCCAGTGTTCTGGTTTTCTTCAGGCTCAGGCAGGGTCTTGGTACATGCCCTTCCTCTGTGGGGTTGGGTTATGATGCTCTTGAGCTTTTTTACGTCTAGGTCTGACGTATACTCTGTCACTAGGAAGGTGTCATAGGGGCACTGCTCCCTCTCTTTCTGTGTAATTATGTTGGGTCTGGTATGGTAACCCACTTGTCTTTGTACGTCTCTGATCAAGTATGGCGGATAGTTTCTGTCTCTGAATATGTCGTACATTTTATTTTGTATTTGTCTGTACACCTGTTCATCTGAGCATGCTCTTAGCAGTCTCGTCATCTCCCCTTTAATTAAGCTTGAGAATGTAGTCTTGGGATGGGCTGAGGAGTACTGTAAGTACTGGAATTTGTTTGTCTTTTTGAAAAAAGGCTTAACGTCCAGTTTTTGTTCCCTGTCGTGTCTGTTTTCTTTGTATAGTGTGATGTCTAGGAAATCTATGCTCTCCTTTGAGTGCTCGTATGTGAATTTGATAGTATCATGACTACTGTTGAAGTAGTTCATGAATTTCTCTAGTTCCTGTTCCGTCGTCAATGTATCTTTTCCATATGATTGGTTTTATGTGGTAGTTGTCCAGTAGTCTTTCTTCCAGTTCTGCCATGAATAGATTAGCATATGCCGGGGCCATTTTCGTGCCCATTGCCGTTCCTTGTACTTGGTGGTACATGGTGTCGGCAAATTGGAAGTAGTTTTTGGTCAGTACTATGTTTAACAGGTCTTTTATTGTGGTGGTATTTCTACTTCGTCTGAGTCAGGGTTGTTCCTGTAAAGTCTGTTGAGGACTGCCTCAATTCCGTCTCTGTGTGGAAAGTTGAGGTAAAGGGCTTTCACTTCTATAGTTGCCAGTATACAGTGCTGTGGGATGGTAGTGTTTTCTATCAAGTCTATTACATGGTTAGTGTCTTTGATGTACGAATCTATTTTCCTGACATGTGGTTGTAGGTGTAGGTCTACTATTAATTGTGAAATTTTCTCTGTTGGGCCTCCACAGCCACTTACTATGGGTCTCACTGCTATAGGGTTCTTGTGAATCTTTTTGAGGAAGTACAGTTGTTGTGTCCTGGGCATTTGTTCCTCCTTGAAATGCAAGTAAGTGTGGGTGGGGCTGTCTATGATTCCCTTGTCATGCATTCTGTTCGTAAATTGATTGTACCGTTGGGTCTGCGTCAATTTTCTCGTATATATTTGTGTCTTCCAAGTGTTCTTTCCCGTCTGCTATCTCTGTCTTCTATTACTATGCCGGAACCTTTGTCTGCATTCTTTATCACTATTTCTGGGTCTGCTGCTAGTTTCTTGAGAGCTTGAATTTCTGCTCTGGTCATGTTTTGGAAGAAGCTTGTCGGTTCTAATTCTTTTATGTCTTTATCTATTCTCTGTAGGTACGTCTCTACATCGTCAGGTGGCGCCCAAGTGCTCTTTTGTCTGAATGGATGTATCTCCTGTGACTCACTATTTCTGAAGTAGTACTTTATTCTGTTCGAACGTTGGAACTCTCATACTGTGTCGTTCAATTTCTCTCTGTTAATACATGTAGTTGGGATGAAGGCCAGTCCTTTTGTTAGTACTTTTGTTTGACACTGAGTTAGCGTCTTTGTCGATAGATATGTAATATATTTGTGTGCGTCTGTGTTGTTCGTACTGGTTTTGTTTAGTGATCTGTTGTATCTGTTTCTGTTGTTGTGTGGTTTATACATTGTGTTCCTAATCGATATGCTAGAATTAGGTTTACTAATTGTACAAGTGTTATAGTTCTTCCTTGATTCAATATTGGAATTTAATTGCCAATTCAGAGTTGAGTTTAATTGAATAGTGTAATTGTCAATTTGGATACAAGGAATACAATACATATTAAGATTGTTTGATGTGACTGCGGAACTGTCCGCCTGTCCCCCTATTGGAAACCCTGGTAGGTTTCCCCGAACAGCTGTGGTTGCTGTCCCGGCGGACCTTGCCCTCCGGGTGGCAGCAGCTGTGGTGGCTGCTGGCCCAGAGGGTAGGGTTGGAGTGGAGGTCTCTGCTGTGGCTGCGCAGGTGGCAGTCTTGTCATTAGAGTCTGCAGCATCCCAGAGAGTCTGGCTACCTCTTCAGCCATGGGGGGCTGGGCTTGTTGCTGGGCTTGTTGCTGGCTGCTACTCTGTCTTTGAGGACGCCTGGGGGGGGGGGTGGGGGGGGGGGGGGGGGATTCTCTCTCACTGCTGTGGTACTCTGTCTTTGCTACATAGATAAAGGACTGAGAGTGGGAGTGACCTGCAATGCCCTCCTAGCTGAGCTGTCGACAGTAAAACGTAGATTCGACTCCACCAAGGTGTCAACCGAGAGTGAGTACGTCCAGGCTCTCGATGACCACTACAAGACGGCAGAACAAAAGCTACAAGGGGAGGTCACCACACTGATGGAAACCATGAGAAGAGAGGCCGACAGATGCAGAAGAGAAGTCAAGAGGAAACACGCGGACATGCTCCAGAAAACAGAAGACAACATCAACAAGCTGAGGGGAAGACTGGAGGACGCGAGGAGGAAGAAGCTGGAGAACTTGAGGAGACCGGAGAGAGAGAGGACGAAGAGAGCCACGAGGTACAGGCCGTATGATAGAAATAATCAAGCCCAACCCAGCATCTTGCAATCTCTGATGAAGGATAGGTGGCTTCTTATTTTGGTTAGATTTGATTGTGTTCTCTTATAGGTTTGCCTCAGCGACAGTAGCTTCTTGTCCTCTTCCTCCTCCGTCTCTCTTAGGAGGTCTTCCTCCTCGCTCATGGCTTCTACATTGATGTGGTCGGCGGATGGCAACATCTCAGGATCGGTCCTTTCTTGGGCTAGGGTTGGGGCTGGGTTAGGGATAGGGGTAGTGGCTATAACTTCTGCGGACGATCCTACGCCTGGGTTTGGGCTAGGGCTAGGGCTAGGGCGCAGGGCTAAAATGTTCCCAAGCTGTTCCTTGTCGTTAACTATAGATGTAGAAAAAACCTGCCCGCAGGAGTAAAAATAAATAGTAGAAAAACTAAAAAAAACTTATTAGCTGCTGATGATTAATTTATTCCCAAGGTACAATGACTTCACGATTTAAAGTTATAATATGTGAGTGGGTCTAGGAAAAGGGACCTTATGGCGCAAATCAAAAAAATTGAGTTTTTTATGCTAATAAAAAGATACAATTTATCTCAACTTAGTGCTAAAATACTGGAGGGTAAAACTTTCGACACGCAGAGAAACTGGCAGTTGAACTGGGCCCTATTCAGCAAAGCAATTGAACTAGAAATCGTGAAAACATAATTTGAATTTCCACTTCCGGTATAATTAACGTTTCCGTATACTTAACGGCGTACTCCGCATACGCAATTAAATCGTACAGCCGCTTTTTCGGCGACTAACGAAGTTTGCGTAGAGTTCTTTTTAGCTTTCAGAGCGTCTCACGACCTGTCTTGTTGGAATCCTTGGCAGCTCTATTCGCTGTAGCGGTAAACTTTAAGCCAAAGGTAAGCTATAGAGTGCATGCAGTAGTCTCAAAGCTATGCCGTTTTTTTTAGCTGCTAGTTTGAAACTCCGCCCATTCCCCGTTTATTGTACTTCGAGAATGAGAGAGAATAAAAAGTAGCTTGTCTTTTCACGGCACGCTTGGGGTCTTTTAAGTCGTTTTGACATGCGAAATTTGGCATAGACGTAGAGTAAGGGTCACTAAGACTAATTCTGCAAAAAACAAAAATAGGAGAAAGAAAGAATATTTCCGATGACTTACTTCTGGAGCCTATATCTCAATTTCAATTTTTGCGCATAAGGTCCCTTTTCCCAGACCCGCTCACATATTAGTATATGAATACAATATGCCGACGTTGGGGTTAGGGCTAGGGCTAGGGGTGGGGCTGGGGTTAGGGCAGGGCTAGCAGCTCCTGTGGCAGTATTTCTTTTGTCCTGCTCCTTTCCCCTGGCTGGCACTACGCCTCTTTCGTTAGTAGACTGGCTACTACTCTTAGCTTTTCTATAGCTCATCTCTCTCTTAGGTAGTAAAGTTTTTTAATATTAATAAAATCAGATAAACCCAACGTTTCGGCTGTGTGCTAGCCTTTCTCAAGGGTGAAATGAGTTGATACACGTGGTAGGTGACTTTTAAAGTATGAATTGAATGATCTGATTGGATGTCTAAAGGGTGAGAGATGATGCTAGTGTGTTAACAGTTCTTTTGTATCGATTCCCGCTAGTTGTGGTTATATATTGCTTCCCGAACGACAAGGGGGCGTGGCTTGGGCTAGGGCTAGGGCTAGGGCTAGGGCTAGGGCTAGGGCTAGGGCTAGGGCTAGGGCTAGGGCTAGGGCTAGGGCTAGGGCTAGGGCTAGGGCTAGGGCTAAGGGCTAGGGCTAGGGCTAGGGCTAGGGCTAGGGCTAGGGCTAGTGCTAGGGTTGGGGCTTGGGCTTGGGATAGAGGCAAAGGGGCCTGCCTTCTCTCTCCCTTCCTGGCTGGCACCACGCCTTCTTTTGACTGTCTTGTATTGCTTCTTCTGGTTACTGGCATACTTCTAAGTGCTTCTTTTCTCAATAATTACTTTTTTTTAAAAAAAAAACTTTAAAAAATATTATTCACCAACGTTTCGACAATGTGAGTGTCTTTATCAAGGTGAGAGGGTGATATGAGGAGCGTGTGGTGCTTTTATACTACTAGGAAGGTTCATAATTGATTATTGAGAAGGATGTGCTTGATTCTTGGCGGTAGAGATGCTTGGACATGAGTGCGCAGTGTGCGCATTAGGCTTGTTGAATTCATTATTAGTGTTGCCATGGAGCTGGGTGTGGCTTCGGATCCAGGCGGAAGTAATCAGGTTTGTTTATCGTGTGCGTTATTTGGAGTTCGTCCACGTTTTGAAATTGATTTCTTTATTCGTAGCGGCTGTTGAGGCCTTTCGGGTAGACTGTTTGAAGAGCGCCTATCCAGTGTCTTTCTCTGTCATCGAGTTGTTCTGAGGTCGTCTTCTCAAGGATGGAGAGCTTGATGTCTCTTCCGAAGACGTGACCCGGTGAGTTAATGAAATGTTTGTAGATCGGAAGGCGTGTCTTTACTTTGTAGGCAGCTCTGTGTCCCGCAAGTCTTTGCGACAGAGATCTCTTTGTTTGTCCGACATATTGGTTGCCTTTGGTGCATTTCTTGCATTCCATCAAGTAGATTACATTGCGAGTGCTACAGTTTGAGTGTTTAGCAGTACCGTAAGACTTGTGATTGTAACTTGATTGTATTTTTATCTTTCTAGACATGACAGGACAGCATTTGCAGCCTGGGATGGCGCAACCTGCTGAGTGTCCGTCCAGGTTAGCAGTCAATGGTATTCTGATAGGGTCAGTAGATTGTTGAGGATCTGTGCAGTCTTTAAGTTTAGCTCTCACTAAGTGTTTGGCAATGCTTTTTGTCTTTGTCAGACTTAGGCAAGGTTTAGGTACAGTTTCAGATTCTGTCTCTGTTAGTTTAAGATTAGATTTAATAGTCTTTAGGTCCAGATCCGTAGTGTAGGGTAGTACTAGGAATGTATCATAGGGGCTAGGTTCCTTGTCTTTGTGTGATAGGATGTCTTGTCTGCAGTTATAAGGTACTGATTGTATGGTGTCCCTAAGTATTCTAGAGGGGTAATTTCTGTCACTGAATACTGTAGTTAGTTTGTGTACTATGTTATTGTAGGTGTCTTCGTCCGAACAGGCTCTAAGGAGGCGTGTCAATTCACCTTTGACTAGGCTGCGAAATGTCTTTTTGGGATGAGCAGACGTGTAATGTAAGTACTGAAATTTGTTAGTCTTTTTAAAGAACGGTTTGATGTCTAGTAGTCCAGTACTGTGGTATCTGTCGCCTTTGTAAACAGTAAGGTCTAGGAAGTCAACTGTGTGGGGGGAAGATTCATATGTGAACTTGATGGTGGGATGTGAGGCGTTAATGTAGTCAATGAACTCTTTAAGGTTGTCTTGGTCTCCCGGCCAAATACAGAATATGTCGTCTATGTAACGTTTCCATATGACCGGTTGGGTGTGGTAGTTTTGTAATAGACTTTCCTCTAGTTCAGCCATGAATATATTGGCATAGGCTGGTGCCATCTTAGTCCCCATTGCCGTACCTTGTACTTGGTGGTACATTTGGTCGGCAAACTGAAAGTAGTTTTTAGTTAGAACTATGCTGAGTAGGTCTGTCATCGTACCAGGTGGTATATCTACCAGGTTGGAGTCTGGGTTGTTGTGGTACAGTCTGTTGAGTACAGCCTTGATTCCGTCTTTGTGCGGTATATTCAGGTAGAGTGATTTGACGTCAATGGTAGCTATTGTGCAGTTGTCTGGTATAGGTGTCGATTCCAGTATGTTGATCATATGTCCACTGTCTTTGACGTAGGATTTAATGGCAGGGACAAAGGGTTGTAGGTGCATATCAACTAGTTTAGATATTTTCTCTGTTGGGCCAGCACAGCCACTAACTATGGGTCTTTCTGAGATCGGATTCTTATGAATCTTTTTTAGAAAGTATAGTTGCTGGGTCCTGGGTGGGGTGTCTGTTGGGAAGATGAGAAAGTCTTTTGTGATGTTGTCTATAATACCTCTGTTGTGTATTGATTTGACAAAAGTATTGATAGCAAGGCCTAGTTGTGGTGTAGGGTCAGACTGTATCTTTTCGTAGATGGTCTGGTCTGATAAGTGGTTAATGCCTGCTTGTATGTATTTGTCTCTATCTTCTACTACAATTCCTGATCCTTTATCTGCACTTTTTATGACTAATGATTGGTCTGAGGCTAGTTCATTGAGGGTTTTTCTTTCTATATGAGTTAGGTTCGATCTAGACACGTTGGGTATGTGATTATCTATTGTACTTCTAACTCTTTTTAGGTATGATTCAATTTCTGGGGAGGCCACAGGAGGTTCCCACGTGCTCTTAGGGCGGAAGGGATGGGGCTCTCTCTGTGGCTGGTTCCTAAAGAAGTGTTTTATTCTGTTGGATCTCTCGAATCTGGAAATGGACTCTGATAGGGATTCTCTGTTAGTCATTCTACTGGGGACGAACGTAAGTCCTAATCCGAGTACTTTGTACTGTGTCATTGTGAGTTGTTTGTGTGATAGGTTTGTTACGTATGTCGTGCTGTCGACGTGGTTGTTTGTTGTTTTCCTGAGTGACTTTAAGAATCTTCTTCTGTGACTGTCACTTACATGCACATTAATCTTATTTCTGTATCTGTTCTTTCTCTTGTGTCTTTCTATGTTGTCATTTGTGTTTTGTTGTTTCACATGTTGTTGAAAGTCAATTAAAATTTTATTATTCTGAATCCCATTATGGGGGTAATGGTCATGGGAAGAGACACAAGATGGTGATACAAGATTGTTTATGACATAGTTAAGAGGGGAATGGGAATCAATTGTTCCGCCGTGGTTCCTATGAGGTTCGGTTCCTTCTCGGACTGCATTGGGTGCCTGTCCAAACTTCAAAAACCCTGTTGGTACTGACCAGACAGCGATGATGGCTGCCTAGCTAGTACACTAACTGCAGGAGCAAACAGCTGTGGTTGCTGTCGCCCTACAGCACAGGGACCCTGTTGGCACTGACCAGACAGCGGTGGTGGCTGCCCGGCCAGTACACTAACTGCAGGAGCAAACAGCTGTGGTTGCTGTTGCCCTGCAGCACAGGGGGGATGGGTCAGCAGTGTAGGTTGCTGCTGGACCGCAGGATCGGTGGTGATAAGCTTCTGTATGAGATTGGCTAGAGTGGCCATGTCTGAGGAATTAGAGTGTGGAGTCTGATAGGGAGTACTGGTTTTATTCTTTGGGTTTGTTGAGTTACTTTGTTTCTGTTGGTTGCGTTTGTGGTATGGTGATTGTGTTTGTCTTTGGTAATTTCTACCGTTGGGCCACTTACGCATTTGTTCTCCTTGTCTGCTCCTCTTCTCAGGTGGATGGAGTAGTCCTTCTAGCTTTCTCTTTTTGGTTTCGTTCAATCTTTGCTGTTGCTTCTTGATGTTGTCTACTGTCTTTTTCATCATATCTTCGTGTGTTTTTGCTTCTTCTTGTGTTGAGTTCTCTAATTCTAGTGTGATGTTGTGTTCTATTTTAACTATTTTCTGGCTGAGCTTCTCCTGCGTTTGTATGTAGTGTTCCTTTAGTGATTCTGTAAATTGTGCTTCTGCCAACTGTTTTGTGTCTTTGAACTTGGCCTCTACAGCGGTGAGGTCCTTGAGTAGGGCATTGCACTTGACTCTTATTTTGAGTCCATTTGGTGTCTTTGACTCCTCAGTGCAAGCAGTGATGAAGTCTAGGTGACTGCACACCTTGTTAAAGTTACACACGGTCTTCTTGTAGAGCTGTCTCAGTCTTAGCAAGTCCACCTTTTCGGTGGCTGGCTGGGCAGTGTCCATTAGGACTATATCCTCGTCCAGTATGTCTGGTTTTGGGATTAATGGTTGCTTTGAGGTGGAGGCGGACTCTAAGGTCTTGGCGCCGGCTCTGATACTGGCTAGTGCTAGGGTTGGGGCTTGGGCTTGGGATAGAGGCAAAGGGGCCTGCCTTCTCTCTCCCTTCCTGGCTGGCACCACGCCTTCTTTTGACTGTCTTGTATTGCTTCTTCTGGTTACTGGCATACTTCTAAGTGCTTCTTTTCTCAATAATTACTTTTTTTCAAAAAAAAAAAAAAAAAACTTTAAAAAATATTATTCACCAACGTTTCGACAATGTGAGTGTCTTTATCAAGGTGAGAGGGTGATATGAGGAGCGTGTGGTGCTTTTATACTACTAGGAAGGTTCATAATTGATTATTGAGAAGGATGTGCTTGATTCTTGGCGGTAGAGATGCTTGGACATGAGTGCGCAGTGTGCGCATTAGGCTTGTTGAATTCATTATTAGTGTTGCCATGGAGCTGGGTGTGGCTTCGGATCCAGGCGGAAGTAATCAGGTTTGTTTATCGTGTGCGTTATTTGGAGTTCGTCCACGTTTTGAAATTGATTTCTTTATTCGTAGCGGCTGTTGAGGCCTTTCGGGTAGACTGTTTGAAGAGCGCCTATCCAGTGTCTTTCTCTGTCATCGAGTTGTTCTGAGGTCGTCTTCTCAAGGATGGAGAGCTTGATGTCTCTTCCGAGGACGTGACCCGGTGAGTTAATGAAATGTTTGTAGATCGGAAGGCGTGTCTTTACTTTGTAGGCAGCTCTGTGTCCCGCAAGTCTTTGAGACAGAGATCTCTTTGTTTGTCCGACATATTGGTTGCCTTTGGTGCATTTCTTGCATTCCATCAAGTAGATTACATTGCGAGTGCTACAGTTTGAGTGTTTAGCAGTACCGTAAGACTTGTGATTGTAACTTGATTGTATTTTTCTTTCTAGACATGACAGGACAGCATTTGCAGCCTGGGATGGCGCAACCTGCTGAGTGTCCGTCCAGGTTAGCAGTCAATGGTATTCTGATAGGGTCAGTAGATTGTTGAGGATCTGTGCAGTCTTTAAGTTTAGCTCTCACTAAGTGTTTGGCAATGCTTTTTGTCTTTGTCAGACTTAGGCAAGGTTTAGGTACAGTTTCAGATTCTGTCTCTGTTAGTTTAAGATTAGATTTAATAGTCTTTAGGTCCAGATCCGTAGTGTAGGGTAGTACTAGGAATGTATCATAGGGGCTAGGTTCCTTGTCTTTTTGTGATAGGATGTCTTGTCTGCAGTTATAAGGTACTGATTGTATGGTGTCCCTAAGTATTCTAGAGGGGTAATTTCTGTCACTGAATACTGTAGTTAGTTTGTGTACTATGTTATTGTAGGTGTCTTCGTCCGAACAGGCTCTAAGGAGGCGTGTCAATTCACCTTTGACTAGGCTGCGAAATGTCTTTTTGGGATGAGCAGACGTGTAATGTAAGTACTGAAATTTGTTAGTCTTTTTAAAAAACGGTTTGATGTCTAGTAGTCCAGTACTGTGGTATCTGTCGCCTTTGTAAACAGTAAGGTCTAGGAAGTCAACTGTGTGGGGGGAGGATTCATATGTGAACTTGATGGTGGGGTGAGAGGCGTTAATGTAGTCAATGAACTCCTTAAGGTTGTCTTGGTCTCCCGGCCAAATACAGAATATGTCATCTATGTAACGTTTCCATATGACCGGTTGGGTGTGGTAGTTTTGTAATAGACTTTCCTCTAGTTCAGCCATGAATATATTGGCATAGGCTGGTGCCATCTTAGTCCCCATTGCCGTACCCTGTACTTGGTGGTACATTTGGTCGGCAAACTGAAAGTAGTTTTTAGTCAGGACTATGCTGAGTAGGTCTGTCATCGTACCAGGTGGTATATCTACCAGGTTGGAGTCTGGGTTGTTGTGGTACAGTCTGTTGAGTACAGCCTTGATTCCGTCTTTGTGCGGTATATTCAGGTAGAGTGATTTGACGTCAATGGTAGCTATTGTGCAGTTGTCTGGTATGGGTGTAGATTCCAGTATGTTGATCATATGTCCACTGTCTTTAACGTAGGATTTAATGGCAGGGACAAAGGGTTGTAGGTGCATATCTACTAGTTTAGATATTTTCTCTGTTGGTCCAGCACAGCCACTAACTATGGGTCTTTCTGAGATCGGATTCTTATGAATCTTTTTTAGAAAGTATAGTTGCTGGGTCCTGGGTGGGGTGTCTGTTGGGAAGATGAGAAAGTCTTTTGTGATGTTGTCTATAATACCTCTGTTGTGTATTGATTTGACAAAAGTATTGATAGCAAGGCCTAGTTGTGGTGTAGGGTCAGACTGTATCTTTTCGTAGATGGTCTGGTCTGATAAGTGGTTAATGCCTGCTTGTATGTATTTGTCTCTATCTTCTACTACAATTCCTGATCCTTTATCTGCACTTTTTATGACTAATGATTGGTCTGAGGCTAGTTCATTGAGGGTTTTTCTTTCTATATGAGTTAGGTTCGATCTAGACACGTTGGGTATGTGATTATCTATTGTACTTCTAACTCTTTTTAGGTATGATTCAATTTCTGGGGAGGCCACAGGAGGTTCCCACGTGCTCTTAGGGCGGAAGGGATGGGGCTCTCTCTGTGGCTGGTTCCTAAAGAAGTGTTTTATTCTGTTGGATCTCTCGAATCTGGAAATGGACTCTGATAGGGATTCTCTGTTAGTCATTCTACTGGGGACGAACGTAAGTCCTAATCCGAGTACTTTGTACTGTGTCATTGTGAGTTGTTTGTGTGATAGGTTTGTTACGTATGTCGTGCTGTCGACGTGGTTGTTTGTTGTTTTCCTGAGTGACTTTAAGAATCTTCTTCTGTGACTGTCACTTACATGCACATTAATCTTATTTCTGTATCTGTTCTTTCTCTTGTGTCTTTCTATATTGTCATTTGCGTTTGGGGCTAGGGCTAGGGCTAGGGCTAGGGCTAGGGCTAGGGCTAGGGCTAGGGCTAGGGCTAGGGCTAAGGGCTAGGGCTAGGGCTAGGGCTAGGGCTAGGGCTAGGGCTAGGGCTAGGGCTAGGGCTAGGGCTAGGGCTAGGGCTAGGGCTAGGGCTAGGGCTAGGGCTAGGGCTAGGGCTAGGGCTAGGGCTAGGCTAGGGCTAGGGCTAGGGCTAGGGCTAGGGCTAGGGCTAGGGCTAGGGCTAGGGCTAGGGCTAGGGCTAGGGCTAGGGCTAGGGCTAGGGCTAGGGCTAGGGCTGGGGTTGGGGCTGGGGCTATGGGCTGGGGCAGGGCAGGGCCTTTAGATTTTGGCAGCTCCACGCCTGGAATAGCATTTAAATAACTAATCTTACTTCTAGTTACCATCTGACTCGCTTTCGTTTGAAGCATTTCTTATTATAATTGAAAACCAACGTTTCAGCGACTGATGCGCCTTCTTCAGGGTTACAAATGAAAAATGAGAAGTGAATGCACGAGGTATGGTGATATAAAGAGCATTGAAAGCGTTCTGATTGGCGAGTCAGAGGTGTTAATTGAGTTTCTTTGCGCAGGTATCGGGTCCATTGCTTGCACGGAGATTAGTGGGAGTGGCTGGCTTGCAGCTTCAATATATTGGGCAGGGCTCCTTGCTAAATTCCCTCGGAGGGTAAGGGTCGTCAGGCGTTTTTTTAATTTCAGCTGTAATAATAGAGCACAGTAGGTGTTAGACATTGATGTATTTACCTTAGGAAGAAGGAATGGAGCCTTCTATTCAAATCTGCTGTTGAGTCCTTTGGGGTACACAGTCTCCATGGTGGATATCCAGTGACTTTCTCTTGTGGTGAGTTGATCTGTGGTAGTTTTTTCTAGGATAGTAATTTTAATGTCTTTTTCTAAGTTGTGGTTGGGGAGGGTTAGGAAATGCTTGTATATAGGTAGGTTAGGTTTAGTTTTAGAAGCTGCTCTGTGTCCTCCTAGTCTAATGTTCATGCATCTTTGAGTTTGTCCTACATATTGGTTTCTTTTAGTGCACTTTGTACATTCTATGAGGTATATTACATTCCTAGTGTTGCAGTTTGCATAGGTAGGTGTGGAAAAGCTTCTGTTGTTGTAGCTAGAGTGAATTCTTTGTTTTCTGGACATTAGTGGACAGCATTTACATCCAGCATTGTTGCACCCTGCCGATTGGCCTTTGAGTTCTGCTGTGACTGGGATGGTGATAGGTGTGTTAGATTTGGGTGGGTCTGAGCAGTGTTTTAACTTCGCTCTGACTAGATGTTGTCCTAAATTTCTTTTTCTTTTTAGGCTTAGACATGGTTTAGGTACATGTTCTTCCTCATGGGATAGTGGTTTAAGTGTAGACCTTAGTTTCTTTACGTCCAAGTCTTCTGCGTATTCTAGCACTAGAAATGTATCATATTTTTTGTTGGTAAGGTCTTTTGGACCAAGTATTTCTGTTCTGTTTTCATGAGGTACTGAGTCTATGACTTGTCTAATTAGCTTAGCTGGATAGCCTCTGTTTCTGAATTCTTTATAAAGTTTGTTTTGTACTGCAGTGTACTCATCTTTGTCTGAGCAGGCTCTTAGTAGTCTTGTCAGTTCACCTTTGATTAGGCTACTGAATGTTTGTCTTGGGTGGGCTGATTTGTATTGCAAGTATTGGAATTTATTTGTTTTTTTAAAGAAAGGTTTTACATCTAGTATATTCTGTAGTTCAAATCTCTTTCCTTTGTAGATAGTGATGTCAAGAAAGTCTACGCTCGTTGTTGAGCTTTCATGAGTGAATTTAATTGTTGTATGAGCTTGGTTTAAGTATATCATGAATGTTTTTAGGTCTGACATTGTACCTGGCCAGATGCATAGGATATCATCTATATATCTCTTCCACAGTAGTGGTTTGATATGATATTTGTCTAAAAGTTCTTCTTCTAGCTCTGCCATAAAAATATTGGCATATGCTGGTGCCATTTTGGTTCCCATTGCTGTACCTTGGATTTGGTGGTACATTTCATCAGCAAATTGGAAGTAGTTTTTGGTGAGCACTATTTTGAGTAGATCTGACATAGTACTAGGGGGCACTGGTATATCTTCTGAGTTGTGGTTTTTATAGTAAAGTCTATTTAGAACTGCTTTAATGCCTTCACTGTGTGGTATGTTAAGGTAAAGGGCTTTTACATCTATTGTGGTTAGTATGCAATTTGGTGGGATTTTCAATTGCTCTAGATGATTAATTATGTCTCCGCTATCTCTTGTATAGGATTTTATCTTAGGAACATGTGGTTGTAAGTGAAAGTCTAGGAATTGTGATATTTTTTCAGTTGGGCCTCCGCATCCGCTAACTATGGGTCTTACTGCTATTGGATTTTTATGGATTTTCTTTAGGAAGTATAGTTGTTGTGTGCGTGGCATATTGTGTGGTTTAAAGCTCAGAAATTCTTTAGTGGTGTCATCTATGATTCCTTTTTTATGTACATAATGTATGTATTTATTTATCCCTTCTGCTAGTGGAGTTGTAGGATCGCTTTCTGATTTTTCATATATTGATTTGTCTGATAAATGTTGTAAGCCATCTTCCATGTAGTTGTGTCTGTCTTCTATTACAATGCCTGATCCCTTGTCTGCATTTTTAATTACAAGGCTGGGATCTGAGGCCAGTGTCTTTAGTGCATGGGTTTCTTCCTGGCTTAGATTATTTCTACAGTGTCTTGGTGTAATATCTGATATTTCTTTTTCTAATCTTTCTAGATAACTCTCAATATCCTGTGACGCTCTGGGTGGCATCCATGTACTTTTCTGTCTGAATGGATGAACATCACGCTCAGGCTCATTTCTGAAGAAGTATTTTATTCTATTTGACCTATTGAAGTGCAGTAAGGCATTTCTTAGTGTGTCATTTTTTGAGTTTGTACTCGGTATGTAGGACAGTCCTTTACTTAACAGTTTAGTTTGTGTTGGTGTTAATGTTTTTGATGACAGGTTAGTGATGTATCTGTTTGATTCTGATATTTTTTGTGTAGCATTGTTTATTGACTTAGTGAATGTTTTATTTCTTCTATTTTTATAATGATAGTACTTTCTAAAGTTAATATTCTTTCCAAAATAATGAGAATACACATTGAATGGTCTCTTGTTAATTTGGTGGGATGGGTACAGTTTGGAGTTCATGGGTTCCTGTAGGGCTGCTGAGGGTGGAGCCTGTCCCTGGGCTGAAAACACTGCTGTACCGGTCGGACCAGCGATGGATGCTGGCCCGGCAAGGCACCTGTCCCAGGACCCAGCAGCGATGGAGGCTGCAGAGTCTGTGGGATGCAGTGATTCATCATCATTCCTGGTGGATGTGGGGGCTGTTGGATGGGTGGGGCTGATTGGTTTATCAAGAGCTGATTGATAAGTCTTTTCATCTCCGCCATCTCCTGTACCACATTAGGTGTGGGTGGGGCTGGTTGGGCTACCGTGTTGGTGTGTTGGTTAGCTCTTTCTTCTCCAATAGGTGGAGTGATGGATTCTCTCCCAGGTCTGTATTGTCTGTGTGTATTGTTAGAGTACGGCATACCTCTTCCAACTCTGTCTGGTCTGGTCTGGTGGGCTGGGTTTCTCTTGTCTCTACTTCGTCTGTCTTGGCTTCTGTCCTCTTTGTATCTTCCTCTGTCTTGGCTTCTGTCTTCTCTATTTCTCCATCGTCTTTCTCCTCTGTCTTCTCTTTCTTCTCGGTCTCCTTCTCTGTCTCTTCCTCTTCTTGCTTCTGGATTGCACAAGTGTTCATATTTGAGTTTCTTTCTGTTCTGAAGTCTCTCTTCGTGCTTTGTGATATTGTCGGTAGTTTTTTTCATTAGGTCTAAATGTTCTTTCTTGGCTTCATCATTGATCTTAGATAGGCCTCTCTCCATGTCACTCTCTAATTTTTTGAGTTCAGTTGTTAGGTTCGCTTTCACTAGTTCGTAATGTTCTTTAAGCGACTCTGTGAATTCACCTTCTGCTGTCTCTTTTGTGGACTTGAATTGTTCCTTTACTGTAGTGTAGTCAGCAAGCAAGGCATTGCACTTGACATTGACACGCAGTCCTTTGGGAATCCTATTCTGTCCCTGGCATTCTTGTAGGAACGAGAGATGGCTCTTCACTCTTGCCATGTTGGTGCTAACTTTTTTATACTGCTGTCTGAGCACTAGCAGTGTCTTCTCTTCCCTTGTTACAGATCCTGAGTGTTCCATATCTATCTCTTCATCTGTCATTTCCATGTCTGTGATGTTCACTTCGGCGGACCTTTCAGTCTCGGAGCTAGCCATAGGCTGGGCTAGGGTTGGGGCTGGGGCTATGGGCTGGGGCAGGGCAGGGCCTTTAGATTTTGGCAGCTCCACGCCTGGAATAGCATTTAAATAACTAATCTTACTTCTAGTTACCATCTGACTCGCTTTCGTTTGAAGCATTTCTTATTTTAATTGAAAACCAACGTTTCAGCGACTGATGCGCCTTCTTCAGGGTTACAAATGAAAAATGAGAAATGAATGCACGAGGTATGGTGATATAAAGAGCATTGAAAGCGTTCTGATTGGCGAGTCAGAGGTGTTAATTGAGTTTCTTTGCGCAGGTATCGGGTCCATTGCTTGCACGGAGATTAGTGGGAGTGGCTGGCTTGCAGCTTCAATATATTGGGC
>WLWD01003715.1_pt1 | contig 24426 bp, 17 predicted proteins | sample 6712731 | NCBI WGS metagenome assembly WLWD01 (sample SAMN12718690, study PRJNA576275) | sponge metagenome | isolation source: marine sponge | host: Mycale hentscheli | place: New Zealand: South Island, Marlborough, Capsize Point | collected 2014-11-01 | reverse complement strand
AAGCTTAAAAATGCTTTCCTAGACAGAGGTTACCCTAACAAACTAATACAAAGAGTCATTTCTACTGTTCCTTACAGTAACAGACAAAATGTACTGTCACGAACTCAAAAAGAGGCGTGTCCTTACGAAACTTTCATGGTACTTGACTACACACCAGACCTCGACCTGAAGACTATTAGATCTAACCTCAGATTAACAGAGGAAGAGATACAAGACGTTCCCGTCCCATGCTTAAGCTTAAAAAAGACTAAATCAATAGGCAAACACTTAGTGAGAGCCAAACTAAAGGACTGTACAGACCCCCCTAAGTCCACAGACGCTATTACCATACCTATGACTGCTAACCTGGATGGGCATTCAGCTGGCTGCGGCATCCCTGGCTGCAAATGCTGCCCAATCATGTCCAGGAAAATCAGAATCACATCCAGTCACAATTTCAAGTCATTCAACACTGCCAGACATGCTAACTGCAGTACACACAATGTAATCTACTTACTCGAATGTAAGAAATGCAACAAACGCAACCAATACGTGGGACAGACAAAGAGATCACTATCACAAAGACTAGCGGGCCACCGCGCAGCATTCAAAATTAAAAAGAACCTGCCGATATACAAACATTTTACGAACTCACCTTCTCACGTCTTCGGAAGAGACATCAAGCTCTCTATCCTTGAGAAGACGACTACAGAGCGACTAGACGCCAGAGAAAAACACTGGATCGACACCCTAGACACTGTGTTCCCAAGAGGCCTAAACAGCAGATTCGAATAAGAATACTACGAGGCCACACCCATCACGAGATCGACCCGGTATAAACAAATACATCCGCTACGGATTGAGACCACACCCCCCGAACTATGGCAACTAAATATTCCAATAAACAATGCTACTAAGGACCACTTCTCACCTATGCTCGAGCGCCCTCAGCGCCAAAAACTTCTGCGCCTTCCTCCAAGCAACCAATCAGAACTGCTCTAGCTTGATATATATTCACCATACACACCTCAAATCATTCATTCACCTTGTCAAAGACGAACTATAAGTCGAAACGTCGGTGCTCATCACTATTGGTGTATTGTAAAGACTATTCTACTCTATTTTAAAATTATATTAACTTATCAAGCTTAAATTCTACCTAATACTACTACTAATTAACTATCCTAAATTGTAATTCTATTCTAACTAACCTACCTAAAGAAGTTATGGCAACCAATGCCAGAAGGAAACTGCCCCCAACCAGAGAAGGTGTGGGGCCGGTCCGGACCTCGGAGAGGCTAGGAAGGAAAAGACCAGATTTGCCTCTAGCCCCATCCCTAACCCCAGCCCCAACCCTAGCCCTAGCCCCTAGCCCTAGCACAACCCAAACTTCCAGAGACAACACAGGAGATAGTCATTACAACTACACCCAACTTAGAAGGACAGTCGGCATGTTGTGGCATTGCTGGATGCAAATGCTGTCCAACCATGTCAAAGAAACAAAGGGTATCCTCATCCCATAACTACAAGTCCTTCCCCACACCAAAGCAGACCAACTGCGCAAGCAGAAATGTTGTGTACTTAATAGAATGTATGAAATGTAAAACTAGAAACCAATATGTGGGACAGACACAGAGACAACTATCACAAAGAATGGCTGGACACAGAGCAGCCAGCAGAACTAAGACTAACCTACCTATATACAAACACTTCCTAAAGCTAAACCACAACCTAGACAGAGACATAAAACTCACCATTCTGGAGAAATGTAGAGCAGACCAGCTAGATGATAGAGAGAGACACTGGATCAATACACTGCAAACAGTCTTCCCTAATGGACTCAACAGCAGATATGAATAAGAGCACAAGTAAACAAATGATGATCATTACCTGACGAATTCCCTATGACGACCATTACCAGATGAAATCTACCAAGGCTATAATTCAATGGAGAAGAAACTAAAATAAAGAAATTACAAACCAGAAGTACATCACTGGACAATTCAAGCTATGAGAAGGTGTATTCACCACCCAATGTCCCTGGACACACCACTAATGGACCAGAAGAGCAATACCCAAGTAATTCAATCCAAGCCCACCTGGGAAGATACAGAACACTCAATTAAATTAGCAGCAGTTCCACCCAACCACACACAATGGTACTTTATATCATATATAAGCTCACCATACGCTCCTCAACTCATTTCACCTTGAAAAAGACTATACCACACAGTCGAAACGTTGGTGATTGTTTTAATTATACTAAAATTTGAGAATTTATATTGGAACTGCTAACTAGCAAGGGAATGTCGACCAGAAGAAAGACAGTCAAACAACCTCGCCATAACATAGGCGTAGGATCGTCCGCCAGTAGTGGGAACGAAAGTATAGCCACTATCCCTAACCCTAGCCCAGCCCCAGCCCCAACCCTAGCCCAAGTAAGGACAGATCCTGAGATGCTGCCATCCGCCGACCAGATCAACATAGAGGCAATGAGCGAGGAAGATGAGCTCCTCAGAGAGACAGAAGAAGAAGAAGAGAGAAAGCTGCTGTCACTGAGACAGAAGTACAAGAAAACCCAGTCCAACCTAACCAAGACAAGAAGCCATCTATCCTTCATCAGAGGATGTAAAAGGCTGGACAGAACACCCAAAGGCCTGAGAGTGGGAGTGACCTGCAATGCCCTCCTAGCAGAACTATCAACAGTCAAACGCAGGTTCGATTCGACCAAGGTTTCTGCAGAAAGTGAGTACGTCGAGGCACTGGAAGATCATTACAAGATCGCAGAACAGAAGTTGCAAACAGAAGCCACCACCCTCCTAGAAACAATGATAAGAGAAGCCAACAAATCGAGAGCAGGAGTAAAGAGAAAACACGTGGACATGCTCCAGAAGACTGAAGACAACATCAAGAAACTGAAGGAGAGACTGGAGGAGGCCAAGAAGAAGAAGTTGGAGAACCTACAGAGGCCGGAGAGAGAGAGGAGACAGAGGGACACCAGGTACAGACCGTACAGTAGAAACAGCCCAGCGCAGCCCAGGCCGCAGAGACAAAATACCACAAGAGACAGAGAGAATGCCCCTCCCAGGCGTCCGCAGATACAGAGCAACCAGCAACAAGCCCAACCCATGGCAGATGAAGTAGCCAGGCTATCTGGTATGCTGCAGACTCTGATGACAAGACTGCCACCTGCGCAGCCACAACAGAGACCTCCACTCCAACCCTACCCTCTGGGACAGCAGCCACCACAACTGCTGGCCCCCGGAGGGCAAGGTCCACCGGGGCAGCCACCACAGCTGCTCGGGGGGACCTACCAGGGTTTCCGTTAGAGGGACAGGCGGACACATCCGCAGTCACAACAAACTTTATCACTTGTATTTCCAATGTTCAGTCTAATGACTATGATTTTCAATTAAACCCTAATCCATACTTAAGGTCAGAATGTAACTTAGAATTAAGTGAAAAAGTTAACACTTATCCCATCAACAAAACTAAAACAAGAATATCGACTAGAAACAGAACATACGAACCACGCAACAACAGAAACAGATACAAAAGATCACTAAACAAAACCAGGACAGACAACATAGACGCACACAAGTACATAACAAACCTATCGACAAAGACGCTAACTCAGTGTCAAACAAAAGTACTAACAAAGGGACTGGCCTTCATCCCGACTACACGCATCAACAGGCCAAAATTAAACGACACAGTACGAGAGTTCCAACGTTCGAACAGACTAAAGTACTACTTCAGAAACAGCATGTCACAGGAGATACATCCATTCAGACAGAAGAGCACTTGGCTACCTCCCAGAGCCTCAGACGATGTAGAAAGATATCTACAGAGAATAGAGAAAGACATTAATGAATTGGAACAGACAAGCTTCTTCCCAAACATGACCAGAGCAGAAACTCAAGCTCTCAGAGAACTAGCAGCCGACCCAGACATAGTTATAAAAAATGCAGACAAGGGTTCAGGCATAGTAATAGAAGACAGAGAAAAATATATAGCAGACGGGAAGGAACACTTAGAAGACACAAATATATACGAGAAAATAGACGCAGACCCAACGCTACAATTAGCGAAGGCAATTAATAAGTTTACGAACAGAATGCATGACAAGGGAATCATAGACAGCCCCACCCACACTTACTTGCACTTCAAGGATGAACAAATGCCCAGGACACAACAACTGTACTTCCTTAAAAAGATTCACAAGAACCCCATAGCAGTGAGACCCATAGTAAGCGGCTGCGGAGGCCCAACAGAGAAAATTTCACAACTAGTAGACCTACACCTACAACCACATGTCAAGAATGTAGACTCGTACATCAAAGACACTAACCATATAATAGACTTGATAGAAAACACTACCATCCCACAGCACTGTATACTGGCAACTATAGATGTGAAAGCCCTTTACCTCAACATTCCACACAGAGACGGAATCGAGGCAGTCCTCAACAGACTTTACAGGAACAACCCTGACTCGGACGGGGTAGATATACCACCTGGAACAATGAAAGACCTGTTAAACATAGTACTGACCAAAAACTACTTTCAATTTGCAGACACCATGTACCACCAAGTACAAGGAACGGCAATGGGCACAAAAATGGCCCCGGCATATGCCAATCTATTCATGGCAGAACTAGAAGAAAGATTACTAGACAACTACCACATTAAACCAATCATATGATACATTGACGATGTACTATGTATATGGCCAGACACAGAACAAGAATTAGAGAAATTCATGAACTACCTCAACAGCAGTCATGATACTATCAAATTCACATACGAGCACTCAAAGGACAGCATAGATTTCCTAGACATCACACTATACAAAGGAAACAGACACGACAGGGAACAAAAACTGGACGTCAAGCCTTTTTTCAAAAAGACAAACAAATTCCAGTACTTACAGTACTCCTCAGCCCAACCCAAGACTACATTCTCAAGCTTAATTAAAGGGGAGATGACTAGACTGCTAAGAGCATGCTCAGATGAACAGGTGTACAGACAAATACAAAAGAAAATGTATGACATACTCAGAGACAGAAACTATCCACCATACTTGATCAGAGACGTACAAAGACAAGTGGGTTACCATACCAGACCCAACATAATTACACAGAAAGAGAGGGAACAGTGCCCCTACGACACCTTCCTAGTGACAGAATATACGCCAGACCTAGACGTAAAAAAGCTCAAGAGCATCATAAGACCCAACCCCACAGAGGAGGGGCATGTACCAAGACCTTGCCTGAGCCTGAAGAAAACCAAAACACTGGGAAATACTCTGGTCAGAGCCAAGGTCAAAGGTCAACCCAAACTCCCAGAGACAACACAGGAGATAGTCATTACAACTACACCCAACTTAGAAGGACAGTCGGCATGTTGTGGCATTGCTGGATGCAAATGCTGTCCAACCATGTCAAAGAAACAAAGGGTATCGTCATCCCATAACTACAAGTCCTTCCCCACACCAAAGCAGACCAACTGCGCAAGCAGAAATGTTGTGTACTTAATAGAGTGTATGAAATGTAAAACTAGAAACCAATATGTGGGACAGACACAGAGACAACTATCACAAAGAATGGCTGGACACAGAGCAGCCAGCAGAACTAAGACTAACCTACCTATATACAAACACTTCCTAAAGCTAAACCACAACCTAGACAGAGACATAAAACTCACCATTCTGGAGAAATGTAGAGCAGACCAGCTAGATGATAGAGAGAGACACTGGATCAATACACTGCAAACAGTCTTCCCTAATGGACTCAACAGCAGATATGAATAAGAGCACAAGTAAACAAATGATGATCATTACCTGACGAATTCCCTATGACGACCATTACCAGATGAAATCTACCAAGGCTATAATTCAATGGAGAAGAAACTAAAATAAAGAAATTACAAACCAGAAGTACATCACTGGACAATTCAAGCTATGAGAAGGTGTATTCACCACCCAATGTCCCTGGACACACCACTAATGGACCAGAAGAGCAATACCCAAGTAATTCAATCCAAGCCCACCTGGGAAGATACAGAACACTCAATTAAATTAGCAGCAGTTCCACCCAACCACACACAATGGTACTTTATATCATATATAAGCTCACCATACGCTCCTCAACTCATTTCACCTTGAAAAAGACTATACCACACAGTCGAAACGTTGGTGATTGTTTTAATTATACTAAAATTTGAGAATTTATATTGGAACTGCTAACTATAGTATAATAAGCAAGGGAATGTCGACCAGAAGAAAGACAGTCAAACAACCTCGCCATAACATAGGCGTAGGATCGTCCGCCAGTAGTGGGAACGAAAGTATAGCCACTATCCCTAACCCTAGCCCAGCCCCAGCCCCAACCCTAGCCCCTAGCCCTAGCCCTAGCCCTCCCTAGCCCTAGCCCTAGTACCTTACGAGAATAGACCACAAACCCTATTACAAACAGACAGAGGGCCCTGCCCATTTGACACATTCCTGGTAGTGGAATACACGCCAGATCTAGATACCAAATCCCTACAAACAAGTCTAAAGCCTACAACTGCAGAGAATGAACACATACCCAAAGCATGTCTTAGCATGAAAATACCTAAGAATTTAAGTAAGCTACTAGTAAGAGCTAAACTAAAGAACTGCACTAACCCACCGGTATCAATGACTCCAGTCATCATTCCAATAACCCCTAGCCTAGACGGAAGCTCAGCTGGTTGCGGTCTCCCCAACTGCAAATGCTGTACAGCCATGTCTAGGAAACTTAGAATAACATCTACTTACAATTACAAATCATTCTGGACACCTAAACATGCCAACTGCAACACTAGCAATGTAATATACCTACTAGAATGCAACAAATGCAAGACAAGAAACCAGTATGTGGGACAGACTAGGAGGACACTTTCACAAAGACTAGCAGGCCACAGAGCAGCTAGTAGAGTTAAACACAACCTACCACTGTACAAACACTTTATTAACTCACCTGAACACTCCTTTGAAAGAGATATCAGAATATCAATACTAGAAAAATCTACTACAGAACAACTAGATGCCAGGGAAAGACACTGGATAAACACTCTAGACACAGTGTTCCCCAAAGGACTCAACAGCAGATATGAGTGACAGCAGCTCACTGCAAAGACAGACAGCCATTAACAGCAATCAAGCTAATTTAAACAGCGAGCGCTAATTGGAAGTGGCTCCTGTCACCATGGCAACAGTCAATAGATCGAGACCACACCCACACAGGAAGTAAACAAAGATCAGCATCGTAAAGAAGAAGAACACGCTGGCTCACACCTATGCTCGAGCAGCGCTGTGAACTAACTCTTACATCATCATGGACCTATCAGATTCATCCTAACTAGTCATTATAAACTCACCACGCGCACCTCATTCTCATAATCACCTACACCTTGAAGAAGGCTAATACCTAGCCGAAACGTTGGTAACCTGTGATATTAGAATTTAACTTTTAAACTTAGAGAATTGGTGCGCGAACCAAATAGCTAACTATGATGTCTCAGCTCAGAAATGGGAGAGATTACAGATACCACAAAGACAATACAAGTGAAGGCGTGGGACCAGCTCAGCCAGGACCAAGTAGGAACCAGAACTTCCCTAACCCTAACCCTAGCCCAGCCCCAGCACTAGCCCTAGCCCTAGCCCTAGCCCTAGCCCTAGCCCTAGCCCCTTTCACTAAATAATAGCAATGATTAGGCATGAAGAGTTAACAATAACAGAATTACCTGAATAAACTTCGAAAGCAGTGGCAAAAAAGCGCAGCTTGACAAAGACTTAACAATTGTTTCAAGAAGAGAGTAGCTATAAACTTTTTGGTTGAAACAAAGTTGCGTAAGGCAGTGCAGCAGGATACTCCGTGCTCGTTAATTGAAAAATACTGGAACTGTGAACGCTTTACCTAACTTACGTAATTAGAAGCGCGGGCGAAATTTTTTGACGTACGCATACATACCTACATATATATATATATATATATATCTGAAATCTCAATTGAACACGACTGAGAGTCAGCTTCGCTCGCTTCGCTCGCTCGCTGAATTAAGATGGAATAGAAATTGACGAAGTGACAAAGTAAATTTCGGGAGAGTAGCAATTCCGTGCGGGACAGTCTGGAGTAGTAAAAAATCGGGACTGTCCCGGTAGATTCGGGACAGTTGGAAGCTATGCACACCCACATGTTGTATTGCATAGACACACCCACATGTTGTATTACATAGGCACACCCACATGTTGTATTGCATAGGCACACTCACATGTTGTATTGCATAGACACACCCACATGTTGTATTGCATAGACACACCCACATGTTGTATTACATAGGCACACCCACATGTTGTATTACATAGGCACACCCACATGTTGTATTACATAGACACACCCACATGTTGTATTACATAGGCACACCCACATGTTGTATTACATAGGCACACCCACATGTTGTATTGCATAGACACACCCACATGTTGTATTGCATAGACTCACCCACATGTTGTATTACATAGGCACACTCACATGTTGTATTGCATAGACACACCCACATGTTGTATTACATAGGCACACCCACATGTTGTATTGCATAGGCACACCCACATGTTGTATTACATAGGCACACCCACATGTTGTATTGCATAGACACACCCACATGTTGTATTGCATAGACACACCCACATGTTGTATTGCATAGACACACCCACATGTTGTATTACATAGGCACACCCACATGTTGTATTACTTAGGCACACCCACATGTTGTATTACATAGGCACACCCACATGTTGTATTTCATAGACACACATGTTGCATTACTTAGGCACACCCACATGTTGTATTGCATAGGCACACCCACATGTAACATAGACACACCCACATGTTGTATTACATAGAATTATTATTCGAGTGTCTGCCTCTTCGTGGTTGCACTTTGACATTTCATGCTCTGTGCCTATGCCAATAACATCATTCTCTGATGTCACAAAAACTTCCTTGTTCTCTGGGACCCTCATGCTTCTCAGTTTGTCAGTAAGAAAATCAAAGAGCTCTTTAACATTTCTTCCATCACGCAAGAAATCATTCCATTTTCTTGGTAGTATTGTGTTTGAACTCTCGTCATTTACTTGAGACTTGAAGTGATATAACGATCCCAAATGCAATCAATTCTGCTACAGTCTTCCAGATGATGATCTATAAAAGGAAGAAACACTTTTTCTGCATTTTCTTCAAATGTCTTAACAGCAGCTATGGGTAGGAAGTGTATTACAGCAGAACCATCAAATACTTCTGCATCAAATATTTTGGTGGAGTAGGCTGATCTGCCACACTAAGACAGGCAAGTAGTGCTGACTTCTGACCAAGACGAAGATTACCAAAATCTGACAAAGATGGAGGATAGCATTGATTTTCATGAGAGAAGAAGATTCCAAGGTCTCCATCTCGCTGCTGATTAGCTATGTACAAGCGGCTGAACAAACTTGTATTACCACGTTGAGATGTCAACTGCTGAGAAGACTTTGGTTTAGTCTTGGGTTTCGAGCATTTGAATAAGGGTAATTTATTCTTTTTAATTTTGTCATGAATTGAACTTGTTCTTGTGAGAACAACTTTATCATAATAATCATGATATTGCTTTTTGGCAATCATTTCTATAGTTTGGACAGTTTCAACTACAGATTCGTGTGCACAAATTCTTGAATTCAAGACAAAGAGTTCAGAACCATTGTCTTAAAAAGTGTTTCCAAAATTCTCTATGGCACATACCAGACAGGTCACTTGTTCTTGAAACTTCTTTTGGGTAGCCAGTCCTTCTTCATGGTGAAAGCAATTTGGAAGGGATTCATCAACTGTAACCTCAGTCTTAAACTCGCTTAGACACTTTGCAATTTCAGGACCACAAATCATCCATCGCTGCAAGGCTACATGGTTCTCCATCAATCCAATAGCACCAGCCTGTGCATGCTTGTGCAAGCCTGTGCATACTTGTGCAAGCCTGTACATGCTTGTGCAAACCTGTGCAATCTATAACAAACCTTCCTTCCTGTACAAGCTTCTGCAATCCTGTAAGCCTTTAACCAGATTATATTAAAGGTCAATTAATATATCTATATTAATTATCATACGTTTTTAAAAATAAATTCTCTTGACATGACCAGATTTTTTGGAGCCGCTGCATTTTAGACTTACTATGTCCAATAGAAGTTGCAAAAAAATTTTGGTGCTTTTGTCCACCGTGTCACAAAAAAAAAGTTAAGCCACTTCACTATAAGTAGTTGACCTATTATTGAATAATAATGATTTCACCATAGATTTTTTTTCTGTAGTGCATACCTGGCGAGAAATGGCTTCACAGTGGACCCCGAAAATACCACATTTCCTTGGAGTCAAGAAATACACTGGACCAGGTTGCTGAGGATCATGAGGAAAATGCACCTACAATCAGTTTTGATTTTGATTTTTTATAATGAAAGCAAAAAAAAATCACACTGGATGAAGGTAACTAATTCTAATGTTCTAACCTGTTGAGCAAAGTCAAATGAATAGTGTATGGTTATGTTATGTGTTAGGGCAGGAAGTGACGAGTGCACGGGAGGCAAAGAGAGAAATTTATCCAGAAATGTCACCTTGACCTCCTCCTTGGCTTGAACTACTTGTGATTTCAGGTAGCTTCTAGCCTTGGTTGCCAGAAGAAGGTGACTCTCAGCATTCTTAACAATCTAAATACAATGTATTATAGTGATTGCAGTTTGCTTGTGATGTTATAGTTTACCTTTGATTTCTCCTCTTCAGGAGTGTTAGCAGCCTTCATTATTGCGCTGGAGTTTTGTTGACATACCCAGCATAAATCCGTCATGGGCTTCATTACAGTAATGTGAGGCGTCAACTTTCTCCAGAGTGTGCAAAAGGTGGTGTATGCCGCTGCTCTTAAACCAGCTTCTTCACAAATTAACTTGTACTGTACCCAGACACTCTATTGTTGAGGTAATAGAATGATGCAAATTATTTTTAAAAAAAAATTTTTTTATCTGACCTTCTTTGTTGTGCTTGATGGTAGCAATTGCAGATCATCTCTCTTGTATCCTGGAATTCTTCCAGGCAAGAGTATCGCATGAACTTCTGCGTAGGAATGCAGGAACTTCACAAGATTCCTGACATCTCTGAGCGACAGTGTGTGTGCAGGAGTCCTACCTTTGTTGCCGTGACGTCTAGTGGTCAGCCCAGTGACAAGATAGTGCTGACATAATGCAGCAAATCTGTCTTTTCCTATACAGAAAATTGTTATGAATTATTGTTGTAGTTTGATAGTGGGGAAATTTACCAACTCCATGAAGTATGAGAAATGTGACTTTGCAAATACTTCGCCCTTGGTGACTGTACGATAGGCGTGGTCTTTTTCGGCCGGTTGGAGTGTGCTTAGATAGGGGCCCTACTACGGTGGCAATGTTGACGTTTGCCATGATCTGACCAAGCAACACGAGGTCCAGTTCATCTTTGCTGAGCTCTGCACACTGATCCCTGATATCTTGGTAATGCTCAGTATCAAAGAATTTATAACATTTCTTAGGACAACCACACCCATTTGCCAAAAACTCTGAAAGTTTCTCTTCAGAGTTGTTGTGTGCCATGTTCCTGGGCCTCGAGGGTGTTGTAAAGCCAGGACGACAAAACCTTGAAACACTACCATGTTCTAAAATAATAATGTTATTTTTAAACGAATTATTGGATTATGTTTTCAAGAAAATATAGCTAACCAGTGGGTGATCGAGCAGCTACTTCAGGGGACTCCAGTACTTCACACTCTTGAGGTGTAGGAGATTGAGGCACTAAGGGTGCTCGATCTGGTGAAGCAGGTAGCTCCAGTGTGGAGTATTCGTCAAATGGGTCGTACAATAGACTAGATTCACCCAAAATATCGTCATCATCCATGCCATTATCACTGTCACCTTCACCCATCATGTCTAAACTATCTATTCCTAGATAACCCACAATAAAAGTAGCTATTCAACTTAGTCTTAAAATAATTGGAATTTAAAACAATACCATCCAGATTACTGTGATTGTAATGAGTACCAAAGTCTTCATCATCTTCATTGTCTTTACAGAGAAATATTAGTCAATAATGCTATTCACTATTATTATTATGTGACTTACATTGCTCAGTAGTTACTTCACTGTCGAAGTACTCCAGTATGAGGTGATTTAATGCATCACCGTCGGCCCCGCCCACTGTATCGAGGCCATCTCGGGCCCACTGGTTGAGAGAGTTCGCTAATCTTCCGGGTCCAGACATCCCAAGAACTTAACTGGCTTCTCTGCTAATAGGACACGCGGCAATATTCTGGCGGGTTTTTTTCCCGCGCGTGGCATTAAGCCCGCCAATCTGCATAGCAACAGTCCGGGCACGCAAGGTTAGTAAAACCGACCCTCAGAGTTTAGGGCAGTCTAGCGCCCGTTTCGGTAAGTCTCAGCATGTATAACTTCACCAGTAGCTAGTTCTAGTAGTCAGTTACTCATTTTTGAAATAAAAATAATATTGATAAAAATTGACTATTTTGACAAAAACGGTGTTATTGAAAAATTGTGTTGGCCGCGTTTAGCCGGGTTTTCACAAATCCGGTCACATATATATATATATTTCATTGACTTTTGAGATTTGAAAGTGGGTTGTGTTTTTTTTTAACAATTTCAAATTTTCAAAAAAATTCAATTTTTTTTAACCACATGTACTACTAGACCAGATGTGTATGCAGTCACCGACCCCGATTGTGAAGAGGACGCAGATGAGGCGACAGGAGCAGAGTCTTCCAGTGATGAAGGAGAGGATGCCGGACCTGAGTCTTCCAATGATGAAATAGACGAAGAGGCAGCAGGTTCCAGTGATGAAGTGGCTCCTCCTGCTCCGAGTTCTGGACGTCCTCACGGTCGGAGAAGGCGGGCACCGAAGAGGAAGAGTCGGGTGGATGAGGTAGGTGGTGAGTGGAAGAAAGAGGGCAACACACCCATTGATAGTCCATAATCTTTTGTGTGACGGACCACAGACTTTGATATTTGTGGCTGCCCCCCCCCCCCCTGAACATCCAAAAGTTGTAATATGTATTGTGACACAAATATCACTGTTGTCGTTGTCTGTGTTTTGGTGGGTTGTAGTGGAGATTCACGCTCGATGTATATGTGTGGCGTGGAGTTGAAATGTTATTCTAGCGGCACTTTCGGATCTAACCAGGGAAGGAACTCTGGATGTTTTTGGATCGGGACTACTATGCCCATGTAATTTGAATTTCATGTGTGTGTGTACACCAGTCAATTTAGTATAATATTTATATATTTATTTTTATGATCTATTTTCACCGTGTCTTTATTTCTTGTGTGTGTGTGCATGCATTTGTGAAATGAGAGAGAGCAACCGTGGACAAACAGTATGTGGCGCTTCCGGATCCAACCTGGGAGAGAGAACGAACTCGGGGGTCTTTTTCGGTCTGTGACATCATCCATGCCGAGTAGTTGAATTTCATTTCAACTTACTGGATATTTGGGTGTCCAGTTGGGGGGGGGGGGGGGGTTGTGGCACAAGAATGTCAGCGAAAAGCAATGACGGGGGGGGGGGGCAATTCAGCGAATCAGCTGTTATGTTACAAATATCATTGTTGTCTCTGTTTTTTTGGTATTGTATGGAGGTTCCGGATCCTAACCTGGGAGGGATCGTTCAGTCTGTGACACCATCCATGCCTGGTAAGTTGAATTCCATGTGTGTGCTTGTACTGCTTTTCATTTTCAAATTACACGTTCTCAATACAACGGTGATTGTTTCTCTCATGGACAGTGTGGAGTATACATACCACAGGTTCATACAGTGGGAGGCTAGCCCTGGGATCCCCCCTAGAATTTTGGGAGTTGAATAGAAATGAACATTTTAGAAGCATTAATTTTTAGTATGATATTGTATCCCATTATGTTCCTATCATAACAGCCATTTAGTGCATAGGATCGAACACTGATCATCAGTGTGAAGTATAGACTCTTATGCAAAGATGTGCATCAAAGTAGTTAAGGTTCCAAAAAATGGGTGAGGCAAAGTACACTCGGAGCCGCACCCACCCAAACAGAAATCCTGTATGAAACCGCATACAATACAGCATAACGTTGCAATTATATAGGAGCATGAATAATTTGATGTTTGTATTACAAATATCTTTGTTGTCTGTGTTTATGTGTATATGAAATTGTTTTGTAGTGGAGCTCGACGTCCGATGGCATATGTTCCTTGTGGACTCTCATAGATGTCTCCTACATGATCACAATCAGCACCACACACAACAAACAACATATTTTATTGTTGAACTAATATAATATTGGTATAAAATGCATTAAACAATATTATTTCTTTTATTTTTTATTATTATTGATGGAATTTTTGGGGAAAAAATTTTTTTTTTGTTGAAGTATTAGTAGATGGCCTAAATATTATTCAATTTTCTCAATCAAAAAATGAGGGGAATCCTAAACTCTTGGTCTATTTCATGATATATGGTTGCTATGCTATGGGGGTTTCGCAGCCAGCATCGAGTTAAAAAATAAAACGGTAAAACTCTATTCTTCGGTCGACGATTAGATTTTTCCACGCGCGTCCAACAATTCACGAACGAGAGGGTTAATGCATGCAGCAGATACAGTCATGAAAGGTCACAGAAAGTTGTGTGCGCACGGTAAATACCAATGTTATCATGATTGCAAATTGCAATGTTCAACCAAATCAATCCTGATGAGCTTTGGCTAGCTTTTGGCGTGGGCTCCAATTTCCGCTACATTCCTGTACATGAAGTAGTTAGTGGAATGGACCCCAGGTATTGTTCTGTCTTACCGGTTTTTCATAGGATGCGATACTGTCTCATCTTTTGGCGGAAGAGGAAAGAAGAGTGCTTGGAAAATTTGGCAAGTTTTTCCTGATATCACTGAAGCATTCGAACACCTATTGATGGAAGAAATCAATGATTCCATGATGTCTGTTGGAACAATTTGTAGTGCTTTTGTAGGAAAAAACAAGTGATCAAGGTAGTGTCAACGATGCCAGGAAGCAACTATTTACACAGAAATCACGCAGCATGGAGAACATACCACCAACAAAGGGTTCCCTTGTACAGCATATCAAACGTGCAAGTTATCAAGCGAATTGCTGGAACAGTGCCCTATAGCTAGATCCACGTCTTCCATGTCCAATAGACTGGGGGTGGCAGAAAGATGACACAGGATGGCAGCCTTTATGGACTAATCTGCCAGAAGCTTCTGAGTCTTGTCATGAGCTTGCTCGCTGTGGGTGTAAAAAAGGATGCAGAGGGAGGTGTAAGTGCCTAAAGGCAGCATTGAAGTGTACTCTTCTTTGTGCATGTTCAGGAACTTGTGAAAACAAAACACGTTAAAAACCAACAATTCTACTTAACATAACTTTTGAACAGATCAAGATATGAACATTGTGGAAGTGCCAAATTCTTTCTTATATTGAGACCTTTAATTTGATACCTATATTGAGTATATTTTGAATAATATTTGATGATAGAAACAATTTTAACCCCTTTATCACACACTAACTTACGCCTAGAGGTCGCCAAAGGTCAATTCAAAGGTTGTTCTACCTCCAGAAAATAAGCTCATTATATAATAAAACCACATACAAAATTTCATGCTTTTATCACTAAGTGCACATAACCTTTGATTTTCTTAGCTTAACCGCTCTACTACTAGTACCAGATGTGTATGCAGTTCACTGTCGTGCAATAGCGGGAAAAGAGACAGCCTCAGTTCTCTGCCACCAGAATCCTGCGAGTCGGACTAAACCCGTCTACAGGTCGATCCAGTCAACCGCACGACCTTCCAACAAAGTTGCCTATTGTGACAGAAATCAAAACGCTTCACTCCTCAGTAATTTATTCAATGGATGAAATTTCAACCTTCAACAAACTCAAACGACTGGATGTGGTCAAGGCCAAGAGGACTTATCAACGTGGTGGTATCACCCATCTGAAGACTAAGCTCAATAAGCTGCTCACCTTGCCTCTCAGTTCGAATAATCAACCTCAACTCTCCGAATTCAAACAAGACCTGTCTCGAGAAGTCAAAATTCATCTCGCATTACAGAATAGACATGAATGCTCGCCAGGTTGTCCTTCTTCACTCACAGGGGGAAGGTGACTATGCGAAGGCAGTTAAGGCCCTCACCAATAAAGTCTGTGAAACTGTGGACTTCAGTAAGGATGGTTTCACAAAGCTCAGACAGCGCTTCCTTCTTCCATACCAGGCTATGAAGGAGATGAAATTGGCCACTATTTCCCAGTATCTTGCAGCACTAGCCTTTGAAGACTTCACACCAAGGATGAGAGAGGAGTGGACGAAACATATAGCCAGTATGTCCGACTTGCCGACTTTAGAGGATCTCTTTGCGTTCAATGAGCCTCTGGAGTATAAGATGGCATGTGTCGAGGCATCATTTGTCAACTTTACTGACAAACCATCTACCTCTCGTAAATCTTCATCAACCCGTTCTAACATCACCTCCAAGTCAACTACCAATCAATCTAAGTGTGGTCTGTGTAATGAGTATCATAGCCTACATAAGTGTCCAGTCTTTCTGAGTTATGAGGTGTCACGGCGACTTAAATATGTGAAGGAGGGTAAGGGTTGTACAAACTGTCTCAAATCCGGACGACACACATGCAGTAACTGTCCTTCTACCTACACTTGCCGTCACTGCAAACTGAAACACCATTCTCTGCTTCACAAGGATGACACAGATGAGTCGGCCAGATCTGCAACTGAGCTCCTGTCTGTCACTGAGCCTGCTGTGAATAAATCCTGAAACCGTCAAGTCTGAGCATCCGGTAATCACTTTCCTCCACACTGCACTTGTTAAGGGTGCCCGCACATAGCAACGCGCACCGCCTGTAGATCCGGACATTAATTTATTCCCCGCCAATACCCCACCATTCGATAATACACGAGCAGAAACAATCACGCAGTAGTAGCAGAAGTATACTTCGCGAAGTTGTGGTCTTTTAGTTTAGCTTCTTGTTGTCCTATGTTCGTTTACAGCAACTCTCCATACGTCGTCTGAGCTCACGCAGCAAGTTGCACCAGGCTGCCTCTCCACCAGTAGCCGTTCTCCGGACTATGCGCACCTGAACTCAAGTGGATGGATCCATCAGGCTCGATTTCTGCGGAGCGAAGACTTCCCAAGCTGCGCAAATCTAATACCTTCACCTTTGGCTATCTCCAATAAACTGCTCTCTCTTCGGACTCTCTTGTTATTGTTGTATTGATGTTTGTTTACTCTTGATATAGGCGGGCTCTTTTTAGAACCAATACAAACTAATTGAAAAAAAAATTGCTCGCGTACTCGCAGTACGAGATATGGGGGTGGGGCTATTTCTTAAGAATTGCGAGTGGAATTAAAGTTCCAAATTTTGGGTCAGTTTTTCTTGGAATCTAATAATGAGAACGACACAAAAATTGTATACACGGGTAAACCAAAAAAAAATGAACTGCACTACAACGAGAATTTTTCAATATCTTATAAATAGAAAAAATTGCGAATATATCATAAAGTAATATTGAAATGGATAAGAACGCGCTGTCTTGCAGTAGAGTATCGGCTCGGCTAGTAGTGCACCAAATTGCGGAGCTCCAACTTACCGCACCGCTCCAAAAAAGTGCCTCAAAATTTTATAACCAGGCCCCGATATTTCCTCCAGATTCGCTATAAAATTAGTGAGCGGCTCCTTCGGCAGGTACTAAGTCCTTGTGTTGTAGTGGAGAAGCCCCTGTAAGTATACAATAGTAGTAATCGTGCATAGCAACCATCAACAAAAAATTGCGTAGGCGGTGTGCGGGCACCCTTAAGGCAGTCAATGGACCACGGGAATGCCAAGCTAGAATTGCGTTAGATACTGGTGCTTCCTCCTCATTGATTACTGAGGCCCTTGTTTCTCAACTCCATCTCAAACGGCATCCTCAGCGATTACAAGTTGTGGGAGCCTACAGTCATAGCACAAGTAAACATTATGTGGAGTTAAAGCTACAATCACTCCGTGATGAGACTCAACATGTCAGTATCAAGCTCTCTGTCATCTTGAAACTTCCCGATGCCTATCCTCCTAACCGAAAGGAGGAAATAGCAGCAGAACCATATCTCAAAGATCTATGCTTAGCCGACCTTTCCTTTGGAGGACCACTGGATGCCCTCATCGGAAGTCTCGACTATGGCAAATGTGTACTGGGTTTCCTCACATATACAACATCTCAACTGACATTGCTGTTCAGCCAATGTTGTTTGATTGGACAGTCACAGGTCCTATGGATTATGAGCCTGCATCCTCCGTCCTGAAGATAAACGTGACAGAAGACATTCTTCATGACAAACTTCAAGTCTTGTGGGAACTGGAGAAAATACCAAACGCACCTAAACTTAATCCTGCAGATGAAGCAGTAGTCCATCACTTTGAAGACACCCACATCATCGCCAAAGATGGACGATACAAAATCCGATTGCCCAAGTGTTCTGACGTTTCAACTCTGGGACAGTCATGACAAGCAGCCTACAAACGCTTTCTTAAGAATGAACGATCTTTGGAGAAGCATGAAGATAACGAAACCTTCGGATTTCTGATGGTACCATCACGGACTGCAGGATGAAGCGTTTGACATTTGGAGTACGTTCTTCTCCATTACTTGCCACCAAGGTAATTCAGCACCTGGCAGAGCAACATAAGGAGTCACATCCAGAAGCCAGCCAAGCTATTAAGAATGATTTCTATGTAGATGACTATATTGCTGGAGCTGACACAGTCGAAGAAGCTCAACAACAGCAGAAACAGCTTTGCGATTTGCTCAGTCTGGCAGGCATGACTCTTAGAAAATGGAGGACAAGCGACGACTGCTTCAGACAGGTGATCCCTCCAGAACTAGTTGAGATGGAAGACCTCAACTTACCTACTTCAGACAACGCTGTGAAGGCCTTAGGAATCCATTGGAATATCTCTAAAGATAACCTCAACATGGCTACTCCCTCTCAGGAGGGCAAGTCTCCATTACAGCACAGGTGTTCAATGTATTGGGCTTCTTCACGCCTGCCACCATACAAGCTAAAATTCTGCTACAACATCTGTGGCAGAAAGGTGTAGGAGGATGGGATCAAGAAATACCCAAAGATCTTCAACAACAGTGGGACATCTTGGTTGACTAATTTACCTGCCATTCGTTCTCATGCCATTCCTCGAAAATACACCTCTAATTCAAGCCCAGTTCTATTCCAATCATTGCACGGTTTCTCCGACGCTTCAAATTTGGCTTATGGAGCAGTAGTATACAGGTGCATGAAGATGCCTCAATTTCTGTCTCTTTGGTTATATCTAAGGCAAGAGTGGTCCCACTCAAACCATTGACCACACCGAGGGCAGAACTTGTAGCAGCCTACCTCTTGGCAAAACTTCTAGACTACACCTCCCAACTTCTTCACATTCCTGACATTTATGCCTGGACTGATTCTTTCATTGTGCTATGTTGGCTGAGAAAACTGCCCTCAACTCTCAAGACATTCGTTGCTCATCGGGTCTCCGCCATCCAGGATTTAGTACCCACGTCCAAATGGCGCCATGTGTCTACTACAGACAATCCTGCTGATCTCCTCAGCAGGGGACTTCCAACATCACAACTGAAGATCGCTACCTTGTAGTGGTCTGGCCCGATACCCCAGAGAAGTGGCCCAAACCCAACTTCTACATATCTCTGAAATTACCGGATACCAAGCTGTTGTCCTTCTCTCAACTCCAAAATCCAATCTCTGGACTCGATACTCATCATTTCATCATCTTGTCCGAATTGTGGCTTGGATCAAATGGTTCCACAATAACCTCACAAGCACCTATCGATCTCGGAACCTCTCTGCCCATCTTTCTACTAGAGAGACTCTGTCGGCAAAGAAACTGCTCCTTCGTCTAGCACAGGAACAGACTTATGAGGATGCTATTCAGTTGTCTTCGGGGAAAACACCTTTCTAAGTCACATTCTCTATCTCGTTACACTCTCTTTATTGATCCAGATGGTTTACTCAAGATCAGCGGTAGAGTTCGAGATCTTGCCAATCCCAAGTTAGCTCGACAACATGTACCAACTCCATCACATGTCTTTGAACACACGGGCATATATATTGCCGGTCCTTTTGTCATCAGACAAGGACATACCAGAAGACCAATCTTGCTCAAATCCTATGCCTGCCTCTTTGTGTGTTTTGCCACAAGAGCAGTGCACTTGGAACTTTGTGCTGACCTCTCAACTGAAGAGTTTCTCGCTGCCTTCCACAGGTTCTGTGCGCGTAGAGGAGCTCCACGTCATGTCTACACTGATAATGGCTTCAACTTTGTGGGAGCCAGGAATGAGATCCAGGAACTCCAACGTCTTCACTTGGAGGTCAAAGAGTCATTCTCACACTTCTGCTCTGAAGCTTCCATAACTTGGCACTTTATTCCACCAAGAACTCTTCATTTCGGAGGGCTCTGGGAGTCAGGGGTGAAGTCCATGAAAGTCCTCCTCATCCACTCAAGTTCCACGAACTGAGCACCATCTTGACTGAAGTTGAGGCAATCTTGAATTCGAGGCCATTGAATCCGATCCACTCTACGAATCCTGATGACATTGTTCTCACTCCAGGGCACTTCATAATCGACCGTCCACTGAAAGCACCCTTAATTGCTCCTGCCAGTCAGGCCAAGATCAGCTCCCTAAAGAGATGGAAACTGGTGCAGAGGTTACAGCAAGACTTGTGGCAGATATGGCAAGCAAGCCATCTACAATCACTTGAAGCCAGGCACAAGTGGCTGACCAAGGAACGTAACTTTCAAGTTGGTGACATAGTCTATCTCAAAGATGAGTCACTCAATACCAGAAGCTGGCCACTTGCCAAGATCACAGCCATATTTCCTGGAGATGATGACCACGTACGTGCTGTCGACGTTCTGTGTCGAGGAAACACTTATCACCGACCTTCCCACAAATTAATCTTCCTCTTCGCGAAATATCAGCTTTCTGCCCCCCCAGTATGTCCGGGACTGGAAGACGTCTTCGAACAAGAGGAGAACTAATGAACTTGCTAACTTTACCATACTTTACCATATGTTCATAATGATTATAACAATATTCATAGTCAACACTCTAACCTGTATCATGTTATTCACATATATTGTGTTGTAAATGAATAGAAATATATAGTAAAATTCCCAGTTAAGTAAACTAGTTTGGGTTAAGACCGTGCATACTGCCTATACCTGCATCCCTAGTGAGGTCTACAACGACGGCAAGGTATCCGTCTCCCTGGCTCCGGACTGGTGCGGGCACACAACTTTAATTCTGATTAGCTAGCTTAGCTGGGTGGTCCTTCGACTACGCTCTGCGATCAACTGCGCTCGGGTGGAGTTATGCCCCCCCGAACAGTGATGACATTTCTAATTTGTGTTTTGATTAGTTTCATTTTGGAGAAACTCCTTTCCACTGAAGCAGTGCTAACAGGAATGGAAAGACAGATATTTGCCAGAATGCTAATATTTGGAAAAATTTATTGTAGCATATCACTTGTGGTAAGCTCCACCAACTGCAAGTACAGATTTTTGGGGGTTGCATAGATATGTAGCTACGAAAAGTTTTCCACTCTGTTTGGATTTCAGGGGTATACAAGCTCTTTTAATGTATTTCTCCCTACCAACACTCTTGGCAGGCAGCTCTGCACCATAGTGACCTAACAATAGATCTATGAAGTTCTCCCCATATGTATGCAAGTCAGAAGAGTCTGCAGCTGGCATTTTCTTTGGATCGTGAAGATCTAAATGAGACAACATCTTGTGAAACAAATCTGCTTGATATATTTGCCTTCAGCATACTGACAAAGAAAGGGTTTTGCCACTTGGTCTTTGAATATGGCAATGCTTTCTGTGATTATCTTGGATCTCCTCCTTTGCATCCTTCAGCTCTAATAACCAGTTAGCAGCAGGTAACACAGCATCATCAAGTGCATTAAGAGTGGCATCAACAAGAGGGGCAATAGCTGTCAAGTCTATTGTCTCAGTCTGACGAGCTCTGCTCAACTTGGCCACTTGTAGCAGAACGTAATCAAGGAGGTACATAGCCACTAAAGTTGAGGGCCTACATAAGGCTCTACTGATACCTAGAGCTTCAGGTTCATGGGACTGCTCATACAGGGCCGGCGCCTATGGTGCGGCTGGTACGGCCATGGCCGTACCACTTTTTTGGTCTCGCCGTACTATTCTCCGAGTAAAAATTGAAAAGATGGAATGGGTTGGGTTACGGCACGCAAATTTTTCACTTGCGCATGGGCGGAAAGAAATAAGACAGAGAATGTTTGGTAATTTTATATAAAGGAACTGACTATATAACTAACTAGTGATGGGCTTGAGCACAAATGGCAAGCGAGCCTAAAGACTATACTATTTTAATATGAATGATTTTGAATTCTAACACTGAAGCTACTGAAAATAAGTTCGAGTTTTTAAATTAGGCATACACTGTAAAAGGATTTCAGTACCATAGAACAACTCGCTGCAACTGTTTGAATTGAAGGAAAAACAACAACAAAACAATACACGCTATTTAACCGGTTTCTCTGTGATATTCTTTAGCTAAATAGTGGCTGTAAAGCACAATGCTTTGACACAACTGGACATACACCTACCCTTACCTTCGCGGTTAGTCTAGTGGACAATGCATTTTCAAGTAAATACTGTTGCGTATGGCTTATAACCATGCCAAAGAGCGCATTGACTTACCACCGGGGTCGACCACCCAACTAACACAAAAACGCGAGGGTCAAAGTACAAAAATGCCTTATGTAATAAACCAACAAACATCCCCGATTTTCAATTGTGTTACCTCTGTAAGTGTCTCGCTCGCTACGTTCGCTCGCCAACTACAGATTCATTTAAAAATAATTTTTTTGTTCACCACTTAGCTAATCGTAATTTTTCATAACACAATAATATGCAAATTTATTAATATAAATCTTTTCTCATTGCTATCTCTCAATTAAAAAAAAAAAGTAGTTTGTATTGTTTCTGTCAAACTCTGCAAGGCTTAACTATACTTAATTAACCCCATTCTCAAAGAGTTAATGTGTTTGATAGCAAGACAGCATGGATACATACAGAATAATATGATGGTGACAAGTCCATATGAAAACCAAAATGCAATTGTGAATTTCCAACTCGCAGGTTTAGCAGGAGCATGTTCACAAGTCTCAAAGTTCCTTCTGCTATAGTTCTTGAAGATTGGTTCCCTCAGCCAGATATTCTTAAAATGCTGAGACTCTGTGGATAGCTACATATTATTGTAAAAGTGTTATAAACTGTTAGTTTAATGGTTAGAGCCGTACCACATTTTATTTGCTGGCTCCGGCTCTGTCATAGATATTGTTTAGAGCATTCACAATTGCACTGTAGCTGGCTTTGACTGCCTTCATACAGCGTTCATGGGACAGCCACCGAGTATCTGATGGTTTGACAACCTTCAGCTCAGGTAAATCAAGCACCTGCTGTACTGTTCTGAGACTCAGCTCGCTTTGGTGAATAGTGGAAAATTTCAAGAGAGTGGTGAGTGCAATATGTACATGTTTTATCCCATTGGTAGCATTAGCCACTTAAACACAGGCGAGCTGAAGCAAATGGCAATGACAGTGTACAAAAATTGCACGAGGTGAATTTTTCTTCAAAAGACTCTGCACACCATTGTGTTTCCCAGAGAAAGTAACTGCTCCATCAAATCCCATACCCACAAGTTTGCTAACCTCCATGTTTTTATCTTTCATAAATCCAATAAGGGCAAAATAAATAGTATTAAGGCTTTGAGATCCATGTTCCTGTAGTTGGCGAGTGAATGCTTTGCTCTCTCTAGCATATCCACAATCTCCCTCATCTCATTCCTGGTACCCACAAAATTTGCTCCATGGTCAGAAAACACTTCCTCAGGAGTGCCTCTCCTGTTGCAGAAAACTCTGAAAGTAGGAAAAGGAAAAGTGGTTAAGTCTAAGTTGGTTTTGGATTAGCTATCTAGCTATTCTCAGTGCACTATCAAGCCCCGTGTTCAATCGACAGTTCTTACAACCCTGTCACTTAGGTCACTCAAGTACAATAAGTGGTCTCAAATGGATATTCGCTCTTTATTTCGTGGTGCTAGCTCTTCTAAGACACCTGACTATTCAAGTAGCATCAGTGACACAGAAGATAAAATTGATGGCAACAAATCTGCTATAGAGTATTTGGAGCCAAGTCTGGCTAAGAAGGATCAATAGTCCACGTCAAGCATGGGAAAGGAAATTTAACTGCTCGTGAGAAAAGCAAGAAAACTATTTCAAGTAGTCGAAGAT